>Ga0192258_1022_pt1 | contig 70579 bp, 64 predicted proteins | sample Koala_Koa23_C3_FD_131286 | JGI IMG/M metagenome (GOLD analysis project Ga0192258, IMG submission 131286) | Enriched cells from koala feces incubated with labeled cellulose particles, San Francisco Zoo, California, United States - Koala_Koa2-3_C3 ... | reverse complement strand
AATGGTAATAGTATCACCCATCTGAACATTCTTTGTCTCATTACCAGAAACGTTACCGGCTGAGGCGGAAGTCGTGATGTTCCAACCTTTGTTTACGGTGGCATTGGCGATATTTGCTGTGTTGTTGGCAGTATTCGCTGTAGTATTAGCAGTATTCGCTGTAGTATTAGCGGTATTTGCTGTAGTGTTAGCCGTATTCGCCGTAGTATTGGCAGTATTCGCTGTAGTATTAGCGGTATTCGCCGTAGTATTAGCCGTGTTAGCCGTGGTATTGGCAGTATTAGCCGTGGTATTGGCGGTATTCGCCGTGGTATTAGCGGTATTTGCCGTAGTATTGGCAGTATTCGCTATAATAGTTGTTGCGTTTAACTGACTTAAATTAACAGCATCATTATCGGTTGTACCATTGGCGACATTGGTAATTTTCTGATTGCCAGCATCAATACCATTATCCGTAATTGTCACGGTACCTGTTGTGAATGTTTCAGCAGTGACAGATGTAAAGGTTGGATTAGCCACAGTGGCGATTTTGATATTGCCATTGTCATTAGAAATATCAATATTCGTACCATTAACAAAATTTAAGGTTGAATTTGTTTTATTAATTGTTTTGGCATCCACCCCATTGGTTTGTGCGGTCCAAGATTGTAAAGCTGAACTGGCGTTCGCTAATGAATCCTTGGTCGCTTGAGAAAGATCTAAAGCATAATTGGTATTTTGACCAGAAGTCGTAGAAGTTACCGTAATAGCGTCAGTTGTGCTATTTACGCTGGTAGTTTTTTCAGAGTCATTAATTGCTTTGGCGACTTGTTCTGCCGTTGCAAAATAATCACCAGTTTGACCCGCGCTTACTGTACCACTATTAACATTTAAAGTTGTTTGATTAACAGAATATTTAACGGTTGACGTTGTGCCATCAACAGAAACGGTCGCCGTAGTACCCGTGCCATTGGCAAAACTCACATTGTCGTTATTGTTTACTTGGTCTTTTTGTGTACCATTTTCTTGAATATTCCAATAAGTGTTCGCGGAGGTTTCAGACACGGCAGCTTTTAATTGTGCTACATTGACGGCGTCTGTATCGTCTGAGCCGGCGGCTACATTAATAATTTGGCGTTTAACTGTATCTGAACCGACACTCACTGCACCTGCTGTAGGTTTTGTAGCTATAACAGCATCACTTTGAGTTTGATTGGCTGATGTTGGAATATATGGGGATGTAGCGTTAGGGTACTGATCAAACACTCTATTTGCCACACTATTTTCACCAAGGGCAACCCCGCCCGAAGCAGTTACATTAGCATTATTTCCCAATGCCACAGCACCACTGTTAGTAATTAATGCATTATTACCAATTGCAACACTATATGGGCTACTAACGTTAGTATTATTACCCATCGCGATACTATACTGACTATTCGAGGTTGCATTGTCACCGATAACAATTTGGCTGGTTGCCCAGTTATTAGCATTGGCACCGCTACCAAGCACAATGGAATTCGCCGCATTCGCTGATGAGTTGGTACCAATAGCGACACTATTTAGAGCAGTAGAAGTTGCATTAGTCCCTACGACAATTTGATTGGCTTGTGAGCCAGTAGCATTAGCATCTCGACCTAGTACAATAGAATTTTGACCAGTTGATGTTGAATTAGTACCGATCACGATTTCAGACATCTGACCGTTAGCCTTGGCATTGTAACCCAGTGCGATAGAAGCTCCACTGGATGCGGTGGAATTTTCACCAATAGCAACGGATGAACCAATTACATTGGCTGAGCTGGTTATGGTGGCATTATGGCCAAATGCAATACCTCCAGCACTTGAACCGACGGAGGCATTGGTACCAATAGCAAATCCATTTTTAGCGACTGCTGAAGTGGATCCCACAGACGCATTGTCCCCAATGGCAATAGAAGATCCTTGTGTTGCGGCAGATCTTGCTGATGTACCGATTGCTATACTATTATTATTGTTACTACCTGTTACATTCGCATTGGTACCAAAGGCAATATTATCTGTGCCAACATTGTATGCACCACCAATAGATGCATTATAACCAATCGCCGTATTATTATGATTAAAGGCAGAGGCATTTACACCTAACACTATAGAGTTATTACCTGACGCACTGATATTATTCCCCATCACAAAAGTATTATTGCCCGGCACGGTATTATTATTCCCGATACTATAAGACTCCGTACCAGAAACCGTAGAAGGATCCCCAATTGCTCCGGAATTTTTACCTGTAACGTTATTACCCGTACCAATAGAAATGGTGTTGTTGGCTAATGCTTTTGCGCCAGAACCAATCGCTACAGCATTGGTACCGTTTGTTTGCGCGGAAGAACCAATCGCTACCGAATCCGTTTGATTTGCAGTGGCATTATAACCCGCCGCAAAAGAGCGCTCGCTATTGGCGGTTACCTTTGAACCGATTGCCGTAGAATTAGCCCCTAAAGAACATGCTATATAACCAATCGCAGTAGAATGGGCTTTACTCGCTTGAGCAAAGGCACCAATGGCGGTGGCTTCAATGGCAGTGGTGTTTTGGGTTGTGCTGCTTATTGTTTCACCATTATCACCCGCAGTAGCATATACCCCAATGGCAGTAGAACCATTACTTAATGCTTGTCCATGTACACCGACAACAACAGAACCTATTCCCGATGAGAGTGAGGGACGATAAGTTGAGTTACCATTATAACCAATACCATTAGCACCTAAGTTCAGGATTGATTTCAGGTTTGCATAGGTATAGGGATCATTTGATGTTCCTCCTGTATCATCACCACCAAGAGTAATAGAACCAAAACCGGTAGCAGCAGCATTATTACCAATAGCAGTAGATTGTTCTCCAAGCGCTTTTGTCACCGCACCTAAGGCAATAGATTGATTTCCATTCGCTGTTGCATTTGAACCAATAGCCAATGCAGCTGACTGCCAGTCCCCCGTAGAAGTTGCATTGGCGTACGTCCCTATAGCAATCGTAGATAGTCCAGTCGCTTTTGATAAATTACCAATAGCTATGCTGTGCGTTCCATTAGCCGAAGCACCTGAAGTACTTAAGGTAGAGCTTCCAGAAGTTGCACCAATCTGAACCACCGCTGATGCGGTTTGAATTGTGGAAAGTAATGAAATTGCCACCGCACTTAATTTAAAACTTGAATGCAACAATGAAGATAAATTGTGCTGCTGATTGACAACGGAAGATTTTGCTTTGCCTTGGCTGGAAGCAAGCTCAGAGACAACCACAAAGGAATGGGTCACTTTGCTCCAAATGACTTTATAGATTTTGTTCATAAGAACCCTATTAGATAGTGAAATATTTTGCGAATTATAGGACAATATTGTGATGATATTATCTTATAACCCAAACTTATTTTTATCTTCTAATATAAATATTACCTACTTCCAGTAAATATTAAACCCTATATAATAATACTAAAGATGGGTAACTACTTCCCTCCCTAAAAGTATGTTAGAAGAATTGTTAAACTTATGTAACTTAGACAGCTACTCATAGGCGAATTTTAATGTGAATTGCGCATCTAGTCAAATGTTAAATTTAACATAATGACATTATTTTGTTTATTTCATTTCTCTTAATAAGCGCTGATATTCTTTCGATTGATTTAACAAAATTTTAGCAGCTTTTTTCAAATCATTAATATCGTTACTTGGCAAGTAAAAAGTGGTTGGCAAGTTCAGCATACGTTGACGAAATTCCGCTTGGCTATCAGGCAAATCACGTAAATTCAAGCTAATAAAATAGATCCCCGCTTTATTGCCTTTTATTTTGCCTAATTCTTCATTACGCGCATCCACCACGGCACGGAAACGGTTTAAACTGGTTTGCGATGTTTGATCAATCGGCACATCAATAACCGCAGTAGCTTGATCGGAAAAACTTGGCACGTCGGCAGTTTTATCAATTTCGGTGCTAATTTGATTTTGCGCATTGACACTAATGATAATAATTCGTTTGATATTGCTACTTTTTAACCGCTCGCGAATCGCATTTTCTGGCGACACTTCTTGGGTTTCTAGCAAGCTTTTTATGCCAAGATTATCCGTCAACCCACCGTCTAATAAATGGATATAAGGGCGTTCTTTACTATTGGAATATTGCTGGAGTTGACGAATATATTGCTGGCGAGATTCATCTTGAAGATTACCTTGATCGGCATCTAACGTCGCTTGTAATTCTTTAGCCAGTTGATAATTACAATTCCCCCCGTTGTTATTTAAGGTAAGTGGCGAAAACACTAACGGCACCGCACTGGAGGCGGCGACAGCACGTGCAAGGGGTAATTTGGAGAGATCAAGACACATGGTATCAAATTGTTCTTGAGTAAAATCAAGTCGGCGACCAATGGACATATCGGTGGCGCTGATCACCGCAAAAGGTCCTTTACGTTGGGTGGCTAAATCGCCAAAGGTTTTGTTACCAAATAGCGTGTTTTCAAATTGTTCTTGCAACAAATCACCTCGCCCAAATTGTGGAGAAAACAATCTCGGCATATTGGCAAAAGAAAGGGTTTGGTTGATCATTAATTTTTGGAAATTTTGTTTTAAGAACCTTTTCTCAAAAGTCGGAATGGTCTCTTTGCCATATAAAGAATAATAAATCGCCAACACGGATCCGCCCGAAACGCCATATACCATGTCAACATTGTCAATTAAATTGGTGGATTTGCCATCTAAATTAATCGGATGACGATTTAATTCTTCTAATACGCCATAACCAAAAGCCGCCGCCCTTGTCCCACCGCCGGAAAACATAATGGCGATGATGGTCGAGTCATTAAATTTATCTTGCATGGTCTTTTGCAAGCGATAACCCTTTGATGTATCCACTCGATCAATGGTGGCAAGGGGTTGATATTGTACTGCATTACAAGCAGTTAAAAATAAAGTCGTGCTAATCAGAGCCAATTTATGCAGTGATTTCATGAAATTATCTTCCTTTATAGGGTGTAAAAAAATAAACTTTCCGAAGTATGGCAGAAAGTTTGTTTTTATGGTGTTTCAATTTGGTAATATTAAGCAATGGCGTCAATGCCTTTTTGTTGAACCAAGGTTAATAGTTTTAAAGCAGCCCCTTTCGGCGTTCTGGTTCCCCGTTCCCAAGCCGCAACAATATTTTTGCTGACATTTAAACGATGAGCGAATGCGGTTTGAGAAATGCCTTCTTTTTCTCGGATCTTCGTGATCTCATTGCTCGTGAGTGTTTGAGGTTGTTCTGGTACAAGACAACGTTCATCAAATTCTTTCATCATTTTTTCATCAACCAAGCCATGTTCATAGAGATCCACGATATGTTGGTGGATTTGTTGATCTATTATGTTATTGTATTTCATCGTTCTTTCCTTTATTGGTAAAAATCTCAATCAAAGTTTTCTGTTTGATATGTTGTTCTACAATCTCATGATCTTCCTTGTACATTTTAGCCATTTTTTTTAAGTTGTCTAAAGTTTTTTGGGAGATATTCTCAAGGTCATTTTTCTCAAAAATAGACACAAAAAAGCAATTTCCGCGAATTTTGTAGAATATCAACGAGCGATAGCCTGAAGATCGTCCTTGTCCTTGTTTTGCAATGCGCTGTTTAATCACATTGCTACCCAGATTGGCATCAATCAAGCCTTTTTCTGCCCGCATAACCGCATCAATCAATACACTATCATCAATTCTGTTTTTATCCGCAAAAGCAGCAAAGGATTTGGTTTTAAATAGTCGCATAATTATCAGTGATCTTTCCTGTGAGTGCAATAGGATTTTTACGATAAAAGAACCGTATCATTTTGCCTACAATCGCTTGCAAATTTTGGAATGATGATCACAAAATTGGTGGTTGAATTGTTTCTCATTAGCATTAATGTGGTTTTTATAACTTTTTTATATAATTAACAGCAAAAGGTTATTTCTTTTGTCTATCACTTTTCTTATATGATTAGTCGAATTTATTTTTATTAAGCTAATTTGATCTAGTGGGGGGCTATTTATGAGCAACGAACAAAAACCAAAACTTTCCGACAATGAACGCCTAAAAGGCAATAGCGATTATTTACACGGCACGATTAAAGAAGATTTAAGCGAGCAAATTACTGGTGGTTTTAAAGGCGATAACTTCCAGTTAATCCGCTTTCACGGTATGTATGAGCAAGATGACCGTGATATTCGTGCTGAGCGTTTAGAGCAAAAACTTGAGCCAAATAAAAATGTGATGTTGCGTTGTCGCTTGCCGGGCGGAATTATTCAGCCTAAGCAATGGCTGGGGATCGATCAATTCGCCACCGAACACACCAATTACGGCTCGATTCGCTTAACCAATCGCCAAACTTTCCAGTTTCACGGTGTATTAAAAAGCAATATCAAGCCGATGCACCAGTGGTTGCATAATCTTGGGCTAGACTCGATTGCCACCGCAGGCGATGTAAACCGTAATGTGCTCTGCACGTCTAATCCTGTGGAAAGTGCGCTACACGCCGAAGCCTATGAATGGGCGAAAAAAATCAGTGAGCATTTATTGCCAAAAACTACCGCTTATGCGGATATTTGGTTAGACGGCGAGAAAGTGGCGAGTACCGAAACCACGCCGAAAGCGCCGTTAAAAGACAGCGTAAAAAGTGGCGATAAAACCGAGCCAGTGCTGGGTAAAAACTATCTTCCACGCAAATTTAAAACCACGGTGGTGATTCCGCCGCATAACGATGTAGATTTACACGCCAACGATTTGAACTTTATCGCTATCGGTGAAAACGGCAAATTAATCGGCTTTAACGTGTTAGTCGGTGGTGGTCTGTCAATGGAACACGGCAATACTAAAACCTTCCCAAATACCGCTCTGCCTTTTGGTTTTATCGGCTTAGATAAAGTGTTAGATTGCGCGGCAGCCGTGGTTTCTGTGCAACGGGACTGGGGCAACCGTGCCGATCGTAAAAATGCCAAAACTCGCTATACCATTGTCAATCACGGTTTAGATAAATTTATTGCCGAAGTGGAAAGCCGTATGGACGCAAAATTTGGTGAAATTCGTCCGTATGAGTTTACTTCTCGTGGCGATCGTATCGGCTGGGTGCAAGGCGAAAATAAAAAATGGCACTTGACCTTGTTTATTGAAAATGGACGCTTGCTTGATTACCCTGATCGTCCGCTCAAAACCGGTATGCGTGAAATTGCTAAAGTGCATAAAGGCGATTTCCGTTTAACCGCTAATCAAAATTTAATCGTAGCGAACGTGTCTAGCCGTGATAAGGCGAAAATCGAGAAAATTGCCCGTGAGCATAAACTGATTGATGATAGCGTCACTAAGCAACGTGAAAACAGTATGGCATGCGTATCCTTGCCAACCTGTCCGCTGGCAATGGCAGAAGCCGAGCGTTTCTTGCCACAATTTACCGATAAAATCGATGCACTATTCAGCAAACACGGCTTAAGCGATGAACATATCGTATTGCGTGTTACTGGCTGTCCGAATGGTTGCGGACGGGCGATGTTAGGGGAAGTGTCGCTGGTAGGCAAAGCACCGGGACGCTATAACTTACACGTCGGCGGTAATCGCCAAGGCACACGCATTCCGCGTATGTTTAAAGAAAATATTACCGAAGATGAAATTTTAAGCATTATTGACGGCTGGCTAGGCGACTGGGTGGTTGGACGTAAAGCAGACGAAGGCTTTGGCGATTTTGCTATTCGCACAGGCATTGTGAAACCTGTGGTCAATGCGGCAGTGGATTTTTGGGACGCTTCCAAAATTGAAATCAAAGCGGCTTAAGTAGGGGATTAGTTTAAGTATGAATTATTTTCCATTTTTTGCCGAGTTGAAAAATCGCCCTGTGCTGGTGGTCGGCGGTGGCGATGTGGCATTGCGTAAAATTGAGTTGTTGTTGCGTGCGAATGCGAAAGTGTTAGTGGTCGCCAAAGAGTTACATAGTGCGGTCAAAATTTTGCAAGATTCTGCAAAAATCACGCTGATTGCTCAGGAGTTTCAAGAAAATCAGTTAGATAATGTTTATTTAGTGATTGCCGCAACCGATGATATGGCGTTAAACAAACGCATTTTCCAAGCGGCGGAAAGCAAATGCCGTTTGGTCAATGTGGTTGATGAACAAGAGCATTGCAATTTTATTTTTCCATCGATTATTGACCGCAACCCTGTGCAAATCGCCATTTCCAGTGGCGGTGCAGCGCCTGTGTTAATTCGCCTATTGCGTGAAAAACTGGAAGCCTTGTTGCCGAAAAATATCGGCGTAATGGCAGCCATTGCGCAACGTTTCCGTGGGGTAGTGAAAAGCCGTTTTCCGCATATCACGCAACGCCGCCGTTTTTGGGAAAAGCTGTTTCAATCAGCGGATTTTCAACGTTTAACCGATAATGAACGTATTCAACAAGCGGAAGATTTTGTGAATAAAACCTTGCACCAAGACAATTTACCCCGAGTGGGTGAAGTGTCTCTAGTAGGGGCTGGACCGGGCGATGCAGGCTTATTGACGCTTAAAGGTTTACAACGCATTCAGCAAGCCGATGTGGTGCTTTACGATGCCTTGGTTTCTGAACAAGTATTAGATCTCGTTCGCCGTGATGCAGATAAAATTTCGGTGGGCAAACGTGCTGGCAATCACAGCGTGCAACAAGAAGAGACGAACCGTTTACTGGTGAAATATGCCAAACAAGGCAAACGAGTGGTGCGTTTAAAAGGCGGCGATCCGTTCGTCTTTGGGCGTGGTGGCGAAGAGTTAGAAGTGCTAAAAGAAGCAGGTATTGCTTTTGAAGTGGTACCTGGCATTACTGCAGCCCTTGGTGCAACCGCTTACGCTGGCATTCCACTTACGCACCGTGATCACGCACAAACCACAATGTTTATTACAGGGCATACTAAACCAGACGGCAAAAATCTGACTTGGAACACCCTAGCACAAGGCAATCAAACCCTTGCGGTGTATATGGGGACGATTAAAGCGGCTGAATTGGCTGAACAGTTGCAAGCCCACGGCAGAAAACCTGACACGCCAGTGGCGGTGATTAGCCACGGTTCATTGCCTACACAACAGATTTTTGCGGGCGAATTAAGAGACCTACCAAAACTGGCTGAAAATGCGGCTTCTCCAGCTTTAATTGTGGTGGGCGAAACCGTGGCACTACAAAGCAAATTAGCTTGGTTCGGACAAGATGCTCAGCAGTTTGTCGGCGATGCGACAGCGTTGAAATTACAAGAAGCCAGCACGGCAGAATTTGCAAATACGTCCGAAAAAATCACCGCATATCAAACAATCGCAGCATAAATTTAATCAAGGTATAAACAGATGAACCCTATTGCGAACGAATTATTACAACAAATCCAAACCCTAAACCCTATTCAACAAGCGTGGCTGTCAGGCTACTGCTGGGCAAAAAGCGAACAAGCAGGCATTGCGCCGAATGCAGTGGCAAGTGCAACTTCCGTTGCTTCAACCGATGCGCAAGTCGCCCAAATTGTACAAGCTACCCCGAAAAACATCACCGTCTTATCAGGCTCACAAACAGGCAATACACGCAAAGTGGCAAACACGCTGGTAGAACGCTTGCAAGCGGCAGGGTTGCCAGTCAAACACATCAATATCGGCGACTATAAAACCAAACAGCTTGCCGATGAAGAGATTGTGATTTTGCTCACTTCAACCCAAGGCGAAGGCGAACCGCCCGAAGAAGCGGTGAGTTTGCATAAATTCTTATACGGCAAAAAAGCACCGAAACTGGACAAATTGCAATTTGCGGTACTCGGTTTAGGCGATTCCAGCTATGAATATTTCTGCGGTGCTGCCGTGGCATTTGACAGCAAATTAGCAGAACTTGGCGGTACTCGTTTACTTGATCGCACCGACTGCGATTTGGACTATCAGGCAAGTGCCGATGCGTGGATTGAAAAAATCGTCCCTGTTTTAGTTGCTCAAAATCAAGCCACTGGCACAGTTACCACAACCGCAACAACATCAGCGGTTACAGCGTCTAGCTCGTCTATCTATACCAAAGAAAACCCATTCCCAGCCACTTTACTCACTCGCCAAAAAATCACAGGGCGTGGTTCGGATAAAGACGTGCGTCATGTGGAATTTGACATCAGCGGTTCAGGTTTGCACTATCAAGCAGGCGATGCCTTGGGTGTTTGGGCAAGCAATGATGAAGCCTTAGTAGACGAAATTTTAGATGCGTTGAAGTTAGATAAAGACGAAAAAATTGTGAGTAATGGTGCAACCTTGCGTGAAGCCCTAATCAACGATTTAGAAATTACTCAAAACACACCGCAGTTTGTTAAAGGTTATAGCGAATTTGCCGAGCTGCCTGAAACTGCGGTGCAAAATCCGCAAGTTTTTGCAAGTTCTCACCCGATTGTGCATATTGTGAAGCATTACCCAGCCACACTCACCGCTTTGCAATTTGTAGAGCTGTTGCGACCACTCACTCCACGCTTATATTCCATTGCATCTAGCCAAGCAGAAGTCGGTGAAGAAGTGCATTTAACGGTAGGTGTGGTGCGTTATCAAGATGGCGATACTGAACGGCAAGGTTGTGCCTCCCATTATTTGGCAGAACGTGCTGAAGAAGACGGCGAGGTACGAATTTTTGTGGAGCATAATAATAATTTCCGTTTGCCTGAAAATCATGACACGCCGATTATTATGATTGGCGCAGGCACCGGTATTGCCCCATTCCGTGCCTTTGTGCAACAACGTGCAGCAGATGAAGCCACGGGTAAAAATTGGCTTATTTTTGGTAATCCGCATTTTAGTGAAGATTTCTTATATCAAACCGAATGGCAAACATTCGCCAAAGACGGCTATTTACATAAATATAGCTTTGCATGGTCAAGAGATCAAGATGAGAAAATTTATGTACAAGATAAAATCCGTGAAAATGCCACCGATATTTGGGCTTGGCTCAAAGACGGCGCACATATTTATGTGTGCGGTGATGCAAATAAAATGGCGAAAGATGTAGAAAAAGCCTTACTTGATGTGATTGCCGAACAAGGCAAATTCACACTGGAAGAGGCGGATGAATATTTAGATGAACTACGCCAAGACAAGCGCTATCAGCGCGATGTGTACTAATTGACATCCTCCCCGTCCTTAGGGCGGGGTAATAATTAACCTTAAATAAGAATGATAGGAGTAAAATAATGGGGAATAACCAAAGTGCCTTACGTTGGTTTAAAAAAGAGGATGGTTGGGCGATTATTATTAGTTTAGGCTTGTTATTAACAGCAAGTATTTTGTATTTAGTTGGATTAAATAATGTATTATCTTATTTTTCGGTTTCTGTGCCGTCTTGGGGGGATTTTGCTCAGTTAAGCGAGAAATTGCCCGCCAAAATTCCAGCGTTTATTTTATTATATGTGTTACTTGCCAGTATTTTAACATTCGGTGCAAAAAAATTAGGCTATAATCAGAGAATCTTTTTCAAAGGGTTTAGTTTATTATATGTGTTGGCAGTGATTATTTTAATTATGAGTGCCAATAAAATATTAAAATCTTGGCAATTGGAAAGTCCTTTGGTGGCATTATTTATTGGCTTACTTATTGGTAATTTTTTAACCTTGCCACCCCGCTTGCAGGAAGCCTTACGTACTGAATATTATGTAAAAATAGGGATTATTTTAATGGGCGCAACCCTGCCGTTTACTATTATTTTAAAAGCGGGTGGTGCGGCGATTGGTCAAGCCTTAATCGTTTCTTTTATTACGTTCAGTAGTATTTATTGGGCGGCGCTAAGATTAGGATTAGATCGACGTTTTGCCGCTTGTTTAGGGGCTGGTGGTTCAATTTGTGGGGTTTCAGGGGCAATCGCCATTGGTGGCGCTTGTCGCGCTAAACAAGAACATGTTTCCGTATCAATTTCTCTAGTGATTGTTTGGGCGGTGGCGATGATCTTTATTTTACCCGTGCTATGTAATGTCCTTGGTTTGCCACCCGGTGTTGCCGGCGCATGGATTGGTACATCGGAATTTGCTGATGCCGCGGGTTTTGCTGCTGCTGAAGCAATCGGGCATGAATCTGCCACACAAGCTTTTACGCTAATGAAAGTGATTGGACGTGATATGTTTGTGGGAGTATGGGCGTTTTTAGTAGCGATTTTATCGGTCACTGTGTGGGAACGTAAATCATCATCTGAAAGTGAACGTGTTGATCGCGCAGAAATTTGGCGTCGTTTCCCAAAATTTATCATAGGGTTTTTTGTAGCGTCCATATTAACCACGATATTTATTACGATTTTACCTGATGTACAATCTACGGGTTATAGTAAAGAAGTATTATCTACCCTAAAAAATTTACGGGGTTGGTTCTTTACTTTGACATTCTTGAGTATTGGTTTAACCACGCGTTTTCGTGATCTAGCCGCCGTTGGGATAAAACCTGTGTTAGCCTTTAGTTTTGGTGTCGCTATTAATTTACCTTTAGGCTATTGGTTATCTAATCATGTTTTCGTCTCTTTCTGGGAAAATTTGTAGGATTTAAATGAGGGTAATAAAATAATATGGTTAATTTTAAAACCAGTATTAGAAGTAGCCTACCAACGGCACATTTGAGAAATCAAGCGTTGCTACAATTTTTACAGTGTCGCCATTATGCTATTTGCCATCAAGCTGATCAATGGGTGGCTTGTAGTCATCATATTGAAGCAGAACAAGCGAAAAAAGAACTCCGCCAACAGGGATTTTCCGATAATGAATTCCAAATTCAGTTGGAATATCAACGAGAGTGGGGCTTTTTATAAAAAACTCGAACAAATACACCGCACTTTATAGTTTATTCGATAGTGAATATCAAAGTCAAAGTGCGGTGTATTTTTTTATTTAATGGGATCTAAACCTAATACTTTACGCCCATTGATACTGGCAATATTCACCATTTCATCTAAGTTAGGAAAGCGACAGCCGGCAGCGAGTAAACTGAGCTCTTGCCACATATCTCCCTCACACAATGGCACCATGTAGTCACAAATATTATCGGTGCCAATGGCGACCGTGATGCCCTCGGGGATCATTTCATCCGCTGGTGTTAACGCATTATGAAATGGCATTAATTCTTCTTTACGGTTGCTGTCAATCCATGCCATCGGACAGGCGATCATCATCATTTGTGCTTCCCGCATTTTTTGATATAAATTGTAGCGGTAAGTTTTGGAATGTGCACCAATAGAAATCCCATGAATGGCAACGACACGCCCTTGCATCCCATGTTCAATGGTTTTATCACACAGTTGCTCAGTTTCTTTTTCTTTCGGGGTATTAAACTGATCCACGTGAACATGGCACATAATCCCGCGGGATTTGGCTTTATCCAGCAAAATATCCATGGCTTCTAAACCACGACCATAATCTAATTCATCACGATAGGGCAAGCCTCCGATCATATCCACCATATCTGAACCAATATCAAACCATTTTCTTGCCGTTGGCTCAATCACCCCTTTTAGCGTTTGGTTAGCAAATTTCAATACAATGTCACTTTTATATACTTCACGTGCTTTATGGGCGGCAATAATCGCACGATCTTCACACACCGGATCAATATCTACAAAGGTGCCAAACGCCGTCACCCCTTGTGAAATCATGAGTTCAATGGCTTGGCTAAAACGAGCATAATAATGTTCGACCGTTGATGTGCGTTTGACTTCATCCACCAGATCCCATTTTTGTTGTAAATTACAGTTGTGATAAATACTGATTTTTTCCGGCGTCATGGTGAATGCTCGGTCAGCATGTGCATGGGCGTTTACCCAACCGCCTTTTTTGATAATTTCATCTCTGATATAGGTTTTAAAGCTACGAACGTGATTTTTCATAAATATTCCATAATGAATGATAGCATTGAATAGTGCGGATAGGGGGAGCAAACGGTTAACATTCCTGTTAAAGAGAAATGTTTATTAATAGAAAATACGTTAGTCATCAATGATGTTACATTGATAAACAAAGTGGGAATGTTATAAAAAATTCGCGGATTTTTCATTAATAACATTGCTGTCTAGTCCGAGTTGATACTAGACACGCAGTATAAAACTTTATGCTCGAAAAGGCTAGTATTAATCAAAAAATTCGCTGAAAAAACACCGCAGTTTTTTTAATTTTTCCATTAAACTGAGATGTTTTTCTAGCTATTTTTAACGCAAAAACGCCGGTATCTTGCTCTCGTATTCCGCAATTTTGTCTTCGTGTTGCAAGGTTAAACCGATATTATCTAAGCCATTTAATAAGCAATGACGGCGGAATTCGTCCAGTTCAAAATGATAGACTTTATCGCCTGTGGTCACTGTCATGGCTTCCAGATCAATTTGAATTTCCTTGCCTGTATTCGCCCATACCCATTGAAAGATTTCTTCCACTTCGTCTTCGCTTAAACGTACCGGCAACATATGGTTGTTTAAGCTATTGTTATAGAAAATATCCGCAAAGCTTGGTGCTATCATCGCTTTAATACCATAATCCGCTAATGCCCATGGGGCGTGTTCACGCGATGAACCGCAACCTAAGTTTTTGCGGGCAAGCAAAATCGTTGCTCCTTGATATTGTGGATAGTTCAATACGAATTCAGGATTTGGCTTGGTTCCCTCAACATCAAGGTAACGCCATTCGTGAAATAAATGTTTACCAAATCCGACCCGTGTTATGGCTTGTAAAAATTGTTTTGGAATAATCGCATCAGTATCCACATTCGCCACGTCAAGAGGAACCACTAAGCCTGAAAGTTGTTTAAATCCTGCCATTTTTTGCTCCTTAATTTAATGCTATATGACGAATATCAACGAATTTACCAAACACCGCAGCTGCTGCCGCCATGGCTGGGCTGACTAAGTGGGTGCGTCCATTACGACCTTGACGACCTTCAAAGTTACGGTTGGAGGTGGAAGCACAACGCTCCCATTCACCTAAGCGGTCGTCATTCATACCTAAACACATGGAACAACCCGGATTACGCCATTCTGCTCCTGCGGCAATAAAGATTTTATCTAATCCCTCTTTTTCTGCTTGTTCTTTGACCAAGCCTGAGCCTGGGACGATTAATACACGCTTGACGTTGTCGGCTTTTTTGCGACCTTTCATTACGGCGGCGGCTTCTCGCAAATCTTCAATCCGAGAGTTGGTGCAAGAGCCGATAAATACTTGATCTACTTCTACTTTAGTGAGATCGGTGTTTGGTTCTAAGCCGATGTAAGTTAAGGCTTTTTCCGCGGAAGCCCGAGCTACGGGATCGTCTATTTCCGCAGGATTTGGCACAAGCTGATCAATGCCGATCACTTGTCCCGGATTGGTTCCCCAAGTGACTTGCGGGGCAATATCTTTGGCTTCTAATGTTACCACTGCATCAAACTCTGCATCGTCATCGGTTTTTAAGGTGTTCCAATAGGCAAGCGCATCATCCCAATCTTTGCCTTTTGGTGCATTTGGACGATCTTTTAAATAAGCAAAGGTGGTTTCATCAGGCGCAACAAGACCTGCTTTGGCACCTAATTCAATTGCCATGTTACAGACGGTCATGCGTCCCTCCATGGAAAGATCACGAATGGCTTCGCCACAGAATTCAACTACATAACCCGTTCCGCCTGCCATGGTGGTTTTGCCAATAATGGCTAACACAATATCTTTCGCCGTAATCCCTGGGTTGACTTTGCCACGTACTTCAATTTTCATACTTTTGGCACGTGCTTGTTTTAGGGTTTGGGTGGCAAGTACATGTTCGACTTCAGATGTCCCGATCCCAAATGCCAAAGCACCGAATGCACCGTGAGTAGCGGTATGCGAATCACCGCAAACAATGGTCATACCTGGTAAAGTTAAACCTTGTTCGGGTCCCATAACGTGGACAATACCTTGCTGTTTGGTGTTCATATCAAATAATTGGATCCCTGTATTTTTACAGTTTTTATCCAATTCTAGTACCTGAATTTTAGCTTGACCTTCAAGTTTGTTAACATCACGGATTTGGGTTGAAATGCTGTGATCCATGGTGCCAAAGGTTTTGCCAATTTGGCGAACTTGACGATTTGCCACACGCAAGCCATCAAAAGCTTGTGGACTGGTTACTTCATGAATCAAGTGGCGGTTAATATACAGAATAGGCGTTTCGCCCTCTGCTTCATACACCACATGACTGTCGAATAATTTTTGGTAGAGTGTTTTTCCCATTTTTGTATCTCGTTAGGTTTTTAATTCGTTTGGGTTGTTTTTCGTTTTTTTTTGTCTTTTCGTAGGGGCGTATTGCATACGCCCTATGCTCGATCGTTTTATTTACCACAAACCGCGGTGGATTTTTCTTTTGTTTTTGGGCGTATGCAATACGCCCCTACGTTTGTTTTTTGGGCGTATGCAATACGCCCCTACATTTGTTTTTTGAGCGTATGCAATACGCCCCTACGTTTGTTTTTTGGGCGTATGCAATACGCCCCTACATTTGTTTTTTGAGCGCATGCAATACGCCCCTACGTTTGTTTTTTGAGCGTATGCAATACGCCCCCTACGTTTGTTTTTTTGGGTGTATGCAATACGCCGCTACGTTTGTTTTTTTGGCGTATGTAATACGCCCTACGGTGATGATTTATTCAATCGCTTTCGCAATCAACGTTCCCATTTCACTGGTGGAAACGGGTTTACTGTTGTCTGCTAAATCTGCTGTTCTATAACCAGAAGCTAACACTTTTTTCACCGCACTTTCAATCGCCACCGCCGCGTTATCTTGATTAAAGCTATAACGCAACATCATGGCGGCAGATAAAATCTGTGCAATTGGGTTGGCAATGCCTTTGCCGGCAATATCCGGTGCGGAACCGCCAGCAGGTTCGTATAAACCAAAGCCCTGTTCATTTAGGCTGGCAGATGGTAACATCCCCATTGAACCTGTGATCATGGCACATTCGTCGGAAATAATATCGCCGAAAATATTGGAGCAGAGTAGCACATCAAAGAAAGACGGCTGTTTAATCAACTGCATAGTGGCGTTATCAATATAAATATGATCTAATTTTACTGCGGGATATTGTTTGGCGACTTCATTCACCGTTTCACGCCATAAAATTGAGCTGATTAACACATTTGACTTATCCACTGATGTTACGTGTTTGCCACGCTTCATAGCAGTTTCAAAGGCGACTTTGGCAATACGTTCAATTTCATATTTATAATACACTTCGGTATCAAAGGCTTTAGTTTGTGAACCTTCACCCTCACGCCCTTTCGGTTGACCGAAATAAATACCGCCAGTTAATTCACGCACAGTCACCATATCAAACCCTGTTTCGGCAATATCCGCACGCAATGGACAGAATTTTTCTAACCCTTTGTACAGTGTGGCGGGGCGTAAATTACTGAACAATTTAAAATGTTTACGTAACGGTAATAATGCACCACGTTCAGGCTGTTGATCGGGCGGTAAGTTTTCCCATTTTGGGCCACCCACTGAACCAAATAAAATGGCATCGGCTTGCTCACAACCTTGTAAGGTGTTTTCAGGCAATGGACTGCCTTGTTTATCAATAGCGATACCACCCACGTTGAAATGATTATAGTTTAATGTAAAGCCATATTTTTGTTGTACTACATCTAATACTTTAATAGCTTCCGCCATAATTTCAGGTCCGATGCCATCACCTGAAAGTACTGCTACGTTATATGTTGTCATTTTATTTCCCTATTTTTATTAATATGTTGAGTTTTTGGGCGTATGCAATACGCCCCTACAGATTAATATAGATTAATGTTTTAAATTCTTGGTTAAATTCGCCACTTTTTGCGAACGATAGATGGCATTAATTGCATGAATCAAGGCTCGAGCAGATGATTCTACAATATCCGTGGCAAGTCCAACACCGTGGAAACGACGACCTTCATATTCTACCACAATATCCACTTGACCAAGCGCTTCTGCTCCCTCGCCTTTCGCGGTTAAATTATAATGGGACATTTTCAAATCCATACCCACAATTTGCATAATCGCATTATACACCGCATCTACAGGACCATTACCACCATTTGATGTTTGATTAATACGATGACCGTCTAACGCCACTTGCACAAATGCCGATGCAGGCAACCCGCTTAAGGTTTGTGAGGTGATCACGTCTAACGTCAAGCGATCTTCATCGCCTTGTTGCATATCAATAAATGCCAACGCCTCTAAATCGTAATCAAATACTTGTCCTTTTTTATCGGCTAATTTCAAGAAAGCGTCATATAATTTATCTAAATCATAATCCGCTTCGGTGTAACCCATATCCGCCATGTGACCTTTCACCGCTGCACGACCAGAACGAGCGGTCAAATTCAATTTCTCTTTTTTCAAACCGATACTTTCAGGCGACATAATTTCGTAGGTATTTTTATTTTTCAACATCCCATCTTGGTGAATACCCGATGAATGTGCAAAGGCATTATCGCCCACAATGGCTTTATTCGGTTGAATTGGCATATTACAAAGTTGGCTCACCATTTGGCTGACACGGTGAATTTCTTGGGTATTAATGCGGGTGTCTAAACCGTTAAACATATCCTGACGGGTTTTAATCGCCATCACCACTTCTTCAAGTGCGGTATTGCCTGCCCGTTCGCCGATACCATTAATGGTACATTCAATTTGTCTTGCCCCGTTTAATACTGCGGTTAATGAGTTCGCCGTTGCCATACCTAAATCATTATGGCAATGTACAGAAATAATCGCTTTATCAATATTTGGCACACGATTTCGCACATTTGCCATAATGCTACCGTATTCCGTTGGCAAGCAAAATCCTACTGTATCAGGAATATTGACGGTGGTTGCCCCTGCGGAAATCGCCGCTTCGACGATACGACAAATATTGTCAATACCCGTCCGCCCTGCATCTTCGCAAGAAAATTCCACATCATCGGTATAATTTCTAGCGCGTTTCACCGCTTGGATTGCCATTTCCACTACTTCATCAAAAGAACGTTTAAGTTTGGCTTCCACGTGCAACGCTGAACTGGCAATAAAGGTATGAATCCGATAAGCATCCGCTACTTTCAAGGCTTCATAAGCCGCGTCAATATCCTTATCCATTGCACGAGATAAGGCACAAACACGGCTATTTTTAATATTTTCCGCAATGGTACGTACGGAAAGAAAATCACCCTCAGAGGACACCGGAAAACCTACTTCCATCACATCCACCCCTAATCGTTCTAACGCAAGGGCAATTTGTAATTTTTCTTTTACAGTTAAACTTGCCTTTAACGCCTGTTCGCCATCTCGCAAGGTGGTATCAAAGATAATAATGTTGTTTGTAGCCATAATGTTGTCCTTCTGTTTTTCGTTAGGGTTTCACTTTGAAAGTGCGGTATTTTTTAAATGTTTTTTAATAAAAAAACCCCGAACTTTTTATCAAAGTGCGGGGTTGTCAATTCGTTTTTTATGTTATTTTTCTATCATCCACAACTTAGCCGCACAAAGAATGTGATAATCGTAAGTTGAGTAGCAGAGCGTGAAAGGTAAACATAAAAATCCTGAAAGTCATTAAATTAGATCCTATATTACTGATTTAGATGATTCTGTCAAAGGTTTTTTAGTAAAAAATATCAAAAAATAGAATAGGATAAAAATATTTTTGTATAAAAATCTATAAATGTTTTGAAATTTAGTGTTTAACACTATTTAGTGTTCTTTTAAGTAGGGTTTATTTTGAAAATATTTAAAATTTATAGATGGATTTTTTATAAAAAATTAGCCTGTTAAATAATTAATACCGTTGCTAATATTATTCAACAGGCTGAATAAACTATTTTACTTCCCTAAACATAATTTCACCCGGAATGACCGAACCTTGCCAATATAACTCGCTCGCCACTTTTTCGGCTAATTGTAAGTAGGCTTGTTTAATGTCAGGGTTAGAGTCAGCAATAACGGTTGGTGTGCCTTGATCTAAATCTTCTCTTAAACAAATATGTAAGGGTAACTGACCTAGCACTTGTACATGATATTTTTCCGCAATTTTTTCTGCTCCACCCGTGCCAAAAATAGCTTCGTGATGACCGCAGTTTGAGCAGATGTGCATGGACATATTTTCTACAATGCCTAACACTGGCACGGAAACTTTGTTAAACATAGCAATGCCCTTAATCGCATCAAGTAAAGCAATGTCCTGTGGTGTAGTGACAACAACCGCCCCTGTAACCGGGATTTGTTGTGATAACGTGAGCTGAATATCCCCCGTTCCCGGTGGCATATCAATGACTAAATAATCTATTTCATGCCATAGGGTTTCATTTAATAGCTGATTTAACGCACTGCTTGCCATGGGGCCACGCCAAATCGTGGCATTATCTGAATCCATTAAATAACCAATAGAGTTGCTTTGTAAGCCATGTACCCGTATCGGATTAATGTGTTTATTATCGGGTGATGTTGGGCGTTGATTGGCTGCACCAAGCATGTGAGGGATAGATGGACCATAAATATCTGCATCTAAAATACCGACTTTAGCTCCTTGAGCTTGTAATGCTAAAGCTAAATTGACTGTAGTGGTAGATTTTCCTACACCGCCTTTTCCCGAGGTAATCGCAATAATATTTTTCACCCCTTTGACGGCAGGATGATTATTAGCACGTTTTAAAGTGGCGATTTGGTAATGTAATTGCCATTTAATTTGTTGTGCTGCCGCGATGGTCAATAAATCATCGGTAACAGTGGTTTTTAACAGCTCAAATGCCGTATTCCACGCAAAAGGCATTTGAATTTCTACCCGCAATACCTCTTGCATTTTTTCGATTTTTTTCACCGCACTTAAGGCAGTCAAATCTTTCTGCAAAGTAGGGTGTGAGAAGTTTTTTAAACATTGAATTAATTGAGTTTGTTGTTCATTGGTAAAATGATGGGAAAATTGAATCGTCATTATCTTTCCTAAAATCAAGTAGAGTAAAATACCCGACTATTTAACCACGATATTAAAATGATGTTAAGCATAGATTATGTTTTAGCTAGAAAAAAAGCGCTAAATCAGGTAAAATCACGACAATTTTGTATTTCATGGCAAGCCAGTTTTAGCTTGTTAATCATTTAAAGGTCTTTTTATGTCAAACCAATCATCTTCCAAAAAACGTCAAATTCTAGTCACTTGTGCGTTACCTTACGCCAACGGTCCGATCCATTTAGGTCATATGCTTGAACATATCCAAGCAGATATTTGGGTGCGTTTCCAACGTATGCGTGGCAATGAGATTTATTTTGTTTGCGCCGATGATGCTCATGGTACACCGATTATGTTGAAAGCAGCGCAAATGGGGATGACACCAGAGCAGCTCATTGCTGATGTGCATACCGCCCATTATGCAGATTTCAATGGCTTTAATATTAGTTTCGATAATTATCATTCCACCCATAGTGAGGAAAATCGTCAATTATCGGAAATGATTTACAGCAAATTAAAACAAAACGGTTTTATTAAAAATCGTACCATTTCGCAATTATTCGATCCTGAAAAAGCCATGTTTTTGCCCGATCGTTTTGTCAAAGGGACTTGTCCTAAATGTAAAGCGCCAGATCAATATGGCGATAACTGTGAAGTTTGTTCTGCCACTTATAGTCCGACAGAATTAATTAATCCACGTTCAACCGTATCAGGGGCAACGCCGGTATTAAAAGAAAGTGAGCATTATTTCTTTGATTTGCCAAGTTTTGAGATGATGCTGCAAGAATGGAATCGTTCGGGGGCGTTACAATCAGAAGTGGCGAATAAAATGCAAGAATGGTTTGATATGGGCTTGCAACAATGGGATATTTCTCGTGATGCGCCGTATTTTGGCTTTAAAATTCCGCATACCGAAAATAAATATTTTTATGTTTGGTTGGATGCGCCAATTGGCTATATGGCATCGTTTAAAAATCTTTGTGTACGTGAACAGATTGATTTTGATCTGTTCTGGCACAAAGACAGCCAAGCGGAACTATATCATTTTATCGGCAAAGATATTATGTATTTCCACAGTTTGTTCTGGCCAGCCATGTTAGAGGGAGCGGATTTACGCAAACCAAGCAATATTTTTGTACACGGTTATGTAACGGTCAATGGCGAGAAAATGTCTAAATCGCGTGGGACATTTATTCAAGCCGCGACCTATTTGAAACATCTCGATCCTGAATGTTTACGTTATTATTATGCGGCAAAATTAAGTGGTCGGATCGATGACTTAGATTTAAACTTAGAAGATTTTGTGCAACGAGTGAATGCAGATTTAGTTAATAAATTAGTCAATTTAGCCTCTCGCAATGCCGGCTTTATCCAAAAACGCTTTGATGGAAATTTAGCGGATAAACTAGAAGATCAACATCTATTTGACGAATTTACGGCACAATCAGTCCATATTGCCGAACTTTATGAAAACCGTGAATACGGCAAAGCTATTCGTGCCATTATGGCATTGGCGGATAAAGCCAATAAATATGTGGATGACAAAGCCCCGTGGGTGATTGCTAAACAAGAGGGCAAAGATCAAGAATTACATGAAGTTTGTTCCATGGGGATTCAATTATTCCGTGTGTTAATAGGTTATTTAAAACCTGTGTTACCAAAATTAGCCGAGCGAGCAGAGGGCTTTTTACAAACAGAATTAACTTGGCATAATCTGGCACAACCATTATTAGCCCATCAAATTTCTCCGTTTAAAGCCTTATTTAACCGTTTAGAGATGAAACAAATTGATGCAATGATCGAAGCATCAAAAGCGGAAAATGCAGCAGTAAATACCGCAAAAACAGTGGAAAAAAACACCGCAGTTTCTACTGGCAATGCTACCGAAAATAGCGAATTTGAACCTGTAGAAGCTGAAATCAGTATTGATGATTTTGCCAAAATTGATTTACGAGTGGCAACCGTGTTACATTGTGAAGCCGTACCTGAAAGCAATAAATTATTGAAATTTCGATTAGATTTAGGTTTTGAACAACGTCAAGTATTGTCGGGAATTAAAGCGGCATATAATAATCCAGCCGAATTAATTGGTCGCCAAGTGATTATGGTTGCCAACCTTGCACCGCGTAAAATGAAATTTGGTGTATCACAAGGGATGATTTTATCGGCGGGTACTGATGGAACGGATTTATTTTTGCTTAATGTGGATAATGGTGCCAAAGCAGGGGATCGGGTTAAATAATATTCGATTAAATCATTGTTCAGGAAGAATGATGTTTTATTAATCTAAGATTTTGGGATTAAGATCACATTTTTAATAATTTCTGATAAAAATCAACAGAAAAGACTTGAAAAATTTCGTTAAAAAACATACCTTGTAGTTAATACGAAAGGATTTATTCATCAAGAAAAAGAGGTGACAACTATGACACTTAATATTGCAAGTAAACAAATGGACATTACACCGGCAATTCGGGCTCATATTGAGGATAGACTAGCAAAATTGGAAAAATGGCAAACCCAGCTAATTAATCCGCATTTTGTATTAAGCAAACTACCACAGGGATTTGGGGTCGAAGCGACGATTAGTACACCAAATGGTAACTTGTTTGCAAGTGCAGAATCTGATGATATGTACAAAGCGATTAATGATGTTGAAGAAAAATTAGCAAGACAATTAAATAAACTACAACATAAAGGAGAAGCACGTCGAGCAGATGAACGTTTAAAAGATTCTTTCCAATAGTTAATTTTAATTTGTTATATTGTAAACTGATTTCGATCTTGTATTGAAATCAGTTTTTTATTTATTAGTGCCTAATATTTCTTTTTAATATTTGATCTCCATCAATGAATATTCCCCAAAAGAGTTATGCCATTGGTTATACGTTGTGTATGACTTATGGTAAAATTTATCTGTTAAAAATGAATGGATTAAATAATGCGAAATACCCTAGATGTTGAAAAAATTACTTGTCAGCGTGGTGATAATCTTCTGTTTGCAGGATTGAGTTTGCGTTTTCAAACGGGTGATTTTGTGCAAATTGAGGGGCGTAATGGGATCGGTAAAACCAGTTTATTGCGAATTTTAACTGGGTTGGCTCAGCCGTTGCGTGGCAAAGTGCGGTGGAATTTAAATGAGATTTCTCAATATCGAGAAGATTATCAATATGATTTGCTGTATTTAGGACATTTATCAGGCATTAAACCTGAATTAACGGTTTGGGAAAATTTGAGCTTTTATCAACAAGTAAGCCATTGTTTGCAAGGGAATGATGTGTTGTGGCAAGCGTTAGACAAAGTGGGGTTGTTGGGTTATGAGGATATAGTGGCAAGCCAACTTTCCGCGGGGCAACAAAAACGTATTGGTTTGGCAAGATTGTGGCTTTCACAAGCACCATTGTGGATTTTAGATGAACCTTTTAATGCCATTGATAAAAATGGTGTAGAAATGCTCATTGCGCATTTAGAGCAGCATTGTCAACAAGGTGGCATCGTGATTATTACCAGTCATCAGGATGTGCTGAGTCAAATGTTGCAAAAAGTGCGGTTAGATTTGTACCCGTTTTACGGAGAAGATGAATGATCTTCATGCAAATTATGCAACGAGAACTCAAAATTGCATGGCGCAAACCGGCAGAAATTCTAAACCCGTTATGGTTCTTTTTAATTGTGGTGACGTTATTTCCGTTAGCCATGGGAGCTGAGCCAAAATTATTAGCGAAAATTGCCCCGGCAGTAGTCTGGGTGGCGGCGTTGTTATCTGCTTTACTTTCTTTTGAACGGTTATTTCGTGATGATTTTGCGGACGGTTCACTTGAACAATTGATATTACTTGCTCAACCGTTGGCATTGACAGCATTGGCAAAAGTCATTGCACACTGGTTTTTAACTGGATTACCGTTGATTTTATTATCGCCTATCGTGGCATTGTTATTATCCCTTGAGCCTGAGATTTGGTGGGCGTTGGTGTTGACTTTGTTAATCGGCACGCCCGTATTAAGTTGCCTTGGGGCCATTGGCGTGGCATTGACCGTGGGGTTACGCAAAGGTGGTGTGTTATTAAGTTTAATTGTATTACCGTTGTTTATTCCGGTGTTGATTTTTTCAACCTCCGTGCTAGATGCGGCAAGTTTAAATATGCCTTATGCTGGACAACTTGCCATCCTCGGGGCAATTTTGGCAATTACGCTAACTTTATCGCCCTTTGCCATAGCAGCAGCGTTACGTATTAGTTTAGCGTAATAACTAAAAAGGAAAGATTATCTATGTGGACGTGGTTACATCCTTATGCAAAACCTGAAACTCAATATGCTTTATGTGGGAAATGCATTCCCTTTGTGGCGGCGCTAACCCTTGTGTTACTCGCGGTGGGCATGGTTTGGGGCTTGGCATTCGCGCCTGCCGATTATCAACAGGGTAACGGATTTCGGATTATTTATGTTCATGTTCCTACCGCTATTTGGTCGATGGGGATTTATGTCTCAATGGCGTTAGCCGGGTTTATTGGTTTGGTATGGCAAATTAAACAGGCTCATCTTTCTATTATTGCGATTGCACCGATCGGGGCGGTATTGACCTTTTTGTCGTTGGCAACAGGGGCAATTTGGGGCAAACCCATGTGGGGAACTTGGTGGGTGTGGGATGCACGTTTAACCTCATCCTTGATTTTGTTGTTTTTATATTTAGGTGTGATGGCATTGTATTCTGCATTTCAGGATCGCCATACGGGAATGAAAGCGGCGGCAATTTTATGTGTAGTAGGGGTGATTAATATTCCGATTATCCATTTTTCGGTGGAATGGTGGAATACTTTGCATCAAGGCGCGACCATCACTAAATTGGATAAACCATCAATGGCGACGTCCATGTTAATTCCGTTAATTTTCAGTATTTTTGGTTTTATGACCTTGAGTCTTTGGTTAGGATTGGTGCGTTATCGTAATGCGTTGTTGCGTGAAGACAGCAAACGAACGTGGGTGAAAGCGTTGGCGATAAAATAATTTTGAGTGTGTTTATTTTTTTAATTTTTTATAGGGGGACGTGATGTTTTTCCAATCGTGGGGGGATTTTTTTAACATGGGGGGCTATGGTTTTTATGTATGGCTTTCCTATGGTATTTCGTTTTTGGCAATAGGGATTTTAGCGGTGCAAAGCTATCGTGAAAAACACCGTATTTTTGCTGATATTCGTCGTGAACAAGCAAGAGAAGCAGGCTTAAAGGCTCACCGGCAAGAAAAAGCAAAGGGGGATATATAAATATGAACCCTAGACGTAAATCTCGTTTAATCATTGTGGTATTTGTGTTGGTGGGGATGGCGGTTGCTACGGGCTTAATTACTTATGCCTTGCGTTCCAATATTGATCTGTTTTACACACCGTTTGAAATTGTCTATGGTAAAAATGATAATCCTGAATTAAAGCCAGCAGTGGGACAACGTCTTCGAGTAGGTGGTATGGTGGTGGAAGGATCGGTGCAACGAGATGAAAAAAGCCTGAAAGTGCGGTTTGATTTAAATGATATTGGACCGGCGATCACTGTGCAATATGAAGGCATTTTGCCTGATTTATTCCGTGAAGGGCAGGGCATTGTGGCACAGGGTAAACTTATTGCCCCCACAGTGTTAGAAGCGACAGAAGTGTTAGCGAAACATGATGAAAACTATGTACCGCCTGAACTTGGTGAGCAGTTGAAAAAAGTACATCAACCAATGGGCGTATCAGAAAGCGATTTGAACGGCGAAAGTGAACGTGATCGTCAAGAAAAAGTTCAACAATTGGCTCAACCAGAGAGACAATAATGATTCCTGAACTTGGTAATTATGCTTTAGCTTTGAGTTTGGCAGTATCAGTGTTATTAGCCATTTTCCCCTTATGGGGAGTAGAAAAAGGCAATGGCATGATGATGGCGTTGGCACGCCCACTTACTTATGCCCTATTTTTTAGCTTAACCTTGGCTTTCGGCGCATTATTCTATGTCTTTGCGGTTAACGATTTTACCGTACAATATGTGGTTAACAATTCCAATAGCAATTTGCCTTTGCAATACCGTTTATCAGCGGTGTGGGGATCCCATGAAGGATCATTGTTACTGTGGATTTGGTTACTCACTTTTTGGGCGGCTGCGGTGGCAACGTTCAGCCGATCTTTACCCCAACAAGCAGTGGCTAGAGTGTTAGGTATTATGGGGGTTGTGAGCATTGGCTTTTTGATTTTTGTGCTGTTTACGTCCAATCCATTTAGCCGCACTTTCCCTGCTTTCCCGGTGGACGGTCGAGAACTCAACCCATTATTGCAAGATGTTGGCTTAATTTTTCATCCTCCCTTGTTATATATGGGCTATGTGGGCTTTTCGGTCGTCTTTGCTTTCGCTATTGCAGCATTAATGAGCGGTAAATTAGATACTACGTGGGCGAAATGGTCCAGACCTTGGACGCTTGCTGCGTGGTTATTTTTAACCTTAGGCATTGTGCTAGGTTCATGGTGGGCATATTACGAACTTGGCTGGGGTGGCTGGTGGTTCTGGGATCCCGTAGAAAATGCTTCTTTAATGCCTTGGCTGGTGGGAACGGCATTACTGCACAGTTTAGCTGTTACCGAAAAACGAGGTTCATTTAAGGCATGGACGGTATTACTGGCCATTTTAGCTTTTTCCCTTTGTCTGCTTGGTACGTTTTTAGTGCGCTCAGGGATTTTAGTCTCCGTTCACGCTTTCGCATCCGATCCTACTCGTGGCTTGTATATTTTAGCGTATTTGGTGGTGGTAGTTGGTGGCTCGCTTGTCCTGTATGCGATTAAAGGCAACCAAATTCGTTCATACAATAATGCACAACGTTATAGCCGTGAAAGTCTGTTATTGCTCAATAATATTTTGTTAATGACCGCACTTTCGGTAGTGTTATTAGGTACATTATTGCCGTTGGTGCATAAACAACTGGGGTTAGGTACAATTTCTATTGGCGCCCCATTCTTTGATCAAATGTTTTTGATTATTACCACACCATTTGCGCTATTATTGGGTATTGGACCTTTAGTTAAATGGCGACGAGATCAGTTTTCTGCGATTCGTAAACCAGTGATTAGTGCGTTGATTTTTATGGCAATTTTGGGGTTTGCTTTGCCGTATTGGTTGCAAAATAAATTAACCGTGAGTGCGGTACTTGGTTCAATGATGTCCGCTATTATTGTATTATTAACAGTTTATGAACTTTATCAACGAGCTACGGATCGTACCGGTTTTTGGACTGGACTAGGAAAATTTAGTCGATCCTATTGGGGAATGTTATTCGCTCACTTAGGGGTCGCGATGACCATTTGGGGCATTGCCTTTAGCCAAAATTTCAGCATTGAGCGAGATGTGCGAATGAATGTGGGCGATAGCGTACAAATTGCCGATTATCGTTTTCAGTTTAACGGCATCAGCGATGCCAATGGACCAAATTATGCGGGTGGCAAAGCGGAAGTGGCGATCTATCAGGGGGATAAATTAGCAACGACACTGTACGCCGAAAAACGTTTTTACACCGTCAGCAAAATGACCATGACCGAAGCTGCCATTGACTGGGGCTTTACTCGAGATCTTTATGTGGCACTTGGCGAAAGTTTAGGCGATGGCTCTTGGGCGTTACGTTTATATTACAAGCCTTTTGTGCGTTGGATTTGGTTTGGAGGATTATGTATGGCATTCGGGGGCGTGCTTTGCCTGTTTGACCGTCGTTATCGTACCAATAAAAAGGTGAAAATATGATGAATAAGAAACTTTTTTTACCGTTAATTTTCTTTGTAGCATTGATTGTCACCTTTTTCGTACAGTTACAACGTAATGGACAAGGAGATGACCCTAAAGCCTTAGAAAGTGCTTTAGTCGGTCAAGCCGTGCCATCGGCAAGGTTATATGATTTATTTACTAATCAACAAGTTAATCAGCAAATTTTTCAACAAGGTAAGCCGATTTTGCTTAATGTGTGGGCGACTTGGTGTCCTACTTGTTACGCTGAACATCAATATTTAAACCAGTTAGCCGAGCAAGGAATAAGCATTATTGGTGTGGATTATAAAGATCAACGTGATAAAGCCATCAATTGGTTACAACGATTAAATAACCCTTATCAACAGGTATTATTTGATGAAAAAGGATCATTTGGTTTGGATTTAGGTGTGTATGGCGCACCTGAAACTTTTGTTATTGACGGCAACGGTATTATTCATTACCGTCACGCTGGTGATTTAAATGAAAAAGTGTGGCAACAAAAAATTCAGCCGATTTATCAACGTTTAATGGAGCAAAAATAATGAAAAAAATCACCGCACTTTTATTGTTATTGTTCAGTATTTCGACGTTTTCTGCTATTGATGCTTTTAATTTTCAATCTGATCAACAGGAATCGGATTATCATCAACTGACCCAACAGCTCCGCTGTCCGCAATGTCAAAATAACAATATTGCTGACAGTAATGCGACCATTGCGGTGGATATGCGGGCTAAAGTATTTGAGCTGTTGCAAGCAGGTAAAACGAAACAGGAAATTGTGGATTATATGGTGCAACGTTACGGTCATTTTGTTACCTACGATCCACCATTAACCCCTGCTACTATTATGCTTTGGGCAATTCCGGCGTTATTGTTTTTAGGAGGATTATTTATTGTCTTTCGTCCCAAAAAACAACAGGCAGGTGAAAAATGATGTGGCTAATTATTGGCTTATTAACCTTATTGGTCGCTTTGATAGGGTTTTATCCTTTGTTGAAAAATAACAAACTTTATTTTGTGAGTGGCTTTTTAGTCCTAGGTATCATCGCTGGGCTGAGCTATTTCCATTTGGGCGCGTGGCAAGCACAAACCATGTTAGATAAAATAGCGGACAAATTGCCGTATTTCTATGAGCGAGTCAAAGAACAAGAAAGTAAACCGCTCAGCGAACAAGAAATGCAGCAATTTGCCACCGCACTTCGGTTAAAAGTACAACAAACGCCTAATGATGATCAAAGTTGGTTTTTATTGGGACAATTAGGCATGGCATTAGGCGATGGTAAATTGGCGTTAGACAGTTATGCCAAGGCACATCAGATTAAACCTGATGATATTGACTATAAATTAGCTTATGCTCGGATCTTAATGTTTTCCGATGATGCTACTGATAAAAATCAAGGTGAAACCTTATTAAAACAGGTAATTCGTCAAGATCATAGCAATTTAGACGCGTTGAGTTTATTGGCATTCCGTTATTTTGAACAACAAGACTACAAAATGGCAATAGTTAGCTGGTCGATGATGTTGAAATTAATGCCAGAAAATGATCCTAAACGGGATTTACTTGAGCGTTCTATTCGTTCGGCGAGAGATGCGTTGGAAGAACTGCAAGGTAAATAAAATGCGATAATTTAACCTTTACAAAGGATAATGTTGCTTTAATCCCTTAAAGGGTATAAAATATGATTTATCCTTTTTACGGTATAAGAAGTAAGTTATGGCAATAAGTATTACCAGTGCAAAAGCACTTTCGCAAATTATTCGTGAGTTTCGTTATCAAGCGAATCTCTCACAAATGGACGTAGCAAAACGAGCAGCAACAAAACAAGCTACGATTTCAGTATTTGAAAACACCCCTGAAAGCACAAAATTAGACACCTTATTTAAAATTTTAATGGCATTAGAATTGGAACTTATCGTACAACCCCGTCCAACAAAAGGGCAAATGATGCCGAATAAACAAAGTGAAATATTGACAGAACTATCCATCGCTGAGGATGGCGCGAAATATAACGTTGATGATGAGATTTGGTAATGGAAAACAAACTTAATATCGCAATGAATGGGATTCGTGTTGGACAATGGTGTAAACTTGATAATGGTGCAACTGAATTTCAATATAGCCTAAATTGGCTAGATTCTCCACGTTCACGAGCGATTTCACTTTCCTTGCCGTTATCGCATAAAATTTACAAAGGTGATGCAGTTTTTAATTTCTTTGATAACTTATTACCGGATAACGATCAGATTCGTTCTCGTATTCAGCAACGTTTTCAAACTCAAACGAAAACGCCATTCGATTTACTTTCAGCAATCGGGCAAGATTGTGTCGGTGCAATTCAACTTTATCGTGATGTGCCATATTTTGTTCGGCGAGTTGATGCTAGCCCATTAAATGATCGTGAAATTGAAGTGTTGTTACAAAATTACCAATCCTTACCCCTTGGCATGGATCAAACTGATGATTTTCGGATTTCACTGGCGGGAGCACAAGAAAAAACGGCGTTACTTTATCATGAAAACCAATGGAAACGCCCATTATATTCCACAGCAACGAGCCATATTTTTAAACTTCCCATCGGACTGGTGGCACAAGGTCAGCTTGACCTTTCCATGAGTTGTGAGAATGAGTGGCTTTGTTTGGAAATTTTGCGTTTATTTGGGCTGAATGTTCCTAAGGCGGAAATTCGTTATTTTGGTGAAACAAAGGTATTAATTGTAGAACGTTTTGATCGACGTTGGTCAGCGTCAAAAAATTGGCTTGTGCGTTTACCTCAAGAAGATCTCTGCCAAGCATTGAATATTGCACCCGCTCGGAAATATGAAGCCGATGGTGGCGCAGGAATTCTCACCATTATGAGCTTGTTAAACAGTTCCGCCGATCCGCTGAATGACCGTAAACATTTTTTCAAAGCACAAATTTTGTTTTGGCTTTTGTGTGCAATTGATGGACATACAAAAAACTTTAGTATTTTTATTGAACAAGGCAACCGCTATCGTTTAACGCCTTTTTATGATGTGATGTCCGCTTATCCTTTGATGAATCCGAAAGGATTATGCCGGCAAAAAATTAAAATGGCAATGGCATGGCACGGTGAAAATAAACATTATTTATGGGACAAAATCCAACTTCGCCATATTTTTCATACGGCTAAACTGGCTGGTTTTGCTAAAGAAAATGTGGAAGACATTTTACACGAAATCAGTAAAATCATTCCACATTTAACCCAGATTCAACACAATCATCTCCCTGATTTTATTGCGGAACCTATTTTGCTGGGGGTAGAAAGGAGTGCTAAGCGGATTTGTGGTTGAAAAGATCTTGATGAAGACTTATCACGTATTTGATTATAACTAGGCAAATGTTCATTTTGTTTGCAACAACAGTATTTTGTTATTGTTTTTTGTACAAGCGTATTTGTTTTTCCTGACGAAATGAAAATTTTGTGATCTTGATTCCAAAAACCGCGGTGAAAATTCGCATAATTTTTAAAAATCACATAGATTAATAGGACGGAAATCGGTAGAATGACGCCCTTTTATATTGTTCAAATATTGTTGTAGGGGAGAACCTGTGTATTTGCCCGAAAACGATGTCGATAAACAATGTCGTAAGTGTAATAACGTGACAATAAGGTAGATATGTCAGATAAAATCAATTTAATGAATTTAACTCGTCCGCAAATGCGAGAATTTTTCAAAGAGCTGGGCGAAAAGCCATTCCGAGCCGATCAATTAGTCAAATGGATTTATCATTTTGGCGAAGATAATTTCGACAATATGACCAATCTTAATAAACAGTTACGGGAAAAGTTAAAATCGGTGGCTGAAATTAAAGCACCTGAAGTTGCCGTAGAACAACGTTCATCCGATGGTACGATTAAATGGGCGATGCAAGTCGGCGATCAGCAAGTGGAAACCGTGTATATTCCTGAAGCAGATCGAGCAACGTTGTGTGTGTCTTCGCAAGTAGGGTGTGCCTTGGCTTGTACGTTCTGTTCTACTGCTCAACAAGGGTTTAATCGCAATTTAAATGTGGCGGAAATTATCGGACAGGTATGGCGAGCATCTAAAATTATTGGTAATTTTGGTGTAACAGGGGTGCGACCGATTACCAACGTGGTGATGATGGGAATGGGTGAACCTTTGTTAAATGTCGCCAATGTGGTGCCTGCCATGGAAATTATGTTAGATGATTTTGCTTATGGTTTATCTAAACGTCGAGTTACTCTTTCTACGTCAGGTGTTGTGCCAGCGTTGGATAAATTAAGCGAGATGATTGATGTGGCATTGGCGATTTCCCTACATGCTCCCAATGATGAACTACGTGATGTACTGGTGCCGATTAATAAAAAATACAATATCAAAATGTTAATGGATAGCGTACATCGTTATTTAAATGTGTCCAATGCCAATCACGGCAAAGTAACGATTGAATATGTGTTGTTAAATCAGATCAATGATGGGGTAGAACACGCTCATCAGTTGGCGGAAGTATTGAAAAATACACCCTGCAAAATTAATTTAATTCCGTGGAATCCGTTCCCTGAAGCGCCTTATGCGAAAAGTTCGAATACTCGTATTGACCGTTTCCAAAAGACCTTAATGGAATATGGTTTCACGGTGATTGTACGCAAAACCCGTGGCGATGATATTGATGCAGCGTGCGGACAGTTGGCAGGTGATGTGATCGACCGCACTAAACGGACTGCCGTTAATGCCATGAAAAAACAATTTGGTCAAGGCATTGAGGTGAGATCACATTAGGTTTATGTAGGGGCGTATTGCATATGCCCTTGTGATTAATGCGGCGTAATTAGAGCGTATGCAATACGCCCCTACATTTATTCAAATAGGTGATTATTTATGAAATTTATACCGCACTTTATTCTTATTCTTTTTTTAACCGCTTGCGTTTCGCAAAATGCTGAAATAGATTTTGATCAAAAGCCAGCCGCCAAAGCTCGAGTAGAACTCGCACTGGGTTATTTATCCCAACAAGATTGGGAACCTGCTAAACAAAATCTGGATAAAGCCTTGAGTTATGCTCCCGATTACTATTTAGTTCATTCCGCCTTTGCTTATTTTTACCAACAACAAGGCAATATTACACAAGCCCGTGAAGCCTATTTGAAAGCCATTAAACTAGATGATAAACAAGGCGATGTGCATAATAATTATGGTACATTTCTTTGTTCGCAAGGGGAGTTCCAAGCTGCTTATCAGCAATTTGATTTAGCGGTGGTAAGCCCGAATTATTATCGTCAAGCAGATAGTTATGAAAATAAAGCCTTGTGTGCTTTATCGGAAAATAATCAGGCGGTTTATCAACAAAGTAAAATAGCGTTAGAAAAAGCAGATCCTGAAAGGGCGAAGAAATTAAGATAACTATTCTTCACCCTAAACTTATCTAGAAACAATATCCTGATTATTGCGTAAATCAATATCGGTGTTTGTCGTTTGGCGAACATTCGCTGAAACTGCGGTGGAATTTCTCTGATTTTTTGTATTGCCATACAAGGAATTACGATAAGTTTCTACCCACATAGCGGTGGCTCCACAAACTGCCACAGGAATCACCACTAAGTTCACCACAGGAACTAACATGCATAAGCTGATTAATCCGCCAAAGGTGATACTTTGCCAACGGTTATCTTTGAGTTTTACTCGCATGGTGTGGAATGAAATTTTGTGGTTATCAAATGGATAGTCACAATATTGAATTGCCATCATCCAAGCTGTAAACGCATAGGCTAACACGGGTATTACCGATTGCCCTAGCATAGGAATAAAACCGAGTAAAAATAAAATGATATAAATCGGTAAGCTATATACCAGTTTTTGCCATTCTCGAGCTAACATACGTGGAATATCTTTAATAAAATCCATGATAGTCATATCTGTTAGGCTTTCTCCAGTCAGCATTTTTTCAACTTTTTCTGCCAGTAAACCGTTAAAAGGGGCGGCAATAAAGCCTGATAGCATGGTAAATGAAAAGTAAAAAACGATAACTATCATCACTAATGACATGATAAACATCACGGAACTGAGCCAATCTAACCATGCGGGCAGAAAACTCATTACCCAGTCAATCATGTGGTTGATTTGGCTGATAAATAACCAACTTAGCCCCACCATTAATACTACATTGAGTAAGATTGGCATCACGACAAAACGGCGTAATCCTTTTTGCGTAATTAAATGCCAACCCATAACAAAGTAATGAAACCCTGACTTGATTTCTTTTCCTTCAATCATTATTTTCCTACTTGGATAATTTTAGTATAAAACGATGGATAGAATACAAAGTGCGGTCAAAAAATGCAAATTTCAAGATCCATAATGTGAATAAATATGGTAAGCTAACAAATATTTCTGGTTGTTTGAAATAGGACATATTGCAATGGATCTCAATACAATTTTAATTATTTTAGGTATTCTCGCATTAATCGGTTTAGTCGCTCATGGTATTTGGTCTAATCGCCGTGAAAAATCGCAATATTTTAATCATGCGAATAACTTTAATCGTGGTCAGCATATTCAACGGAAACCAGAACAGTCCCTGACTGATTATGCTCAAGCACCCGTTACACCAATGCAGAAACACCAACCGATAGCAAGTCAGCCAGTGAAAAACACTAAAATGAATATTCCACAACCTGAGCCGATTCAAACGGATACTCCAGTTGCAGCACCCGTGCAAGCGAATTCAGTGGAGCAAATCAAAATTACCTTACCTGAATCTGGAACGGCTCAACCAGAATCAGAGCAAGTCTATTATGAATATCGACCAGAACCAAAGCAGCCGAAAGAGAATATGGCAGAATATACTTTAGCGGATGCGCTAGATTATGCTGGGACGGATGCTCAAGTTGATATGTCATCGCCCGAATTGCGAGTGCAGTTGCAAGAAGTGAGTTCACCAATTTCTGAACCTAAATTACAACAGCCGATTGAAAACAACACTGAACAAGCTGTACAAGAACCAGTTACACAAGAACAGCAGCCAACAGATTTTATTTTATTATATGTGGTGGCACCAGAAAATCGCCAATTTTTAGGACTTTCTATTGCACAATCGTTGGATAATTTAGGGTTTATTTTGGGCAAAGATAATTTATATCACCGCCATGTTGATACGGTGGCAAGTCCTGTGATGTTTAGTGTAGCCAATATTGAACAACCGGGTACATTTAATCCTTATGCCATGAATGAATTTTCCACTATCGGTCTAGCCTTATTTATGCAAGTACCGTCACAGGTTGGAAATGACAAAGCCAATTTAAAAATGATGATTCAAGCCGCAAAAAATTTAGCCGAAGAATTAAATGGTTTTGTGTTGACCGATCAACAAGCTATTTTTGATGACAAGCAAGAACAAGATTATTTAGATCGCGTGTAGCGAAAATTGTCGATTGAAAACCGCACTGTTGAGCGTTCAAAGTGCGGTTTATTTTGTTAATAATTTTAGAAAAGAAAAATAAAATGACGGATATAGCCAAACAAATGAATCAGTTGCGTGAAACATTGCGTTATCACGAATATCAATATCACGTGCTTGATGAACCGAAAATTCCAGACAGCGAATATGATCGTTTATTTCATCAATTAAAAACCTTAGAACAACAATATCCCGAATTCATCACTGCCAATTCGCCGACCCAGCGTGTTGGGGCAAAACCATTATCAGGCTTTAGCCAAATTATCCATGAAATTCCCATGTTATCCCTAGATAATGCGTTTTCCGATGAAGAATTTTATGCTTTTGTAAAACGTATTCAAGATCGTTTGGTGTTATTGCCAGAAACCCTTGAATTTTGTTGTGAACCAAAATTAGACGGTTTGGCAGTGAGTATTTTGTATGTCAATGGTGTCCTTACGCAAGCGGCAACAAGGGGCGATGGCAGCACGGGAGAAGATATTACTGCCAATATTCGTACCATTCGCAATATTCCGTTACAATTATTAACTGACCATCCGCCTGCTCGTTTAGAAGTGCGTGGTGAAGTGTTTATGCCACAAGCGGGCTTTGAAAAATTAAATGAATTAGCCTTAGCCAAAGGGGAGAAAACCTTTGCTAATCCACGTAATGCTGCTGCTGGCTCGTTGCGTCAACTCGATCCGAAAATTACTAGCCAACGTCCATTAATGCTGAATGCTTATAGTATTGGGATTGTCGAAGGGGGGGATTTACCCGAAACCCATTATGGACGTTTGCAATGGCTGAAATCTATTGGTATTCCAGTGAATGCGGAAATTCAGCTTTGTGATGGGGTAGAAAATGTGTTGAATTTCTACCGCACTATTCAACAAAAACGTCCAACTTTAGGCTATGACATTGATGGCACAGTGTTAAAAATTAACGATATTGCGTTACAGCAGGAACTTGGCTTTATTTCTAAAGCACCACGTTGGGCGATTGCGTATAAATTTCCTGCACAGGAAGAAATGACGATCCTAAAAGATGTAGAATTTCAGGTAGGACGGACGGGGGCAATTACCCCTGTGGCAAAATTGCAACCTGTTTTCGTGGCTGGCGTAACGGTGAGTAATGCGACCTTGCATAATGGTGATGAAATTGCACGTCTGGATATTGCCATTGGTGATACCGTGATTATCCGCCGTGCAGGTGATGTAATTCCACAGATTATTGGTGTGGTACATGATCGCCGTCCAGCCAATGCAGAATCAATTATTTTCCCAACCGAATGTCCCGTGTGTGGTTCGCAAGTGGTGCGAATTGAGGGCGAAGCAGTCGCTCGTTGTACTGGTGGCTTATTTTGTGATGCACAACGTAAGGAAGCTTTGAAACATTTTGTTTCTCGCAAAGCCATGGATATTGACGGCGTGGGAGCAAAACTGATTGAGCAGTTAGTGGATCGAGAGTTTATTCATACGCCAGCAGATTTATTTAAATTGGATCTTTTCACCTTAATGCGATTAGAACGTATGGGACAAAAATCCGCTCAAAATGCGTTGGATAGCCTAGAAAAAGCCAAGTCAACCACCTTAGCACGCTTTATTTTTGCCCTAGGTATTCGGGACGTAGGCGAAGCCACCGCATTGAATTTAGCCAAATATTTCAAAAATCTCACCGCACTTCAACAAGCAGATTTAGAACAATTACAAGCCGTACCAGATGTGGGCATCGTTGTGGCAAATCGGATTTATGTGTTCTGGCGTGAACAACATAACTTGGACGTAGTGAATGATTTAATCGCACAAGGTGTCCATTGGGACGATGTGGAAGAAAAAGACATTGGAGAAAATCCGTTAAACGGTAAAACCGTGGTATTAACGGGAACCTTAACTCAAATGGGACGCAATGATGCCAAAGCATTATTACAATCTTTCGGAGCGAAAGTGAGTGGCAGTGTGTCAGCAAAAACCGATATTGTGATTGCAGGCGATTCAGCAGGATCAAAACTGACCAAAGCCCAACAATTGGGTGTTCAAATTTGGGACGAACAGCGGTTTTTGGATTTTGTAGCGGAATATCAGTAAAGGTACGGTGGAGTAAGGTAATAATTTCCCCTAATCCACATCATCAAACATCGCATCCAGTCTAGCTTGTATATCGTCCATAATAAAATCAGGTACACTTTCTTTGGGTTTGGCTTGTCGTGCTTTCCAATCAAGGGATTTGATTTGATGACAATGGATAGCTCCTTGGGTATGTGTTCCTGCTCCCATTAGGCTCACCAATGTACCATGAGAACGGGCGAAATTGGCGTTACCTTGTGAAATGGGGCAAACTACCGCTAAGCCTTGTCGGTTGAAATAATGGTTGCTGATAACTAAAGCATAATGGTTGCCTTGCATTTCTCGACCTGTGGCGGGGTCAAATTGCAAGTGAATAATATCGCCACGTTTTGGAATAGTCATTCTAATTCTTTACCTATAGCTGGCATTTCCTCCCAGCCCTCAACCATTGGCAAATTACCATCCATTTCTGCCATTAAAGTACGAATATCGTAACGTATTTTTTGGGGTTTAATAGGGTGAAGTACAAGACGATTATTTTGCATTTCCACATCAAAATAATCATTCTCATTCAGATGAAATTGGGCTAATATCGCTTGTGGTAAACGCACAGCAGCACTGTTTCCCCATTTACGAATTTGTAGTTGCATTTTTTTTCTCCATAATGGATTTAAGTATCTACATTATAGATACTTGCGTAATTATTGCAATATGCAAAAGTAAAAGATCTTGCTGAATCAGGGCAATCACAATAGAATATTCCGTTTAACGTTAAATATAAAACAGAATTTTATGGAATTATTTGAAGCAATTTTAATCATTTTATTGTTGATTATAATCAGTGCGGTGATTTCTTCGGCAGAAATTTCACTGGCTGGGGCAAGAAAGATCAAATTGCAAGTATTGGCAAATGATGGTGATATAAGAGCCACACAAGTCTTGCAGTTACAAGAAAAACCGGGACGTTTTATTACTGTGGTGCAAATCGGCTTAAATATGGTGGCCATTTTAGGTGGTATGGTTGGGGAAAGTGCGTTAAATCCTTATTTTGTGCAACTGATGAGCCAATATACTCAGTCAAATTGGGTAGAAAGTGCGTCATCTTGGATTGCCTTTACGATGGTGACATTTTTGTTTATTTTGTTAGCAGATTTGATTCCAAAACGCCTTGCCATGACTTATCCAGAGCAGATAGCCATGAAAACCGTTGGAGTGATGCGGTTTTGCATTTTTATTTTTAAGCCATTAGTGATGATTTTTGATTCTTTAGCCAACAGTATATTTCGTTTTTTACGAGTTTCTACTGTGCGTGAAGATAACATGACTTCTGAAGATATAGTGGCTTTAGTGGAAGCGGGAGCTGAATCAGGGGTGTTAAAAGCACAGGAGCAATATTTAATTGAAAATATTTTCGATATGCAAGCTCGCACCGTGACTTCTACCATGACAACCCGTGAAAATATTGTGTTTTTAGACCGCAGTTTTAATCAGCAAGAAGTGCTAGATACCTTGGCCAAAAATTCCCATTCAAAATTACTGATTTGTGATGCGGGATTAGATAAAATTTTGGGCTATGTGGAGTCGCATACCTTGCTTACTTTGTATTTAACTGATAACAAAGTTGCGCTGACGGATTCTAAGTTGTTACGTAAAGCCTTGTTTATTCCAGATACACTCTCGCTTTACGAAGTATTGGAATTATTTAAATCTACCGGTGAAGATTTTGCGGTAATTGTGAATGAATATGCGTTGGTGGTGGGGATTGTCACCCTTAATGATGTGATGAGCATTGTGATGGGGGAATTAGTTTCTAGCGAAGAAGAGCAAATTGTACAGCGAGATGAACATTCTTGGTTAATTGATGGCATTACGCCGTTAGAAGATGTGATGCGAGCATTGGATATAGCGTCATTTCCCGCAGATGAAAATTATGAAACAATTGGTGGGTTTATGATGTATATGTTGCGGAAAATTCCGAAGAAAACGGATTCTGTATTATATGACAAATATAAATTTGAAATTATTGATACGGAAAACTTTAAAATCGATCAGTTGTTAGTGTCGTTGCGTAAGGATTTGCAAGAGAGTTCTGCTACGAGTTAGCGATAAAAGGCACTGGATTAAGTGCCTTGTTTTTTTAATTTCCCAACATCAATTCTTTCAAATATTGATAAATTTCCCGATACGCTTTCGGCGGTTTATTTTGTTCTTTTTCTTTTTGAGCGGAACGGATAAGATTGCGTAAATGTTGACGATCAGCATCGGGGTGTTGGTCAAAGAATTGTGCCAGTTCATCATCGCCTTTTGCTACTAAATCATCACGTAAATGTTCTATTTTATGTAGCATGGCTTGCTGTTGATTATGTTTATTCTCGATTTTATCTAAGGCTTCCTGAATAGGATCTATGTCCATTGAGCGTAATAATTTGCCGATAAATTGTAATTGACGGCGTTTAGCTTCCTTGACTGAACGGCGAGCCAAATTAATAGCGTCTAACAAGGTTTCATCAAGCGGTACTTTGGCTAAATTCGCTGGGGTTAATTCCACTAATTTTGAGCCTAATTTTTTTAAATCTTCCGCATCACGTTTAATTTCACTTTTGCTGACCCAGATAATTTCTTCTTGCTCGTCTGTCCAATCTAATTCTGGCTTTTTGCCCCGTTTTTTCATTTCCTATCCTTTCTTATTGATATTTTGCTACATTGTAGCAAATAAGCTAAAATGCGACAAATTTATAAATAATAAGGAAAAGAGCAGCATGCCAGAAAAAAATACGGAAAATTCCACCGCACTTTTAAAACAGCAAGAACAAGAATTACGTGCGGCGGTGAGTTATGCGGTCGAGTTGGCTCAAAAAGCAGGGGCAACAGCGGAAGTGGCGGTGACCAAAGTCAGTGGGCTTTCGGTTTCTACTCGGTTGCAGGAAGTCGAAAACGTAGAATTTAATAATGACGGAGCGTTGGGCATTTCGGTGTATTTAGGGCAACAAAAAGGCAACGCATCCACATCGGATTTAAGCCAGCCAGCAATTAAATCCGCCGTTGATGCGGCATTAGCGATAGCCAAATATACTTCTCCCGATGATTGTGCGGGTTTAGCCGATAAAGCCTTAATGGCATTTCATGCACCTGATTTAGATTTATATCACCCCACTGACATTGATGTAGATCGGGCAGTAGAATTAGCCTTACAAGCGGAAACCGCTGCTTTGCAATATGATCAGCGGATTGTCAACAGTAATGGTGCGTCATTTAATTCTCATACAGGGATTCGTGTGTATGGGAATAGCCATGGTATGTTGCAAAGTCATTTATCGAGCCGCTATTCGTTGTCTTGTTCAGTATTGGGTGGTGTTGATGATTTATTAGAAAGTGATTACGAATACACAATTTCTCGTCAAGCCAACAAATTAGCCGATCCGCACTGGGTGGGCGAAAATGCAGCGAAGAAAGCCATTGCTCGCTTAAATCCACAAAAAATTGCAACCCAAACGGCACCGGTGATTTTTCTTAATGATGTCGCAACAGGGTTAATTGGGCATTTAGCGACGGCTATTAGTGGCGGCAGTCTATATCGCAAAAACAGCTTTTTGTTAGATAAACTTGGACAAAAAGTGTTGCCTGATTGGTTTCAAATTAGCGAACGTCCGCATTTGTTAAGCGGTTTAGCTTCTACACCGTTTGATAGCGAGGGCGTGAGAACGCAAGATTTGGAGATTATTCAAGACGGTATTTTGCAAACTTATTTATTAACCAGTTACAGCGGTAAAAAATTAGCTATGCAAAGCACGGGACATGCAGGCGGTATTCATAATTGGTTGGTTAAACCAAATTCTCAAGGAAATTTAACCGCACTTTTAAACCAAATGGGAACAGGCTTGTTAGTGACTGATTTAATGGGGCAGAGTGTGAATATGGTCACCGGTGATTATTCTCGTGGTGCATCGGGCTTTTGGGTGGAAAATGGTGAAATTCAATATCCCGTTTCAGAAATCACCATTGCGGGCAATTTAAAACAGATGTTTGAGCATTTGGTGGCGGTGGGTGACGACATTGAAACCCGTTCAAACATTCAAACTGGCTCAATTTTATTGGAAGAAATGAAAATTTCTGGAAATTAATTAAAAATGATAATAATTCTTATTGACAGGGATTATTTTATCTATTAATATACACACATCTGTTAAGACATAGGTAGCTAAACAGGTAGAGTAGAAAGTAAATTCGTTAGGGTTTAAGACCGAAGTGTTGTCACTTCGGTCTTTTTTTATCCCTGCACTGGCGTACAGGGTTAGGCATGGTGACGATGCTCCGCATCTGAAAAAAAGCCACGGAGTGGCGTGACGATGCGTAGCCTAGTACGCAAGTGCTAGGCTCTTTTCCGTCTTTTTTATTTTGTATTTTCCCCGATTATGATATAGTCATTTCCAGATTTTTATGTAGAGAGACCCTTATGAAAAAACATCATGTTGAAGTCTTGATTTCAGAGCAAGATGTGCTTGCTAAAATTGATCAGCTCGGTACGGAAATCACCGCTTTTTATCAACAAAAGAAAGTGGATAAATTGATTGTAGTCGGTTTATTACGTGGCTCATTTATGTTTATGGCAGATTTAGTGCGTAAAATTGACTTACCGCTCGAAGTCGAATTTATGACCACATCAAGTTATGGTATCGGCATGAGTACCAATCATGATGTAAAAATTACCCAAGATTTAAATGGTGATATTAAGGGCGAACACGTGTTAATTGTGGAAGATATTATTGATTCAGGTTACACGCTCGAAAAAGTCCGCAAAATCCTAGAACTCCGCGATCCAGCCAGTCTTGCCATTTGCACCTTATTAGATAAACCATCACGCCGTGAAGTCGACGTGCCAGTAGAATGGGTGGGATTTGCCATTCCGAATGAGTTTGTTATCGGTTATGGTATTGACTATGCTCAACGTTATCGTAATTTAAGTTTTATCGGTAAAGTGATATTAGAAGAATAAGCCAGCCAAAGTGCGGTGTATTTTTTGTTAGATTTAAATAATCATAAAAAGAAAGGAAAACAGATGAGTAAATTATTCCCAACAGCCACCTTACGTAGCAAAGCCCCTTATCGTTTTGATATTGTCGGCAGTTTTTTGCGTTCTGATGAAATTAAGCAAGCTCGCCAACAATGTAGTTGTGGTGATATTTCTTGTGCGGAGTTAACCAAGGTTGAAGATAAAGAAATTGCTAAATTAGTGGAACATCAAAAAAGCGTGGGATTACATGCAGTAACAGACGGTGAATTTCGCCGTACTTTCTGGCATTTAGATTTTTTAGCGGGTTTAGATGGTGTGGAAGAAGTTGATGCCGAAAAATTTTCGGTACAATTTAAACATGATAATGTTCGCCCGAAAACCTTAAAAATTGTGGATAAAGTCGATTTTTCTGAAAGCCACCCTTTTGTCGAACATTTCCGTTCTGTTAATCAAATTGCTAACGGTCAAGAAGTGAAATTTACCATTCCATCACCGTCAATGCTGCATTTAATCACCAATGTACGTGCGACCGATTATGTCGCAATTCCACGTTATGAAAACAACAACCAACTTTTACTAGACGATATTGCTAACGCTTATATTAAAGCTATGCAGATTTTCTACAAATTAGGTTGCCGCAATTTACAATTAGATGACACGAGCTGGGGTGAATTTTGTGCAGAAGATAAACGAGCCGCCTATAAACAGCGTGGTTTTGATTTAGACCAAATTGCCAAAGATTATGTTTATATGTTAAATAAAATTGTAGATGCGAAACCTACTGATGATATTGCAATTACCATGCACATTTGTCGTGGCAATTTCCGTTCCACTTGGTTCTCGGCTGGTGGTTATGAACCTGTCGCAGAAACCTTGTTTGGTACTTGCCGTGTAGATGGTTTCTTCCTTGAGTATGATAGCGATCGTGCGGGAGATTTCCGTCCGTTACGTTTTATCAAAGATCAACAAGTGGTGTTAGGGTTAATTACGTCTAAAGACGGTACACTTGAAAATCGTGATGATATTATTGCTCGCATCAAAGAAGCCACGCAATATGTGGACATCAATCAACTATGTTTAAGTCCGCAATGTGGTTTTGCATCAACGGAAGAAGGTAATATTCTGACCGAACAGCAACAATGGGCGAAGTTAGCATTTATTCGTGATATTGTGCAAGAAGTTTGGGGCGAGTAGTTAGGTAGGGAAAATATATGCTCGAAAAAATAGAACGTTTAATTGATGAAATTAATAAGGTGCATTTAGCTTTTTCACAAGACTATTTTGAAACAGGGAAAATTCAAAAGGTGAATTTAAAACATACACTAGAGAAAGTGCCTGTGGAGCATATATTAGCCTATCGTTTAAATTTGCACGAAGCCATTAATGATTATTTGTATCGTGCCGATTTAACGGATATTTCCTATTTTTATCGTGTCAAAACATCGGAATCTATTTTACATAAAATTGAACGGTTTCAACAACGTAGCGAAGGCTTTCCAGTCAATAGTATTATGAATGATATTTTTGGGGCAAGAATGATTGTCAGTACGGAAGATATTACCCAAGTCATGAATAAGTTAGATGAATGGAAAGAAAAATATGGATTAAAAAACTGGTATTTACGATATAAAGATGAGTATGTGGGGATTCATATTTATTTCAAAAATTCGAGTAATTTTTATTATCCATGGGAACTGCAGATTTGGGATCGTAAAGATGCGGAACGTAATATTCAAAGCCATCGTAAATATAAACGAAATTTTGTAAATTTGTCTCACTAATTTATCACATTTTCCAAAAAAACTGGTATATTGTTTATATCAGTTTTTTATTTTATATAACAAGGATAATAAGCGATGCAAATTTTACTTTCTTCTCAAGCCCCCGATAATATATGGGGCAAAAATACCTTTTTAACCTTTCAACAAAATCAAGCCATTATTCATTTCTCTGAAAATTTTGACCGCACTTTAATCCAAAAAGCCGCACGTAAATTACGTGGTCAAGGCATTAATCAAGCGGAATTAGTCGGTGAACATTGGAATGCAGACAGTTGTTGGGCGTTTTATCAAGGGTTTTATACCGCTAAACAAGATTTTGAGGTAGATTTTCCTGAGTTAGATGAAACGGAAAATGAAAAATTACTTGAGCTAATTGAAAGTGGTGATTTTGTTCGTGAAATCATTAATTTACCATCAGATGTATTAACTCCAGAAGTGTTGGTAAATCGTGCGGTACAATTTATTCAACAACAAGCTGAAGATTGGCAAGAGGGTGAATTAAGTTATCAAATCATCAAAGGTCAAGATTTACAAGAACAAGGCTACCATGGCATTTGGACAGTGGGAAAAGGCTCTGCCAACGCACCTGTTATGCTGCAATTAGACTTTAATCCAACTGGAGATAAGAATGCACCAGTTTTAGCTTGTTTAGTAGGCAAAGGCATTACCTTTGATACGGGGGGATATAGCTTAAAACCAAGCAACAGTATGGATAGCATGAAAGCCGATATGGGCGGTGCGGCTTTATTAACGGGGGCATTGGGGTTGGCGATTGCTCAAGGATTAAATGCCCGGGTTAAATTATATTTATGCTGTGCTGAAAACATGATTAGCAGTCATGCGTTTAAACTCAATGATATTATTACCTATAAAAATGGTGTAACGGTGGAAGTGCTAAATACCGATGCGGAAGGGCGTTTAGTGTTAGCCGATGGCTTAATTGAAGCAGATGCACAAAATCCACAATTTATTATTGATGCCGCAACGCTGACTGGTGCAGCGAAAAGAGCTGTGGGGAATGACTATCATTCTGTTCTATCTATGGATGAGCAGTTAGTGGCAGATTTATTACAGCAAGCGGAACAAACGCAGGAATTGTTTTGGCGTTTACCTTTTGCATCATTTCACCGCCCTTTAGTGACATCCGCTTTTGCAGATATTGGTAACAGTGGTTATCCTGACACATCTCCGGGGGCAAGCACGGCGACAGCATTTTTATCTTATTTTGTTAAAAATTATCAGCAACATTGGTTACATCTTGATTGTTCAGCCACTTATCGTAAATCATCAAATGAACTTTGGGCAACAGGTGCAACAGGTATCGGTGTGCAAACCTTAGCAAATTTATTGTTAACCAGAGCAAAACAGGGAGTATAAAATGGCATTGGAACGTACTTTATCCATTATTAAACCAGATGCAGTAGAGCGTAATTTAATCGGTAAGATTTTAAGCCGCTTTGAAGAGGCTGGTTTTCAAGTAGTAGCAACTAAAATGTTACACTTAACTCAGCCACAGGCGGAGGGGTTTTATGCTGAACATCAAGGCAAAGCTTTTTTTGCGGAATTAGTGGAATATATGATTTCAGCGCCAGTGGTGGTTTCTGTTTTAGAAAAGCAAAATGCCATTCAAGATTACCGCACTTTAATTGGGGCGACCAATCCCGAGATGCAGGAAGAGGGAACAATTCGTCGTGATTTTGCCGAAAGTAAAACGCGCAACTCAGTGCATGGTTCGGATAGCCCAGAAAGTGCTGCCAGAGAAATTGCCTATTTCTTTGTGGAGAGTGAGATTTGTGAACGTTAGCAGCTAAATTTGCTGGGCGTAGTAGATAAAAGTGACATACTAGGAGTGGTTTAAAGTCAATTAATATAGGGCTTTAAACCATTTTTTAGTGATCAATATACAACCAATTGACTTTTAATTTATAATGCTTCTTTTCTAAAACTGTAAACAACGGTATCATAACCGATTAATTATATTAATTTATTTTATAGGTATAAAAACGTGAATATTCAAACTCTTTTATCCGACAAAATTCAACACGCAATGATTCTGGCTGGGGCTGAAAATAATCCAGAGCCAGCCGTACGCCAATCGGGTAAACCACAGTTCGGTGATTATCAAGCGAATGGTATTATGGGGGCCGCAAAAAAATTAGGGTTAAATCCCCGTGAATTTGCACAAAAAGTATTAGAACGGGTGGAATTAAATGGTATTGCAGAAAAATTAGAAATTGCAGGTCCGGGATTTATTAATATTTTCTTAGCCAAAGAATGGTTAGCCGACAACGTAGAAAAAGCATTAAGTGCGGTGAATTTTGGGATAAAAACAAACAATCCACAAACTGTTGTGCTGGATTATTCTTCGCCAAATGTAGCCAAAGAAATGCACGTTGGACATTTACGTTCAACTATTATTGGCGATGCAGTGGCTCGCGCCTTAGAATTTATGGGTAACAAAGTGATTCGGGCTAATCACGTTGGCGATTGGGGTACCCAATTTGGAATGTTGATTGCTTACCTAGAAAAAATGGAAAATGAACAGGCGAGTGAAATGGAATTAAGCGATTTAGAGGCTTTTTATCGTGCCGCCAAAGAGAATTATGATAGTGATGAAGTGTTTGCAGAAAAAGCACGTCAATATGTGGTGAAATTGCAAAGTGGCGATCACTATTGCTTAACCATGTGGAAAAAATTGGTGGATATGACGATGTCGCAAAACCAATTAAATTATAATCGATTAAATGTTACCTTGAGCGAACAAGATGTCATGGGGGAGAGTTTATATAATCCCATGTTGCCAGAAATTGTTGCGGATTTAAAAGCTCAAGGACTTGCTGTAGAAGATGATGGTGCTTTGGTCGTTTACTTGGACGAATTTAAAAACAAAGATGGTGAGCCAATGGGCGTTATCGTGCAGAAAAAAGATGGCGGTTTTCTTTATACGACTACGGACATCGCTGCGGCTAAATATCGTTATGAAACCTTGCAAGCAGATCGTGCTTTAGTATTCACTGATACTCGCCAAAGTCAACATTTACAACAGGCTTGGTTAATCACTCGCAAAGCAGGTTACGTACCAGATAGTTTTAGTCTTGAACATGAAAATTTCGGTATGATGTTAGGCAAAGATGGCAAGCCATTTAAAACACGTTCAGGCGGAACAGTAAAATTAGCCGATTTATTAGATGAAGCCGTTGAACGTGCGAGTAAATTAATTAACGAAAAATCCACCGCACTTTCAGAGCAAGAAAAAGCCGCAGTAATTGAAGCGGTAGCGATTGGTTCGGTGAAATATGCTGATTTATCGAAAAACCGCACTACAGACTATGTCTTTGATTGGAATAATATGCTCAGTTTTGAAGGAAATACGGCACCGTATATGCAATATGCTTATACGCGTATTCGTTCTATTTTTAATAAAACTGATACAGATTCCACCGCACTTGCCAATGCTCATATTGTTTTAACTGAAGATAAAGAACGAGCGTTGGCGATAAAATTATTACAATTTGAAGAAGCCGTACAAATTGTGACTAAAGATGGCACACCACATATTCTGTGTGCTTATTTATACGAATTAGCTGGCATATTCTCTAGTTTCTACGAACATTGCCCAATTTTAAATGCACCACAAGAGATTAAACTCAGCCGTTTAAAACTAGCTCAATTAACTGAACGTATTTTAAAGCAAGGTTTAGATTTGCTCGGCATAAAAACGGTGGAAAAAATGTAATGAATATAAGGCGAAATCTCTGGTTTCGCTTTTTTAAAAGGAAAAATGGAATGAAAAAATCATTAATTACTTTAATTATTGTATCAACATTGATGCTTTCTGCCTGTGAAGATAAAAACATGCAAACAAAATTGCAGGCTGCTGAACAAACGATTAGTCAACTTAATGCTGATTTGGAGAAATCACAGTCGGAATTAAAGGCGATTCAACAGGGGGCAAATAAATATCAAACGGAAATTCCGACATTAAATGTTAAACCAGTCACACTGTTTGAAAAAAAACAAGAATTTAAACGCGATCCTAAAACCGTCAAAGAAGAATACGATATTACGGATAGCTATATAGATTATCATCTAAGTACCGTAGAAACGGGTTATGTTTGGTTAGACGATTTGCTTTACAATGAAATGATTGGTCAACCTGAATTAGAAGATCAACAAAAATTACAGGAAATTAATGCCATTTCGTCAGCAAAACAACGTTTATTGAAATTATTTGATAGTTATTATCAAGAGGGATTAATTTCAAGTCAATCTTTTGAAAGCATTGGTAATGAATTGTCAATTAGTATGAATTATGTGGGACAACGACAAAATATATTAACATTTTATCAAACCACTTATTTTTTTAGCGGTGGTGCGCATGGTAATGGCTGGACGCATTATATTAATATTGATAGCAACAAAAAATCAATGATTAGTTTAGATGATTTAGTGGCTAAACAACATCAAGCTAAACTACAAGAATTACTATGGGAAAGTTATATTGAGCATAATCAAACTTCGGATGAAAGTTCATTTTACACGAATAAACAGGATTTCTATGTTTCAACAGAATTCTATTTTACCCCTGAGGGCGTGAGCTTTGTTTATCCCCCTTATGCTATAGGTCCTTTTGCCGAAGGTGAAATTACCTTGCAAGTGTATTGGCAGCAATTGGAAGATATTGTTAATCCATCTTATTTATGGTAAGCGTAGAAGTTGAGCATTTAATTAGATTTTTATTTGAAATAAAAACAATTGTTGTATATTTTATGTTTTTTTCCGTTAAAATACATTCTATTATAAGGTATAACTGGTTGAATTTAGAGGGTTATACCACTTTTTAGGTATTAAATAATATTTTTATATGACAATTTTGGTTCTAGGCATTAATCATAAAACCGCAACGGTGGGATTGCGTGAGAAAGTAGCGTTTTCGCTAGAGAAACGCCAGCTTGCTTTACAACAAATTCAGTGCTTAGAATTGGCTCAAAGTGCGGTGATTTTATCTACTTGTAATCGAACTGAAATTTATCTACATAATAAAAATCTTTCGCCGACTGAAACCAAGGAAACACAAGATTTTCTTGATCAGATAGTGGCTTGGTTTGCTCAAATTCACCAAATTGATTTAATCGAATTAAAAGCCTGTTTGTATCTGCATCAAGATAAAAATGCGGTGAAACATTTGATGTCAGTGGCTTGTGGGTTGGACTCCTTGATTTTAGGTGAACCGCAAATTTTAGGACAAGTGAAGCAAGCCTATCAATTAACGGAAGAATATTATCAATCACAAGCAGATTATGCTTTAACCAGCGAAATTTCTCGTTTGTTCCAAAAAACATTTTCCGTGGCAAAACGGGTAAGAAGTGAAACGAATATTGGTGAACATGCAGTATCGGTGGCTTATGCAGCTTGTAGTTTGGCTCGGCAGATTTTTGAACATCTAAAATTTTTAACCGTGTTGTTAGTCGGTGCAGGTGAAACCATTGAATTGGTTAGTCGTCATTTGCTACGCCACGGCGTGAAAAAAATCATTATTTCTAACCGCACTTTATCTCGTGCAGAAGCCTTGCTTAGTCGTTTGGATCAGGGGAATCAGATTCAAGTGATTCCGCTGGATCAATTACAAGATGGCTTAAATCAAGCGGATATTGTGATTTCTTCTACGGCGGCAGAACAGATTTTAATTACTCAGCAAATGGTTAAAATTGCACAAAAACAACGCCGCAATGCACCGATGTTAGTAGTAGATATTGCTGTTCCGCGAGATGTGGAAGAAAGTGTAGGAGAGATGGATAGCGTTTATCATTATAGTGTGGACGACTTGCAGAATATTATTCAGCACAATATGGATCAACGTGAAAAAGCGGCCGATCAGGCAAACCAGATTATTGAACAAGAATGTTGCTACTTTTTTGAATGGCTGAAAGTGCATCAGTTTTCTAATTTAATTCGTCATTATCGTGAAAATGCGGAACAAACTCGACAAGATTTATTAGAAAAAGCCTTAACGGCTTTGCAACAGGGCGAGAATGCTGAGCAAATAATACAAGAGTTGAGTTATAAATTGATGAATAAACTCATTCATCCTCCCACCCAAGCGATGTCAACCATGGTGAAGACCGGTAATTCGAAAGGATTACGGAGTTTTTCACAAGCCTTAGGTGTAGAAAGAGAAGAATAAAAATTCTGAATAAAATGCAAACGATTGCTTTTTTTGCGGGGAAAGTGCGGTATAATTCAATATAGTTTTTATTTCACACGTTATTCTTCACAATAAAAGGGCAATACAATGGCAGAGTTAAGCCTAAAAAAAATCTATTCTGGTAAAGTACGAGATCTATATGAAATTGACGATAAACGTATGCTAATGGTTGCGACCGACCGTTTATCAGCATTTGATGTCATTCTTGATGATCCTATTCCGCGTAAGGGTGAAATCTTAACCCAAATCTCAAATTTTTGGTTTAAAAAATTGGCACATATTATGCCAAATCATTTTACAGGTGATACGGTATATGATGTGTTGCCAAAAGTTGAAGCCGATTTAGTTAAAGATCGTGCAGTGGTATGTAAACGCTTAACGCCGATTAAGATTGAAAGTATTGTACGCGGTTATTTAACAGGATCGGGGTTAAAAGATTATAAACAAACAGGCACCATTTGCGGTTTGCAGTTGCCAGAAGGATTGGTGGAAGCTAGTAAATTGCCTGAACCGATTTTTACGCCGTCCAGTAAAGAAGACGTCGGTGATCACGATATTAATATTAGCTATGTGGAATGTGAGCGTCAGATCGGAGCGGAATTAGCAGCAAAAGTGCGTGATGCAGCGATTTCGTTATATAAAGAAGCGGCCGCTTATGCGTTGACTAAGGGCATTATTATTTGTGATACCAAATTTGAATTTGGTTTAGATGAGAATGGCACTTTAACCTTGATGGATGAAGTGTTAACCCCTGATTCAAGCCGCTTTTGGTCGATTGATACTTACCAAGCTGGGACAAATCCACCATCATTTGATAAGCAGTTTGTGCGTGATTGGTTGGAACAAAGTGGTTGGAATAAGCAACCACCAGCGCCGAAAGTACCATCGGATGTGATTGAAAAAACGGTAGCGAAATATCAGGAAGCGTTAGATTTATTAACTAAAGAATGAGTGAAATAGTAAAGGAATTATGCGTTCGGTAGCAATTGTTGGATTAGGCTGGTTTGGTTTGCCACTGGCGAGAGATCTACGCAATTTAGGGTGGGAAGTCAAAGGCAGTAAACGCACTCAAGAGGGTGTAGAAGAAATGCGTTTATGGCGGTTAGAAGCCTATCAATTACAACTTGATCCTGAAATTAATGCCGATCCAGATGATTTAATTGCTTTATTGTCGGTGGATAGTTTAGTCGTTAATATTCCACCCAGTGATTATTTTTTTGATGCGGAAAGCTATACACAAGGCATTGAAAATCTGGTAAACGAAGCTTTATTATGCGGCGTAAAACATATCATCTTTATTAGTTCTACATCTGTTTTACCCATGCAAACTGGGCAATTTGATGAAGAGACCCAACCGCCTTTCTCTCCGTTGTATGAAATTGAGCAGATGCTATTTACCTTGCAAGATATTGATGTGGATATTATTCGTTTTGGTGGATTAATCGGGAATGATCGCCATCCTGTTCATTCCATGAGTGGAAGAACTTATCAACAAGGGAATAGTCCAGTTAATCTTGTGCATTTAGAAGATTGTTCAAGAGCGGTGCAAAGTTTATTAGAAACGCAAGGTGGTCATCGCTTGTATCATCTAGTTGCTCCACAACATCCGACGAGAGTGGATTATTATCAAGCAATGGCAGAAAAATTTGCTGAAAAAGCACCGCATTTTGAGTGCTCGGAAGAAGATTTGCAACGAATCATTGTAGCTGATAAGATTTGTCGAGAATTAGATTTTGTTTATCAGTATCCAAATCCTTATACGATGTAGGCAAAATTGAACCTTTTTCGTTTATTGTGGTCTCAGTTTGAAGTTTAGGATATTTAAATTACTAAGGAGTTTTTATGAAAAATATCGTTAAATTAGTTGCTGTATTATTTATTGCGGGGTCGATGACCGCTTGTAGTAATATGTCTCAAACACAAAAGAATACGGCGGTTGGCGCTGCCATTGGTGGCGTTGCCGGTAATGTTATTGGTAACTCGACAGGCGCTACGTTAGGTGGTGCTGCATTAGGTGGTTTAATTGGTAGCCAAGTGGATAAATAATAATTTAAAAAGATCCGCATCTGCGGATCTTTTTTTATGGGAAAAATATCTCATTTAGTTGAAAAATTTAATAATTTAATCAATAATAACAAGATGTAGTTAAACTTATAATAGGACCAAAATATGTCAAACACAATTTTACAAAATCTTCCACTCGGACAAAAAGTGGGTATTGCATTCTCTGGTGGTTTGGATACTAGTGCTGCTTTATTATGGATGCGTCAAAAAGGTGCCGTACCTTATGCTTATACGGCAAATTTAGGTCAACCAGATGAAGATGATTACAACGCAATTCCCAAAAAGGCTATGGAATATGGGGCAGAGAACGCACGTTTGATTGATTGTCGTAGTCAATTAGCCCATGAAGGGATTGCGGCTATTCAAGCGGGCGCATTTCATGTTTCAACCGGCGGTATTACTTATTTTAACACTACGCCGTTAGGTCGTGCGGTAACTGGAACAATGCTGGTTTCTGCCATGAAAGAAGATGATGTGAACATTTGGGGGGATGGTTCAACCTTTAAGGGGAATGATATTGAACGTTTTTACCGTTATGGTTTGTTAACGAATCCGAATTTAAAAATTTATAAACCTTGGTTAGACGATCAATTTATTCAAGAATTAGGTGGTCGTCACGAGATGTCAGAATTCTTAATCGCTAACGGTTTTAATTACAAAATGTCCGTTGAAAAAGCTTATTCAACGGATTCTAATATGCTTGGCGCAACCCATGAAGCGAAAGATTTAGAATTCTTAAATACAGGCATCAAAATTGTAAAACCCATTATGGGAGTAGCATTTTGGGATGAAAAGGTGGAAGTGAAAGCAGAAACAGTGACTATCCGTTTTGAAGAGGGGGTACCCGTAGCATTAAATGGTACAACTTACCATGATGTTGTGGAACTCTTTTTAGAAGCTAACCGTATCGGTGGTCGCCATGGTTTAGGTATGTCAGATCAAATTGAAAATCGTATTATTGAGGCTAAATCGCGTGGTATTTATGAAGCACCGGGCATGGCATTATTCCATATTGCTTATGAACGTCTAGTAACCGCTATTCACAATGAAGATACCATTGAACAATATCGTATCAACGGTTTACGTTTAGGGCGTTTATTATATCAAGGTCGTTGGTTCGATCCGCAAGCTTTAATGTTGCGTGAAACAGCTCAACGTTGGGTGGCAAAAGCAGTAACCGGCGAAGTTGTGTTAGAATTACGCCGTGGTAATGATTATTCTATTTTAGATACGGTTTCTGTGAATATGACGTATCATCCAGAACGTTTAAGTATGGAAAAAATTGAAAATGCCCCATTTGATCCTGTAGATCGTATCGGTCAATTAACCATGCGCAACTTAGATATTTTGGATACGAGAGATAAATTAAGTATTTATTCAAATACAGGTTTATTGTCTGTCACCAAAGAAGTGGCTTTACCACAATTGAAAGATAAATAAAGGGACGCTGTAGATAATAAATAGCGAGTAAGAGCGATTATAGCTTTTAACTCGCTATTTTATTGATTATGCCCACAATTCCTAAATAGGCTAAACAACGAAATTTCTGCTCCTCAAGTTTTAATCTGAGAAACAGAATTGAATGTTACTTTGTTAACGAAAAATTACTTCTCATCTTTGTTTAACAATGCCGCATGAGCCTTGTTTTTTTCTTTCATCTTCGCTTTGATTTCGCGACGTTGTTTAGACAATTCGGCATTTTTGATCATGTAATCATCAACACGACCTTCATAGTCTTCACGCATATTGTCAATAATGGCACGCACATCTGCAATGCTCATATCATCACGAATATAGTCGTTTAAATTATCCAGTAATAATAAACGTTTTTTATTATCCCGAATTTTACGATCGTTATCGCCAATTTCACGTAATAATTTATTACGTTGACGATATAAACGCACATATTCTAAAACGTCTTGGAAGGATTGTTTATTCACATTTTCCATAATTTTGTACTCACTATTAAAAAAGATAATCTAATTTATCCTTTTTTGTCAGTTTCGTCAAAGTGTTAATGCAAAAATTGTGGTGCAGATCAACTTTTTATTAGGATTCGTTGAAAAATTCATTGCTTATCTGCCTTTGTGGTGGTAAAACATAACAACTATGCAACATCAAAAGCAATATTAAAGACAGGAAGTATCCATGACACAAATATTCAATTTTAGTGCTGGTCCGGCAATGATTCCGACCGCAGTATTAGAGCAAGCACAAGCCGAATTATTAAACTGGCAAGAACAAGGCACATCGGTGATGGAAATTAGTCACCGGGGTAAATATTTTATGGACATGATTACTCAATGCGAAAAAGATCTACGCCAATTATTTCATATTCCAGACAATTATAACGTCTTGTTTTTACAAGGCGGAGCAAGGGGGCAATTTGCCGCTGTGCCGATGAATTTAGCCAGTAATAAGGGAAAAGCCCTTTATTTAGTGCATGGACATTGGTCATCGGTGGCCGCTAAAGAAGCAGCCAGTTTTACTCAAGTGGATGAAATAAATATCTTAAATTCTGACCGTATGTTACGAGTAGATCGCTTGGATTTTAGTGATATTGCTGAACAATATGATTATGTGCATTATTGCACCAATGAAACCATTAGTGGGGTAGAAATTTTTGATGTACCCAATGTGGGGAATGCGGTGTTAGTGGCGGATATGTCATCTGATATTTTGTCTCGTCACATTGACATTAGCAAATTTGGCGTGATTTATGCGGGAGCACAAAAAAATATGGGACCGTCAGGCATTACCTTGGTGATTGTGCGTGACGATTTAATTGGCAATGCTCGTCAAGAAACGCCATCTATTTGGAATTATGCCGTACAGGCTAAATCTGATTCAATGATTAACACACCGCCAACCTTTGCGTGGTATCTTTGTGGTTTGGTGTTTAAGCACTTATTAACCCACGGCGGTTTGGAGGCAGCGGAACAGCGTAATCGTGCCAAGGCAGAATTATTGTATAACTATTTGAATAGCAATACGTTCTATCATAATTATGTAGCGGAAGAAAATCGTTCTATCATGAATGTGACCTTTACCACAGACAATCATGAGTTGAATGCAAAATTTGTAGCAGAAGCCACCAAAGCGGGGTTACAAGCCTTAAAAGGGCATAAAGTATTGGGTGGCATGCGTGCCTCTATTTACAATGCGATGCCAATTGAAGGGGTGCAAGCCTTGATTGCCTTTATGCAAAAATTTGCACAAGAAAATGCTTAATTTAACATTTAACCTGATGCTTAATTTTTTATGAATCACAGGGGCGAACATTCGCCCTGACAATTTAATTAACCTAAACCGCGGTCAATTTTTATGAAATTTTTACCTTTAGCCAATCAAGGGGTACAATCCCTGTCGCCTTATCAAGCTGGCAAGCCGATAGAAGAACTGGAACGAGAACTGGGAATTTCCAATATTATTAAACTGGCGTCTAATGAAAATCCCTTTGGTTTGCCAGAAAGTGCTAAGCAAGCGATTATCAATCAACTTGATGAACTCACGCGTTATCCAGATAGTAATGGTTTTGCCTTAAAACAAAGCATTGCAGAAAAATTTACGGTTCAGCCTGAACAAATTACCCTTGCCAATGGCTCAAATGATTTTATTGAATTAGTGGCACATACTTTTGCCAGTGAACAAGATGAGATTATTTATTCCCAATATGCTTTTATTGTGTATCCTTTGATTACCAAAGCCATTAATGCTGTCGCCCGTGAAATTCCAGCCAAAAACTGGGGGCATGATTTAGACGGTTTTTTAGCTGCGATAAATGAGAAAACCAAATTAATTTATATTGCTAACCCGAATAATCCTACTGGAAATTTTTTAACTGAAAGTGAAATCGACGACTTTTTACGTCAAGTGCCTGAACGCATTATTGTAGTGCTGGATGAAGCCTATACTGAGTTTACGGCGGAAAAAGAACGGGTTGATTCTTTTGGATTACTGAAAAAATATCCCAATTTAGTAATTTCTCGCACGTTATCAAAAGCCTATGGTTTAGCTGGTTTACGCATTGGCTATGCCGTATCTAACCCTGAAATAGCCGATCTTGTTAACCGTGTACGCCAGCCGTTTAATGTGAATAGTCTCGCACAAGCGGCAGCGATTGCCGTGTTAAAAGATGATGCTTTTGTGCAAAAAGTAGCGGAAAATAACCGTACGGAAATGCAACGTTATGAAACTTTTTGTCAACAGCATGGTTTGGATTATATTACGTCTAAAGGTAATTTTATTACTATTGATTTCAAACAGCCTGCGGTATCCATTTATCAAGCCTTATTGCATGAGGGGGTGATTGTTCGTCCAATCGCAGGCTACGGTATGCCAAATCATTTACGCGTGAGCGTGGGATTGCCTGAAGAAAATCAACGATTTTTCACCGCAGTTGAGAAAGTGTTACAAATTACCCCGTATTAACGTACGGGGTTAAGCATGGTTACGCCACGCTGTGGCTAAAATGAAATAAAAAGATGCGGAGCATCGTTACTTTACTTAACCTTGTACGCCAGTACAGGGAGGAAACAAAATGGAAAAAATTACCCTAAACCCAATTTCTCATATTGAAGGCACGATTAATTTACCCGGTTCCAAAAGCTTATCTAACCGTGCTTTATTATTATCTGCACTGGCTAACGGCACTACTAAGGTCACAAATTTACTTGATAGTGACGATGTACGTTATATGTTAAAGGCACTCAAACAACTTGGCGTGAATTATACCTTATCAGAAGATAAATCTATCTGTGAAGTGCAAGGCTTAGGGGGCACATTTCAATGGCAAAGTGGGCTAGCGTTGTTTTTAGGCAATGCTGGAACGGCAATGCGACCGCTTACTGCGGCACTTTGTTTAGCCAATCCAAATGCCACACCAAGTGAGATTGTCCTCACTGGCGAACCACGCATGAAAGAACGCCCAATTAAGCATTTAGTAGAGGCATTATTGCAAGCTGGTGCAGAAATACAATATCTGGAACAAGACGGTTATCCACCGTTAGCCATTCGTAATACGGGTTTAAAAGGTGGAAAAGTTAACATTGACGGTTCGGTTTCTTCGCAATTTTTAACTGCACTGTTAATGGCAGCACCGTTAGCATCTGATGATATGGAAATTGAAATTATCGGCGATTTAGTCTCTAAACCTTATATTGATATTACCTTAAATATGATGCAGATTTTCGGTGTAAATGTGGAAAATCAACAATATCAACGTTTTATTGTGAAAGGCAATCAACAATATCAATCCCCCCAACATTTTTTGGTGGAGGGTGATGCTTCTTCTGCGTCTTATTTTTTAGCGGCTGGGGCAATTAAGGGCAACGTAAAAGTCACTGGTGTGGGTAAAAATAGCATTCAAGGCGATCGTTTATTTGCAGATGTGTTGCAAAAAATGGGGGCAAAAATTACTTGGGGCGATGATTTTATTCAAGCGGAGCAAGGTGATTTAGTCGGTATTGATATGGATATGAATCATATTCCAGATGCTGCTATGACCATTGCGACTACTGCACTTTTTGCCAAGGGTGAAACCTGTATTCGCAATATTTATAATTGGCGAGTAAAGGAAACTGATCGGCTTATGGCAATGGCAACGGAATTGCGTAAAGTGGGGGCTAGCGTGGAAGAGGGAGACGATTTTATTCGTATTCAAGCATTGGGATTAGATCAATTTAAGCATGCTGAAATTGAAACCTACAACGATCACCGCATGGCAATGTGTTTTGCGTTGATTGCGCTGTCCAATACGGAAGTCACCATTTTAGATCCGCAGTGTACCGCCAAAACATTTCCTACCTTTTTTGATGAATTTTTGGCAATGGCGACGGTAAGTGCACCGCAAGCAAAATAGGTTAATTGCTCGCATTCTCTTGTAGAATGCTGTTTGATCAGATAAAATACGCCCACTTTTTACCAATTTAAGGAAGACAATAATGTTTGGCAAAGGCGGAATTGGCGGCTTGATGAAACAAGCGCAACAAATGCAAGAACGTATGCAGAAAATGCAGGAAGAAGTGGCTCAGCTTGAAGTGACTGGCGAATCTGGTGCGGGTTTAGTTAAAATTACGGTGAATGGTGCACATAACTGTCGCCGTATTGAAATTGATCCAACATTAATGGAAGATGATAAAGAAATGTTGGAAGATTTAATTGCTGCCGCTTTCAATGATGCGATTCGTCGTGCAGAAGAGTTGCAAAAAGAGAAAATGGCTGGATTAACCGCAGGCATGAACTTACCAGCTGGTTTTAAAATGCCATTCTAAGTAAAAAATTACGATTTTTCCACCGCACTTTTAACGAGATTTATCAAAGGAAGTGCGGTGTATTTTTAAGGAATTTTTATGCAAAGTAGTCCTCTGTTAGAAAATCTGGTGGAACATTTACGGTGCTTGCCGGGAGTAGGACCAAAATCTGCCCAGCGAATGGCATACCATTTATTACAACGTGATCGGAGCGGAGGCATGAATTTAGCACGAGCCTTAACAGAAGCTATGTCAAAAATCGGGCATTGTTCCTATTGCCGTACATTCACGGAGGAAGAAATTTGTAATATTTGCGATAATCCACGTCGTCAGCAGTCGGGTTTACTTTGTGTGGTGGAAATGCCGGCGGATATTCAAGCTATTGAACAAACCGGGCAATTCTCCGGACGATATTTTGTGTTAATGGGACATTTATCTCCCTTGGACGGCATTGGACCACGAGAAATCGGGTTAGATTTGCTCCAACAACGTTTACAATCAGAACAATTTAATGAAGTGATCTTAGCGACGAATCCTACCATTGAGGGGGATGCTACCGCCAATTATATTGCCGAAATTTGTCAACAACAAGGGATTAAAGCGAGCCGGATTGCACATGGTATTCCCGTTGGCGGTGAGCTTGAAATGGTGGACGGCACCACGTTAACCCACTCTTTTTTGGGACGGCGAGAATTGTAGAAAAAGTGCATGGTTATCCACTTTATTGTTGATTAAACCACGCTACGTAATCAAATTGATCGTAATATTTTTTCCCGCATAATCCCTCATAGTCAAATAGATCCCCCACTTGCTCTTGTTGTTCAAAGCCTTTGATATAAAAGGAAGAACTGAATTCAGGGTAAGGTTTATGAGTAAAAACAACTTTATTGACAAACGGCAGAGCATCAAACTGCTGTAAATGCTGATAAGTACAACCATCACGATCCGTCATGATAATAAACAGATTATCCCAATTTATTCGTTGCGAACGCGCTTGCCATTTTTGTTTGGCTTGTTGTTCCGTCGCATAGTGCATAAAATGAATGGTGATGTCCTCTAGTTTGCCTATGGGATAATTTTTTTCGCTATAAATAAAGGTTAATTCTGCCTGCTGATAGTATTCAATATTACGTAAATAACGAATAAAATCCTCCGCTTCTAGATAAAGATTGACGAACGGTGAATGAAATGGCTGATTAAGATCATGTAATATTAAGGCACCATTACAATTGCTGGCGATAACTGAAAAATTACTCTTTTTTAACCGCGCTTGATTGATTTTGTTAATATGCGGGCGGAAAAGTTTATTAATAGCATTTTGTATTTTCTTTAACATGAGTAGCGACCATCAGATAACGGCATTGAGTAAGTATATTATCATATTTGAAAAAACAAAAAAGCTGAATTCAGCAGTATTGAATTCAGCTTTTTAGTATCACAATACTATTGAATTTTAAATTGTACCGGTACACTTACTGAACTTCCCATTCCAGCGGGGCGTGGACCAATGGATCTCGCACTTTGCACTGCTTGTAATGCTGAATTATCTAAGTCTTCGGAACCAGAAGATCTAGCAACTCTCGCACCACTAATTGAACCATCTGCGCCAAGATTAAAAGCAATTACTACCACCCCTTGTTTTCGCATCATTTTCGCTCGTTGCGAATATTTTTTATGGCGTTCAATTTCACGTCTTAAGGCACTTTGATAAGCGCTAATTTCGGATGTATTTGAGCCAGTACCTGCTAAATTAGGGTTATTTGTTGTCGCATTGTTTGAAATAGCCGTTGCTTGTGAGTTAACTAACCCGTTGCCTTCCATCACTCTATCTGCTTTTACTGCATTTGGGTTTGGTTTTGCAATTACCTTGTTAACGGGCTCTTGTCGCTTCTCTTTAGGTTTTTCTTTAGGTTTCTCTTTTTTCTTCTCCGGTTCTTTTGGTTTTTCCGGTTCTTTTGGTTTTTCTGGTTCAGGTTTTATCGTTGGATCTGCTACAATTTCTATTTTTTCTGGTTCTGGTTCTTTTGCTGGTTCGATCTCTGGCTCAGGTTCAGGTTCAGGTTCAGATTCTTCAATAGTTGTTGCCATCATCATTTGCATAGAGATGTTGGTATCTAACACGCCCAGTTGACCATTTGCTGTATCCTGATTAATCGCAAGAGATAACAAGCCACCAACTAAGCCACCGTGAAACACCAATGAACCTAAAAAGCCCAATAATGAATCTTTTTTCATTTTACTTGCCTTTGTCTTTCATGGTGACAATGGCAACATTTGTAATCTGATTTTTAGCCATTAAATCGGTAATAGAAACAAAATTTTGAAATGTCGCATTTGAATCTACTTTCAACGTGACTTTTTGGGTTTTATCCCAACTTTCAATTTCTTTTTCTAATGCTTCCTGTGTAATGGGTTTGTCATTAAAAAAGATCTCACCCTGTTCTGTTACGGTCAGTAATTTCGCTAAATCATCGGATTTAAACGCTACCGTTTGTGAGGCTTTCGGCACATTCACCTGAATTTTGCCTTGTGAAATAAAAGATGCCGTAATCAATACTATGGCTAACAGCACGAGCATAATATCAATAAACGGAATAATGTTAATTTCATCAAATTTTTTCATTTCAACATTACTCCATGATTATTTTTCAAGATGTTTTGAGCTATTTAATGCTTTCCATTTCAAACGATTAACTTCTACTTTACGACCTAATGCACTGTAAAAAACCATAGCTGGAATAGCAACTAAAATACCGATTGCGGTAGCTTTTAAGGCTAAAGAAAGGTGTAACATAATGGAAGATGCATCAATATCTCCACCGGCATTGCCTAATTCATAGAATGTTAATAGGATCCCGATAACAGTACCGAGCAAGCCAATATAAGGCGCATTTGCTCCAATAGTTGAGATAATGGTTAAATGGCGGTTAAGATCAATGTCAAGAGCATGAATATTGTTATAACTTGTGACTTTAATTTTACTCAGGAAAATATAACGTTCAATAACAAACCAAACCATAATAAAACTCATTAAACCGAGTAGTCCGATAATGATGTAATCACTGTAATTTTTTAAAAAATCAAATAATGCCGGCATAGCCACTTTCCTTTGTCTAAATAATTAAGAACTAATTGATAACTAATTTCAATTAAGATATGGATTGTAGCAAATTCGCATGATGAGATAAAGAATATTTTTATTTCCAAGAAAATAGCCGGACGTCGAGAACTAAAAACAACAAACCCCTAGACATATAGACAGGGGTTTGTGTATAATTCCTCTCGTGCTATCGGCGACCTGAGCAACGTGTTGCTTCACCGTAGCACGTTGCCTAGTCGTCTTAGTCCTATGGCACTAAGGAGGTGATTTATGTGAAAGTATCAGAAATTATTGCTCTGATAATACTAGCGATCCTGCTAGTAGGGGCAATCAGTTTAAGAACATTAGCCGTGTTTGATTTACTGATTGCAATTTTCAATAATATAGCCTAACGGCTAGGAAGTAGGCAGACTCGCTACCTGCCTACGACCTTTTTCTATTATAAGTCATTCATTGCAAATTTCAAGCCCATGATTGTCCTTTTATTGCACAGCCACCACTTGACCATCCACATAATCCACCGTAATCACCTGATCAGGTAACAATTTACCCGATAAGATTTGTTGTGCCAATGGATTTTCGATTTCTTGTTGAATCGCTCGTTTCAATGGTCTTGCCCCATAAATTGGATCGTAACCCACTTCACCGATGAAATCTAACAAGGCATCACTAAATTGTAATTGATAGCCGTGGAAACTCATGCGTTTCGCCAAACGTGCCAATTGAATTTGTGCAATGGCTTTGATGTTTTCTTTCGCCAATGGGTGGAACACCACGGTTTCATCAATACGGTTGATAAATTCAGGGCGGAAGTGCGTTCCCACCACGGACATCACGATTTCTTTTATGCTGTCATAGCTTAAATCCTGATTGGATTGAATCAGATCCGAGCCTAAATTAGAGGTCATAATCACCACGGTATTGCGAAAATCCACCGTGCGACCTTGTCCGTCCGTTAACCGTCCATCGTCCAACACTTGTAATAAAATGTTAAACACATCGTGGTGGGCTTTTTCCACTTCGTCTAATAAAATGACGGAATACGGACGGCGGCGAACGGCTTCGGTTAAATAACCGCCTTCTTCATAGCCAACATAGCCCGGAGGCGCACCTACCAAACGCGATACGCTATGTTTTTCCATAAATTCCGACATATCAATCCGCACCATCGCATCTTCATCATCAAATAAGAAGTTCGCCAAGGTCTTGCAAAGCTCGGTTTTACCCACCCCAGTTGGACCGAGGAACAAAAATGAGCCAATCGGACGATTTGGATCAGAAAGCCCAGCCCGACTACGGCGAATGGCATTGGCAACGGCTTCCACGGCTTCACCTTGCCCGATCACCCGTTTATGCAATTCATCTTCCATTCGTAATAATTTTTCTTTTTCCCCCTCCATCATGCGAGAAACAGGAATCCCGGTGGCACGAGAAAGCACTTCAGCAATTTCTTCGTCTGTGACCCGATTACGCAACAAGGTCATTTCTTTGCCTTCGGATAATTCCGCCCCTTTCAATTGCTTTTCAAGGCTTGGGATCACGCCATATTGCAATTCGGACATTTTATTTAAATCGCCTGCTCGTCTGGCTTGCTCCATTTGGGTGCGAGCATTTTCCAATTCCGCTTTAATATGTTGCGTGCCAGAAAGGGCGGCTTTTTCGCTTTTCCAGACTTCTTCCAGCTCTGCATATTCCCGTTCTTTTTCGGCAAGTTCGGCTTCCAACGTCGCTAAGCGTTTACGGCTGGCTTCGTCTTCTTCTTTTTTCAATGCCTGTTGCTCCAATTTTAATTGGATAATACGGCGATCGAGTCTGTCCAATGGTTGCGGTTTAGAATCAATTTCCATCCGAATGGAACTGGCTGCTTCATCAATTAAATCAATGGCTTTATCTGGCAACTGACGGTCAGAAATATAACGATGCGAAAGCGTCGCTGCTGCCACAATGGCAGGGTCAGTAATCTGTACGTGGTGATGCAACTCATAACGCTCTTTCAAGCCACGCAAAATCGCAATGGTATCTTCAACAGTCGGCTCGTCCACAAACACTTTTTGGAAACGGCGTTCCAAAGCGGCATCTTTTTCAATATATTGACGATATTCGTCCAACGTCGTCGCCCCCACGCAATGCAATTCGCCCCGAGCCAAAGACGGTTTCAACAAATTGCCTGCGTCCATCGCCCCGTCTGTTTTGCCAGCCCCAACCATGGTATGAATTTCATCAATAAATAAAATCACTCGCCCTTCTTCGGCAGCCAACTCTTTCAACACCGCTTTTAAACGCTCTTCAAATTCACCGCGGTATTTCGCCCCTGCGATCAACGCCCCCATATCAAGGGAAAGCACTCGTTTATTTTTCAACCCTTCAGGCACTTCACCGTTGACAATCCGTTGTGCCAAGCCTTCCACAATGGCAGTTTTACCCACTCCAGGTTCACCGATTAACACGGGATTATTTTTGGTACGGCGTTGCAACACCTGAATGGCACGGCGAATTTCTTCATCACGCCCAATCACAGGATCGAGCTTGCCTATTTCCGCCCGTTCAGTTAAATCAATGGTGTATTTTTGCAATGCCTGACGGCTTTCTTCTGCATTTTGATCGGACACAGATTGCCCCCCACGCACGGTTTGAATGGCCTGTTGCAAACTCTCTTTTTTTGCACCGCACTTGCGTAAAATCTCACTCAATACCCCTTTATCTTCAATAGCGGCTAACAAGAAAATCTCCGATGAAATAAATTTGTCTTGTTGCTGTTGAGCGATTTTGTCGCAAAGATTCAGAATATTCACAAGCTGGCGAGAAATCTGCACATCGCCACCATTACCCGATACTTGCGGCAATTTATTGAGTTCATTGTTGAGTTCATTGCGTAATAAACTCAAATTTACGCCCGATGCGGTTAAAATCGGAGCGATAGAACCGTCTTGCTGATTTAACAGTGCGATCAATAAATGCACAGGTTCAATAAACTGATTATCTTTGCCCAACGCTAAAGATTGTGCTTCGGCAAGGGCTTGTTGGAATTTAGTGGTAAATTTTTCAATATTCATAATATTTTCCTTAAAAATAGGTAAGTTGTTACTGTCATTACTCTATATGATCTCTTTTTAAGCGATTTCAAGGATTATGTTAAATTAAATTTCACTGGTAAGATGAAAAAAGAAAATGTAAAAAAAATTTTAAAAAAATGATAAAAAAATGAGATCTAGATCACAAAAACAATATTTTCTAGGTGTTTTTTATAATTTAAAAGCATATTATAATTTTTTTATTGAAAACAAGAGGATATTATGACAAAGCTATCAACACAAATTATTGATCAAACTGAACAATATGGTGCAACCAATTATCTTCCGCTTCCGATTGTGATCAGCAAAGCAAAAGATATTTGGGTGTATGATCCCGAGGGTAATCGTTACCTTGATATGCTAAGTGCCTATTCCGCCGTTAACCAAGGACATTGCCATCCTAAAATTATTAAAGCACTGACTGAACAAGCGGCGAAAGTTACCTTAACTTCTCGTGCTTTTCATAATGATCAATTGGGTGTATGGTATGAAAAAATCTGCAAGCTCTGCAATAAATCCATGGCATTACCAATGAATACGGGGGCAGAAGCCGTAGAAACGGCGGTTAAAGCGGCTCGTCGTTGGGGTTATGATGTGAAAGGTGTGACAGATAATCAAGCAGAAATTATTGCTTGTGTGGGAAATTTTCATGGACGCACCATGACTGCCGTATCACTTTCTTCTGAGAAAAGTTATCAGCGAGGCTTCGGTCCATTGCTAGGCGGTATCAAGCTGATTCCTTATGGTGATCTTGAAGCATTAAAACAGGCGATTACACCGAATACTGTGGGCTTTTTAGTTGAACCTATTCAAGGGGAAGCAGGGATTGTCGTGCCACCACAAGGCTTTTTAAAACAGGCTGTTACACTCTGCCAACAACACAACATACTGTTTATTGCGGATGAAATTCAAGCTGGTCTTGGACGCACAGGGAGACTATTTGCTTGTGATTGGGAAGATGTGGTGCCTGATATGTATATTCTAGGTAAAGCCTTGGGTGGAGGTGTATTTCCAATTTCTTGCGTGGTGGCTAATCGTGATATTTTAGGTGTTTTCACACCGGGATCTCATGGATCAACTTTTGGTGGCAATCCTCTAGCTTGTGCGGTTTCAATTGCTGCATTAGATGTATTGCAACAAGAAAACTTAATTGAACGCTCACAGCAATTAGGCGAGTATTTCTTAGCGGGATTGCAAAAAATTAATCACCCAAGAATTAAACAAGTGCGTGGTCGGGGACTCTTTATTGGCGTGGAACTTCATGAAGCGGCACGACCTTATTGTGAACAATTGAAAGAAAAAGGTTTACTTTGCAAAGAAACCCATGATACTGTCATCCGTTTTGCACCACCATTGACCATTAGCCAGCAAGACTTGGATTGGGCTCTGAGCCGTATCCGCGAAGTCCTCGGTTAAATTCATAAAAAACGTGGATAGTCTCCCTATCCACTCCCTTACCTTTAAGGAGATAAATTATGTCAAGCGAAACCAAAATCACCGAACCCGAAATTTCCATTCCTTTTCTTTACGCGCTGCTCCCTATGTTTGTGATGATTGGTACTATGGCGATTGCCATTATCCAGTTCGAAGCATCCCCGCATGTTCCCTTGATTATTGGTGCTGCCACTGCTGCACTGGTGGCAATGCGTTTTGGCTATAGCTGGAAAAGCATTGAACAAGGTATTTATCGTGGTATTACCATGGCACTCCCTGCCATTGTGATCATTATTATGATTGGCCTAACTATAGGTGCATGGCTAGGGGGAGGCATAGTGGCAACCATGATTTATTATGGATTGAAACTGATCTCACCATCCCTTTTCCTATTCACTATCTGTATTATTTGTGCCATTGTCACGCTATCTATTGGTAGTTCTTGGTCAACTATGGGAACTATTGGAGTGGCTGCCATGGGGATCGGTTACAGCATTGGCATTCCTGCGCCAATGGTAGCCGGTGCAGTGATTTCAGGGGCGTATTTTGGTGATAAAATGTCACCCTTATCTGATACTACTAATCTTGCTGCTGGGATAACTGACACGCCACTATTTGAGCATATTCGCAATATGAGCGTGACCACCATTCCCAGTTTTGTGATTGCCCTTTGCGTATATTTTTATTTAGGTTTGCAATTTAATTATGATAACGTGGATCTTAATAAAATTACTGAAATTCTTGACGCGATGGATCGTAATTTTGTGATTTCTCCTTGGTTATTGTTAGTGCCAATTATCGTGGTAGTGATGGTTTCTCGCAAAGTACCCGCACTCCCAGCCTTAGCGGTGGGGATTTTATTGGGCTGGCTTTGTCATATTTTTGTGCAAGGTGGCGAAGTGAGTGTAGCGGTGAATACCTTGCATGATGGCTATAAAATCGAAAGTGGTCATGAAGTCATTGATACCCTGTTTAATCGAGGAGGCATTGAAGCCATGATGTACACCATTTCCTTAACGCTAGTAGCAATGAGTTTTGGTGGTATTGCGGAAAAAACAGGGATATTACGCGCTATTGTAGAAAAAATTCTTAGCTTTGCTAAATCTGCCTCCAGCCTCATTATTTGTACCATTACTTCTGCCATCATGACTAACGTCACTACATCGGAACAATATATTTCCATTTTATTACCCGGACGTATGTATGTGAAAGCCTTTAAGGATCGTGGCTTGGCATCAAAAAATTTGTCACGTGCCCTAGAAGATGGAGGAACGGTTACATCCGTTTTAGTACCTTGGAATACCTGTGGGGTTTATGCCTTTTCCATGTTACAAGTAAGCGCCTTTGAATATGCTCCTTATGCGATTATGAACTGGACAATCCCAATTATTGCCACTATGCTTGCCTTATTCAATATTCGGATTGAGCGCTTACCCGTAGAAACAGTAGAAACAAAAGAACATACGGCTTAATTGAACCCTTAAACATTCACCAAAACTGCGGTGAAAATAATTGATTTTGATCTGTATCCTAGAAATTGAATGAATAACCAATTAATTGGGATACAGATTTTTTATGCGCTCCATTTGGACAACATCCATATTGCGTGAATAGTGAATATATGGAGAACAACACTTAAAAAATAAATCCCGATTCTGATCAGTTTTTCAGAGCATTAGCGAAGAAAAAATAAGATAGATTTACTCAACACCCTTTGCCGATTATAATGCTTAACAACATAAATGAATTTTAAGGATGAAAACAATGCAGTTTTCTAAAATGCACGGCTTGGGTAATGATTTTGTAGTAGTGGATGCGGTAACGCAAAATGTGTATTTCCCAGCAGAACTCATCAAAAAACTTGCCGATCGCCATCGTGGTATCGGTTTTGATCAGTTGTTAATCGTTGAACCGCCTTACGATCCTGAATTAGATTTTCATTATCGTATTTTTAATGCAGATGGGAGCGAAGTCGCCCAATGTGGCAATGGGGCGAGATGTTTTGCTCGTTTTGTGCTACTGAAAGGTTTAACCAACAAGAAAGATATTGCCGTCAGTACTGCGAAAGGCAATATGATGTTATCCGTGTTAGATAATGATGATGTGCGAGTTAATATGGGGGAGCCTGTTTGGCAACCCAATAAAATTCCGTTTATTGCCAATAAATTTGAGAAAAACTATATTTTACGCACTGAAATTCAAACTGTATTTGCTGGAGCGGTATCAATGGGGAATCCCCATTGTGTCGTGCAAGTAGATGATATTGTCACTGCCAATGTGGAGCAACTCGGTCCATTGTTAGAAAGTCATGAACGCTTTCCTGAACGTGTTAATGCGAGCTTTATGCAAGTGATCAATCGCAATCATATTAAATTGCGGGTGTATGAACGGGGTGCAGGCGAAACACAAGCCTGTGGTAGTGGGGCTTGTGCAGCGGTGGCAGTGGGGATTATGCAAGGATTGTTAGATAGTCAAGTACAGGTAGATTTACCGGGTGGCAGTTTGCAAATTGAATGGCAAGGTGAGGGGCATCCGCTATATATGACGGGATCGGCGACACATATTTATGATGGTGTGATTAAACTTTAAACTAAGCATTTACTACTTTTTGCCGAGTAAAAAATGCGTGATGATATTGACTTCATCACGCATTTTTCTTATCGGAGAAAGCTCAATATTTGAGCGATTGGATTATATCCAATTGTGCAAAAAAAAACAATGGTAGTATTCTTTTTATTCAACTAAGTAAAAGGAAATTCCTATGTTAAAAAAACTTAAATTTATCGTTCTTATGGTATTAGGCATTGGTGTTATTGCGTCGAGTTACGGTCATAAGAATTTTGATCATATCTATAATCAGTGTATTAATCATCCCAAAATCATGCGAGAAAGGGGTATTGGTTTTTGTCAGTCTACTGTGGGGGAATATTATTATAGGGACAAAAATTATGTTAAAACTCGTGAATGGTTCATCAAAGCGGCAAAACAAAATGAGCCGGAATCTCAATATAATTTAGGAGCATTCTATTACAACGGATACGGCGTAAAACGAAATCAAGCAACAGCAAAACAATGGTTCACTAAATCCTGTAAAAATGGTTATAAGGATGCTTGTCAGGTTTTAAAAAAATATTTTTAGTAATATAAACTTATATACTTTATCAGATCGTGCCGTAAAACACTGCCCTAAAGGGCAGTGATATAGGGCACAAATAAAAATAGAAAATTACTAAAAATTTGAGTATAATTAACTCGTGTTAACAGAGATATGCTTAGGCTTTCTCAATGACGGCATATTCAGGGTAGGACATACCCGTAGAGTTTGTGAAGTGAATCTCATAAGAGATCAGCAACAAGAACCCACCGAGAGCAGCCCCGAAAGGGGAGCTAGCAGGAATCTCCGTTCTTTAGACGGGGAGGATGTCAAGAGCTAGGTAAAGAGAAAAATATCATTAAAGCATAATCTCAAACTGACTAAAAAATCACCGTGCTTTTGGTTTGATCTGACCCCAAAAAGTTAGACACTTACATCAA
>Ga0192258_1021_pt1 | contig 72912 bp, 88 predicted proteins | sample Koala_Koa23_C3_FD_131286 | JGI IMG/M metagenome (GOLD analysis project Ga0192258, IMG submission 131286) | Enriched cells from koala feces incubated with labeled cellulose particles, San Francisco Zoo, California, United States - Koala_Koa2-3_C3 ... | reverse complement strand
GGTGGAAAAGGGTTGACAGGGTCGGCGGATGATGGTATAATAAAGAAAAGCAGTGCAATTAGTGGCGCATTAAACCCTGACAGTGACGAAGCAAACGAACACGCAGAGCGGTATTATGCTTCTGTTCGAAAAATGAAAACAGATGCTTTTAGGATTGCCGAAAACACAGGCTACAGTGAAGAGACGATACAAGAAATAAAAAACTTTATTTTCTTAGAAAAGCATGATTTAGGCGAAGATGAGCCTACATATTTTGACTCAGATTATAGAATGGCACAATCGTGGCAAAGGCTGATTGACGGCAAAAACATTCAACCGCATGATTTAACATTGTTAAAGCATGAAATCATGGAACGGGATTTAATGCGACAAGGCTATTCACAAGATGAAGCGTACAAAATAACTTCACAAAAATACAATTATCGGAGAGAATCGGAGGAATACTATGGTATGGTTGACAAGCATATCCAAAAATGACAACGTTATAAAATGCAATATTGTTCCTAAAGACAGTAAGAAAAAAGGGGCTTTAGAAGTTGACATTAAAACAAACGAAATAGTTTCCTATACATTGCCTACAGGATATGAAGATTGTATCTCTCATGGCCATCATGCAAAAAGGCGGCTTATTCAAATCTTAAAAGGAGAAAAGCCGATGCGTGATGAATATCTTGTCATGTGGTATTGATTCCCGATTATAGTAAATATTTCATAAGCACTCTGCCAAGAGTGCTTTTTTCATGCGTGGAGGTGTGAATTTATGGCAAGCTATAAAGTCGTATTATCCGGCGATGATGAGCTGGAGGAAGTGTTAAAGCTGCACGCAGACACGGATTTTTCAAAGGCGGTGAAGGCGACAACGGTGAAGCTTTTGAAAAATGCCAAAACGGATACGTCGGTGGATACGGGCAAGCTGAAACAACACCTTTACGCCGATTATCTTACAAGCTTCAGCACTCCAGAGGGAACGGTGTATTATACGATGCACTATGCGCCTCATGTGAAATACGGGCACAGAACCACTAGCGGCGGTTTTGTCAGCGGACAATATTATCTCAAAAAAGCAGTACAGGAGACGCAAAGTGAATTCAAGCAGCAGATTCTGGATGCAGTGAAAGAAGATGAGTAAAAATGGCAGATTATACGTTAAGTGCGAAAGTATCGGCAGATTTGCGGCGGTTATTGTGGATGACCGATATAATTCTAGCTATATTTATCATTCTATTTGCAATGTGTTCGAGGATTTTCGGCGAAAGTATGTCACGACAATTAATCTGCAATTCGGTGCGTTGAAACACTTAGGATTTTGCGTACATGACGACAGGCAAACGCAAGACAGTATTGCCACTGAACTCGATTTGCGGCAAATGGAAATTGAACGAGAACAGCAACAGCTTGAAACATGGAGAAATATAAAAAAGGGCTTTTTTGAAAAGATGTTTGTGTAAAAAAACACTGCCAACTAAAGCGGTTGACGGTGCGAAAGGCTATTCAATTTAGAAAGGGTGATATCATGTCAAAAACAAACAGCGGTCTAGTCACCTACGCAAAGGCGCAAATTGGCTTGCCTTATTGGTACGGGACACATTTGGTCAAACGGCGTCCGAATCGCTTTACACGGCGAAAAAGAAGCAATATCCGAGCTATTACACGGCATCCGATTTTTCTAGCCAATACGGCAAGAGGGTGCATGATTGTGTGGGACTGATAAAAGGCTATCTCTGGAGTAGTTCCACCATGGCAACACCGACGTACACGGCATCGCAAGACGTTTCAGCATCGGGAATGTACTCGAAAGCGACCACAAAAGGCGGCATTTCTAGCTTCCCTATGAAAGCCGGTCAGCTGGTTTTTAAATCCAGCTCCAGCAGCTCCAGCGGCATCCACCATGTAGGCGTTTTGGGTGGTGATGGCTATGTTTATGAAGCAAAGGGACACGCCTACGGCGTTGTAAAAACGGTTTACGCTGCGAAGGATTGGCAGTATTGGGCACAATGTCCATGGTGTACGGATAACACGACAAGCACGTCCAGCACCTCTACGACGTCTAGCAGTTCAATTCGTCAGAAATGGATTTTTTAGAGGTGATAAAACTTGAAAATGAATCCTATTTGCATGGTGTCAAAATCATAGATGATGGCTATGCAGAGGACACCTATTTACCAGTCGAGGTGATAAAATGTTGAATATTCCACGAGTGGCATTGTACGCCAGATTTTCCAGTGATAATCAGCGCAGCGAATCGAATGACGCACAAATTCGGGCGATGAATCAGTTCTGCAAGCAACAGCATTGGCAAATCGTGTCAACCTACACAGACGAAGCGAGGAGTGCAACAACTGACAATCGACCGCAATTTCAGCAAATGATTGCAGACAGTGGCAAGGGCGTCTTTGACATTGTTCTGATACATAAGTTGAACAGATTCAGCCGTGACCGTTACGATAGTGCGATTTACAAGAAACGCTTGAAAAAGAATCATGTCAGATTGTGCAGCGTGATGGAACGAATGGACGACAGTCCGGAAAGTATCATGATGGAAAGTGTTTTGGAGGGTATGGCGGAATATCACAGTAAAAATCTTGGTCGAGAAGTCATGAAAGGCATGAACGAAACGGCGCTTCAATGTAAGCACACAGGCGGTTATACGCCATTGGGATTCGACCTTGATGAGAGTAGAAAGCTCGTCATAAATCCACACGAAGCCGAAGCAGTGAAGCTAATTTTTGATATGTATACTGATGGCTATGGTTACTCCAAAATCATCGATGTTTTAAATAGCCGTGGGTATAAGACGAAAAAAGGACAGGATTTCGGGAAAAATTCGCTCTATGAGATTTTTGGAAGCGAAAAATATACGGGTACTTATGTATTCAATCGGGCTTCTTCGAAGGCGTGCGATGGCAAACGAAATAATCACAGCAGCAAGGATTGCAGCCGCACAATTCGCATTGAAAACGGTTGTCCGCAGATTATCAGTAAGGAACTTTTCGAAAAAGTACAGCGACTCTGTGAAGCGAATCGGCGAAACGCAGGGCGGTATCACAGCAAGGAATTTTATTTGCTATCCGGCAAAGTTGTTTGTGGCATTTGCGGTAAGAAAATGCAAGGTGATTTGAGATTTTCCGGCAGAAACAAGAACAGATTAGCTACGTATCGCTGCAACACACGGCGTACGTACGGCTCGATAATTTTCAAAAATTTTTCTCATGGTATGATGGCGTCTATTCTTTCTAAAAAATTCTTTTTTGGTTCTGGCTACACCTAACTCATCATTTATTTCTGCCAGTGTCATTTGTATTTCCATAATTCTATTATATCTTATTTTGAGCAACTTGTTAGTTGTGCGGCGTTGCCCTTAAGGTAAATAATAAATTTCTTCTGTATCTACATAATTCAAAATAGAAGAACTTATATCAAAAAGTTCACAATCGTTTGAGAAAGTTTCATAAATTGAACCCGATACATTTGCCCAATTATAAGAAGCAAAGACATCATCACGCATTACAATTTTTGCCACTATCTCGTTAGATGTATTTCCACGTGTATCTGTCAAATCCACTCGAACAAAAAAAGCTAATGTTACATCTATTTTTGATGACACCGACCGATAAGTGTTGATATAGTCAGACATAATTGTGCGTAAGAAACTAGTTTCATCCCAAGACGTACCAATAAAATGATAATCTACTGTATAATAATCGTTTGCTTGATTGTAATACACCGATATTTCTGAAACATTCGATTCACCACTAGCTGATTTTAGAGCATTTTCAATAATTTGTTCAGGTTCACTAGCTTCGACTGTTTCTATCTCAGTTTCTGTTTCCGATTTATTTTCAGTGCTTTCCAAAACCGTAGTTGAACTTATTACCATATCAGTTTCAGTTGTCAAAAACGTTTGATCAGATTTTGTCTCTTCAACTATTTCTGCTACAGAAGTATCGTTGGAATCATCAGAACCACTGGCAAAAACAATAATCAAAAGTAATCCTACAATTGCTATAAAAACTGCTATAATAATCAGATTTAAACGTCTTCTTTTATAAGCTGGATTGTTTTCAATACAACTCGATACATCAGGGCTTTTGAACTCTGTATTTCTGCTTGTGAATTGAGACTCCAATGAATTCCCACAATTGGAGCAAGACTTGGCTTCGTTCTCGTTTTTTGTCCCACAATTTGGACAAAATTTCAAAAAATCACCTCTCTTATTCTGACTAATGCAAGTACCATTATTTTTAGATTTTGCTTCTGAAAGGGCATCTTGTATCTCTTGAAAATGTTTCTGTCAAACCGTGGATTCGCAACTCACCTGTTCCCATAACTGCCTGCATTTCATCAATCGACCTTATATCCTTGATATCTATTTCTTTAAAGCTAACAGTTCCCAATGCACTATTAACAGAAAATATACGTTCTAAAGTGATCACTACCACTCCAGCCAAAACATTTTTTACTTGTAAAGCCCCACCAAACATTTCATATCTGTTTTTAAAATCATCTTTATGATCAGACTTAATTTCTACATTAGCGCAGATTGCATAAATCAAATCTTCCGTTTCTCTAACCCTACTTTGTGCAACTTTTATACTCCCTCGTAATGGCAATATTACTCGTTTTGTTTTTCTTAACTAATTCTTCAATAAGCATATGTCTCCTCCTATAACCAAAACCATCGAACAAATTTTGCAAGCCTTTCACATTTTTCAAAAAGTCAAATTCAAAAAGATAAAAAAATGTTACCCCTATAAATAAAAATATTTTTTACACGAGCCATTTCTGCGCCCTGTACTACCATATATTAGCAAATCTTCCTGCGAAAGTCAAGCAAAAACGAAACTTGGGTGTGGACATACAGCGCATATTATAAGAAATCGAGAAGAGAAAATGGTAGCTCGCGAGATTTTGAGTGAAGGTTTTCGCAATATTTCATTTTTTGCCACATCAAAAGCGTTATAGGCATCCACAAAAAGCTCCAAAACCGATTGCAAAGTTTTAAGCTTTCTTGGAAAGCATCTGCTCCGTCGTCGCAAAAAAAGTATTGCTTTTATCATGTACATTTCGAATATATGTTCCCGGATAAATGACATCCATATACCCGTTCCAACCGTCACTGCAATAAATATCAGCCCATGGAGCGTTATCTACGATTTTTTGTATCCGCATTGGCGACTTGTCAAACGCAACGTCAAAATCCACGATTTGACGCAGTAATCGACTTACCATTATTATAATGTAGGTGTTTTCTCGTGTTTCTGTTTTGGGCTTTTGACCGGCAAACCAATACAATTCATCAAATTCTAAAATATGGTAACTATTTTGCAGGTTTTGAGCCGTTTTTTATCCAGTTATACACATTCGCCCTGCTGAAGCCAAAGATCTTTCCCATACCTCGACCGCTTACTCCAGCGTAATATGTTTTAATTGCCTGTTGGCGAACTTCCTCGGGATATTCTCGTGTTTTCGGGTTGATCGTGTAGTATTTTTTGCAATCCTTGCAAAAGCACCTCTGTGTTTCTGAGCGATTCTTTCCCACATTTACCTGATTTTCTGTTTTTCCACATTTAGGACATTTTCGCTCCGCTACTTCTTTTGCTTTTTTCATATCTCTACTATATCACATTCTGCTCTCTTTGTCCAGACCCTTTTTTTACGGCAAAAGCATTTACTTTTGAGAAGTAACAGAAGCAGGGTCAAAAAGAATATCAAGAAAGAGAGTAGGTTCAAGAGAAGCCCTAAACATGAGCCGTTTTTTGCTGATGCGTTTATACTGTGCCTGCAAAACAAGATTCAACGTAATTTTGCGCAAAACATTAAGGCACAGAGAAGAATTGTCTTTTCTTGCTCTCGAAGCATTCTCACGAAAAATTACATCCAAACACCAGTAAAGCTGATTTTCAATAGACCAATGTTTTCTCACAGAATCAGCAAACGCATCAAGGTGTCTGACCCACCCCCCTGTCAAGTAGACAGCGCAAAAAACAAAAATATTCTACTATTTAACCCAAAGCAGTCTTTGCAATTTGTGCAGACTGCTTTGTTGTTGACAAGTGACAAGCCACTTTTGGAGTGAGGAGCAAAGCGACGAACGGAGGAAGTGGCTTGTCGTTTCATTCGCTTGGCTAACTACGCTACATATGTTTCGTGGTATTCCATAGGTGCATATATCTCAGCTTAATCTGATATCGTTTTGTGTTGTAATAGGTGATGTATTCTTCTATTGCTGAGATCAGTTCAGCCTTATCTGTAAACTTGCGAAGGTAGTACATCTCGGATTTCAGTATCCCCCACCATTCTTCCATCGAACCATTATCAATACATCTTCCGACTCGAGACATACTCTGTATCATTCCGGCATCTACAAGCTTTTGGTGATGCACCAGACCACGGCGCAAGAAAAAGCACCGAAACTACGAGCTTTTTATTTTTTGCAGTCACTTTTCTAGTCACTTTCCGGCAGAATTGACTTCATATATTTCGAAATTTCGGCTTCTACTTTCAGCCTTTCCGATTCCATCGTATGGGTGTAGGTACCTCTCATGACGGTCAAACTTGACCATCCACCCCTTTCCATAGCATACACGTCAGGTACGCCGAGTGCACAAGCGATGGACGCCGACAGATGCCGGCAGTCATGAAATTTCATTTGTGGAAAACCAGCTTTCACCATGCACCGTTTGAACCGCTGACTTATTCCATGAATTGGGAAATTAAAAATCCAAGGGCTATTCTTTACAGGTTTAGGAAATTTATCCAAAATTTCCGGTGGAATTTTTACAACCCTCCTACTGGATGCCGTTTTTAATGACTCACTGACAATAAATTCATTGCATTTTTTTCACGATTATACACGGTGGTTCTTTGCCGTTGCAAAAGGCAAGTACCATCGGCGGCAATATCTTTCCATTGCAACCCCTCGATTTCACCAAGTCGCAAAGTCGACCAGACGGACAGCAACACAGCAGCTTCTATTTCTGTACCTTTCATAGCTTGCAAGACCGCCTCAGGCGTGGGGAAATCCTTGTATTTCAGTTGATTTTTTGGCAGCTTCACCTTTAGGCAAAAATCAGGGTGAAACATTTCCAAGGCAGCCCGCAGCAAAGACAGGCTATTGACTACGGTATGCCGTGCATGACACGAAAGCTCAAAATTTACGGCTTTCTGTATTTGGCAATTGTCTACCGACAATAGCGGCAACGGGTAGAGGGATTTCAAGTAGTTTTTACGGATATTTTCGTAACTTGCAAGTGTGGATGGCTTCAGACTCATTTCAGACGCTTTTATGTAGCTCTCGACAGCGTCGCCTATAGTCATTTTTGCAGTATCTGGCACTTTTAGCGATTTCTTGTAGCTATTGGCAAGAGCTTCACAGGCTTCTCTCGTTTTTGCCGTGAAACGCTTGTAAATACCGCCGGTATGGACACAGCACATCTAAGAACCGGATTTGGTTTGTTTTGCGTGTATCATATTTACACACCTCCTAGCCTTTAGCATATCCCAAACGGCTAAAATTTGTAAGGCGGTAGTCAACGAGGCGAAAAGGCTATATTTTTAATTTATGGCTTCAATTGGAATTTGACTAAAACTATATTTTGGCAATCTCAAGGCAAAAAAAGAAAAGACCACGATTAACGGTCGCAGTCTTTATCTTTGCATTTGTTAAAAAATAATCTTAAAATAAAACTTCTTTCACATTGTACACTATTGGCGTGGTTCTTGTACATTTGTGAACAACGCTTTGCTAAGCTTTGCAGGGCAAAATAAGCATATAATGCATTTTGCGGTAAAAAAAGCGTTTGAAGTCTTTTCACTTTTTTTTTATTTTACCATGATAAACATTAGCTTGTCAATAGCTGTTTATTAAAAAATTTTTAAAATTATTCACGAAAGGAATGATTCTTGATGAGAACGCAAGAAGAAAAAAAACGGCTATACGCCAGAAAAATCAAAGCACTGTCGACTATCTACGATACCAGCGTCAACACGATGGCAACCGTAACGGGGCTAAGCCGCTCAACGTTTTACAGCCGATTAGACGGCTCGACCCCGTGGAAGCTGCAAGAACTGGATGCCCTATGTGATTTTTGGGGCGTGGATTTGGGAAAATTCATAGGAGGTGAGGTGCTTTGAAGCTCAACGAAAAAGAAATCCGAAAAGCGTGGGATTTATTCCACCCAAACGGAGACCTCGCAGAAATACGGGTATTTAAGGGCAAAAACGCACGCCGTGGATACTTCACCGACGCAGAGACAGCAATTCAGGCACTGCAGAAGCTACCAGAGGGGACACAAGTTTACCACGCCGTGCAAAAACTTTCTGCAGACTTTCAGCCGCCTAACGTGGGCGTTTTTGAAGCAGGAAAAGCGGTAAAAGATGCCGATATTTCAAACTATCGGTGGTTAATTCTTGATTTCGACACGATACCGGCGCACAACAACAGTAGAAACACAACGGACGCAGAGCTTTCACACACGCTGGATATTTGCGGTGAAGTCACAGACACACTTTGCAGCGTGGGCTATGGCTTTCAAAGACCGGCGATTATTGGCAGCGGTAACGGCTATCATGCTTTTTTTCGAATTGACTTGCAAAACAATAACAATTCAAGAAATCTACTAAAAAATGTTTTGCACACTCTCGATGCACTTTATAGCGACGATTCGACAGAAATCGACAAAACGGTCTATAATCCTTCTCGTATTATTCGTTTACCGGGGACTTTCAGCTACAAAGGTGAACAAAACGGTGGACGTTTTGCAGTTATTGAGGAGAGCGGCGATAACTCAAAAATAAACGATGCTAACACACTACAACGACTTTCCATCCACTTTGAGCCGGCTACAGAGGCTACACACGGCAACACCAAAAAAGCCCCTTTTTAGGTGGAAGCATGGCTTACAGAACACGGGATTGACTACAAGGCGGAAGCGTATCACGCCGGTACAAAGTACGTTTTGAAGGAATGCCCTTTTAACCCAGAGCATGGCAAAGATAAGCCATCGGTTTTTGCTTTACCAGATGGGCGTATTGGCTTCAAGTGCTTTCACAACTCATGCAGTGGTAACCATTGGAAAGAATTTCGCTTACATTTTGAACCGGATGCATATGACCACACCTACAGCCAAAAAGACGGCAAGCTCTTTGAGTGGGGTGAACCCTTGCCCTTTGAAACGTATACCGAAAAGCCCTTTCAAGACTTTCCAAGCGGCGTCTTTCCCCTTGAAATGGAGCGGTGGCTGGACAGCGAAATGCTATATTTACAGCGTGACCGGCTAAACATAGCCGTATCAGCTCTAGCCGTTTTGGCGGCGTCTTTACAGGGTAAAGCATGGGTCGAACACCCAGCCGGTAATAAGCACAAGGAGCATTTAGCCCTTTTTCTGGCAGTCATTGGAGAAAGTGGAACACGCAAAAGCAGCTGCTTTTCTGAAGCAATGAAACCGATGACGGCTTAACCATGAACTTAGAAACCAATCCGCTCCTACAGTTTGGTTTGCAGACGACATGGGCGAGGTTATTAAACAGAATCCTTGACGCTATTTCCGTTGTGGAATACGTACCCTTTGACAGCGATACCATTGGAAATCCTGCTCTTGACTCGATGGACTGCCTTGTTTTTCGGGGCGGTCATGCGGATGAAACGAAGATTTCCTGTATTACAAGTATCACGTACAAAATCAACGGAAAGCACTCTCTAAAGTGTGTGGGGAAAAATCCAAAACTTGCGGAAGCCAAAAGCAAAAACAATAAAAACATCACAGGGCTGTTAAACCAGATTGAGGACAGCAAAACTGTGGTATATGACTTTGTGAACGCATCACCCTTTGAGATAAGCAATTCCGTTACGGAGGTTTTAAACATTACCTTTGTATCAAAGGAATTTACGAGTGCGATGTTTTTGGCAGAAATGCTGCTGACGGTCACAGCGGAGGAAACGACAGAAACCACACAGGGAACAATTACCTACGAGGACGAAAGCACAGCAAATGTCACGTATACATTCACAGGGAAAGCACATCCGGACATTGAAGTGATATACAAAATCAATGATGAGGAGGTTGACACCTTTTATCCCATCCAGGTGACACATGAGGGAAAACAAATCCTCACGCTCTTTTTCCCGCTTAGTTCGGTTGAAGAAAACAGTGAGAACACTTTTGCCGTTTCCCTCAAATGCACAAACGGAACGCTTACTATCGGCGAGCAGCAGATACGAGCGACCATTAGCGGACAGGGACTGGTTGCGGGGCTTGGCGACTGGAACGGGCGTGTCAGCATCACGGAAACCATATCCGATGTGGCGATTGCCGAATCTTTCTTCGGTTATGACGGACTGGGCGATGCCCTCACGGTGACATTTCCGAAACTGTATATCCCCAATGCTGCACAGGTCTTTTCGAGTATTCCGATTTTGACAAGTACCTTTACGTTTGACGCAGTCAATGAACGGGTAACGGCGGAGAAGGTCATAAAAACCTTTACGATGGACAAGGTGCATTTTAGCGAATATGACGAGTCGGAAATCGAGGTGACGGAGGATGGTGTATTTGAACTGATTCACACCTACTCCTATACTTCTGTTTTGGAAGAAATCGACACCAGATGTCTTGCACATTTGGCAATCGACACGACCGATTTTGAGGAAGTACAAGAGATAACGGTTTCGCTGACGGAAAGTGAAGAGCGTGTGGAAACTGCGGACAGTACAGACGAAGAAACAGAAGAAAGCGGTTCTGAATACTTCCTCATAAAATCCGGGAAGCAGTATTACACGATTGACGTCAATATGGTAGGCTGTGCAGTCTATAACGTACAGAACAACACAACCGGAACGGCAAGGGGCGGCTACAATCAGACCAAGAGTGAAATTGATTTGACGAAAAGATATATGAAGTATGTGTATGATTTTACGACCTCACAGGCAAACGGCACGATTTTCTGTATCTGCCTTATCCATGCATCGGGCGGATACAACGGATATGGGTACGTGGATGCAGTTCCGGGAACGGCATCGGAGCTTGGCTTTACGACCTGCACCTCTGCCTTGCACTATGTATATCAGGACTACACCGGCGCAACGACAACGGATAAAACGCAAAATGTGACATTTGGCACATCGGAAGCACTCTTTTTGATTAGCCGAAGCGAGGATGCCGCCTATTACTTTAAGATAGTGGACGAGAGCAATATTTCCATTATCAAAAGACGGGCACATTTAAAATCCGTTTCCGTGCTGGTAAACCCTTATACGACAAAGGAACTGATTGAAGAAACGGAACTTGATTCACTTTCCACGCAGTTGCTGACCTATTATACAACCTACAATTACGACCATACGAATAAGTGTCTGTACCTCATATCTTCATCAAGCAGTACGATTGCGGTAAACGCTAGCTTTGTTGTGACAAAAATCAGTACCACGGACTGGAGCATTACACAGTATACCATGACCAATACGGCGGATGTTTCGTTAAACGGAAGCGGTTCCCAGTATGCGATTGTACATCAGGGATATGTGTATATGAGAAGCTATAGCGGCAGTTACAAGATATACAAGTTTGAACTGGGAAACAGCGCAAACGTCACGGTTATGGAGTCCAATGAAATTACCTCCATCACAGGACTGCCTTTACTTGCACATGATGAACGAATTTATTATGTTACAAGCTCGGGCAGCTCATCAAGCCGCAGAGTATATATTTTGAATACGCAAACGGAGCAGTTTACCGTCAGCGAGAATTATGATTTTTACAGCGAATCAGGCAGTTACTCCTATACACCCGTTGTGGATGAACCGATGCTGTATTACAAAAGCAACGGCGGTTCCAATTCAATCGGGTTATTTGTCACACCGACTAATTATCTGGCAACCATCAATAACCTGTCCGAAGCGGTAACAAAGACAGCGGATAAAACGATGAAAATAACCTATACGATTCAGGAACAGTAGGCGGCATCTCTTTTTTGAGGTGCTTTTATTATGCCAAAAGAACAGGAGGGATACTTTATAAAAGAGTTATGGAATGTGATTCAATTAGTTTTCACGATGATAGGCGGGTGGTTAGGGTGGCTCTTGGGCGAATGGGATGGACTATTATATGCGTTAATTGCATTTGTAATAGCGGACTACATTGTAAGTATGCTGTGTGCCATAAACGACCACACGCTTTCAAGCAGTGTGGGATTTCGAGGGATTTGTAAGAAGGTTCTGATTTTTCTGCTTGTCGGAATTGCCAATATTCTGGACGTGCAGGTGATTGGGACAGGCAGTGCGTTAAGAACTGCCGTTATCTTCTTTTATCTCTCGAACGAGGGCGTGAGCATACTGGAAAACACGGGACATCTGGGATTTCCCATCCCGCAGAAACTAAAAGATATCCTTGTGCAGCTGCATGAGCGCACGGACGAGGACGACACAAACGGAAAGGATGAGTGATTATTATGGCAGCAAAAACAAACACAGGACTTGTGGCATACGCAAAGGCGCAGGTGGGATTCCCATATTGGTACGGAACCTATGGACAGACAGCGAGTGAATCCCTGTACACAAGCAAGAAGAAGCAATATCCGAGTTACTATACGGCATCGGATTTTTCGAGCCAGTATGGTAAAAGGGTACATGACTGCGTGGGACTTATCAAATGGTATCTTTGGAGCAGCTCGGCGACTACCGTTCCTTCCTACAACTCTGCACAAGATGTTTCTGCAAGCGGAATGTACGCAAAGGCAAGCAGTAAGGGTAAGATTGCAGGTTTTCCTAAAAAGACGGGGCAGCTTGTTTTTAAAGGCACGAGTACAAGCAAGATTACTCATGTCGGCGTGTATGGCGGCGATGGTTATATCTATGAAGCAAAAGGACATCAGTATGGTGTTGTAAAAACAAAGTACTCGGCTTCTGACTGGCAGTATTGGGCGCAGTGCCCGTATTGCACGGACGATTCCGCAAGCACATCGACTTCAAATACAAGCACTACTGCCGCCACAACAACCACCACTTCAACAGCCACGGAAAAAACAGCAGACGATACAGTAAAGAGTTATTTAAAGTCACTGGCAGGCACCTACAAAGCCACGGCGGATTTGAACCTGCGAAACGGAGCGGGTACTGGCAAGAAGATTCTTGTCACGCTGCCAAGCGGGACGAAAGTAAAAAATTACGGTTACTACACTTCCGTGTCGGGGACAAAATGGCTCTATGTCCAAGTGACCTACAAGAAGGTGAAGTACACAGGCTTTTGCTCCAGTAAATACCTAAAAAAACAATAAGGAGGCTGATTTTATGAATAATGAAAAATATCCGGAGAAACTGACGGACAGTTACTATCTTGTCCGCAAAGAATGGTTGGATGAAAGCACACAGCTTGGAAAATACCGCACACTGAAAAATGCAGTTGCGAAGGCAAGGGCAAACAGTGCTTTCGTTTTCACAGAGGATGGCGATGTGGTTTATCCCGTTTCTGAGAGCGAACCGGAAACCAAAACACGGCAAGGAATGCTGAACGTCACCATGAATGTGCGTGACGACTGCTCGATGAACGCAAATATTCTTTTTGTCCTTAAGAAAGGCTCCGTTGTGGAAATCTTAGAGGACTGCAAAAATGGATGGTTTAAAATCAAATGTGAGTCCACTGAGAGCGGATATGCGTGTATTTCCAATGTGACGGGAGATTATATCTCGGTCAGTGAATAACCAAAGGGTAACGCCCATCGGGGAGATTTTTTATCTTTCTGGTGGGCGTTATTTTTTTGTCCGCTGAAAAATCGCATTTCTGTCCTTTCAGAAGTAGAGGGATATATCCCTGAGCGTTAGGGTTGACTTTTTCGGCTTGTACTGAGAAAGCATAAGTTTCCTCGGAAAGGAGTTTGCAGATTATGACAGATATACAGAGGGCGCAGGTTATACAATTACGAAAGGCAGGAAACAGCTACGGCAGCATTGCACGGACTGTCGGCATTTCGCTGAACACAGTGAAGTCGTTCTGCCGCCGAAACAATATTACAGAAAACGCAGATGCTCCAGTCCCCGTAATCCTTACTGGAGAAATTACGCTCTGCGAGAATTGCGGACGTGAAATTCGACAGATTGCGAAACGGAAGAAGAAGCGTTTCTGCTGTGATAAGTGCCGTAATGAGTGGTGGAATAAAAATCTTGATAAAGTGCAGCGGAAGACAGTCTACGAGTTTATATGTCCGCATTGTGGGAAGGCGTTCTCTATTTATGGCGATAGCCGCAGGAAATATTGCAGCCACGCTTGTTATATCGCTGACAGGTTCGGAGGTGGCGGCAATGAGTAAGGAAGAATTCAGGAACGAAAAGCTGTACCAGACCACTATGCACCTTGTCAGGAAGATGCTCTCGGAGGGCATAATTTCGGAGAAGGAGTATTGTCAAATTGATACAATTTTCCTTGAGAAATACCGCCCTGTTTTCGGCACATTATTTTCGGACATCCGCTTGACTTCTGAGCCGTAAAGAGTGATGAATAGTAGTGGAAAGGAGTGATTTCATGGCTGAAGTCACGAGGGTCGAGCGTACAGTGCCGACCGTAAAAAAGAAGAAAAAAGTCGCAGCCTATGCCCGTATTTCTATGGAATCGGAACGCATGAACCATTCCCTCTCCGTACAGATCAGTTACTACAGTTCTTTAATTCAGAAAAATCCTGACTGGGAGTACGCAGGCGTGTTTGCGGACGATGGCATATCCGGCACCGGCATAGCCAAAAGGGATGAATTCAAACGCATGATTGCGGCGGTGGAAAACGGAGAGATAGACGTTATCCTCACCAAGTCGATACAGAGGTTCGCAAGAAACACAGTCGACCTGCTGGAAACTGTCCGTCACTTAAAAGACATCGGCATGGAGGTACGGTTCGAGAAAGAACATATCAATTCCATGAGCGGAGATGGCGAACTGATGATGACCATCTTAGCATCCTTTGCACAGGAAGAAAGCCGCAGCATTTCTGATAACGTGAAATGTGGTATCCGAAAGCGGATGCAGAACGGCATCCCCAACGGACACTTCCGTGTGTATGGGTACCGCTGGGAAGAGGATGAACTGGTTATCGTGCCGGATGAAGCGGAGATTATGAGAAGAATTTATCAAAACTTCCTCGATGAAAAATCCAGACTGGAGACAGAGCGGGAGTTTGCTGCGGAAGGCATAACAACAAGGGAAGGATATCCTTGGATGGATTCCAATATCAGAAATGTTCTCACGAACATTACCTACACGGGCAACCTGCTCCTGCAGAAAGAATACATTTCAGACCCCATTACAAAAAAGCGGAAAAAGAACCACGAAGAACTGCCTCAGTATTATGTGGAAAATTCTCATCCTGCCATCATCGACAAGGAGACCTTCGATTATGTACAATCTGAAATCGCACGGTGCAAGGAACTGGGACCGCTGGCGAACAAGAGCCTAAACATTTCCTGTTTTACAGGCAAAATAAGATGCCCTTACTGCGGACTCAGCTATATGCACAACACGAGAAAGCCGAGGACGGAATATGGTCAGACATTGGAGCTCTGGACGTGCGGTTCCCGTAAGAAAAAAGGTGGTCGCTGCGAGATTAAGGGCAGTATCAACCAGGGCAACATGGAGAAAGTCCTCGCAGAAGTCTTAGGACTTGATAAATTTGACGAGGATGTTTTCTTAAGAGAGGTTGAGGTCATTTATGTGCCGAAATCCTACACATTGGAGATTCACATGACAGATGGATGTGTAATTACAAAGGATTGTCTGAACACGGGACACAAGGACTGTTAGACACCGGAACGGAGAGCAAGAAAGACAGAATTTATGAAACAGGAAATGGCACGGAGGAAGGAGCGTGGTGACGCATGGCGCAAAGAAAAGTAACGGCGATACCGGCTACCATCAGCCGATACACAGCTGCGCCGATTAACAGTACGAAAAAACGCAGGGTGGCGGGTTATGCTCGTGTCTCAACCGACCACGAAGACCAGACCACCAGCTATGAAGCGCAGGTCGATTATTACATGAATTACATCAAGAGCCGTGAAGATTGGGAATTCGTCTGCATATACACGGACAAAGGCATCAGCGCAACGAACACACGAAAACGTAAGGGTTTCAAATCCATGATTGCCGATACGCTGGCGGGAAAAATCGACCTGATTATAACCAAGAGCGTGAGCCGATTCGCAAGAAATACGGTAGACAGCCTTACCACGGTGCGCCAACTGAAAGATGCGGGCATTGAGATTTATTTCGAGAAAGAGAACATCTGGACGTTGGACTCCAAGGGAGAACTGCTGATCACCATTATGTCCTCGTTGGCACAGGAAGAAAGCCGATCCATTTCGGAGAATGTTACATGGGGACAGCGTAAGCGCATGGCAGACGGAAAGGTCAACTTTGCCTATAGCCGCTTCCTCGGACTGGACAAAGATAAGGAAACAGGTAAGATTGTGGTGAATCCCGAACAGGCAGAAACAGTGCGCCTGATTTTCAATCTGTTTCTTGAGGGCATGACGCTGCATTCCATTGCCGTGGAGCTTACGAACAGGGGCATAAAAACGCCCAGTGGGAAGGATATCTGGAACCAGCAGACGGTACGAAGGATGCTCTCGAACGAGAAGTACAAAGGTGATGCCCTTCTACAAAAGGAATTCACGGTGGATTTTTTACAGAAAAAGATGAAGAAAAACGAGGGCGAAGTTCCACAGTATTATGTGGAGGGAAACCACAAGGCTATCATTAGCCCACAGGTTTTCGATTTGGTGCAGGCGGAGCTTGCCAGACGGACGAAAGGCGGTTCATGGTACAGCGGGGTGAGCATTTTTTCGAACAAGATAAAATGCGGCAACTGCGGCAGTTGGTACGGCTCCAAGGTCTAGCACTCTACGGACAGGTACCGCAAAGTCGTCTATCGCTGCAACCACAAATATGATAACGGAACAAAATGTGAAACTCCTCATGTGACCGAGGACGAGATTAAGGCGACTTTCGTGTCAGCGTACAACAAACTGGTGACCGAGAAAAAAGAAATCATCGCCAATGCGGAACTCATCCGCAGAACGCTTTGTGTGACAGATTCTTTGCTGGCAGAGAAAAAACAGCTGGAGGATGAGATGTCGATTGTTGTCGAAATGACGCAGAGCATTGTAGAGGAGAACGCCCGTGTTGCGCAGAACCAGGAAGAATACCAGAAACGCTACAATGCGCTGGTGGAGAGGTACGACAAATCAAAAGCACGATACGATGAGGTGACCGCCGCCATTTCCGCAAAGGAAGCGCAGGACGAGCGGCTGAAAAACTTCATCCAGACGCTGAAAGAACAGGATGGCGCAATCCAGGAATTTGACAGCGCACTCTGGGGCAGCATGGCCCTGTACATCACGGTCGGCAAGAAAAAGGAAATCACAGTCACATTCCGCAATGGGACGGAGATTTTAGTCTAACAGAATACCAAATGGCATCCGGCTTTTTAGTCGGATGTTTTTTTGCTGTATGGGTAGAAAAGTTCATAAATATATGGTATATTAAAAAGGAAAGATAAATCGGAATTTTACAGAGAGATAAATAGCCAAAAGTGGTCAGGATGAAAATTGCGGTATAAGTCTAAAAAATAAATCGAGGAGATTATACGATGGAATTAGTAGAAGAAATATTAAGCAGAAGAAGTATTCGCAAATTTACGGATGAGCATATCACGGATGAGGAACTTTACACGATACTCCGTGCGGCTATGACTGGTCCTACCTGTGCGAATACAAGGGACTGGAATTTTCTTGTTGTGCGTGACAGGGATACGCTGAACAAGATGGCGGATGCCAATGGCAGACCGGCAGAACCTCTGCGCCACTGTGATGTCGGGATTCTGGTTCTTGGGGATTTGGAATGCGCATTTCCGCCAGCGAAAGATTACTGGGTGATTGATGGGGCGATTGCGGGACAAAATATGACCCTCGCAGCAAAGGGACTGGGCATTGGTTCCGTGTGGCTTGGAACATGGCCGCAGATGGATCGAGTGGAGAATCAGAGAAAGCTTTTCTCGCTACCGGATTCGGTGATCCCACACTCTGTCATTGCGTTCGGATACCCAGCGGAAGAAAAGAATAGTGAACACCCGGATTATGAAGAGAGCCGGGTACATTTTGAGAAATGGTAGTCAGACGAAATTAGAATTATCAGGTGAGAATGAGTATGAAAGGTGTTATTTTTGACTTTAATGGTACCATGTTTTTCGATGAAGCATTTCAAAATGAATCGTGGAAAACATTTATTGAACAGAAAATAGGTCGAGACATTTCTAATAATGAATTTCAGGAGTATATTCATGGAAGAAATGCGGATATTACACTCTCGTATTTTTTGCAGAGGGATTTCTCGAAGCAGGAAATACGAGAGTTGGAAGAAGAAAAAGAGATAATTTACCGGGGGTTGTGTATTGAAAGCGAAGATTTTAAATTGGCAGATGGCTTGCTGCGTTTTTTAGATGAGTTAGTATCAAGAGGTATCCCGCACACCATCGCTACGGCATCTGCATGGGGGAATGTTAAATTCTTTTTTGAACATCTTTGCCTTGATAAATGGTTTCGATTGGAGAATGTTGTATATAACGACGGCGCAATACGAGGAAAACCGTACCCGGATATTTATCTTAAGGCGGCAGAAGCCATAAAGGTAGATATTGCGGATTGTGTAGTTTTTGAAGATGCCAAATCAGGTATTGAATCCGCTGCGCAGGTAGGTGCAGGAAAGATTGTCGGAGTAGCTTCTATGTTAGATAGCAGTACGCTTATGAATTTAGGCGTATCGATAACAGTTGAAAATTATGATGACATTGACAGACTTAATCGTATTTTGCAGTGTGATGAAACATTATAAAAGCGGTGCTGTAATGGACAGGCAAATAAAAACGCTTTAAAGAGTCCGTAATGTTGTGCTGGACAATGGGAGGAGTAGCATGGCCCTGTACATCATTGTCGGCAAGAAGAAAGAAATCACGGTCACCTTCCGCAATGGGACGAAGATTTTAGTCTAACAGAATACCAAACGGCATCCGGCTTCGGTCGGATGTTTTTTCGCTGTGTAGGTAGAAAAGTTCATAAAGATATGGTATAATAAAAGGGAAAGATAAATCGGAATGTGTAAGGAAATCATAAAAACCAATAAACATCAAAAGGTTTTTGATATAAGGTCTATTAGCCAGAAACCTTAATGGAGGTTTTGATATGTTGCGTCAAATCAAATATTTTCAATCTGTTGTCCGCAACAATAGTTTTTCAGAAGCTGCGGAAGAATGTTACATCTCCCAGTCTGCTATCTCTCAACAGATACAGGCACTGGAACGAGAGCTTGGCTTTCAGCTGCTGGAGCGGAAAAACCGAAAGTTTACATTAACGCCTGCAGGTGAGCATTTTTATAAAAAGAGCCTGATATTGGTGGCTGACTATGAGCGCATTTGTTCTGAAAGTGCAAAAATTGCCCGTGGTTCAGAGACCGTTTTACGCATTGGCTGTCTGCGAGGGTACAGTAGCGGAGAACTGCAAAAGGCACTGGAGACATTTGCTGCAAAGTATCCAGATGTTGAACTGGAAACGATTCATGGAAACCACGAGGAACTGTACTATCAGCTTCGCACGGAGACGGTAGACCTTGTGCTGAACGACCAGCGCCGGGCTTTTTCCGACGAATATTTGAATCTTATCCTCGCCACAGCTGACAGCTATATTGAGATTTCGGCCCGAAGTCCCATTGCAGCACTTCAAACCGTCTCGCCGCAGGATTTGAAGAACACACCGTGTATTCTCGTTGTGTCTCAGTCACAGCAGGAAATGAAGCAGGAATATTATCATGATGTTGTCGGTTTTCATGGGGAGTTTCTATTTGCGGAAAATCTGGAAGAAGCCAGGCTGATGATTATCAGCGGAAAAGGGTTTATGCCTGTGGAGGGTGTGGGAATGGTGCAGAGCTTTGGCACGTCCATTTGCCGGATTCCACTCGTCCGTAACGGAGAACAGATCAAACGAAACTACTGTGCGTTCTGGAAAAAGGATAATTCCGGCTATTATGTAGAGGAATTTGCAGATATGCTGAAGGCTCAGTACAAGCAATGAGTTCACATAAGAAAAACTTATCAACATATCCCGAAAGTCAGATTGATTGACCTTCGGGATTTTTTTATAATTATAACTAGAACAACGAAGGGGGTCCGATGAAAGGCGTCCGACTGCATCAAATACGGCAAATGTGAAAAAGCCTGTCTCCAGCATCTGCATATCTGGAAGCTGCTGGTGGATGTGGCAAAGGAATTTGAACATTGAGAAGGAGGAATTTTTATCATGGCAAAGCTTATTGCATTTTATTCAAGAGCAGATGAAAACTATTTCGGCGGTACATATCGCTATATCTCAGTTGGCAATACGGAAAAAGCGGCAAAGATGATTGCAGCCGCAACAGGGGCTGACCTGTTCAAAATCGAACAGAAAGTGCCTTACGCAGCCGACTACAATACCTGCATCGCCCAGGTGAAGAAGGATTTGCAGTCAAAAACCCGCCCGGAGCTTGTCTCCCTGCCGGAAAGCCTAGATGGATACGATGAGATTTATCTCGGCTATCCGAACTACTGGGGAATCATGCCGATGGCAGTTTACACCTTCCTGGAGGCGTTCGACTGGACAGGAAAAACCATTCATCCCTTCTGCACCCATGAGGGCAGCGGCCTTGCCGGAACGGAAAGGGATGTAGCGAAGGCTGCAAAAAATGTGAAGGTGGCAAAAGGACTCGCCATTCACGGAAGCAGCGTGGACGGTGCGAAAAAAATGATTGAAAGCTGGTGCAGATCATGAAAAAGATGCTGGTTGTTTATTATTCCTGGTCAAATGGGAATACGGAGCGAATTGCAAGAGATTTGCAGGCAGCAACCACCTGGAAACACCACAGAGTGAAATCAACAGTTGGATATGGTCTGTGAAACAGCTTTTGAAGGAGGAAATATAAATGATACTGAATAAAACTTATACTTTATCAAACGGGCTGGAAATCCCGAAGCTGGGGCTTGGAACCTGGTTCATCGACGATGATAAGGCGGTGCAGGCAGTCAGGGATGCTGTGGAAATCGGTTACCGCCATATTGATACAGCGGAGGCTTATGGAAACGAACGCGGTGTAGGCGAAGGCGTCCGCACCTGCGGCCTTAAGCGGGAGGAAGTTTTCGTGACCACAAAACTGGCTACAGAGATGAAAACTTATGACGATGCAGTAATTGCAATCGATGAATCCCTTGCAAAGCTGGATATCGGCTATATTGACCTGATGCTGATCCATTGCCCGTAGCCATGGGCGAATTACCGTCAGGACAAGCGCTCCTATGATGGGGGCAACCTGGAGGCGTGGAGAGCCATGGAAGACGCAGTGAAAGCAGGGAAACTGAGAAGCATCGGTGTCGCAAACTTTGAGCAGCCGGATATTGACAGCCTCCTCGGCGGCTGCACGGTCCGCCCGGTAGTCAATCAGCTGCTGGTGCATATCAGCAACACCCCGCATGAACTGATTACCTACAGTGAGGAAAAAGGGATGAAGGTTTAGGCATACTCCCCGATAGCTCACGGACAGATCCTGGAGAACCCGGTGATTAAGAAAATGGCGGAAAAATACAGCGTAACTGTTCCGCAAATCTGTATCCGCTATACGCTCCAGCTTGGATTGATCTCACTTCCTAAAACTGCAAATCCGGAACATATGCGGAGCAATGCTGCGATAGATTTCGCTATTTCCAGCGAGGATATGGAAACGCTGAAATCAATGAAGAAGATCAGGGATTACGGCGAATTCAGCTCCTTCTCGGTATTCAGTGGGAAATAAGCAGCACAGGGAAAGAGCAAAACCGGCAGAACCAAAACTATAAAAGAGTACAAGGAGGAAATCATCATGGAATTTGCAACATTAAAGAACGGAATTAAAATGCCGATGGAGGGATTTGGCGTCTTTCAAGTGCCGGAGGCGGATGTCTGCGAACAGGCTGTAAGCGATACGATTGCCGCAGGCTACCGTCTGATTGATACTGCTGCTGCTTATTTCAACGAGGAAGCTGTGGGTGCGGCCATCAGGAAAAGCGGCGTTCCGCGTGAAGAATTGTTTATCATCACCAAGCTGTGGATTCAGAATGCAGGCTATGAGAACGCCAGGAAAGCATTCCAGACCTCGCTGGATAAGTTAGGTCTTGACTACCTTGACCTGTATCTGATCCATCAGCCCATGAACGACTATTACAGCTCATGGTGCGCTATGGAGGAGCTGTATGAGGAAGGTAAAATCCGGGCAATCGGCGTCTGCAATTTCTATCCTGAGCGTCTAGCTGACCTCTGCGTCAACGCACGGATTAAGCCTATGATAAACCAGGTGGAACTGCATCCATTCTTTCAGTAGGCAGACGCATTGGAAAATATGGCGGAGTTTGGCGTAGTGCCGGAAGCATGGGGACCGCTGGCAGAGGGCAAGCACGGCATTTTCACCAATGAAGTGCTGAGCAGCATTGCGGCCAAATACGGCAAGACAGTGGCACAGGTTGTCCTTCGCTGGAACACTCAGTGCGGTGTTGTGATTATTCCGAAATTGGTACATAAGGAGCGTATTGAGAAAAATCTGAACATCTGGGATTTCACTCTGAGTGGCGAGGATATGTCTGTGATTGCTGCCCTTGACCTGGGGCACAGTGAGATTATCGACCACAGTGCAGCGGAAACAGCAAAATGGCTGAACGGCTGGAAAATTCATGATTAGAAAGAAGCAATGATTAGACATGAGGAGCTATTTTCAAATAAAGATTTAAAGAACCTGATTGTTCCCCTTTTTCTGGAACAACTGTTGGTAGCACTGGTTGGTATTGCGGATGTGTTTGTGATAGGGTTTGTGGGAGAGGCGGCGGTATCCGGCGTGTCACTGGTAAACTCTTTCAACACAATCTTTATCTACCTGTTTACGGCGCTCTCTTCCGGCGGTGCAGTGGTGATCAGCCAGTATATCGGGAAGCAGGAAACAGGCCGTGCCGGGCAGGCGGCCACGTAGCTTCTGGCAGCTTCCGTCTTCTTTTCGGCTGTGATTTCCGTGTTTGTTTTACTGACCGGCATGGGGCTGATGCGTCTGCTGTTCGGACGGGTGGATGAGGATGTCATGGATGCCTGCGTCACCTACCTTCGGATCTCGGCATATTCCTATCCTGCCCTGGCCGTTTACAATGCGGGCGCAGCGCTGTATCGCAGCTTTGGAAAGACAAGCACAACCATGTATATCTCCATTTTCGCTAATATCATTAATGTGGCAGGCAACTGCATAGGCGTTTTCTTGCTCCATGCGGGTGTTGCGGGTGTTGCGTACCCGTCCCCTGATTTCCAGGGCATTTTCCGCAGTGGTGGTGACTTATCTGTGCTTTTCCCGGAAAAATCCGGTACGGTACTTAAAGGAATGGGCCTTCCGTATTGACGGCGGTATGCAGAAAAGGATTCTGCGTATTGCAGTTCCCAATGGCGTGGAAAGCGGCGTGTTTCAGCTTGTGAAAGTGGCTCTTTCCAGTGTGGTGGCGCTGTTTGGGACTTATCAGATTGCGGCAAATGGAGTAGCGCAAAGCATCTGGACGATGGCTGCTCTGGTATGCGTTGCTATGGGGCCGGTTTTTATCACGGTGATTGGTCGGTGTATGGGTGCCGGCGATATGGATCAGGCGGAGATGTATTTTAAGAAGCTGTTGAAAATCACGATTACTTTTGCGCTTGTCTGGGATGTCCTGATCTTCGCAGCGACTCCAGTCATGATGCACTTCTACACACTGGAGAAAGAGACGAAACGGCTGACCATCCGGCTGGTACTGGTTCATAATATTTTCAACACCGCAGCCTTTCCCTTTGCTGACCCGTTGGGAAAAGGTCTTCGTGCGGCAGGCGATGTAAAATTTACAACAGCCATTTCACTTTTTACCACTATCGGGGTGCGCCTTGTGTTTTCCGTCCTTTTCGGGATTGTTCTGGATTTGGGCGTGATGGGGATTGCATACGCCATGAGCCTGGACTGGGTCATCCGCGGAATTATCTTCTGGTGGAGATTCAAACAGGAAAGATGGAAACAGTTTAAAATAATATGATGATTTGAACAGGAGGAATTAAAATGAAGAGACTTTTATCACTATTATTGATATGCGCAATAGCTGCTTCCCTTGCAGCCTGTGGAAACAGTACCGACGCATCGCAGAGTGAATCACAGGCAGACGGCTCGGAGGTTCAGCTGGAAGAAAGCGGTGCAACGGTAACCGAAGGAACGGAAAGTGAGGATACACAGATGGAAGAAACAAAAAGTGTTGCTTCGGACGGGGCGCAGATGCAGACGGATGACCCGTCTATGCCCACAAGGGTTCTGGAAGAGGGTACCCGAATCAATATGTACTTTGGAGACACTGTAATCCCCGGTATCCTAAACGACAGCACTACGACCCAGGCATTTATTGAAATGCTGCCGCTGACAGTACATGTAAGCAGATATTCACATGATTTCTGTGGCTCCATGGACGATTTTCTTCCTTTCGACGAGGAGGATGAGCGGTATGGCTGACTCAATGGAGATATTGCAGTTGGTACGGATGTTCCATGGTTTACCATTCTGTTTGCCGATGAAGATTTTTCCGAACAGTATGGAAATCTTGTCAATATCGGTGTGATTGACTGTGAACTGTCCGTCATTTCTGAGTTGAGCGGCAGCTATGATGTTTTGATTGAACTGGCCGAGTAGAGGTGGAAGACAGATGGAAAAAAGAAATCTTGGAAAGATAGAGGTTTCTAAAATCGGTATGGGAACCATGGCGTTTTCGCATGGCTATGGGAAAATCCCGGAGAGGCAGTACAGTATTGACGCCATCCGTGCGGCTTTTGAGTATGGGTGCACATTTTTTGATACGGCGGAAGCCTATGGCGCACAGCTGTATTATGAGGGTCATAACGAAGAAATCGTCGGCGAAGCGTTAAAGGATGTGCGAAAGGATGCCGTGCTGGCTACAAAATTTCATTTTAAGCCGGAGGATTGTGGAAAAGGCACCGATCTTTACACTTCCATCAGGCGGCACCTGGAAAAGTCCTTAAGCAGGCTGCAGACGGACTATGTGGATTTGTACTATCTGCATCGGACAAACAGCCGTGTCCCGGTAGAAGATGTTGCGGAAGCTATGGGGAGACTGATAAAAAACGGAATTATTCGTGGATGGGGACTGTCCCAGGTATCCGGCGATACCCTGAAACGCGCGGATCAGGTCACCCCGGTTTCGGCGGTACAGAATCTTTATAATATCCTGGAACGGGATTGTGAAAAGGACATTTTCCCATACTGTGTGGAGCGCGGGATTGGCGTTGTGCCGTTCTCGCCCATTGCCAGCGGTCTGCTCTCAGGGAAGATCACAGTTGATACCGAATTTGAAAAAGTAGATGACGTGAGGAGCTGGGTTCCGCAGCTGACAAGGGAGAACATTGCGGGAAACCAGCAGATCCTTGACATTATTTAGGGGTATGCAGATAAAAAAGATGCGACCAATGCGCAGATTTCCCTTGCGTGGATGCTGCACAAGTACCCGAACGTTGTTCCGATTCCCGACTCCAAAAACAAAGAGCGGATTCTGGAAAACCTCGACGCTGATCAGGTCACGTTTACGGATGAAGAATTTGCCGCACTGGAAACGGCACTGGAAGGCTGCAAGGTCTATGGACACAGAGGTCATGTAGAGGAAGAAGGGAAAGGCTTTTTGAATAAGAAGCCGCTTCGATAAAATATGTACTGTAACAGGATTACAGCTGCTGTGAGATGAATAGAATGGATAATTTTGTATATGAATATCTCGTCAGAGTGTGTTTTGGAAAGGACTGCGTCAGGCAGCATTTAAGGCAGCTGCTGGAATGCTGCTGGGAAACGGTTCTACTGGCATACGGCGGCGGTTCCGTCAGGAAGAATGGAATTTATGACCAGATTATGGGCGAACTGAAAGCGGCAGATAAATCCGTCGTGGAGTTTGCGGGTATTATGCCGAATCCCACTTACGCTAAAGTACAGGAAGGCGCGACTCTTGTCCGGGAAAACCATGTGGACTTTATTCTTGCTGTGGGCGGCGGCTCAGTCATTGATTGCTGCAAAATCGTGGCGGCACAGGCAAAGAGTTCGCAGGACATTTGGGAGATGGAGTTTACCGATCACAGGTATCCCCAAGAGTGGGTTCCCATGGGCGCTGTTGTTACCGCTTCCGGTACTGGCGCTGAAATGAATAACGGGGCGGTTATCACAAATGAGGATAAAAAAGTGAAAGCAGGTCTGCTTGGCGCTTATGCGGATTTTGCCTTGCTTGATCCTGCCAGTACCCTTTCGCTCCCTATGGGGCAGGTTATTTCCGGGGCTTTCGATACACTGAGCCATTGCATGGAAACCTATTTCGAAAAACTGGACCATGTAATCCTTTCGGATGAAATTTCCGAGGCGGTCATGCGCAATGTCATCCGCAATCTCCGCATCCTGACGGAAAATCCGCAGGATATGGAGGCGCGGAATGAGTTGATGTGGGCATCGGCCATGGGAGAAAATGGCATTTTGAAAATTGGGGAGGTTACAGATTTTCAGGCTCATCAGATGGAACATCAGCTCGGTGCCTACACAGACTGCAATCACGGACAGGGACTGGCAGTGATTCATCCAGTGCTGTACCGCCACATTTATGAAAACAATATAGGACGTTTCGCCCGTTTTGCGTGTGAAGTTTGGGGGATTTCCCCGAAAGGGAAAACAGAGCAGGAACTGGCGCTTGCAGGGATTGATGCCTTGACGGATTTTATCAAAGAGGTGGGACTGCCGACGACTCTGACTGAAATAGGAATCACGGACGAAGGCATTCTAAAAGCGGTGGCGGACACCTGCAATATCACTGCCGGATGTTGTAAAAAGCTCACCTGCGATGAAATTTTTGAAATTTTGAAGGAATGCGTATAGGCATACTTTCAGGAGACTCAGATGGGATGGCAGACAAAAAAGAACGAAACGTCATGAAATAAAAAACAAATAGGAAAGAGAGCAGAGATATGAACAGACCTTATATTTTTTGTCATATGATGACTTCACTGGACGGAAAGATCATGGGGAAATACATGGAAACGCCGGAAAGCGAAGCTGCCGGAGATGTGTTTTACAATATCTCCTTTGGAAAAAATCCGTACTATAAGCACCAGGGATGGCTGTCCGGCCGGGTGACAACGGATGATAATTTCACATTCTATAAAAAGCCGGAACTGAATGAACAGGCAGCTCCGGTGTCGGAAGGAGACTTTGTTGCAAAACAAGCCCCTATGTACTATGTGTCGGTAGATCCGTCCAGTAAACTGGGCTGGAAGGACAGCACCCTGACCTATATCGATACCACCGCTCATGTGATCGAAGTTCTGACTGAAAAAGCTTCCAACGCATACAAAGACTTTTTGCGGCGGCTGGGCATTTCTTATATTATTGCCGGAGCGGAAACACTGGACTATGCGCTGGCAATGGAAAAGCTGAAAGAGCTATTCGGCATTGAAACGCTCATGCTGGGCGGCGGCGCAGCTCTGAACTGGTCTTTTATTCAAGTAGGAATGTGTGATGAAATCAGTGTTGTGATAGCACCGACCGCCAATGGCTCCACGAAGACGCAGATACTGTTTATGGCAAGGGATGGTTTGAGCGACGATACGCCCATCGGATTTTCCTTGCTGGAAGCCAAGGCTTTGGACGGCAGCAGCGTATGGCTGCGCTATAAGGTTCGTCCGAAAGAAGGAGCATAAGAGTGCCTGCAAAGGTATTAAGTTTATCCATGAGATGGAGGTACAGTTTGATTCCATAGGCGGCGCAGATGTGGTTACAGCAGAGAAAGAGATTGAGACATGGATCGCCAAGGTGGCGGATGAAAAATAGAAAAGGAGTGTTTCATGATGAAAATCAACAACAAAGAAGAATTTGCTAAAGAGAATGTATTTGGTTTGGGACAGGAAAACAGCGCATATGCGCAGTATTTTATCGGGAATTCTTACCTGAATCCCCTGACGGACCCGAAGAAGACAGCCGTGTTTCTGGCAAACGTCACCTTTGAGCCGGGATGCAGGAACAACTGGCATATCCATCACGCAAAGACCGGAGGCGGACAGCTTCTGATCTGCACGGCAGGAAATGGATGGTATCAGGAGGAAGGAAAGGAAGCCGTGAGCCTGGAGCCTGGTATGGTAATCACAATCCCGGCAGAAGTAAAGCACTGGCACGGGGCGAAAGCAGACAGCTGGTTTTCCCACATTGCGGTAGAGGTTCCCGAAGAGGAAACGAGGAACGAGTGGTGTGAACCTGTGGATGATCGGGCTTACGGGAAACTGAAATAGACGGAGGTTTTCCCATGAACAAAATCCTGATATGTATGCTTTTGGCAATGTTCATAGCAACACTTGCCGGCTGTAGGAATAAGACAGCTGGGGGTAGTGAACAGATAACGGATACAAACGCCAGTATATCAGAGGATGCTGAAACAGTTACCGAGCAGGACACGCAGAACCAGGAAACGGGCGACCCGGAAACCGCCTCAGAAGAAAGCGCAAGGGCGGTTTCGGAAACTGACGGCACCGTTTCAGGAACAGTCCAAATGGAGGGCAATATCATGAAGATTACAGCCGGAGATACAGCATTCACAGTAACGCTCGCAGACAATTCTTCTGTGGATGCGCTGAAAGAACTGCTTGCGGAAGGGTCGCTTACCATTGACATGAGCGATTACGGGAATATGGAGAAGGTAGGTTCCATAGGAACAAGTCTCCCAAGAAATGATGAGCAGATTACAACCGGGGCAGGCGATGTCATTCTCTATCAGGGAAGTTCCCTTGTGATCTATTATGATACCAATTCATGGAACTTTACCAGAATCGGAAAAATAGAGGGCGTAACAAAAGAAGAACTTCTGGATGCATTCGGAAGCGGCAGCGTGACAGTTACCTTTACCTTAGAATAGTCTGCTCTCTGAAATCGGAATTGCATGAGAATAGTATGGTCTGGACAGCGATAACGGAAAAATATCCGTAGATTAGGAGGAAACTGAAAATGAGCATTACACAGAAATCTAAGGAGTACCATGAAAAAATGTTTCCAGGATATCACTCCACCTTTCTGGAAACCGACCCGGAGTTTATCGAGCGGTTTGATAACTTTGCTTTTGATGAAGTAGTAAACCACGATGATTTGGATGACAGGATGCGGTTCATGGCGATCCTGGCGGCACTGCTGGGCTGCCAAGGAACCGATGAATTCCGGGCGATTATGCCCACCGCTCTGAACTTCGGCATGACGCCGGTGGAGATCAAAGAAATCGTCTATCAGGCGACAGCCTATCTCGGCATCGGCAGGATTTTCCCGTTCCTGAAGATTACGAACGAAGTACTGTCTGCAAAGGGCATATCCCTCCCCCTGCCGCCGCAGGCGACTACCACGGCGGAAAACCGCTGCGAAGCGGGGACACAGGCACAGGTGGATATCTTCGGCGAAGGGATGCGTGATTTCTGGCAGTCCGGCCCGGAAGAGAGCCGCCACATCAATTACTGGCTGGCGGATAACTGCTTCAGTGATTACTATACCCGGACCGGGCTTGATTATCGGCAGCGGGAAATGATCACCTTCTGCTTCCTGGCAGCACAGGGAGGCTGCGAACCGCAGCTTACCAGCCACACGGCGGCGAATATGAAGATTGGGAATGATAAGGATTTCCTGATTAAAGTCATCTCCCAGTGCTTACCCTATATCGGCTATCCCAGAAGCCTGAACGTGCTGAACTGCGTGAATGTGGCTGCAAAGCAGTTGGAAAATAACTGAGAAAGGACAATTTTATTATGAATAAAACATGGCTGATTACTTGTGTGTCCAGTGGATTCGGATATAAAATGACAAGGCAGCTTCTGGAGGCGGGCGACGTTGTAGTGGGAACGGTGCGCAACCAGAAAAAGGTGGCGGATTTAATTGAAAAATATCCGGTCACATTTGACTGTAAAATTCTCGATGTGACGAACGTCCCGGCTATCCATAATTTGGTGGAAACGGCGTGGCAGCAGCATGAAAAAATCGATGTGGTAATCTCCAATGCCGGTTACGGCCTGTTCGGGTGTGCTGAGGAGCTTTCCGATGAGGAGATAAACCATATCATCGCGACAAACCTGACCGGCTCCATCATGCTGATCAGGGACAGCATCCCCCACATGCGCAGACAAGGCGGCGGGCGTATCATCCAGATTTCATCCTATGGTGGGCAGGTGGCGTTCCCTGCCAATTCCATGTATCACGCGACCAAGTTCGGCATTGAGGGCTACTGCGAGGCGGTCGCCCAGGAGGTGGCGCAGTTTGGCATCGGCATGACCATTGTGGAATCGGGCGGAGCGCGCACCGAATTCCGTTACGGAAGCGCGAAGGTTGCGAACCTGATGCCGGAATATGGCAGCTGCCATGGTTTTTTGAATATGCTGGATGCGAGCAAGGGACTTGCTCCTGGCGACCCGACGAAGATGGCGCAGCGTATCATCGAGAGTACGGAAAAGAATACGGCACCGCTGCGCATGGTGCTTGGTTCACAGGCACTGAGTGCGACCATAACCCGTCTGGAGAGGCGTGTTGCGGATTATAAGACCCAGACGGAGCTTTCGGCTTCTACGGATGTTCCGGCAGAGAAATAAAAAATAAGTCTTATCACAGAAATAGTAAGAACAGGCACCTGATCATAGACTGTAAAATACGATTGCAGAGAAAGGAGACGCAATCTTGGACAAGACATTGAAGATAAAAATTGCGATAGACCTATTGCTGACACTTTCTCTGCTGTTTCTCATGTCATATGAACTGATCGGAGAGACAGCTCACGAGTGGATCGGAATCGGAATGTTTACATTGTTCATTCTGCATCATATTATGAACCGCAACTGGAGCAAAAGCCTGTTCAAGGGGAAATATACGGCTTTCTGCATTGTGCAGACGGCACTTATATTTTTCATTTTCGCCTGCATGACCTTGAGCGTGGTGAGTGGAATGATTCTTTCCCGTCATGTGTTTGTCTTTTTGAATATCAAAAAAGGAACTGCACTGGCGCAGAGAGTTCATATGACCTGTGCTTACTGGGGATTCGTGTTGATGAGCCTGCATCTGGGATTTCATTGGAATATGGTCGTAAACATGGCCGGGAGGTTATTCGAAAAGCCGTCTGTTTTCCGTAAATGGACGGTCCGTGCAGCAGCCCTCATTATTTCTTCATACGGTATCTATGCTTTTGTAAAATGCAGTATAGGCAGTTATATGCTGATGCAGGTACATTTTGTGTTTTTTGATTATGGAAAACCGGTTGCTTATTTCATACTGGATTATATGGTTGCTATGGGTTTATTTGTCATTATTGGATATTATCTCAGCATTTGTTTGAAGGGAAGGATAAAGGCATGAGAAACAGACTTTTGAGCGTTGCAATGTTCCTGGTTCTGGTGCTTGGGCTGACAGCCTGCATCGGGAATAATGCTATTGATGAGACAGAAACAACTGAAAATATGCAGAATGTTTCCTCAGAAGTTTCGGATGCGTCGGAAATGTTATCAGATGAGGAATCTGATGCTGTAACGGAAGGCGAAACCGAAACCAATATTCTGATTGCCTATTTCTCCCGTGCAGATGAGAATTACAGCGTGGGCGTAATTGAGAAAGGAAACACGGAAATCATTGCGGAAATGATTTCCGACCAGACCGGCGGAGAGTTATTCCAAATCGAGCGAGATACCCCTTATCTGGAAGGCTATGACGAATGTACCGATGAAGCGTCACGCGAACAGGCGGAAAATGCAAGACCTGAGCTAGCGGCTGATTTGGAGAGTATTGATGATTATGACATTATTTTTATCGGTTATCCCATATAGTGGGCAGATATGCTAATGCCGGTCTACACCTTCCTGGAAAGCCATGATTTTTCCGGTAAGACTGTGATTCCGTTTTGCACCCATGAGGGTAGCGGATTATCCTCTACAGCGTCAAGCATTGCTGATTTGACAGGTGCGACCGTGCTGGACGGACTGGTCGTGAGAGGATCTGTCGCACAGAACTCTCAGGAGGAAGCGGGGGCTGCTGTGACAGAGTGGCTGGAGGATGTTTTGGAGTGAGCAATTAAACGTTCAAGCCTGTTTTTTGATGTGAAAAACGAGCTCATAACATATCAATATAGCACCCTTTAATTTTTCCTCGCACATTTTAATTATTGCAAAAACAGTCACTGCAAGGGTGACTCAGTCTGTCGAAAAGTTCATAAATATACGGTATAATAAATAGAAAAGACAAATGGGAGTGTTGATATGAAAATTATAGAAATCAAGGAGAATAAAAAACAATTTCTTCCGTTGCTGCTATTAGCAGATGAGCAGGAGGATATGATAAACAGGTATCTTAATAAAGGAACAATGTATGTTTTGGACGATGATGGAGTTAAGTGCGAATGTGTGGTAACAGACGAAGGGAATGGTGTTCTTGAAATCAAAAATATTGCAACTGAACCAGAATATCAGGGGAAGGGTTACGGTAAAGCACTAATTGACTTTGTTGCTACGACATACAAAGGGAAGTATTCTTTATTGCAAGTTGGCACAGGGGATAGCCCGTTGACAATCCCTTTTTATGAGAAGTGTGGATTTATTCGTTCGCATAGCATTAAAAACTTTTTCACGGATAATTATGACCATCCAATATATGAAGCAGGTACTCAATTGATAGATATGATTTATTTGCAGAAAAAAATATAACTTCCAGTTTATCGAGATGATGAATTGTATATAGCAACCTGTCAGCTCTCGCACATATACCCCATAACGATGAACACGGTATCATTATGAGAGGTGTGCATTTTTGCATACGGGTGCGGGTGCATCGTTAAGGTGTAAAAAATGCTATTGTTACGGTGTATCATATTAGACACGGCAATAGACCCATGCTGTGGTTTAGGAGGTATGTTCGTGCAATCGGCACGTTTTGTAAAAAATCACAGTGGAAATATCAACAATATTTCAATCTATGGACAAGATGCCAATCCTACCACTTGGAAACTTGCACAGATGAATCTTGCGATTCGTGGAATCGAACCTGATTTAGGCAACTATGCAGCAGATACGTTCTTAAACGACAGACATCCTACACTCCGTGCTGATTATATTATGGCGAATTCGCCCTTTTATCTTTCAAATTGGGGACAGGATAAACTGAAAGATGATGTTCGTTGGAAATATGGTATTCCACCGGCAGGAAATGCGAATTTTGCATGGTTACAACATATGATTTATCATCTTGCTCCAAATGGCAAAATCAGTATGGTGCTTGCCAACGACGCATTGTCCACCCAGTCTTCCGGCGAGGGAGAAATCAGAAAGAATATCATTGAGGATGACTTAGTAGAAGGCATCGTTGCGATGCCGACTCAGCTTTTCTATAGTGTCACGATTCCTGTAACGCTTTGGTTTATCACCAAAGGCAAAAAGCAGAAAGGCAAGACACTGTTTATTGACGCTCGTAAAATGGGCTATATGATAGACAGAAAGCACCGTGACTTCACCGATGAGGATATAGCGAAAATTGCAGATACATTCACTGCCTTTCAGAACGGAATATTGGAGGGTGTGAAGGGCTTCTGTGCAGTAGCAACTACACAGGATATTGCAAAGCAGGATTACATCTTGACACCGGGACGTTATATTGGCATTAAGGAACAAGAGGATGACGGCGAGCCGTTCGAGGAGAAAATGACCCGGCTCATATCGGAGTTTTCTGAGATGTTTGCAAAGTCGCATGAGCTGGAGGATGAGATTCGGAAGAAGCTGGGGGCTATTGGGTATGAAATATAAATTATCTGATATTTGCTAGTATATAAAAGGAAAAACCAATGTGTCCACGCTTGAAAGAAGTACATATATTTCAACAGAGAATATGCTTCCAGATAAAGCAGGAGTGACATTAGCTACTTCTCTGCCATCAACTGAACAAACACAGGTATTTAATGTGGGGGATACTTTGGTTTCAAATATTCGTCCTTACTTTAAGAAGATTTGGTATGCAAATTTTGACGGTGGCTGTTCAAATGATGTGTTGGTGTTTCGTCCAAAGGGGAATATTGACTCTAGATTTTTATACTATGTCTTGTCGGATGATGCCTTTTTCGAGTATTCGATGGCAACATCAAAGGGAACCAAAATGCCCCGTGGCGATAAGAAAGTAATCATGGAATACCCAGTGCCGATATTCTCTATAAAGGAACAGCAAAAAATAGCGGGTATCTTGAGCGCTTTGGATGGAAAAATCGGACTGAATAATGCAATAAACAAGAATTTAGATTGCTGCTCATGTAGAAATTTCCCCCAAACTACGATGAAAGAACGATACAGCAGGCTATAAATCGAACAGGCAGATGCTTCAAGAGAGGTATCTGCCCGTTTTGACATATTGACGGTTTGCAGGATGGAGCGTATAATTATTTCAAGGGAATTTTCAAAAAATTGCCGAAGCCCTAACCAAACGGAATTTTCTGCACTATCTATACAGAAGCTTCTAAAATTAAAGAAAGGAGAGTCGAACATGAACCTTGACGAACGCCGTGAAAAAATTGCGCAGATGTCGAAGTCGATTTTTCAGTACTGTCTGTCACAGACAAGTTCCTATCAGGAGAGCGAGGACTTGTCACAGGAGATCCTGCTGACGCTTTGTGAGAGCATTGAGAATCTGCGTGACGATAAGGCATTCTACGCATTTATCTGGCGCACTGCCGACAACATTTTGAAAGGTTGGTATCGGAAGAAGGATAAGCGCAATTATGCCGAACTGGATGATAATCTGCCGGACAATTCATGGGAACGTCTTGCAGAACAGACGCAGACGAACGAACAGCTCACATGCATCACAAGGGAACTGGCACGGCTGAATTCCAATTACCGCCGGGTCATGGTAGCATACTATATCGACAGTCTTTCGGTGGCTGAGATTTCGGCTCGCTTTTCGCTGACGCAAAGCATGGTGAAATACCTGTTATTCCAATCAAGAAACAGAATCAGAAAGGGTGTCATTATGGAAAAAGTATTCGGAGAACTGAGCTATCGTCCTGTAGAATTCTGAGTAGGCTCGTGGGGAAAATTCAAACCTGAATATCGTCATATTTGTATGAGCAGGATCAATCAGAACATTGTCATGGCGTGCTATTATGAAAAGCAGACAGAGGAACAGATCAGCCTACAGACGGGCGTTCCCACGGCATATCTGGAAAATGGAATCAAAGAGCTTCTGGAGCATGAATTCCTTCTTGAGAAGAATGGCTATTACCGTAGCAATATTGTCATTGTAACGCAGAAAATGAAGGCTGAAATTTACGAAAAGCATAGGGATTCGATTCGTGAAACGGCGGAGCTGATCCGGAATTTTGTGGATCGTTCAATGGATGCTGTGCGTGCGGTTGGTTTTTACGGCAGCGATATGCCGCACAATTCCATGAAGTGGTTTATGGTTTCTCAGCTGTTTCATTTGGCGTATATTGATTTTCTGCAGGAAAAGCTTCCATTTGGTGATTGGGAGAGCTATCCCGAAGATCAATTCGGACAGAAAGGGTATCACTGGTTTTCAGAGAAAAGTGAACATGAGGACATCTATATGTTCCGCACTAGCACACGTGACGACTCCAAAAAGGCGGTGATACTGCTGTGGGATGTTGATGTGAACGGGGAACCCGTTTGTACGAGAATGAACAGAATGCACGAAACTATGCTCATCAATCTGCCAACAGCGCAGCCGGAATCTGAAAGCGACAAGCTGATCTGCACGGAACTTTTGGAGCATCATTTTGCAGTGAAAACAAATGCGGGAATTCAGCTTAATTTTCCGTGCATTAACAGCGAACAGAGTCAAAAGCTTGGTGAATTGATTGTTCCTGTGGCACAGGAAATCTGTAGTCAAGTGCTTGCACGACTTAACGGCATCAAGCATATTATGGCGGGGCATACCCCGAAGCATCTGCATGATTACGCCGAAAAGATCGCACCGGGAGAAATGACACCGGAAATCTGCGATGTGATGAGAGAACTCTGCGAAAGCAGATGGCTGCTTCCTCTGACAAGGGGGATACTTGCTACAACGGTTATGCTTCGAGCAGATTGATGCGAAATCAAGTCAAATTATCCGTGTTTTGTATCTTAGGTTTGGGGATCTGAGAGAGTTGTATCAACAAAGCGACATTGGAAGAATGATGCAGCACAGGTTCCGCACAAATTCCAATTTATGCAAGCACGAACATTTCTGAAGCTGTGGCTGACCGAATTTAATGTTCCTTCACTTGCAATTATGTACATCTACAAGCCTTGGTAAAGGCTGAAAAATTTTCTGAGAAAATCACAATGCTGATGAACTCCTATTATAATGGACTTATTACAAATGAGGAAGTTATAACGGAGTTGTTGAAGACAGCCGAAGAAATCGCAAAGATGCAAAAAGAGGGCGAAAGTCTTGGACTTATGGATGAAGAACTTGCTTTTTATGATGCACTTACAAAGCCGCAAGCGATTAAGGATTTTTACAGTAACGAAGATTTGATTGCGATGACAAGAATCACAGAAACGCTCCGTAAAAACAGAACGATTGATTGGCAGCAAAAAGAAACTGCAAGAGCCTCCATGCGTAAAATGGTGAAGCGTTTGCTGAAAAAATATAGGTATCTACCTGATGAATATGAAAATGCAATTGATACCGTCATCAGTCAATGCGAAATGTGGACGGATAATTTACAGTGACAATTAATTGAATAAGAACGATATAATCGTCATCATTGTGAAGTTGCAGTGATGGCGATTTTTTCGTTTAGTGAGCAATTCTGAGGAGGCTTTCAAGATTGACTGTTTGTGTAAAGATTTCTTCAAAGTGGGATAATTCATAAAGAAATTGTTTAGGAAAGTGTCTATTATCGGTGATTAATAGCGTTCGCCTGCTGCCAGTCCTCTGACGAGGACGTTTTTCAATAAAAGAAAGATCCAATCTATTATCTATAAGATGAATTAAACATATGATAAAACATAGTGATAGCAAAAATAAAATATAAATATATCTCATAAAGATGGTCATGCGATTCGTAACATCCCTTAAATGCACAATATATTGATCATATATTGGACAGGAAATTTGTGACGAAGAAATTGAGGATTACGATTACAAACCCGATCCAATTTTCTACGGAAATGGCAATCAATTTTTCGGTGTAGAATTGATATCCCATCCCATGACATTGGAATATCATTTACGTGAGATGAATTGGGAAAACCTGTTGGAAGAAGCAATCGAGATGGGATATTTATTACACCAGACTTCAACCTGTGGACTGCACATTCATGTGAATCGAAATGCATTCGGTGAGAACCAGTCGGAACAGGAAAAAGCCATTGAAAAAATTCTGTTTTTCGTGGAAAAACACTGGTCAGAGATTTTCCAGTTCAGTCGTAGGAGCGACTACGATATGAATCGTTGGGCAGCGAGATATGGATTTGAAAAGACCAGAAAAGAGATTTTGGATAAAGCAAAAAGCGGTAAAAATGGACGCTATGTAGCCGTAAACTTGAAGAATTATTACACAATCGAATTTCGGTTATTTAGAGGTACGCTCAAATACAACACATTCATTGCTACATTGCAGCTTGTGAACAAGATTTGCGATGTGGCACTTTCGATGTCTGAGGAAGAAATTGACAACATGAGCTGGAGTTACTTTGTCGCTTCGATTGAAGAACCAGAGTTGGTTCAATATTTGAAGGAACGAAGATTGTACGTGAATGAACTTATTATGGAAAGCGAGGAAGTGTAAAATGTGTGCAGTATTTGGATTTTTGGACTACAAAAACAAGGTAAAAAGCAAACAAAAGAAAGCTATTATCAGAGAACTTTCGATAGCCGCAGAAGAACGTGGCACGGACGCTACAGGCATTGCCTACATCAAAAATGGTGATGTTGTGATATACAAAAAAGCGTTCCCTCACGGAAATCAATAATTACAAAGTGTTTACAAGGAAGGAAAAAAGAGATATAATAGAAGAATGAAAGGATGTATAGAAACCACAAAATATTTTGAAGAGATAGAAACAGAGAGCAAATATGACGGATATTATTATAAGATATTTTATTGAGTTCACATATTCATCACTTAATAGTGAAAAATATGCTCTTCTGATATATTTTTCGTTTATATAAAAACAGTCCATCAGAATACCTTCATATTTAAATCCACATTTTTCAATAACCCTCATAGATGCATCGTTTATTGTCATTGAACATATCTGGATTTTATGCAGATGCATCACATTAAATCCATATTTTATAACAGCTTTTGTTACTTCTGTAGCAAATCCATTACGCTGAAATGCTGAACCTATACAGTATTCAATTTCCACATAATTATTGTTGCTGTCAACAAAATAATACGCAATCTGACCAATATATTCAGAGGTACTCTTACCTAATTATAGCTCAGCGATAATAATCTTCGTTCTGATATGAGTCAATATATCTGTCAAGAAGTTCGTTGACTTCTGATTCGGTTGTGTAAACAGGTTTACGATACATAGACTGTACATTTTTATCGGAAACCCAATATTTGCGCATTGATGCGTTGTCTGAATATTCAAATCTGTGAAGAAACAGTCTTTGTGTATCTATCGAATGAGTTCCGACATTCGTTATCATTTTATTTTCCTCCTTTGGGAGATAATAGATCTATCTTTTTAGCACAATAGCTTTGGTTTCCATTATATCATACAAAACAAAAAATAGCAAACAATTTTATGCAAATTTCCACGGCAAAAGCATTTACTTTTGAGGGGGCAACAGAAGTGGGATCAAAAAAATATCAAGAAAAAGAGTAGGTTCAAGAGCTGCCCTGAATATGAGTCATTTTTGCTAATGTGCTTATACTGAGCTTGCGGAACAAGATTCAAGGCGATTTTGCGCAAAACATTTGGGCACAGAGGAGAATTGTCTTTTCTTGCTCTCGAAGCATCCTCATGAAAAATTACATCCAAACACCAGTGAAGCTAATTTTCAATAGACCAATGCTTTCTCACAGAATCGGCAAACGCCTCCATATCGGCAAATCTTCTCCTCCGCATATCACAGTACACAGTCCAACGATTATGATATCTTCAGCTTATGTCGGATATTTCCATATCTTGTTCGCCTCAGCTCGTTGATTTTTTTGATTCCTTCTTTTAACTCCTCTATATTCATATCTCTATTTTACGCCTTTTCTTTCGAAAAGTAAATGCTTTTTCGTGGTTTTCCATAAAGCGTAAATCTATTTTTATCATATTTTTATTCAAATTGATAGTAAGATTGATTACTTCACTAAAATTTTCCGTTCCACAATAGGCTGAAATTTTTTTAACAATATCTCTGGCTTTATTAGGACACTAGATTGATTCGAGCAAGGAGACAAACATAGCATTTTCTCTGTTTCAATTGCCGAATCTATGGCAAACAAGCATTGTTTTGTACGATCAAAAAGCAAGCCGAGTGGCGAAATCGTGTGTAAATCGCATTGCAAAATATGTGTCACACGTTTCAAAGCTGCCTCAGCATTAGATTTCTCCGACTGCAACAATTGCCATCCATCCAATGTCACTGGCAATTGCTTTTCTTTACAATGAAGATATAGAAAAAATATATCGTCTTTTTTTCGATGATACACTGCTACACAGGGAATGGTGACTTCTTGTTTTGACTTTTTCATAATATTTTCCCATTCCAAATCATCTCGATAGCCTGTATGGCAATATCGAATAAACTGTATCTCCTCTCGCATGAGATATGAATAAATTTCTAAAGCTTGTGCATTCATCGATGTTTCCTTCTTTCTTCTATCTATAGATTGGATCAGAGAAACTCAAACAAAAAATTCGAACCTTTAAGTCTCTAGCTTTTAGTACAGGGACAGACCATTTTCTTTTGTTCGCAAACACAACCTTTGTCTGGACAGACAGAAGCGGTACAAAATTTCGCAAATCGTTTCGGTGTCATGCCGGTGAACTCCTTAAATTCCCTTTGAAAATGCGCTTGATCTGCATAATTTAATACTTCAATAAAACTGGAAACTGCATCAGTAGAGTGTTTCATCATCTGTTGTAGTGCATATTGAAAACGAGAAATTCGGGAGAACATTTTCGGAGAATAGCCCATAGCATCGGAAAACATTCTCGTCAAATGTCGCTCAGAATAGCAAATTTTTTTCGCAATATCACTAATTTCCAAGGTTCCTTTTGAAGAACTGATGAGATAGAGAATTTCTTGTACCGTTTCGCTGACAGTATAAGCTTCTGGTGAAAAACCGAAAATATAATCTTGAAAAACTTTTACCTTTTGTGACAAGTTTTTTTCTTGAAACAGTTGATTCATCAGTGATTCTACCTTGCCAAAAATCTGTGGCACAAAGGTTTCCGTATCTGTGATTTCTCGTACAGACATCGACTCACCGGGGAAATACATACCGGGTTTCAATCGGACGCCAAAATATTCCGCATCTGGATATACGATCAGCGATTTGTGATTATAGGGCGTACCGACTAATTCCATCTTATTTTGCTGTTCCTGCCAAATAAAAATAATATCAATGCTACCATCTGGAATACAAGTCATAAATAAATCGTTATCCGTTCGATTTATTGTTTTGTGGGTCTTGAATGTGTAAAAATGCGTAGCATACGAACTCGCCAAGACCGTTTCCTGATAGTGTTCCACATCAAGAAAAAAAAACGGCTGATGATTATGAAAATTTTGATATTCCTGATAGCGTCCCATAAAAAAGCACTCCCTTACAATTGACAAAATATTGCAATAAATATTAGATTCTTGATACTTTATAAGTATAAGATTTCAAATAGATTTTGTCAATTCTATCAGCATACTTTCTCATTTTTTCACGTAAAATCCAATGGTGTCTTATTTTATAAAAGTTTTCTATGGAAAAAAGTTTTCTGCATCTTTTCTTCTTTTCAACAAATCTCGGCTTCCTTCTCTGTCTCATTTTTTCAATATCTTCTCTTGATAAAGTGATAAAATAAAAATCGTAGCAAATAGCAAACGCTTCGAATACAATTGGTGTGGGTAATCGTCTATGCTTCTGTATGCTTTCGAAAGCGTGTGCATTGCTACATTCGAAATCAATGGCATTATAAAAGAGGAATTCACAATGGAATTCACAAGAGAAAACATCAAGGGCGGCTCAAGCTTTGAGGAAGTGGCTGGCTATTCCCGTATCGTCAAGGCGGGCCCATTCGTCTATGTTTCCGGCACAACAGCTGTTACACCTAAAGGAACAATATATGGTGAAGGAGATCCCTACGAACAGGCGAAGTATATCTTTACAAAGCTTGTCGGACTATTAGAAGAAAATGGTGTATCAAAGGAAGAAGTTGTAAAGGTAAATATTTACGCAACCAGTTCTTCTTATAACATGGAAATCACAAAAGCTTATTCCGAATTTTTCAAGGAAAGCAGACCTTGTTGCACATGGCTCGGTATCAAGGAGCTAAATCGTCCTACGCAACTCGTAGAAATCGAAATGCAAGCCATTATTGGTGCAAAAGCCTAAAATAGAAATCATTCAAGACTGCAAAGTGAAAAACACTGTCGTTCTGTTGTTTAGTAAGACGACAGTGTTTTCATTTGATTATCGGCGTTTGTCGTTTTTTTTCAATAATTCCGCTTGGAAATGTGATAAAATAATTCCACTTAGAAATGTGATAAACCAAATGTAGAAACAGAGAACAATAAACGGCATTGCAATGGCGCATCCGAATAAATCTTCACATGAGAGGATTATACGGGCGTCGTTTTTGTTTTTCCGTTTCAATAACAGGATAACGGTATGTAGAAGCGAAAAGCATCCTGCACCGCTTCTGACAAGGAGGGCTTCGTAATGCGAATCCAAGAACATCCCATCATTGAAAGCTATGACAAGGGGAAATTGGTTACGTTTTCTCTGGATGGAAAAGAATTAACAGGCTATGAAGGAGAATCCATAGCAGCAGCATTAAAAGCAGCTGGTGTCATGGTACATCGTTACACAGCAAAACAACACAAACCGAGAGGAATCTTTTGTGCCATTGGCAGATGTACAGACTGTGTCATGATCGTAAACGGTGTGCCGAATGTACGAACCTGCATCACACCTTTGAAAGAAGGTATGAAAATCCAAACGCAATATAGCGTTGAACCGAAAAAGGAGGACTGACAAATATGAAACGACATGAATTGATTGTCATTGGTGCTGGTCCTGCTGGATTGAGCGCAACCATCGAAGCAAAAAAGAATGGAATGGACGTCGTTGTCTTTGACGAAAATGCAAAGCCAGGCGGACAGCTATTCAAGCAGATCCACAAATTTTTCGGTTCAAAAGAACATCACGCAAAGGTGCGTGGTTTTCGAATCGGACAGGAGCTTCTGAAAGAAGCCGAAGATTTGGGTGTAAGAGTTGAACTTGATTCAACCGTTATGGGTATCTATGAAAACAAGGAAGTTACCGTAAAACAAAATGGTGAAGTACATCACTACAAAGGCGATTATATTATCATTGCTACCGGTGCGGCAGAAAACATGATTTCCTTTAAAGGATGGAATATTCCTGGTGTTATTGGTGCAGGTGCTGCTCAGACCATGATGAATATTCAAGGTGTACAACCGGGAAGTAAAATTTTGATGGTCGGTTCGGGTAATGTTGGCTTGGTTGTTAGCTTCCAGTTGATGCAAGCTGGCTGTGAGGTCGTAGCGATTATTGATGCTGCACCGAGAGTTGGTGGTTATGGTGTTCACGCAGCGAAGGTTGCAAGAACAGGCGTTCCATTTTATCTATCTCATACGGTTGTCGAAGCAAAAGGGACAGATCACGTTACTGGTGCGGTCATTGCTGAGGTAGACAATCATTTCCAACCAATTCCCGGTACGGAAAAGGAACTGGATGTAGATACAATTTGTATTGCTGTTGGTTTATCGCCTATGTCACAACTTGCCAGCAATGCTACCTGTGACATGGCACTAATCCCACAAAAAGGCGGTAATGTAGCACTGTTGAGCGAATATGGTGAAACTTCTGTTTCTGGCATTTACTGTGCAGGAGACGTAGCAGGTATTGAAGAAGCAAGTTCTGCAATGATTCAAGGCAGAAGCGTTGCGTCTCACGTCTGTATGAAAGGCGGCTATCTGACAGATGAAGCGTTTGTGGAAAAGTATCAGGGATTTCAAGATGCATTGGGTCAATTGCGGCAGGGTATGTTTGCACCACAAAACAAAGGAAGAAACGACTTTACGGAAACCGATGAAGGTTATCCGATTTTAAAGACACTGCTTGCAAAGGGCTATATGACCGAAGAGGAACTCCGTGATTTTCCGGCAGCTTCTTACAAAAAAGATGGCGTGCATCCAGTACTTGAATGTACACAGAATATTCCATGTAATCCATGTCAGGATGCATGCAATTTTGGTTGCATTAAGGTTGGCGAAAATATTACCAGACTGCCAGCTGTAGATGAAGAAAAAAAATGTACAGGTTGCGGTATGTGCGTAGCATCTTGTTCTGGTCAGGCGATTTTCTTAGTGGATGAAACTTATGAAGATGGTTTTGCAGTTGTGACATTCCCGTATGAGTTCTTGCCGATGCCATCGATTGGCGAAAAGGGGACAGCACTCGACCGACAAGGCAAAGCAGTTTGCGAAGCGGAGATTATCGCAGTGAAAAAAGCACCTGTGATGGATAAAACGGCAGTGGTCACCATGAAAGTTCCGTTGGAGTATGTGAATGCTGCCAGATTTTACAAGCCATTGGTCTGACGAAAGGAAGGTGCGAAGAAATGCGTAAAGTAATTCGTATTGCAAATACAGAACCGTTTGTAGAGCGGGAAGACGATGACATGATCATTTGCCGCTGTGAGGAGATCACGAAAGGCGAAATTCGGCGAGCAGTCTATGACGGGATGCGTACCACAAACGAAGTCAAGCGTTATTTAAGATCGGGCATGGGTTTGTGTCAGGGACAGACCTGTCAACGGCTGGTACAGAATATTATTGCCGGTGAACTGAAAACAAAACCCTCTGAACTCGGCATGATTCAAGGTCGTGCGCCTGTACGACCGGTGGAAATTGGCGTTTTCAGTAAAAATGTGACTGACGTGAAGGAGGACTGACACCATGAGCGAAAAAAGAATAGCAGACGTCATTATTATTGGCGGTGGTATCATGGGATGTGCAACTGCCTATCGTCTGGCAAAACGAGGCGTGGATGTTCTCGTATTAGAGAAAAAGGAAATTGGAAATGGCGGATCTTGTCGAAATGCAGGCGGTGTGCGGCAGTCGGCACGTGACCCAAAGGAATTGCCTCTTGCAATGTATGCAGTACAAAATATCTGGCCACAACTCAGCGAAGAACTTGGCGTGGACGTAGAATATCATCAGGGCGGTAACTTACGGTTAGGTTTGACCGATAAGGACATCAAGATCTTAGAAAATCACACAGCAAAGAGTGTAAAGCTTGGGCTAGAAGTGGATATGATCAGCGGCGATAAAGCAAGAGAACTTTGTCCATATATGTCCAAAGAAGTTGTTGCCGCAAGCTGGTGTCCTTCAGATGGGCACGCCAATCCTTTGAAGGCATCTCTCGGTTTTTATCGCAAAGCATTACAGCTTGGCGTCACCTTTGTCACCGGTATCAAGGTGGAAGCAATCGAAAAGGTAAAAGGACGGATTCGTAAGGTAATCACAGACGATGGTGTCTATGAAGCAGATAAGATTTTACTTTGTGCCGGTTATGAGTCTCGGAAGATTGCCAATACCGTTGGCATTGATGCGCCGGTAGAACGTCAATTTAATGAAGTATTGGTTACCGAAGCACAGCCAAAAATGTTTGACATCATGCTGGGCGTTGCAGGTGGTGAATTCTATGGGCATCAATCTGAACATGGTTCATTTGTTCTAGGCGGTAATAGTGGATTACAAGCATTCACTTCAAATAATGACAACTTTGTCACAAACAGCTTGACTGCACCGTCTATCTCTCGTGGTATCATCAAATATTTTCCTATTCTAGAAAATGTGAAAGTCGTACGGACATGGTCTGGCTGGTACGATCAGTGCATCGACGTGTTACCCGTCATCGACAATATTTCAGAAGTACCCGGATTAACGGTAGCATTTGGTTTTAGTGGTCACGGATTCGGCATTAGTCCGGCAGTTTCTATTGCTGTCAGCGAATTGATGCTGGATGGAAAGTCTACTACAATTGATATTAGCCAACTGGGTTACGATCGATTCAAAGCGAAATCATAATCGATATTTTGAAAAGAAAAGCTCTTGTACTTATTTTTTTTGAATAAATAACTTGACATTTGTTTTTTTATGTGATATACTATATGTATAATTTATATAATAAATCATTCAATTCTAATTTTGTCATATTCATTTTAAAACCTTGTTTTGAAATGAGTAACCCCCTAAATAAGCAAAAGAGGACAACGATGTCTTTTCTGACATTGTTGTCCTCTCTTGTTTTTATTTTTCATAAAAAGGATGTTTTTCCTATGATTTTATATAATGAAATTGTGGATTGTATTTTAAGTCGTCGCAGCATTCGAAGCTATGCTCGAAAATCAATTTCGACAGATGCTTTGGAAACCATTTTAGAAGCCGGACGATATGCTCCCAGCGGCATGAACCATCAATCGGCAAAGGTCATTGTCATACAAAGTTCACAGAATATGACAAAGCTTGTCAGTCTTGCCAAAAAAATTAGTGGCATAGATCGCAATCCATTTTACGAAGCACCCACTGTAATTCTCGTCTTTGGAGATTCACATTCTCTAACGTCTGATTATGATGGTGCAACAGCGATTGAAAATATGTTTTTAGCTGCTCACTCTCTAGGAATTGGAACTTGTTGGATCTATGCCGTAACAGCAATTTTTGCTAATGTAGAGGGAAAAGCTTGGCAAAAAGAAATCAGTGTGCCGGAAAACTATAAAATCATTGGTTCCATTGCCATGGGATACACAGATAGTGAAATACCATCTGCAAAGCCACGGAAAGATGATTTCTATACAATCATTTAACTTTTAATTTTGTTTCAAACAGGATTCCTGTTTTGATAAATCAATTTACTTGCAGTGCCGTACGATTGTCGTGGCATTGCCTGATGAAAAGGAGCGTATTAACATGAGTAGTCCGAAAATTGACATTCTGTATCTGAATGAAAAAGACATGATTGAAGCCGGTGTCGGAGACGTAGTAAAATGTACCGATACCATGGTCGAGGTCGTAAAACTACTAGATGATGGCAACTACCGTATGGGCGGTGAAAATGGCAATTCTCATGGTTGTATGATTACTTTCCCAGACGAACCAGAATTTCCGAATATGCCAAAAAACGGTTCGGACAGACGTTTCATGGCAATGCCGGCTTATCTCGGTGGAGAATTTGACATGGCTGGCGTAAAGTGGTATGGTTCAAATGTTGAGAACCGTGAAAAGGGCCTGCCTCGTTCTATCCTAATGGTTATTTTGAACGACAAAGATACTGGTGCACCGAAAGCCTTTATGTCTGCAAACTTGATTAGTGCATACCGCACAGCTGCGATTCCAGGTGTTGGCGTAAAACTATTGTCGAAGCCGGATGCAAAAGTTCTCGGCGTTGTAGGTCCAGGCTTTATCAACAATATCACCATTGAGACTTTTGCCGCATTGCGTCCGTCTTTAGATACCCTAAAAATCAAGGGCAGAGGTCGTGCTTCGATTGATCGTTGCATTGCATACGTCAAGGAACATTGTCCGCAATTTAAAAATATTATTGTTTGCGATACGATGGAAGAATGTTGCAAGGATGCAGACATTATGACCATTGCGGTATCGACACCAACTGGTGGTCATCAAAACTATCCGTTTATTGAAAGAGAATGGCTCAAGCCGGGATGTCTGGTATGTGCACCGGGAGCAGTAGACTTTCCAGATGAATTAGTCTGTGACCCGAAAGTAAAACTGGTGGTTGATAATAAAAAATTATATGAAGCTTGGGCAGAAGAATATCCATACCCGACTTTCGACAAGATGTTCCTGCTTGGAGACAAATTCACAGACCTTGCACATGATGGCAAGCTAGACTGGAATGTCGTACAAAATATCGGTGCAATTGCTAACGGTAAAGTACCTGGCAGAGAATCTGAAGATCAAATTATTTTATATTCTATTGGCGGTATGCCGGTAGAAGATGTCGCTTGGGGCAAAACTGTTTATGAAACCGCACTAGAGAAGGAAATCGGCACAATGCTGAATTTGTGGGACAAACCTTATTTGTACTAATTTTAGGAGCTGCAACATAATTGCAGCCTTCGTCAATTCCACTTTTGAAAGCAGACTGCATTCCATAGACGTAGCAGGATAGAACAAACTGAAAATTGTTGTGTTTGAAAACACCATTTTTCTTCACAGCATAAAAAAGAGTCGCTTTCAAAGGAGAAAACGGAAAGGGGCTCTTTTTCTATTATCTTGTGAAAACGAACACAACACACTGAATTGGGTAAATCCCGATAAGGAGGAGTTTATTATGACCGCTTCGCAAGCAATGGAAATTTTATCGAACCTCGAAACCGGAGATAAGCTGAATTATATCAGCAATTCAATTTTTATCTTTTTATGTGGCGTTCTGGTTTTCAGTATGCAGGCAGGTTTTGCACTATTGGAAACCGGTATGACACGTTCCAAAAATACGTCCAACATCTGGATGAAAAACCTGATGGATTTCTGCGTTGGCGTCTTTGCCTATTTCTTAGTCGGCTATGGCTTGCAGTATGGCGACGACTTCCACGGTCTCTTCGGTACGACTGGATTTTTGAATCCATTTAATTCCGAAATGCAAATCTGGGCAGACTGTGTCGATATGCAGCTAAACCCGTACATTTACTTTTTCTTCCAAATGGCCTTCTGTGGTGCAACTGCAACGATTATTTCCGGAGCAGTTGCTGAACGGTTTAAATTTGGTTCTTATTTAATTTGTTCGTTGTTTATGACTGGCTTGGTTTATCCGGTGGGCAGTCACTGGATCTGGGGTGGCGGTTGGCTATCACAGTTGGGTTTTGTAGATTTTGCCGGAACATTGGCAGTTCACGGTATCGGTGGTATGGCTGCACTGGTTTGTGCTGCATTTGTTGGTCCTCGTATTGGCAAATACGATGCGAATGGCGAATCACATTCCATTCGTGGTCACAATATCTCCCTCTTTGGCTTGGGCGCAATATTCCTGTGGTTCGGCTGGTACGGTTTCAATCCAGGGTCTGAACTTGGTTTCGACGATGCAGCAGCTTATGCAGCAATTACTTCGACGATTGCCGGTGGTATCGGTAGTTTGGCAGGTCTGCTTTGTTCGTGGATTGTAGAGAAAAAACCAAATGTAGATGCTGCTTTCAATGGTACTTTGGCAGGCTTGGTAGCGATTTGCTCAACGGCAGACAGTCAATCCCCATGGGGTTCTGCACTCATTGCTATTGTAGCTGCTGTTGTGGTTTACTTTGCGGCTAACTTCGTGGACAAAAAGCTTCATATCGATGATGCCTGTGGTGCCGGCTCACTACACTTTGTCAGTGGTATTTTCGGCGTCCTGGCTCCTGGTTTTTTGGGTGCAACAGCAGGTATCAAGCAGTTTGGTATCCAGTTACTCGGTGAGGTTACAGTATTCGTGTGGGTAGTCGGATTCATGTGCGCACTCTGTGCAATTCTAAAAAAGACTGTTGGTATTCGTGTTTCGGATGAAGAGCAGAAGCTTGGTTTGGACATCAGCGAACACGCAACTACAGCCTATGACTATTTGGGTACAGAAAAGAAACTGAAGGATCGGCTAAAGAAAGGCGAAGAGGACTTACAAGATCATCTTACAAGAGCAAAGACAAAAAGTTCTGCCACTTAAATGCTGAAAGAATCACATAATCCATTATCAGTATATTCACAGCTATGTTGGACAACAAGAATGAGGTATTTTTTCTATGACAGGTAATATTACATTTATGTTTCTTTGTACCATAATGGTATTCTTCATGACACCGGGACTGGCGTGCTTTTATGGCGGCATGGTGCGACGGAAAAACGCACTCAATACCATGATGTTTTGCCTGATGATGATGGGAATTGCAATCGTCCTGTGGATTACTGTTGGCTATTCCCTGACATTCGGGACGGATCACGCCAGTATCATCGGTGATTTCAGCAAGGTATTCCTAAACGATGTTTCGTGGGAAATCAGTAGTGGTGAAGAAGTACCAGAAATGATGTCTGCACTATTCAACATGATGTTTGCAGTAATTGCGCCTGCGATTATTCTCGGCTCATTGGCAGAGCGCATGAAATTCTCTAGGATGGTTATTTTCACAGTCGCATGGTCTTTTCTTGTTTATTATCCCTTGGCACATATGGCATGGGGTGGCGGCTTATTAGAACAAATTGGTTCAATTGACTTTGCCGGTAGCAACGTCATCCATATTAGCACTGGCATTTCTGGACTTGTAGCTGCACTTTTTCTAGGTAAGCGAAAAGGCTACGGTGCTATGTCTTACCATCCGCACAATATTCCCCTATTTTTAATTGGTAATTGGCGCATCAATTTTATGGGTCGGCTGGTTTTGCTTCAACTGTGGCTGTGCCGGTGGCGCAAATGGAATTGCAATTTTGGCGTTTGCAAACATAGCTTTATCCTCGGCAACAAGTATGGTCGTTTGGATGGCAATCGAGTGGATTATACAAAAAAAGTGTACTGTAATGGGTACAATGACGGGCGCAATTGCTGGTTTGGTGGGTATCACTCCTGGTGATGGCTATGTGCCACTGTGGTCGTCTATGATTATCGGCGCAACGGTGGCACCAGTATGCTACTTTGCTATCACCAAAATCAAACAAAGATTCGGCTATGATGATGCACTCGATGCATTTGGGTGTCATGGCGTAGGCGGAATCTAGGGCGGCATTTGCACTGGAATTTTTGCATCGTCTGAAATCAACGAAGCCGTTCCGAACGAAGGATTGGTCTTTGGCGATTATCGCTTGTTTTTAGCACAAATTGGTGCGGTGATGATTTCTGTTGCTGTAGCGATTGCAATGACATCGGGGATTATGTTTGTGTTGAAAAAGTGTGGCGGCGTTCGTGTTTCCGAGCTAGAAGAAGCGGAAGGATTCGACTTCAACGAACACGGCGAACGTGCATATCCAGCATTCAACGGCTTGGACTAATACCAAAAGCGGAGGAATTATCATGAAGAAAATCGAAGTCATTTTCCGGTCGGAAAAGCTGGAACTTTTGAAAGAAAAGTTGTTAGATAGTGGCTTGCAGGGCGTAATAATTTATCAAGTACATGGTTGTGGTACGCAGCACGGTTGGGTGGCACTGCACCGTGGAAATGCGGTTACAATGAATACGTTACCGAAAGTATACTTAATGACCGTTGTATCGGACGAGCGAGTAGATCAGATTGTGACATTGATCAAGGAGAATGTTTATACAGGAGAAGTTGGAGATGGAAAGATTTTCATTTCTCCTGTGGAAGAATGTATCCGAATCCGCACCAATGAAACAGGGGATGCGGCTTTGTAAACAACATCTTCATAACGGAATCCTGTAATAGAAAGCAGTAAGACCGTGAGGGAATCCCTTACGGTCTTGCTACACTTTATGATTATTTTACATTTGGACAACTTTGAATTGAAATTCAGCTTGTTGTGCCGCTTGTGTCCAACCAGTTTCCATAAGATAACGATAGCATTCACTTTGCAGGCATGCTTCGTTATCAATGACGTCTGCTCCATAGGTGACAATGGTTTCTTGAAAGCATTTCTATTACTCCTCAAAAGTAAATGCTGCTGCTGTGCTTTTTCGTGCGATTTACTTGCAATTTTGGTTGGTGTGTGATATACTAAGGGTAGGATAAATTTTTGTGGAAGTGAGGTAAGATCGCATGAAGGAATTCAAACCAATTCCGATTGGTGTAGAGGATTTTAAGGAAATTATCGATAAAGGCAGCTATTATGTAGACAAAACGGATATGATTCAAGAGCTATTGGATAGCAATGTAAAGGTGAATCTCTTTACCCGTCCCAGACGTTTTGGCAAGACACTTAACATCAGTATGCTGCAGCGTTTCTTTGAAAAGACGGATGAGGATAACGCATACTTGTTCAATGGTTTGAACATCTCTCAAGCTGGCGAGAAATATATGCAGCATCAGGGTCAGTATCCGGTAATTTCGTTGTCATTGAAGAGTATGAAACAGCCTGACTATAGCAAGTTATTTGGTACATTTAAAGATATCATGAAACGAGAATTCTGGCGGCATAGAAATATATTGTCTTCGGATGATATCATACCGGAAGATCGAGAGATTTTCACAAAAATTACACACGGGACAGCAGAAGATGATACCTATATTACTGCAATTCGCACCTTATCAGATTGTTTATACACCGCATATCAGAAGAAAGTCATTATTCTTATTGATGAATATGACGTACCACTCGAAGTATCGCATTTTCGTGGATTCTATGATGAGATGATAGACTTGATTCGCTCGGTCTTCGAGAGTGCATTAAAGACAAATCCATATTTAGAATTCGGTGTATTAACAGGTTGTTTGCGAGTTTCAAAGGAAAGTATTTTTACAGGATTGAACAACCTGAAAGTCAACACGATCAACACGTTGGATTTTCGAGACTGTTTTGGCTTTACAGAAGATGAAGTAAAAGAAATGACGGAGTACTATGAGATTTCTGACCGATTCCCCGAAATGAAAGAATGGTATGACGGGTATTTATTCAGGCAAAAGGAGATTTACAATCCGTGGAGTATTATTAACTTCGTTTCGGATGCAAAATCAGATCATGATTCGCTGTTGCAACCCTATTGGAGCAACACCAGTTCCAATGACATTATTCATGAACTCGTAGTGGACGGTAATGAAGAAACGCACAACCAGATCGAAGCACTGATGAATGGCGAATCCTTAACAAAACCAATTTATGAGGATATCACGTACCGCAATATCAACATCAATACGGATTATATCTGGAGTTTCCTCCTGTTCACGGGATATCTGAAGCCAATTTCAATGCATCTGGAGGGCGATCTTATTTATGCGAAAATGGTAATTCCGAACCGTGAAGTTGGCACGGTGTATAAGCGGATGATTATGCAATGGTTTGACGAAAAAATTCGAACAAACGGAACGGATGATTTATTCAAAGCTGTCGTAAATGGTGATGCAGAAAGCTTTGAAAATGAAGTGAACAAATGGCTCGTTTCCAGCATTAGTTATCAGGACAACTATGAGAGCTTTTATCACGGATTTTTAGCTGGTCTTCTGCTTGGGAAGCGTGGCTATCGTGTAGAATCCAATCGTGAAAACGGCAAAGGCAGAACAGATATTACAATCTGCGAGTTTCAGAGAAGAACAGTTGCCATAGTAATTGAAGTGAAAATTGCAAAAGATTTCGGCGATTTAGATGCGGCTTGCGACAGGGCGATGAAGCAGATTGCAGATAAAAATTATGTGGCAAATCTTAAGCAACAGTATTACAAAAAAGTGCTAAAGTACGGCGTGGCATTTTGCAGTGAAAAGGTTTGCAGGGTGAAGCTTGCAATTGAGGAGTGATTGTAAACGATTCACAAACATATGATCGAATAAATAAAAAAGGTAAATAAGATTATGAAAAAGCATAAAATCAAAGCGTGCTTCATGCTGATCCTGGCATTTCTATCGCTGTTTACTGACTGCATATCTCAGGAGGAAAAACAAAAGGCAAACGAATATGTAAACGAAGCGAAACCATATCTGACGTAATATCTTAGCGAACATTATCCGGGTGCGGTTTCAAAATCGTTTGAGAATGTCACGAGATCTTCATATGATCTTTTCGTGACAACCTATGCATCTCCAGCCGTTCGTATGACTTATGAAGATGACGGACAGGAATACCACATTGTCTATAATGTGGATACCGGCAGTTACTATGAGGATCAGGCGTGTGATGAAATCACAAGAGTGATGTGGATGAAGCTACAGGAGATATGCGATTTCTATGATTTTAGGGGTTGGAAGGCTTCCTATAATTGGTACAATGGAAACGAGGGCTTTTCAAGAAATTATTATCGTGCGGGAGAAGACACACTAGATGCGCTTTTGAACGGAGATTATGAATTTACAGTTACAGTTTCGTATGAAGAAACACCGACCGATCTTTCGAATATTGATTTAACAGTATTTGAAAAAATTACAATCTAACATTTTCATTTACAGATTATGTAAAAGGACGTTATCAAGTAGACAGCTCCGAAAACTCTCCTTATGCGATCCGGCAATATCGAAAGGAAGTTTTCTGGAAGGATCCTTCGGAAGAGCGAGAGTCAAGTTATCAGAAGTATGATCACCTAAGCATCTATGATATGGAGTTCGTATGGCCGTCAAGATTATTTGCAATCTCCGCAACCACAGAGGACGCACCTCGGGAACTTGTGCCTGGGACATATAGTAATGCGACCTTTACCAGTATAGACGGTGTACAGGTGCGGCTGCATATGCAAGCAAAGACCGAAGAATATTCGCACGCACGGATTTATGTATTTTTTCCGATGGAACGAGAAACGCAAGAGCTGCTTATTGGAACAGAAAGCAGCGGTGAATATGATAACTGGAGACTGGATTGGAGAGAAGATGATCATATTTATCGATATTTAACAACGGATGAAAGAGATTTTATAGAAAATGAATCAATCTATACGTTTGGATATTACGAAAATTAGACGTGGGCGATGGCGTGTGAATTGGACAATGGAAATGGTATTGTGATATTTGTCATAAATTGTGACAGACAATATAGATGTTACAAAGACAAATCGTATACTGATTGCACATTTTGCGCAAAAAGGAAATGCGTGCATAATCCGTAAACATTTCAAACGATGTAGTTCTCATACTTCTGTTGATTTGTAATTTCTTCCATTGTGCTTTTCTCCTTTACAGCTTGAATCGCTCAGCAGCAGTCTGATAGCCGATGTGGTCGTGCTTATAGTTGAGGAACACGATCTTCATTTCGGTATAGCTGCCTTCTTGCTTTGCATTCAAATAAGCGAAGATCTCGTCAAAATTTTTCATCGTGACAAAGCCAAGGCTCAACACATCCGTAACAAAGTCGACATCCTGCATATCAATAAAGGTCTGCATCGCCTTTTTGATGCTGCGCTTTAGATACGTTTTCGCTGCTGTGTGATCATACGCCAGAACCATGAAGACCGAGAGCATATGCTTAAGCGGCGCTTTCTTCATGCTGGCGACAATCTCCCACTTCTTGTCGAGATCTTTTTCGATGATAAATTGGGGGATTTTTTTGTTGCAGGAGTCGTTTTCGATTTTGTGGCGGTTCGAGGGAACGGGAAGTGTTAACGTGTAATTCTCTGATGTCAGACAGAAGGATTTCGTGCCGTAAAACGCTTCTTTTCCGACTTCGGTGAGCGTTTCAGGAAGTTCTACATTTTCGAGCGGAATGCCCTTGAAAAGTCCCGCTTCGATTTTTATCAAGCTGGTGGGGATGTTGATTTCTTTTAGGGATTTGCAATCGTCGAAAGCCCATTTTCCAATTTCCATCACACTATTAGTATTCTTAGGGAAGTAAATTAATCCAACAAATCCACGTCAACAAAACCGATTCCAGAAAAATGGACATCAATTCTGTAACGCTTTTCTTTTCCCTTTTGCCAATCGTCAATGTCGTAGATTTCCACACGTTCAACCAAGTCGTGCAGCATTTTATAATCCAACGTTTCAGCATCCGCAAGACTGTACTTCGACAACATTGAAAAAAATTTTCCGACGTTTGCACTTGATTGTTTAATGTCTGCTGCACGTTCCATTGTTTTGTGCATTCGCTCTTGTAAGCTCTTTCGTTTCTCAGAATTGCTTTCTGCCAGAAGAAGAAAAATGTCTTGCGGCAAATCACCTCTGATTTTGTCAGCGTAAAGTTTGTCCAACGTAACTTGCAACTCTATTTTCTCCTGTTGCATTTCTGAAAGTGATTGCTCTAGCTTTGTCAAACGATTTGCATTGTCCTGCATCGTTTGATGGCAAAGATTCTTCTTCAGGTTTTCAAAATCTGAATCGGACTTCGCCAACAGCTTTTGCAACTTTTTCAAAACAAGATTTGTCAGTTGGTCTTCCTTAATGTAATGCGACGTGCATTCCCGTATCTGTTTTCCGTAACCACTACAAATATAGTAATTTGCTTTCGGATTAGCTATTTTCCGTTTGATGTACATAACACCACCGCAATCCCCACAAAACAAAATTTTTTCAAACAGCGCACGCTCATCAGAATGTGTGTAGCGTTTTCTTTTTTCTCGTTTTGCTTTTGCTCTAGCAAAAGTTTCACGGTCAATGATTGCCTCATGGGTATTCGAGAAGATTTTATAATCCTCTGGATTCTTCTGCACAACTTTTTTCGATTTGAACGACGGTTTCTCCGTCTTAAAGTTCACTGTATCACCGCAATATTCTTGTCGGTCAAGAATCTGTGAGACTACATGTGTATTCCAAGTATACGGATATTTTACTGTATTTACTTCGTCACGATAAGCTTTCGGTGTCAAAATTTTATTGGCATACAAATAATGTATAATATACTGTATACCACGATTTTCCTCCACAAAAAGATAGAAAATCTTTCGCACCACTTCCGCTGCTTCGTCGTCCACAATCCACTGCTTATCAGCATCTTTCTTGTATCCAAATGGAACAAGGTTGCAAGTTCTCATTCCAGAATTGCCTTTACTCTGAATAGCCGCTTTTTGTTTTTTGGAAATGTCTCTAGCGTACCACTCGTTCATCAAATTGCTGAACGGTATCAAGTCCAACCCAACTCCAGTTTTCGTATTCACGTTTTCTGTGACAGAAATCAACTGTACATCAAATTGCCGAAAGACAATTTCCAAGTAGTAACCGACCATGACATAATCTCTTCCGAATCGAGACAGGTCTTTCACAAGCACTGTTCCGATTAATCCAGCATTGACGTCACGCATCATTTCTTGAAAGCCGGGACGGTCAAAGGTCGTTCCGGAAATTCCGTCATCCACATACGACTTTGTATTTTCAAAGCCATGTTGAATGGCGAAGTCGTCCAGAAGTTTTCGTTGATTGATGATACTGTTCGATTCACCTTTCAGTTCATCGTCTTGCGACAGTCGCATATACATCGCAGTCATTTTTGCTGTTTGCATAATTTTTTCCTCCAATTCTAATGATGCAAACAGACGATATAATCTCAAATATGATTATACCATAAAATCCGTTTGCCGACAATAGCTTGGAAGAAAATTTCAAACTTATGAATGTACAAAGTGGATGTTTCTCTAAGTATTCAAGTTTCAAGTTTCAATTTTTGGAACTGCATCGATATTTCTCTGTAAATGCCCCTCTATAATTATAAGGGAAAGAAAAAGAACGTTTTTCGCACTTTTCTGCAAATGTTCAGAAAATGTTTACAAACTCCGTGCCGATGTCGAACCACCGAGTTATCGAATTATTGTTCCAAATATTTTCTCAAGAGTGACAAACTTTTTTTGATATACCTCTGACACGTATATAAAGGTATTTCATATTTTTCAGAAATCTCACGTAGGAGTAACCAATTCTCATTCAAGAAATAATCATCAATCATCTTGTACCCTATCGGAAAATTCTTTTTCAATTTTTCCAATGATTCATACAGAGGCTGATAAGATTTTTTCTGGTGCTGTTCACGCACCCAATTTGCATAAACTGCCTCAGAGAAAAAGTAATCGTTTTCCGAACCGAAGTATAGAACTTCATGCTTCTTGAATTTCTTTCGTTCATCACGCTGAAACTGGCGCAGTCTTTTTTGATAAAGCCGCACTGCTTCGTCCTTTGTTTGCATATTCATAATCGTTCCTCCGATACACCATGTCATGCAAACAAACTGGATATAATCTAATTTCATTTTATCATACATAGTACATTCTCGCAACTTTTCAATTGTAAACTTTTTATGAATCATCGAGTGCAAGTGCAAAAAAACCGTAATTTCCTTCCCTTATAATAATAGAGGGAAGTTTTTTTGTCCCTAGAAAATTTTTTCTTTTCAGAAAAAAGTCGGGATGCAATCCCGAAATTTTCGTTCGCCGAAAATCGGCGAATTCAAAACAGCAAGCACTGCATTTTGTGCTACAAAATGCCGGATTTCCAAAAATCCGCAGCTTGTTAGGGGATGCCCCTAAGACCCCGAAAATTTCAAAACCGTTCAGTTTTGAAAAAAATCAATTCGATAAAATCAAAAAAATCTAAAATGTATATTGCCAAATTATATTTCGAAAGTGTGAATATGAAAATTGCAATCGTCCGATTTTTCAAAAAATCAATTTGACAAAACTGACAATGTTTCAAATGTATATTTGCTTATTACGTTTTAAAAATGAGAACATGAAAATTGTAATCATTCGATTTACAAAAAACACAATCGAAACTTTTTTGAAAAAACAGGAGGAAAATCAACGATGGAAAACAACAGAAACTGTATCGTAAAATTTAGAGTATCGGAAAAAGAGTATGCGTATCTTTGTCAGAAAATGAAAAATGCAGAATGTGAAACCATGAGTCAGTTGGTGCGACGACTTTGTCTTCGTGGTGGCATCATTAAAATCGATACGAGTGACCTTACGGAAATGCGAAAATTGGTTTCCGCCATTTCCAACAACATCAACCAAATTGCAAAACGTGTCAATATTGAAAACACTATCTACGATGAGGACTGGAAGGAAATAAAAAAAGAGGTGAATGAGATTTGGCGGCAACTAAACTTCATGCAATCAAGTGTACACCAGTTAGAACCTTAGCTTATATCACAAACGAAAAGAAAACAGAAAATGGATTGTTTGTTTTCTCGCATGGCTGTTCGTTGGATGCGGACGAAGCAGCAGAGGATTTTCTGACGGTGCAGCAATCTATGGGAACAGGTTGCAGTTCTGTTTTGGCACAGCATCTGATACAGAGTTTTAAACCGGGCGAAGTTACACCAGAGCAAGCGTTTGAAATTGGAAAAGAACTTTGCGAAAAATTTTTGGGTGATGCGTATCAATATGTTCTGGCAGTACATACGGACAGGCAGCACATTCACTGCCATGTGGTCTTCAATAATACGAATATGGAAAATGGGAAAACGTTTGAAACTTTGGAGAACTGAAAAAAAGATTCATGGAAAAATCTCCGCACGTTAAGTGATACCATTTGTGAAGAACATGGTTTGTCTGTTATTCCGGAAACCGAAGCAGAAAAAAGCAAAGGCAAAAGCCATTACGAATGGGATATGAATCGACAAGGACTATCATGGAAAACACAATTGAAATTTGCTCTGGATGACTGCATCATGGAGAGCGACAGTTTTGAAGATTTCTTGGAAAAAATCAGAGCGAAAAATATTGAAGTCGATTACAATCCAGAACACAAAATTGATTTGAAATTTCGGATGGACGGGCAGGAACGTTGGAGTCGGGCGAGAACAATCGGTTGGTACTACGAAACGCTACAGTTGAAAAAACGCATTGCACAGTTTCAGATGTTCCGAAATGGTGAATCACAGAAACAGCGCACTTCTGTCATCGATACCACGCAGGAGAAATTTCGAAATGCAAAAGGCTTGTCGAACTGGGCGAATATTCAGAATATGAAGAATGCTTCGGAGATGATAAACCTTCTGACGAACTTAGGTGTGAGCAATACAGATGAATTGGAAAGCAAGTCTATCAACAACTTTCAAAAACGGATGCTATTAGTCAATCAGCTAAACAATACACAACATGAAATCGATGTTGTGTCAGATGTACTAAAAAATTTACGGTAATATAAAAAGTACAGACCGATTTATAAGGAATATAAAGCGATACAGTCAGAACGACAGAAAAAGAAATACGCTGAGACGCATACTGCTGATTTACAGAAATACAAAACAGCATCCGACGCCTTACAAAAACTTTATCCGAACTCAAACGATGTGCCGTCAGAAAAAGAATTGACTGAAAAACTTTCTGAACTTTTGGAACAGCGAAAAACGTTCAATCAGGAATACAAAACGATTTCAAAACAAATCAAAGACTTAGACAAGGCAAGACAGACAATTTCAGATTATTTAAAATTGGCAGAGAAAAATTCGACACGAGAGGAGGAAACATTGGCGTAAAGTTTATCGGCGAGTACTTGCTTACTCTCTGGGAATATGATAAAATAATAACAATAGAAAAGAAATTGCGCTTTTGAAAGGAGAAGAGACGTTGGAATTAAAATTGCGTGATTATCAAAAAGAGGCATTGGAAAAAATTAATGCACAGGAATCTGGTTCGTATCTTGTTATGATGGCAACAGGACTTGGTAAGACCGTTGTATTTTCTCAGATTGTACGAAAAGGACGAGTGCTGTTACTGTCCCATCGAGAGGAACTGGTATATCAACCGCAAAAATATTATGACTGTTCCTTTGGCGTAGAGAAGGCAGAAGTGCATTCTAACGACGAAGAAGTGGTTTCCGCAAGCGTGCAATCCCTTGTACGTCAATTGGAGGATTTTCAGCCAGATGATTTCGACATGATTATCACGGACGAAGCACATCATGCTGTTGCACCCTCCTACCGTCAAATTTACGATTACTTTCAACCACGACTGCACATTGGCTTTACGGCAACACCAAACCGTGCTGACAACGTGAAGCTTGGCGAAATCTATAGCAAGGTACTTTTTGAACGCAATTTGAAATGGGGCATTCAGAATCACTACCTCTCAGACATTCGCTGCTTTCAAGTGGACATTGGTTATGACATCAGCAAGGTGAAAAAACAAGCGGACGATTTGAATATGCAAGACCTTGAAAAAGCAATGAACATTGAAAATCAGAACAAAGCAATTGCAGAAGCATATGAAAAATATGCGGTTGGGCAAACGCTAATTTTTGCGACTTCGATAAAACACGCAGAGAATATCGCTGCGGAAATTCCAAGTGCAGTGGTGGTTACGGCAAAGACAGAAAATCGGGATTCCATCATTCGTGATTTTACAGAACGAAAAATTCCCTGCCTTGTGAATTGCATGGTATTCACCGAAGAAACGGATATGTCATTGATTGAAACAATAATTATTGCACGTCCTACGAGAAATGCGAGCCTTTATACGCAGATGGTGGGCAAAGGGCTGCGGATGCACGAGGGCAAAAAAGAATTAGTGTTGCTAGACTGTGTGGGCGTAACTGGAAAGCTGGATATCTGTACGCCAACAGATTTGTTCGGTTTGCAAGGCGAAATCGTGGATAAGGTAATGGAAGAAGCCGATTCGGAAGAAAGCATTTTGCTGACCGAAGTGGAAAGTCGAGTGCAGGAAATCGAGGAAGAAATTCGGACGGGATGGAAATTAAATCTTCATCGAGTCGAATTATTTCAAGAAAATTATGATACCCATAGTATCAACTATGTGATTCATGCTGACGGACATCTAAGTTGTAATTATCAATTTGGAAAGAATGCACAAGTTGTTGTTACTGCACCGGATTTAGCCGGTAATAGTGATGTTATTTTCTTCGAAAATCGTAAATCAGTTCGAAAATTTACATCTATTCCAACACAAACTGCCTTAAATTCAGTTTATCGTTTTTTGAAAAAGGACTTTAGTGATTCGCAAAATCTGTGGGATTACAATCGTGTCATGAATTGGGGAACAAAACCAGCGACTAAAAAGCAAAAATCCGCTTTACGAAGAAAGCTGCCTTCCAAAAAACAAGAGGACATTGTGTGGGATGAATTGACGAAATACGACGCAAGCGTTCTTTTCGCTACAATGACAGATAGACGATAAGCCAAAAATTTTTTCGAAAAAGTGTTGACAAATCCGGTGGTATCGGGTATAATAATATTAGAAACAGGGAGACCTGTTATGCAAAGGACACGAGTCCTTTATCAGAACCGACGTAAACTTCATAGTCGTGGCGGTTTTGTAGGGTGATGAGGTTAGGGGGCGGACCAACTACGCTGTCTAACTGAACCTGACCAAGGTTTGCACAGCAATCCGTGAGTTGGTGTAGATTTTAAAATCGAAAGAAAAGTGTGTATAATGTAAGCCCTGCATACGCAGGGCTTATTTGTTAATGCTATATGAATGGGCGTGCTTAAAATGGGCATAAAAAAAGCGGCAGAAATTTATTCTAAATTAACAGACTATGAATACAGAATCATATTAGTTCGCAACAAGCATTCGTCTCCTGTCAATGTATCTTTTAATTTTGAAAAAGACGGTTTTTCTCATCTTTGTGGTCTTCATAAGTTAACAGATATAAATATGTTGAATTCATATAAAAACAGAAAAAATGTTATTGATAAAATTATAGACGGTACATACTCTGATTCACTATTTGAGCAGAGTGCTTATTACGATAATATCAAGGACAGAATTGAATGCTTGGAAATGCTAGATGATATTTTGGATAATAGCAATTCTGTATTCAAATTTAATCATATTAAGAGAAAATCAACCTTAATCAATTTTGATTTTCTAATAAAATATACTGACCAAAATGGACATCATTATTATTTAACAATTGAAGATAGCCAAAAGCAAGGGTCATACTGTGGCTGTTCCTGCTTCGGAAGAACATTAAATGATGACGATTATGCGAAAGGACACACCGCATACTACATCCTCCAAAAAACCAAAATCAACATCAAAACGAAAGAAGAAGAGCAACTTTACATCGCACCTTCTTACAAAAAGCAACTCGAAGCCGAGTCGTCTACAGCCGCACACGATGTTAAAACGAACATCAAGAAAATCGAGTTTGCTCCTCTGCCAGTCTCACCTGTTATTACGCTCGACCGTCCAAAATTTCCTTTTTCATTTTCTGATTTTTTCCAGAAAATAAAGCGTGCATTTCGACATTTTCTTTCCTATTTCAAACCGAAGAAACCACAAGCATCCGCACAAAAACGTAGTTCTCATTCTCGCACTCGTACATAAGTTACATCGAATAAGCCAAAACAACATCCTCCACAGGTTAAGGAACGGGCAGAAATTGTTCCAGAAAAGGTGCAATTGAAAAAGACGCAGAAAAAGGTTATGGAAACTCATGTTCTATTTAATAGAAAAGCACTCTCGAAAACCGCACGGGAAATTCGTGAAGCCGAACGTCAGAATCCACCGAAAGAAAAGGAGAAAACCAAAAATGACATATCCTTATAAATAAGCAGACTTCGAAAACTCGAAGTCTGCTTTTCCATATATCCGAAATGTTTTTTTAAATAATTTTCGTTTTTCCTTTATTTACTATATCATTCACAATTATAAATTTAGAGGAATAGCAGAATATATTTATATTTATTCCATAAATACAATGGTATATAATCCATTTCACTGTTTTCTTATTTTGCATTTGATATTATGTCGCTCTTTTTATTCTAAATATTTTAAACATCATAAATTATCAAATATTTGTTGTTGCTTTATTCCAACTTATTTACAATTATAAAATCAACTAAATAGTAATAATGTTTATAATTACTTCTTATTCTAGTGGCAACAAATGTTTTTCAGTGACTTATAAAAGTCAGTATTGCCGTTTCTTGCAAGTAACAATTCACCGTGTATGATGATAAGAACGCTAGAAGAAAGCAGTGAAGCCAAAATTTTTTCGAAAAAGGATTGACAAATCCGGCGGTATCGGGTATAATAATATTAGCGACAGAGAAATCTGTTAGGCAGGTAACATGAGTTGCTGGGTAATTCGACGAAACTTCATAGTCGTAGCGAGTTACTAAGTGATGAAGCTTAGTCCACGGTCAGGGGTGTCCTAGGTGGAGCTAATTTAATAAGGTTGCAAGTGAACCAAAGCCTGAATAGGCTGGTAACAGCTGAAAAGAAAACTTGTTTTGAAAATATTGTTCGCTCACCGTTGGCGTCTATATAAAATAAACGGCTCGAAAATATTGTTCGCCCACCGTTGGCGTCTAATAAAATAAACGGCTTGAAAATAACGTCCCATCTCATTGTTATGTGGTGGGACTTTTCTATGAAAGTGAAAAGAGATAAAATATGGAATATAAAAAGGGATATGTATATCATATTAAAGACGGTTATTTTGAAAAAGCAAATGATGACAAGCTAATGAAAAATAAGGAAAATGGGAATTTTAGACCTACATTTTATTGCTTGAAAGATGAAAAAACCTCCTTACTTTGGGTCGTTCCGTTGAGTTCAAAAGTAGAAAAATATCAAGTAATCGTGAAAAAACAAAAAAGTCACTATGGAAAATCACTAGGTATATACATAGGTTCTTTCGACGGAAGAAAATCAGTTTTTCTCATACAAAATATGTTTCCTATTACGGAGAAATATCTAGACCATATACACACCAGAAATGGAAATCCAATCCCAGTAAAAGAAAATGTTCGTCGTGAAGTTGAGTCCAGAGTGAAAAGAGCATACCAATTATATAAGAGAGGAAAGAAAGTTGTATTCCCAAATATAGAAAAACTTGAAGCACTTATGCTCGCAGAGCTAAAAAAGGATGAGACTGGTATATCTCCATAATAGAAAAGCAGACCTCGAAAATCTGAAGTCTGCTTATTCTTATGCACGAAACATTTCACGTCTTTCACGCACGATACACCAAGGCAGGATATACCACCTCTCTCGCTTGCATATCCAACATTTTTTTGATTCTTGCAATTTGCAAAAAATCGCCTTTCTTCTTTGCCACTTGCAAATCTTCGGCATTTTCACACAAGCGTTCTACTTGTGCTTCTACCGCTTCAAAAACATGTTCGTCCAATTTCCACAGGTAAGCGAAAATATTGTTTTCATCGACAAGAGACTCGATTTTTTCAGGGTTGTGTTCCATGACATAATGCACATGATACCGCATCGCTTCGGATGAAAAATAGTGTTCGCACCACTTGTTTGCCATATCTTCTTCTTCAATTGCACCGAACTGTAATAGCGATTGCTTCATGCTGTCATTATCATAACTTCTCACAAAAATTCTGTCCGTGTCAAATTCACAAATTGACACTGCCTTTCCGTTTTCGTCGAAAATTCTTTTTCTGCTTTGTAGTAACATCTTTTTTCCCTCCTACTTCTTTTTCTTGTAAATCACATATCCGGTGATTACGCCTACCACTACAATGCCACCGACAACATACACTGCCGTATGGCTGGTTTCTTCCGATTCTGATACAGTCTCCTCAGTGATTTCGGACGATTCATTACTTGCAGAGGCTTCTGCAGCTGTTCCGGTGACACGACTGCCGGAATAGTTATCGTTGACTGTCGTACTGCTTGCGGAAGAAGATTGGTCATTTTCCGACTGGTCATCATCTCCCTCATAGAGGATGCTGTCGCCGTTGTTTACGTAGCCATTGATGTCGTATTCCATATCGATTTCACTGTTCTCCAGCGCATCCACTAAGGCACTATAGCTGCCATCTCCACCGTGCGGTTCAAAGGTAAGAACGCTGTTGCTGTTTGTATCAATCATGTTCCACATTCCATCAATCAGCTCAAACGTGTAAAGCATATCACCGTATTCGTCTGTTTCAAGGTCGTAAGAACGAATGGTGAATTCGCTCGTCTCCTCGTCGTCCTCATAATCCCAATACATGGTATATTCTTCGTGATAATCTTGCCATGCATACCGAATACTGTGATAATTTGACCAATCAGGCACCATGTCATATGTGCCATATTGTTCATCCAGAAAACACTGCAAAATGTAGTATTCCAAACTCCCTTCCGGATTCACCTCTCCCGGGTCGGAGTTGCTCCAGATTTCCGTCCAGTATTCGTCTACAATTTCTTCCCTTGTGTAATCCGTATCTCGTGTATCAGCCGCTGCCGTCATGCAGCTGCTTGCTGTCACTATCAAAGTTGCCAGAACGCCTACGACTGTTTGTATTGTCTTCTTCATCGTTGTCTCCTTTATTCATGAATTCCTGCGCAAATTTTCATTTTATCTGCCAGAATTTGTTTGCTTGATGCAGTCGCTTCTGCATCGTACTCGAATGCAAATATGCCCAGTAATTGCTCCTGTTTTTTCACAGGCAATTCTTTCAATTGTTCCGCAGGGACTTTCAAAAATCGAGCAGCTCGCTCCATTTCTCGCCACAGGCAGCCCTCACGAACGATTTCATACAAGTCAGGCAATATATCACAATCCAAGATGTACCGTTCCGCTCCGCCGGATTTCTCCAGCGGAACAGGAATCAGGTGCTGTACTGCAAGATTGTAAAATTTTGATTGATATTCCGGCTCAATACAGCAAAGCGTTTTCCAAGTGTATGCGCCGCCTGTAAATTGAGACAGTAAACGGCAAAAGCTGTTGAGTTGTTCTAACATGATTTTCTCTGCCTCCGGTGTTACCGGAGGTTCTACAGAACGTATTGCAAGCATATTTAAGCTCCTTTCTCTGCGTTTGCAGCTTTTCGCTCAGTGGGCAAGAAGTTCATTTTGTTTCATTGAAATACGGCAGTGCGTCAACACCTTTTTCCCCATACAAATAGGAAAGCAGTACCAGCGCATCTTCGCCGTCTACGCTGCCAGACACATTGACATCCGCATTTTGTTTCGCATAATCATTTAACGATACCCTTCCAGAAATTGCCTAAATAAGGCGAATGCTGTCCGCAAGACTCACATCACCATCCAGATTGACATCACCATACAGCACTTGAAACGTTGGTTCTTCCGTCGTAGTCGTTGTGGTCGTTGTCGTTTCCGTTGTAGTGGCTTCTGTAGTAGACGTTATTGTCTCAGAAGTCGTTATTGTTGTCGTGGTAGAAATTGTTGTTGTAGATTCTGTTGTCGTTGTCGTCGTGGATGTGGACGTTGTGGTGGATTCTGTCGTAGTAGTAGTTGTTGTAGTTGTTATCGCTTCAGTCGTAGATTCGGTGGTCGTCTCTGTTGTTGTGGTGTATTCTGTTGTAGATTCTGTGGCGGACGTTGTCATTGTTGTCGTTGTTATCGTTTCGGTAGTTGTAGTGGTTTCAGTCGTCGTCGTGGTGGTTTCCAATGGTGCGATTATGAAAGTCACCGTGATTGTCATTGACACCAGATATCCGTTTTTTAAAGTGACAGTGCTTTCAAATCCATCCGGATAAGCGGTCGTTGGTGTGCCGGAAATGATACCTGTTTCGCTGTCCAGTTCCAATCCCTCCGGCAGAGAATCTGCCGAAAATGCGATACTTTCCAGTTCGTCGAAATCTGTAATTTCATCTGATAAATCCGCTTCAAAGTATTCGCCATATGTTCCTGTATAGATTAAACTGTCGGATGTCACTTCAATATTTCTGGCACGCTGTACATAAATCAGCATATCCTCTGTGCGGTCGTAAGGCAATGTGATAATGCTCCCTAATGTTCCACTTACAGTGTTTAACATTCGATAGCGATAGGTATTTTCTGTGTCGTTTGCGTATTCCTCCGGTTCGGCAACTGTTCCATTGTCATAAGCTTCAAATTCGTCTGCGAAAGTCGGTTGAAAAGAAGCTTGATATACTGTCATGCCGTCTAAAATTGGGTACGCATCTACGCCGATTTCCTGTCCCTATGCGTCTACACCCTGATTCAGCCGCCAACAAACTTCACCGCTTGCAAAGGATTCATCAGATTTTGCATCCGTATCTGCTGTTGTGCCATTGTCTGTTACAATCTGAGTTGCTGCTACACTGTCCAGTCCATAACAATTGGAAATTTCTCCATTGTTTTCATAGCATATGCTGCTGCTTGTACTGTTTGTTATTGTGCCGATGTTGTAACAGCTGATGATACTGCCGCTGTTCGTTCCCACGATACCGCCGCTGTTTCCTTTCAAAATCGTTCCGCTATTTCTGCACGCTGAAATCACGCTGGAAGACGTACCTGTAATGCCGCCGCTGGATGTATAATTTATATCACCGCTATTTTCACACGCTGAAATTACACCAGTAGAAATTGCTGCGATACCGCCGTTTCCGCCTTTTATGCCGTGCATTTCTCCGGCGTTTGTACAGTTTTGGATTTCACCTGCGGATTTCCATGCAATACCGCCACAGGTGTAACCCTCCAAATCGTTTGTATTGTCGCAATCACTGATTATTACAAACTCACCCAGTTCTCCGCAAATTCCGCCTGCATAATCTGTCGTGACAGTTGCATTTTCCACCGTACAGTTAGAAATAATGCTGTCCAGTGTTTCAATTGTAATATTGCAATTGTCCATTGTCGTGCCGTCAAAATAGCCTGCAATACCGCCGGAAATACAACCTATCCCTGCGGTGAAGGTATCCAAAACCGTATCTGTAACCGTACAATCGGAAATGCTCGTGAGAATTTCTCCCTCGCCTACAATGCCGCCGAGATAACCGTCTCCGAGAAGTGTACTGCCTGTCACAGTACAATCGGATAATTCAGAATAAGCACAAAAGACAATGCGTTCTGTTGTTCTGTCCGTGATTTCTGAATTGTTTGAACCTGCAACACCACCCTCGATATATCCACAAATACCACCAACTGCAATGCTGTCTGTTCCAGAAATTTCACTGTTTTCAATGGTGCAGTCTGTAACTCTATCCGTATATTTGATAGAAGAACTTGCATAACCACAGATACCGCCAAGATAATTTGCACTGTCGCTTGTGATGGTACAGTTTTGTACACTGCATGAGTTGATGTTAACGAATCCTGTTTTATGTCCATATCCCAAAATGCCACCCATACTTTTTGTAGTATCGCAATGCAAAATGCAATTTTCTATTCGGTCAATTCCAAGTTCTGAACCGTAACCACAAACGCCGCCAAGATAGCCACTTGTTTCGATTTCAGCACGGCTATTGGTTACAGTACAACTTATTATCGATGTACATTTTCCGCAAATAAAGCCAACTGAACCGACTTCTTCGAATCCAAAATAGCTGTCTGTAACAATCACATCATTCACATAGCCATTTTCTCCGATGCAGCCAAACAAGCCGAAATTGTCGTAATAAATGCCGTCGTCATCCGTTCGATACAATCCACAAATGGTGTAACCATTCCCATCAAACTCTCCGTCATATGTGTATCCGCCGCCAGTATGTTGAGTCGTAACGCCGTTTTCGATAATGATTCCGTACGTTCCAATTGGTGTCCACTCGTTCCAATCGCCGGAATTTAGATTCAAATCATCGTCAAGCAAATCATCGTTGTAGACAATATCCGCCGTCAGAATGCCATTGATGGCGTTGTTGCCGGAGTTCACTTCTTCGGCAAACCACTCCAGTTCCTCTGCTGTTGAAATTTCATAATAGCCATCATTATTCAAAGTCGGTTCATCGCTTTCCGCATATACCGGAAACGATGCGAGTGTACTGGTCATTCCAGTAACCATAGTCAGTGTCGCTGCAATCCATTTTGTCGCTTTCATATGTATTCCTCCAATTCAATGTAACTTTTCGCCTATTGGGCAAGAAGTTGGTTTTTCCTCATCTGCGTCCAAATGCTCTAGCATTTGCAATTCCCGTACAATGTCGCTGCGCTTACCTTGGGAAAACATCTCGCTGTGTCGTTGTGCAATAACGGCAGCTTGTTCGCTGATGGCGAGATTTTCAAATCCACGCTGCATGAGATTCGATTCTATCACATACATTTCTGCTTCTGATTCAGAAAGTCCCTCTTTTACAATTGCTGGAACGGTAGAACGTCCTGCAAATTTCGCCGCATTCCAACGGTTATGTCCGATTAAAATTTCATACGTGCCATTTTGAAGTGATTGTACAACAATCGGACTAAGAACACCATTTTCACGAATACTCTCCACCATATCATCCAGTCGTTCACCCGTGTAAAGCGTGAACTTGTGGTTGTGATATGGCTGCAAGCTGTCGCATGAAATTTCTCGAATCTGCATCTGTCCACCGCCGAGCATTGCTCCCAAATCAAAGGCTGTTGTCATATTCTATCACCTCCTGTGCTAGTGCCGTGTATTCTTCGCCCAATCGATGGCGTCCCTGACAAAGTGCCTTTCCACTCTCCGATGATTTCGCCGCTTCCACGGATTTATGAATGCTTGTCCGCATGATTTTTCCCGTGTAGCTTTCCTGCAAATGTTCCAGTGCATTTCGGCTGACTGTGGTACAGTCTGCCATCGTGGGCAAAATTTCTAGAAGCTTTAATTTCGGATTGATGGTTGCCTGTATTTGTCCATACAGTTGCATCAATTCCGTTAAGCCGTCTAGTGCAAACTTCTGCGTCTGTACGGGAATGAGCATTTGCTGTGCTGCGGTCAGTGCGTTGATGAGCAATAGTCCCAGCGAGGGGAGACAATCGATGAGAATGTAGTCGTAATCTTCTGAAATGCTTGCCAGAATCCGCTTCAAAATCGTTTCACGGGACAGTGCATTCAGCATTTGCATTTTCGCATTAGCAAGATTGATATCCGCAGGAATGTAGTCAAGTTTCAAATTCTCGTGGTGACGAATTGCAGCTTGTACGCTGCCCTCAGTCACCGTGCCTTTCAGAATTATCTCCGTGACGAGATTTGTCATGGTTGGTGAGCCACCAGAGAAGCCGAGATATTCCGACAGGTTCGCCTGTGGGTCGAAGTCCACCAGCAAAACTTTCTTTTCAGCTTGTGTCAATGCTGCTCCAAGGTTGAATGCGGTTGTCGTTTTCCCGACGCCGCCTTTTTGATTGGCGATTGCAATGATTGTACGCATTTGCGTTACCTCCCCATTTTATTTTTAATATATATATATATATATATATATATATATATATATATATAATGTAAACAAATTAAGAATTTTAAATCGGCTGCAATCAAATGTGTTTTACTAAAAATAGTATAACACAATGACGTCATCGTTGTCAAGGGTTTTTTCAAAAAATACTGCACAAAGTTTTTTAACAACTCTGTGCAGTATAACGATATTTTTGCGTGTGCTTGACACAGTAAAAATGACGTGGTATAATAAATTATGACGTCATTAATATTTTGAAGGAGGCTATTCCATGAAATATACCATTACTTGTAAAAATTGCGGTAAAGAATTTGAAAGCGACTCCAACCGCAGTAAATATTGCGCTGCTTGTTTTAAGACAATGCGTGGACGGAGAAATACGAAATACCGTGACCAGAACTACGACCGATTCACTTATTATATGCCAATCGGACACAAGGCAATGTATCAGGCGATTGCAAAACATCTCGATATAAGCTTAAATGAATTTATTACCACCGCCGTATGGGAATATATGGACAAGCTCGATAAGGAGAAAAAATTGGATGATATTCCGGAATTGCAGGAGGAATGAAAGAATAGGCTTCTAAACAATAAAAAGCACCCCCCCGAGAGCGGTAACTCTCGGGGGGTTACTTGTATTATACTTAATAACAAGCAAATTAGAACAAATCACTGTGTGTTCCTGTTCTGGTAAGATAAAGGATAAGCTCATTTTCTGAAATTTTATAGATAAGCAACTAATCGGGCGTTATGTGACATTCCCTGCACCCCTTATAGTTTCCTATCAGACTATGGTCTTTGTACTTCTTGGTTAATGGCTGCCCCATTACTAGTGTGTCAATTACTTTGCTGAGTAAAGATACATCATAACCTCGTTTCTTAGCTAATTTCAAGTCTTTCTTGAATATTGAAGTGAGAACAATTCCGTACTTCGGTTTGTTATTCATCGTCTTTCAGTTCCTCCAACACTTCATTAAACGAATTGTAGACCTTTTTGTTTGGGTCTTTTTTCAAAGCTTCTACTTCCTGAATCGCTAAAATTGTATCAAAATTCGGCGTATCATACCGAATAACGCTTTGCATATAACTTACAATACTACCCTTAACATTTTGTCCTTGTCTGCTTACAATGCTTTTAAATGCGTTATAAACGTCCCTATCCATAACGAACGAGCAAGTAACCATATTGGAATTAGACTTCATAAAAATTTCTCCTTTACATAGTTTGCTAAGTAAATGTACTCTATTTACTAAGTATAGTATACCACGTCTGAAATACCTTATCAAGCCTTTTTTGAAAAAAATTTCTCATATCCCGATACATCGAAATTTGACAAAATGCCCTAAATATGCTATACTGTCACTGTCGATCTCTTCCGCAGGGAGGAGGTGGAAATCATGCATTACATTATAACCTTTGTAGTTTCTGTTATGGCTCGTCTGGTTGGTGACCAGATTAGCAAGTGGCTTGACAGAAACTAGGTACCGACAAGCTCAACAAAAAAAGAACCCCCTGGGAGGTGTGACTCCTGGGGGGTTCGTTTGTATGTCATCATGCGACATTATAACCTTTGTGGTTATTTGTATTATACCACGTCTGAAACACCTTGTCAAGCCATTTTGAAAAAATTATTCTCCTACCAGTTCCCGATACCGTCGCATTAGTTCCGCCACGCACTCGCTCTCGGTAATCTTCCGGTCGAAGCCATAGGCAACCATCACGGCAAAGTCGTTCGCCTGATGAGCCTTGCGCAGCTCCGGCGGCATGGTGAGTCCGTCGTAGAGGTCTGCGAGGGAGCTGTCGGGAAATTTCGCTCTTGCGTCAAGAATCGCCTGGGCGGTCTGTTCGATTTTGGCTTTTTGGGCATCTGTGGGGGTGCACCATAGGAAGTTGTTGTAGACGATGTCTTTTGAGTATCTCCAATCACTCTTTAATTGTCCTCCTACAGCTCTTATCCATGCCATATGTACATTTGACATAAGAATCCCGAAATGAAATAATGATGCGTCAAATATACAAAAAAGATTATTTCCCGGAATCATTCCATTGTGTATAAAATCCATAGGCATATACTTTCGTTGAGATGACGAAACAAGAGGAACTGCAATATATGAGGTGTCTTGAAATTGCTTACATGGTCTAAACAGATGAGGGGTATCTCTGAGTTTATATGCATCTCCTGTTTTAGTCGCTGCACAACGCCATTCTTTACAAGCAGCAACTCTTTTTTTAATTTAAGAAAGTTGCCTAAGTTCGTTAGGTGTTATATCTACAAGCCAAAGACAAAAACGTGGGATATTATGAATAAATTCTACTCCCATTGAATATGGTCTAATCCATTTTCCTGATTTAGGTTCATCTTTTAAAAGTTCTTTCATTTAAAATTAAAAAGCCGTTATCTGTAGCCTAAAATCCCTTACAAATCGCTGGCACATCACAAAGAGGCTTTTTTCTGCTTTCAATAAAAACATTATCGCCCTCAACAAGATAAGCATTAATATTCTCCACTTTTTTCATCGTGTCATTATTGAATAACAGCCGTTCTTTGTCGCTCGGTGCTGTGCTGAATCCCACAATTACGCAATGCACATGGGCTTTCAAACTCGCTTCGCTGTCCCAACGAAACGTTCTGTGCGCAAAGTCAATATGCACGCCGAAGCGTTCGAAAATCGGCTTCCAAACGCCTGCGACCTGTTCGCCCTGTGTAATGGAATTTGTCGACACAAAAGCCGCTCTGACGCTTGTTTGTTGCATCATCTGAGCTGCCTTGAAGTACCACCCTGCCACATAATCAATTTTACCTGCCGTTTTATACGGCTTGCCGGTTTCATCGACATAAATCGACAAAATATCGCTTTTCTGTTCCTTTGATTGCAAAGAATATCCCACAAACAGCGGATTGCCCATGATATAGGACAATTTTTCTTTTGACACCACACTTTTCCAATCCACTTGAAGGGCATTGCCCTCCACAATGGTGGCGTTGGTTTTTAATGGCAAAAATTCGATGTTGCTCTGAATAATCTCCTCGGTTTCGTGCATCATCTG
>Ga0192258_1017_pt1 | contig 83203 bp, 70 predicted proteins | sample Koala_Koa23_C3_FD_131286 | JGI IMG/M metagenome (GOLD analysis project Ga0192258, IMG submission 131286) | Enriched cells from koala feces incubated with labeled cellulose particles, San Francisco Zoo, California, United States - Koala_Koa2-3_C3 ... | reverse complement strand
TTAATATAAGTGTCTAACTTTTTGGGGTTAGATCACAAATCAAAGTGCGGTTTTTTCCACTTATTTTAGCCTAGACAAACACACCTACGCGATAATAACTACGCTAATAACATCCAATTATGCTGATTTTTGTTCTTTCAGCTCTTCAGCTTGACAAACTGCTGCTGTAAAAAGTACATCAGTTGATGAGTTTAATGCCGTTTCAGTAGAGTCTTGCAATACACCAATAATAAAGCCTACCGCAATCACTTGAACAGCAATATCCGCAGAAATACCAAATAAGCTACAAGCTAATGGAATTAATAATAATGAGCCACCCGCCACACCAGATGCACCACAAGCACAAATGGCAGAAACAAGGCTTAACAAAATTGCTGAAGGAATAGAGACTTGGATACCTAAGGTATTCACTGCCGCTAAGGTTAAAATGGTAATAGTAATGGCGGCACCACCCATATTAATGGTCGCTCCTAACGGAATCGATACCGAATAGGTTTCTTCATTTAAATTTAAGCGTTTTGCTAATTCCATATTCACCGGAATATTTGCCGCTGAACTACGTGTGAAAAAGGCAGTAACACCGCTGACCCGAATACATTCCCATACTAATGGATATGGGTTACGACGAATTTTCCAATATACAATGATTGGATTTATCACCAAAGCAACAAAAAACATTGAACCTAATAATACCGATAACAAATATACATAATTTGCTAACGCACCCAATCCTTTGTCCGCTAATGTATCAGCAACCAGACCAAATACCCCAAAAGGTGCCAAACTAATCACTAAATGAACAATTTTCGACACTGCTTCTGAAATATCATTAAATACATTTTTAGTACTGTCCGCGGCACGACGTAATACTAAGCCCAAGGCAATCGCCCAAGCTAAAATACCGATAAAATTCGCATCTGCTAATGCCTTAATCGGATTATCAAAAATATTTAAGACAACCGTGGTTAATACTTCACCAATAGATTCTGGTGGACTTAATGCATTTTCGGCAGCCTGTAATGGAATCGTAACCGGAAAAATGAAACTGACAATAACCGCTGTTACGGCGGCTAAAAATGTTCCACAAATATACAGCCAAACAATAGATTTCATATTGCTTTTGGCACCGACTTCTCGTGTTGCAATGGCTGATACCACTAATACAAAGACCAGAATTGGTGCAACAGCACGCAATGCCTTAACAAAAATGGTACCTAATACCCCGAATTTAGCTGCTAACTCAGGAGAAATCACAGCAAGCAAAATACCAAGAACTAAACCAATAGAAATTCGTTTAACCAAACTTCCTTGGAATAAAAATGAAAATAAACGTGAACTATTCATAAGTTAATCACAAAATGATGCAAGCGTTTGCTTGCGGGTTAATCACACAGATCTTACGATCCAATACGCAAACTAAAGATAGCTGAAATTCAAGCTAAAAGAAATAATAAAAATCTGAGATTCTTGCTTTTATAAAAATTGATATTAATAATTAAAAAAGATCTAAATTTCTCTTGACTAACTGTTTCAAAAAACAGTAACATACACCTGTTCATACAAACAAGTTTAAATTTTTACAGGGTAATTATTATGAATAACGCTATGCAAAATGCTCGCTACCACGATACCAATACAATGATCGCCAATGATTTTTCTTACCATCCGATCCCCTATTTTGAAGATCGCCAAGCGATGACAAAAAATTATAGTCGAAAACTTGATTTGAATTTATATTGTATCAAACGTCCGCAACAAACGTGTTTTATTCGTGTCACTAATCCTGATATGCTAGCATGGGGAATTGAACAAGATGATATGCTCGTTGTAGAAAAAAATGATAGCTTATCTTTAGGTGATTTGGTAGTTCTAGAAGTGGCACAGCAAATGGAAATTTATGAGTTCGTTAATCACAATAATGGTGAATTTGTGTTCTTTCCGTTAAGCTCAAAAGCACATCATATTAAAACCAATAACTGGGCTGAATTACCTATTATTGGCACCGTTACCAACACTATTCATCAAATTAAGCCACGTAAAAATAGCGTAAAATTTGCCGCATAATACCCGCATAGAGACATCAGGATATACTATCTATACTGATAGTCTCTATTTTATTCTCACTTTATCACAAGCCTATACAACCCTATCCTTAATTTTACGGTAAACAGATTTTTACTGTTAAACTTCGCAAAGTGCGGTATAATTTTGCTTATTTTTATAACCAATTGATTAACAATCTTAATGCAGACAACATACTATCAACATCTTAAAGATGAACAAGCCACTTGTTTATTTGGTGAAAAATTAATTAAATTAATTAACCAAATTGATATTTCTCACGGTTTTGTTGTCTATTTAAATGGCGACTTAGGTGCAGGAAAAACCACGTTAAGTCGTGGCATGATTCAAGGTTTAGGGCATCAAGGTAATGTAAAAAGCCCAACTTATACTTTAGTGGAAGAATACCATATAGCAAATAAACATATTTATCACTTTGATCTGTATCGCCTTAATGATCCTGAAGAATTGGAATTTATGGGTATTCGTGATTATTTCACAACCAATTCTATTTGCCTAATTGAATGGGCGGAAAAAGGTGAAGGCATATTAAATTCGCCAGATCTATTCATTAATATAAGCTATGATAATACGGCTCGAAATATTGAATTAGTGTCTAACAGCTTGCTCGGAACAGAAATTATTAACCAATTACCATAAGACTATTTTATCGAATGAAACGTATTTTACTGTTAATTTTAACCGCACTTTTTTCTTCTGGCGCTTTTGCGGAAGTTTGGACGATTGCAATCGATCCCGGACATGGGGGTAAAGATCCGGGAGCAATTGGACGCAACCTACATATTTACGAAAAAAATGTTACGCTTTCTATTGCTCGTGAACTGAAAGCTTTATTAGACAAAGATCCGAATTTCCGTGGCGTTCTCACGCGTAGCGGTGATTATTATATTACGGTGCCGGCACGTTCAGAAATTGCACGGCGTAATAAAGCCAACTATCTCATTTCCATTCATGCCGATTCTTCGCTAAAATCGACTTTACGTGGCGCTTCGGTATGGGTATTGTCTAATCGCCGAGCTAATGATGAAATGGGACAATGGTTAGAGGATCACGAAAAACAATCGGAATTACTTGGCGGTGCCGGTAAAGTGCTATCTCACAGCAAAGAAGCCTATCTTAATCAAACGGTGTTGGATCTGCAATTTGGTCATAGCCAACGTGTAGGTTATGAATTAGGCACGACGATTTTACAACACTTTGCCAAAATTACCCCCCTCAGTCGAAGCCGTCCACAACACGCCAGCCTTGGTGTATTACGTTCGCCTGATATTCCCTCGGTTTTAGTCGAAACAGGATTCTTATCCAACACGGAAGAAGAAGCGAAACTTAGCACCCAATCTTATCGTAAACGAATTGCTTATATTATTTATCAAGGATTGGTGGATTATCGTCGCCGTAATGGGGGGATAGATGTCAATACTACAGTAACCTATAGAGAAACCGTAAAAGAAAACACAAAAACCACAATAAAAAATAATAGTCAAAACAATACACTAAAAGACAGTGGTATTCGTCATAAAGTCAAATCTGGAGAAACCCTTGGTGGTTTAGCTCAAAAGTATGGCGTAAAATCTGCGGATATTCTGAGTTTAAATAATCTTAAACGTAAAGAATTATGGATTGATGAAACCATTAAAATTCCAGATAACGGTAAAAACACCACAAAATCCACAGCCCAAGCGAACGATAAAAAAGCAGATAAATCTACTGACAATAATAACATTAAAGACAGTGGCGTTGTGCATACGGTTAAATCTGGTGAGTCTTTAAATAAAATTGCGAAAAAATATAATGTAAGCGTGGACGATATTGTGACATTAAACCAACTTAAACGAAAAGAATTACGTATTGATGAAAAACTCAAAATTCCAACCCACAACAGTAAAACAACGGAAAAAAACAGCAATACCGATACCGCTAAGAAAGAAAGTAATACAAAAACGGTCAGCAAAGACAATAACAAAACTAACGTAAAAAACGTCAAAGATAGTAAGGGAAAAAGTACACAAATTCCGAAATATCATACCATTGAAAAGGATCAGACGATTTATGCGGTTGGTCGTTTATATGACATTCCGCCAAATACGATTTTAAAACTGAATCCGAAGTTAAAAGACGGTAAAGTCATAACTGGACAAAAAATCCAAATTCGAGAATAAAAAACAAGGGAACAGAATACACCATGGCTATTCACATTCTGCCACCACAATTAGCTAACCAAATCGCTGCTGGCGAAGTGGTGGAACGCCCTGCGTCGGTGGTGAAAGAATTAGTAGAAAATAGCCTTGATGCTGGGGCGGATCGCATTCAAATTGATATTGAAAGGGGGGGCGCAACACTGATTCGGATTCGAGATAATGGTTGTGGCATTGTCAAAGAGGAATTAGCTTTAGCCTTAGCTCGTCATGCGACCAGTAAAATTACTTGCTTGGAAGATTTAGAATCCATTTTAAGTCTCGGTTTTCGTGGCGAAGCCTTGGCGAGTATTAGTTCAGTATCTCGTTTAACCTTAACTTCTCGCACCGCTGAACAAAAAGAAGCGTGGCAAGTCTATGTGCAAGGACGTGAACAGCAAAGCACTATCGTACCCGCTTCACACCCTGTTGGCACAACGGTTGAAGTAGCGAATTTATTTTTCAATACACCAGCTAGACGGAAATTCTTACGTTCAGATAAAACTGAATTTGCTCATATTGATGAAGTGATCCGCCGTATTGCACTCGCCAAATCGCAGATTGCTTTTACCCTCACGCACAATGGTAAAATCATTCGTCAATATAAAAGTGCGGTGGAAAAATCACAAATTTTGAAACGTGTTTCGGCGATTTGTGGGGAGGATTTTGTCCAACAAGCCCTTGCAATCAACTGGAAACACGACGATTTGCATTTATCAGGCTGGATAGCTATATCTGACTGTTCTCGTTCACAAAATGAGTTAAATTATTGTTATATCAATGGTCGAATGGTAAAGGATAAAGTCGTCACGCATGCAATTCGCCAAGCCTGTGCCGAGCATTTAAATACTGAACAATCCCCCGCCTTTGTGTTATTTTTGGATCTTAATCCCAATGATGTGGATGTCAATGTTCATCCAACAAAGCACGAAGTACGTTTTCAACAAGCTCGTCTGATTCACGATTTTATTTATCAAGGGGTAAGCAATGCCTTGTTATCCGCGCAACAGCTCAATTTTCATTCATATGACAATCACGCGTCATCTTGCCATATTCAAATTGAAGAACCCGCAGCGGATTATCAAGCAACGGTAAAACCCAATCGCCAAGCCGCTGGAGAAAATATTTTTACTCATCCAGGCAAAACCTGCCCCAAAACCTCTTATTTTACACCGCATCCTTTACCACCTGTAGCACAGATTGAAACCCATACACCAAGCAAAACCGAACAACGGTTATATGGTGAATTACTTCAAACTGAAAAAACAAAAAATATTTCAAATGTTGTAGTTGAACCAATAACGTCGCAAACCAATGTATTACGAGTATTGTCATTCGTTGAAAATAAAGCATTGTTATTGCAACAACATCAGGATTTTTATTTATTGCCGTTGGATCGCTTGCAAAAACAACGGGTTGAACTCGCACTTAGCGACCCGCATCACAGCAAACAACCTTTACTTATTCCTGTTGTTTTTCGTTTAGATAACCAACAACAGGCGCAATGGCAACAACAAAAAACCTTTTTTGCAGAATATGGCTTTGAATTTGTGGAAAATTTAATCCAACACCGCATTACACTCAATTGCGTACCACAATGTTTACGTCAACAAAATCTACAAAAAATTGTGGTTTCTTTGCTTCATCTCAATATCGAAAAAAACACCGATTTTTTCACCGCACTTTTAAATTTGATTGAACTGAACGATATTACCAGTCTTGCCAGTGCGGTGAATTTATTGCAAGAAGTAGAACTGTTGACAAAAACACAAAATCCGTTGACATCCTTGCTGATTAAATTGGATTTCTCAAGCTATTTGCCATAAGGAATAACAATGTCAAAACCTACTGCCATTTTTCTCATGGGTCCTACTGCATCGGGGAAAACCGATTTAGCCATTCGCTTATATCAAACTTTGCCGGTAGAAATTATCAGCGTAGATAGTGCGTTAATTTATAAGGGAATGGACATCGGTACAGCCAAACCGAGTGCCGCAGAATTAAACCTTGCCCCACATCGTTTAATTGATATTCTTGATCCCGCAGAAAGCTATTCTGCCATGAATTTCCGCACCGATGCTTTGCGTGAAATGGCGGAAATTACCCATCAAGGCAAAATTCCTTTATTAGTGGGGGGCACAATGCTGTATTACAAAGCCTTATTAGAAGGACTTTCACCGTTGCCTAATGCTGATGAAAATATACGTCAAGAAATTGAAAATAAAGCAGAACAACGGGGATGGACGAGTTTACATCAAGAACTGGCTCAAATCGATCCCATTTCTGCACAACGCATTAACCCCAATGATAGCCAACGCATTAATCGCGCTTTAGAGGTGTTTTATTTAACCGGAAAATCGTTAACTGAATTGACTGAACAAAAAGGTGAATCACTCCCCTATCATCTCTTGCAATTTGCCATCGCCCCTGAAGATCGTGGCATATTACATCAACGTATTGAACAGCGTTTTCACAACATGATTAAACAAGGTTTTCAGGAAGAAGTGGAAAAACTGTATGCTCGACCGGATTTAAATATTCATTTACCCTCTATTCGTTGCGTAGGTTATCGCCAAATGTGGGAATATTTACGTGGTGATTATGATTTAAATGAAGCGATTTATCGTGGAATTTGTGCCACAAGACAGCTTGCCAAACGACAAATTACTTGGTTACGTGGCTGGAAAACCCCTATTCAATGGCTAGATAGCTTAGAAAATGAACAAAATCTTCAAAAGGTACAACAAGCCTTTGATCTTGCTATGCAAAATTGATATAGTGAGATAGTTAGCCAAAACGTGCTAACGTATAACAATAATAAGAAGGAAAATAAAATGGCAAAAGGGCAATCATTACAAGATCCTTACTTAAACGCACTCCGTCGTGAGCGTATTCCGGTTTCAATTTATTTAGTCAACGGTATCAAACTACAAGGGCAAATTGAATCTTTCGATCAATTTGTGATTTTGTTAAAAAATACGGTGAATCAAATGGTGTATAAACACGCTATTTCAACGGTTGTACCTGCTCGTTCAGTATCGCATCATAATAATAATGCACAGCAATACCAAAACGCACCACAACCTGAAACGGAAACCCCGACGGAATAAGATTGACAGACTATTTGCTCCAACCGAATATAACATTCAATCATCAGCAAAGTGCGGTGGAAAATCATAACATTTTCACCGCACTTCCTCGCCCTGAAATTCATTCCGCTGCACAAGATAAGGCGATCATTGTACACGTCTTTTTCTCACAAAATAAAAACCTTGACGACCTCAACGAATTTCAGCTACTGGCAAAATCGGCTCAAGTGGAAATCGCTCAAGTGATCACCACGGCGCGTTGCACACCACAAGCCAAATATTTTGTGGGGCAAGGCAAAGCGGAAGAAATTGCTCAAGCAGTTGAACTGCACAATGCCAATGTCATTTTAGTCAATCATCAGCTATCCCCAGCTCAAACTCGAAATCTAGAAAGTCTATGCCAATGCCGAGTAGTCGATCGTACCGGATTAATTTTAGATATTTTTGCGCAACGGGCCAGATCTCACGAAGGAAAATTGCAAGTAGAATTAGCTCAACTCAAGCATTTATCTACGCGTCTCGTTCGGCGAAAAACAGGCTTAGATCAACAGAAAGGGGCGGTAGGTTTACGTGGACCGGGAGAAACCCAATTAGAAACAGATCGCCGTTTAATCAAAGTTCGTCTTGCTCAATTACAAAATCGCTTAGAAAAAGTAGCCAAACAACGTAACCAAAATCGTCAAACGCGGCAAAAAGCGGATATTCCTAGCATTTCTTTAGTCGGCTATACCAATGCTGGCAAATCCACCCTGTTTAATCAAATAACGCAAGCCAATGTGTACGTGGCGGATCAACTGTTTGCAACGCTTGATCCAACCTTACGCCGATTACAAATTCAAGATGTAGGAACCACTATTTTAGCCGATACCGTCGGCTTTGTGCGAGAACTTCCCCATGATTTAGTATCCGCCTTTAAATCCACCTTACAAGAAACTACCGAGGCAAGTTTATTACTGCATGTTATAGACAGTGCGGACAGTCGTAAACTGGAAAATATTCAGGCAGTAAATGAGGTATTACAAGAGATCAACGCGGATAACGTCCCTACTTTATTAGTTTATAATAAAATTGATAAGCTAGAAAATGTTGTTCCACATATTGAATATAATGATGAAAACCAGCCAATTGCTGTTTATCTTGTCGCCCAATCGGGGATTGGAATGGAATTATTATTTGATGCCATTCGACAACGCTTAAAAAATACCATTTTATCGCTCACGATCAGATTATCTCCAAATCAAGGCAAAATCCGCCACGCTTTTTATCAGTTAGATTGTGTGAGACAAGAACAAGTTAATGAGCTTGGCGAATACCAACTTAACGTTGCAATTGATCAGGTAGAATGGATGAAATTGATGAAAAAGTTTGCAGAACTACAAGCATTCAACCAAGCAGAAAAGATGGATTAACTATTTTCCAATCCCATAAGCCTTTAACTTATTCGCAATAGCGGTATGTGACAATCCTAATCGATTAGCTAATTTTCTGGTGCTCGGGTATTTCTGATAAAATTCATTTAATACCTGAGATTCAAACTTTGCCATAATTTGATCGAGCGTTTGGTTATCAAATTGATCTATTGAAAATAGGTTATGTTCAACACCCAGTGGGGGTTTCTCGGCAAGATTTAAACCTTGAATACTTAGTTGGTTATGTTCTGCCAGTGAACAAGCACGATATAACGCATTGTACAATTCCCGTACATTACCAGTCCACTCATAATGCTGTAAATAATCAATAAAATCAGGGCTAAACTGCGGGGTAGAAATATGCAAATGCTGGCTAATTTGCTGAATAAATAATTGTGTAAGAGGTTGAATGTCTTGCTGGCGTTCACGTAGGGGCGGAACGTCTAGGGTTAAGACATTTAAGCGATGAAATAAATCACTACGCACTTTGCCTTGTTGCACGGCATATTGTAAAGATTGTTGTGCTGTGCAGATCACGCGAACATCAGCATAATGTTCCTGTTCTTCACCCACTCGGCGGAATGTACCGTCGGTTAAGAAACGGAGTAATTTCGCCTGTAATGGCAGAGATAATTCTGCCACACTGTCTAACAATACCGTGCCACCGTCTGCATATTCAAAAAAGCCAATACTGGTTTTATCCCCTTTGGCTTGCCCGAACATTTCGCTTTCTGCATCTTCAGTGGGTAAACCCGCGCAATTCACCGCAATAAATTTGTTCGCTCTACGTTTACTTTCTTGATGACAAGCTTTGGCAAGCAAATCCTTACCCGTACCGGTTTCCCCTTGAATTAATAACGGGACGTTAAGCAAAGCAAATTTTTTAGCTTTTGTCACTAAAGCTTGCATTGCGTCGCTATAAGCGACAATATCGGCAAAAGTTGGCATAAAGTGCGGTGAATTTTCAGTCATTTTTGCGCTCTCTTTATAGAATGGATTCTTAGAATGTAAACTAAAAATTCTAACCCGTCAATTAATCTTTACAATTTTTCCTTTTTCGTGATCTTACTCGTATTCAAAACCGTCGATTTCAAATGACTCAATACTTCCCGATGAATATGGCTCAAACGTGGTTTCTCTCCTTTTTGAAAGGCTAATGGTCGGCAAAATTCCATGGTTTTAATGCCTAACCGAGCGGTTAATAAACCTGCGCCGATACCTTGTCCTACTCGAGCAGAAAGTTTTGCCATCACATCTTGTGAAAGCCAATCCATCCCAACTTCTTGAATAAGCTCCGTTGCACCCGTTAATGCCATATTCATTAACACCAATTTCATTAAACGTAAGCGACTAAAATAGCCAAGTTCAATACCATATAAACGAGCAATTTGATTTATTAAACGAATATTCCGCCACGCCATAAAAAAAGTATCCACCACGGCTAAAGGGCTTACCGCAATCACTACGGCACTTTCAATAGCGTTTTTGGTGATTAACTGTTTTGCCTTTTTATCAAAGGGTTGCATCACAGTTTGGCTAAACAAAAAGCCGACTTCTTGAGCATGATGACTTTCAGAAAGCTGTTTTTGCCATTGTACAATCGTCGGGTGTTCAAGATCGAGTTGCATCGCTTTGGCTACATTTAAGCAGAATTGTTGGCTTTCTTCATTTGATAAATCTTGGCTAAATTGCACCGCACTTTTACTTGGCTCCATTTGCCAATCAGCACTTTGTTTTTGCATTAACAGATGTTGGCGCAAATTCCGTAGGCGTAAAAATTCTTTGCCTATTGCCGTTAAACCGAGCACCACCACAAAAAAACTCACCAACGCAAACACAAAATAAATCCATTGATGTTGTTGCCATGTGTCTAACATCCATTGAATAGATTGTGCCACAATGGCGATCAGCAATAAGCTGAAAACGATCATTAAAGCTCTTGTCCACCAGTTAGATTTTGCACCAATCGCCTGTTCAAATTTTTCATCCAGTAACTCACCCTCTAAGGGTTCTTGATCTATTTCAATTTCAACATTTTCTTGGTTAAACTCTTGTTTGGCTTGAAAGAACTGTGCTTGTTCTGTTTGTTGAATATCATCAAATATTATTTTATCGCTCATTTATTATCCTTAAACCTTATTGTCATAGAAACGGATCTAAATCCTCCCCTAGATTTTTTACTCCAGCTTATCCCCTAGCAAAAACTGCAACACTGTATCCATCCGTAAGTGCGGTATATTTTCACCCGGTTCAAGGGGTTGTGGTTCAAACTGGTCAAATTCAAATTTGTTGGTTTGCCAAAATGCTTCATTTGGCACCTTCATCGGCACAGAACCTGGAAAAACCGTGACCTGTTGTAAATCACTAGAACGTATCCCTTGAATAGCTTTGAATTTCTGACCATTTTGGGTGACGTTCACTTGTTGTGTTGCTCGAATAGATGCAATGGCACTATACTCAGTTTCAATCCCCTCAAACTCCACATAGCTCCCACCTTTTTGCACCAAATGTCGCATTAAACTGATTAAATTTGGCACCTGATCGCTAGTAATATGATCTGCTTTGGTGGCAATAAACATTAATTTATCAATGCGTGGCGAAAATAAGCGAGTTAACAGATGGCGTTTACCATAATGGAAGTTTTTAAACAGTTGAGTTAACCCCTCACGCATATCATCAAAGGCTTGCCGACTGTGGTTTAACGGTGTTAAGCAATCGGCTAAAATCACTTGACGATCAAAGTTAGCGAAATAATCTTGATAGAATTTTTTCACAATTTTATGTCGGTAATATTCATAACGCTGAACTAATACCGAAAAATAACTTTTTGAATTTGCACTGTTTTTTAATTGTTCCCATTGTTCTGTCGTCAGCTCTAACAAGGGGAAAAACTGCAAGGCTGGAGCCCCCTCCAATTCCGCCGGCAAAACAAATCTTCCCGGTTGAATAAAGTGCAATCCCCGAGCTTTGCACGCTTGCAAATAATTCGTGTAATCTTGTGCAATTTGCGCTAATACATCTTCATTGGCAAGCGCGGTTAAATCTAATTTTGCCACTTTTGCCAGCCAAGGTTGAGCAAGATTTTTCCGTTTATCATTAAACAGTTGAGATAATTCTTGCGACCATTGTTGATAACTTAAAGCAAGCAATGGCAAATCAAGCAACCATTCCCCCGGATAATCAAAAATATCCAAATACAATGTACCGGTTTCTTTTAAATAACTCATTAAACCGCTCTGGCGTTGATAGCGAATAGCGAGCCTTGTTTCACTCACGCCACGAGTAGATTGCGGAAAGTGCGGTGGTTTTTGTTGCAGTTCGCTTAAATTCCGTTCATATTCAAAGCGTGGAATACTTAAATCCAGTTGAGCAACGCGTTTTACCCCTAAGATGCGTAAATTTCGAGCCGGATCAAACAGCGGTAAATGACTATTATCAACCCGATTAATATGTAATAACTGATTGATTAAACTGGTAATAAAAGCAGTTTTACCGCTACGACTTAACCCTGTCACGGCAAGACGTAAACTGCGATCTAAACCGCGGTTAATAAATTGATTCATTTCTTTTTGTAACGTATTTAACATATTTTGTTTTTAATCTTTGTCTAAATCTTATAAAATTAAGGCTAATTTATCACATATAATTTCATTTAGGCTAACAATGTTGCGTTTCCGTATCTGTCGTTTTTTTCTATTGCTTTGGCTACTAAGCACAACGCATACGGCATTCTCCGCCCCAAAAGTGCCTGAAATTATAACAGATAATGGTTTAATTTACTGTACTAATGCCAGTGGATTTTCTTTTAACCCCCAAACCGCAGATGCTGGCACCAGTATGAATGTGGTAACCGAACAAATCTATAATAAATTATTTGAACCGCATAACAATAGTGCCAAAGTCGAGCCGTCACTGGCGCAATCTTATAGTATTTCAGCGGACGGCAAAACCATTATGATTAATTTGCGTAGGGGCGTACAGTTTCATCACACCGCTTGGTTTACCCCAACCCGCAATCTTAATGCAGATGATGTGGTTTTCTCGTTAAATCGCGTGCTAGGGCATAATACGTCTTTGCCTGAATTTGCAGCCGACAGCAACGAAAATGTGAATCGGCAATATCAGATTTTCCACGAACTGGCGAAAAAGGCTCGCTTTCCATATTTTGAAAGCGTGAAATTAAACCAGAAAATTAAACAAGTAGAATCTATTGATCCTTATACAGTGAAAATTGAACTGTTCGCCCCAGATGCATCAGTATTATCTCATCTCGCCAGCCAATATGCGGTGATTTTATCGCAAGAATATGCGCTACAACTCAATGCGGACGATAATCTTAGTCAGCTGGATGAATTACCGGTGGGAACGGGAGCATATCAAGTAAAAGATTATTTCCGTAGTCAATATATTCGCTTACAACGTCATTCTCATTACTGGGGTAAAAAACCGTCTATTCCCCATATTGTTATCGACCTCTCTACCGATAAAACGGGACGTTTAGCTAAATTTTTCAACAATGAATGTCAAATTGCCAGTTTCCCCGAACCAAGCCAATTAGGTTTGTTAAAAAATAATGGTGAACGTTTTCAAATGACTATGATGGATGGGATGAATTTATCTTATTTAGCGTTTAATTTTTTACGTCCCGCTATGCAAGATAAAGATACTCGCCACGCCATTGCTCAAGCGATTAATCGTGAACGGATTATTAAACATATTTATTATGATACCGCTACCATTGCTAACCGTATTATTCCGCCGGTATCTTGGGCCTCCAGTAATTCGCGTCGTGGTTTTCTTTATCAATATAATCCACAACAGGCAAAAAGTGTATTACAGGATAAAAATCTCAAGTTGGAAATGTGGGTGGTAGATCAAGAGCAAGTGTATAATCCGTCTCCGATTAAAATGGCAGAAATGATTAAATCGGACTTAGAAAAAGTCGGTGTAAACGTGAAAGTGCGGTCGGTTTCTCGTAACTTTTTAATGCGAAATCTCAATAATAAAACTGAGGATTATGATCTAATCTTAAGCGGTTGGCTCACCAGTCATTTAGATCCTGATAGTTTTTTACGTCCTATTTTAAGTTGTAATACTGTCAATGAAATCACTAATTTATCTAACTGGTGTTCACCTAAATTTGATAGTTTGTTAGATTTTGCCTTAATTCACCATAATATTGATATGCGGGCATCGGATTATTACTCTGCTCAACAAGAAATCTTAACGGAATTACCGATTTTCCCGATTGCCAATATCAAACGTTTGTTAATTTCCAATGCGCAAGTGAGAGGGATTGATGTATCGCCTTTTGGTAATATTAACTTTGAAAAATTATCCATCAGAGGCAAAAAATGATATACGCTTTCTGTCGCCGTATTTTTCTGATCTTTATTAACCTGTTTTTGTTGTCATTGGTGAGCTACAGCATTTTTATGCGTGATCCATCCAATATTTCATTTTCTCAACCGTACTTTTTTTCTGGTTATGTGAGTTATGTGGGAAGTTTGCTTAAAGGTGATTTAGGCATTACTTATAATGGTGGCGATTCGCTCAATTCTGCAATTTTTACCGTTTTTCCTCCCACCTTAGAACTTTGTTTCTTTGCAATTATATTGGCATTTTTATTCGGCGTACCGTTAGGGATTGTCGGTGCATTTAATAAAAATCGGTTTTATGGCAAAGCAATCAGTGGCTTATCGTCTTTTGGGGTGTCCGTACCCGTATTTTGGGTTGCGCCAATTTTGCTCTATTTTGCGGCGATCTATGGTTGGGAAATTTCTGCTGTCGGACAATATAATGTGCTCTATGAAATCCCCCCTGTCACTGGTTTTACCGCTATTGATGTGTGGTTAGTCAATGTACCTTATCGAATTAAAATTATTCAAAATGTATTTCAACATTTGGCTTTGCCAACTCTCGTGTTAGCCATTTCCCCCACTATGGAAATCACAAAATTAGTGCAACGACGTACAGAATGGATTTTATCACAAAACTATGTAAAATTTTCCATGGCTCGTGGCTGGTCAAATTTGACTATTTTACATCGTTATGTCTGTCGCAACACGTTGCCGATATTAATTCCCGCGTTACCACGCTTGATTACGTTTACATTAGCCTTGTCAATGCTGATAGAAACGACTTTCGCTTGGCCGGGAATTGGGCGCTGGTTAATTTTAGCCATGAATCAACAAGATTATAACAGTGTTGCGGTGGGGGTAATTATTATCGGTTTATTTATTATGGCAGTGAATATTCTAGCCGAATTTGGTTTATTTTTACTTGATCCCTTTGGCAAAAAAGGATGGCTAAATAATGCTCGATAAAGAACCCTATGAATTCCGTGACAGCGATACCTTAAGTCAAATTTGGCGCTTATTCCGTAAAAATCGTGTTGCCTTATTTAGTTTTTATACCTCGGTCGCCTTATTATTCATCGCTATTTTCGCCCCTTGGTTAGCCCCTTATAGTAGCGATATGCAATTTGTAGGCGAAGAATTAACTCCCCCTTCTTGGAATAGTGCAGGGAAAGTTATCTACTTTTTCGGTACCGATGATCTCGGGCGGGATTTGTTTAGTCGCTTGCTTAATGGCGTGACCTATACTTTCGGTAGTACAGTGATTGTAGTGTTTTTTGTTGCTATTATCGGCGGACTGTTAGGCATTATGGCGGGCATGTCAACGGGGTTAAAATCTCGCATACTCGGACATTTTCTGGATGCCTTTTTGTCCATTCCAATTTTATTAATTAGTATCGTGATTGCAACTTTAATGGAACCGAGTTTACCAAATGCCATGTTAGCTATTTTACTGGCTTTATTACCTCACTTTATTCATGAAATCTATCAAGCGGTACATCAAGAGCTCAAAAAAGAATATGTGCTAGTGTTACAACTGGAAGGTATTTCTAACACAGTATTACTGAAAGAAACGATTTTACCGAATATCAGTGTTCGTTATATTCAAGAAATTATCCGCTCCTTTTCAGTGACATTAATGGAAATCAGTGCCTTAAGTTTTATTGCCTTAGGAGCTCAACGCCCAACACCTGAATGGGGAGCGATGATTCGAGATAGTTTAGAACTTATCTATCTCGCCCCTTGGACCGTCATTTTACCCGGAGTGTCAATTATTCTTTCGATGTTGGTCGTGATGTTATTTGGCAATGGCTTATGTAAAGCCATCAACAAATATTATGAATAGGAGCAGGCATGGCATTATTAGATATTCGTAATCTTTGTATTGAAATTCCGACCTCACAAGGGCGAATTAGATTGGTGGATAACGTTAATTTAACCCTTGATGAAGGCGAAATTTGTGGTTTAGTGGGCGAAACTGGCTCGGGTAAAAGCCTGATCGCGAAAGTGATTTGTAACGTTTTTAAAGATAACTGGATTATCACCGCCGATCGTTTTCGTTTTGATGATGTGGAACTGTTAAAACTCAGCCCTTATAAACGACGTAAACTGGTTGGCAAAGCGATCTCAATGATTTATCAAGAACCTCTCACGTACCTTGATCCAAGCCGTAAGATCGGTAAACAAATTATGCAAAATATTCCATCTTGGACATTCAAAGGACATTGGTGGAAATGGTTTGGCTGGAAAAAACGCCGTGCCATTGAATTATTGCACCGCGTAGGGATCAAAGAACATAAAGACATTATGAACAGCTACCCAAAAGAAATCACGGAAGGCGAAGGGCAAAAAGTGATGATTGCCATTGCGGTGGCGAATCAACCACGCTTATTAATTGCTGATGAACCGACTAATTCATTAGAACCCACAACTCAGTTACAGATCTTTCGTTTGCTTTCCAGTATGAATAAAAATAATGGCATGACTATTTTGTTCGCTAGCAATGATATTGCGGAAATTAGTAAATGGTGTGACAGTCTCACTGTGTTATATTGTGGACAAAATACTGAAACAGGACCAAAGGAAAGCGTACTGGAAAATCCTTTTCATCCTTATACCGCGTCATTGTTACATGCTACCCCCGATTTCAGTCAACCGTTGCCATTTAAAAGCCGTTTGAGTACCCTGCGCGGTAGTGTACCCTTGTTAGAACATATGCCTATGGGATGTCGCTTAGGTCCACGTTGTCCTTTTGCTCAAAAAGATTGCGTGAATAAACCCCCATTACGTCGCATTAAACAACACCAATTTGCCTGTCATCATCCACTGAATTTACGTGAAAATGATGCAATTAAAGAAACCGTCAATCCATTGATATTAAACGTAGATATGCCTGTACAACACCATGATGAATAAAATAAAACGGAAGAAAAATGACCGCACTTTTAGACGTTAATGATTTATCCAAATCCTTTAAAGAACATCAAGGTTTGTTTGGATCAGATACCTTTCACGCTGTGCAAGATGTCAGTTTTAGCCTTGCACGCAAACAAACCTTAGCCATTATTGGGAATAACGGCTCTGGCAAATCAACCTTGGTAAAAATGATTGTGGGTATCACTCGCCCCACATCAGGGCAAATTGTATTAGACGGCAAACCCCTCACTTTTGGCGATTATCAATACCGTTCCAAACGTATCCGAATGCTGATGCAAGATCCTAATTCTGCCTTTAATCCACGCTTAAATATCGGGCAAATTCTTGATATGCCTTTAAAATTAGGGACAAATCTGAATGAACAACAACGGAATGAGAAAATCTTTGAAACCTTACGTTTAGTCGGTCTTTATCCCGATCATACTAATGTAAAAATCCACACTCTTTCTGCCAGCCAAAAACAACGTATTGCTTTTGCTCAAGCCTTAATTCTTGAACCACAGATTATTATTACCGATGATACTATTGGCACCTTAGATGCGTCCGTTAAAACCCAATTAACCAATTTAATGCTAAACGTACAAGAACGTCGTGGCGTTGCTTATATTTATGTCAGTCAACATTTAGGTTTTGTGAAGCATATTGCAGATCAGGTACTTGTAATGGATAAGGGGTTAGTAGTGGAATACGGTTCAACCAGAAATTTATTTAGCCATCCGAAAAGTGATATTACCAAGCGGTTAGTGGAAAGCCATTTTGAACATGTGTTGGATGATCGGGCTTGGGAGAGAGAGTGGTGATGGGGGCGTATACACTGCCCCGCACTCACGTACGAAGCAACAAAAAACCCGAACTCAATGTTCGGGTCTTTCAATAACTTGACTAATCTATTGATTAGAAGAATACACGTAAACCTACACCATAAACATTGTCTTTTTTGGTTGTTGGTTCAACAAGACCGTTATCATCCCAATCTTTAGTACGTTTGTGTGCATATTCAACATAAGTAATTACATTTTTGTGCAATTTATAGTCAACACCGACTAAATATTGATTTTGAAGTTTATCTGTTTTTGTTTCATAACGTTCCCATTGTGCATACACACGAGAAGGATCGATAACTTGATAGCTTAAATCAACTAAAGAATAACGTGTTTTTACCTTGCCAGTATAATCAGATTTGTTATTTTCTTGACCATAGTTCGCTGCGATGTAGAATGGACCATAGCTATAAGCAGCATGGGCTAACCAGAAACGTTCTTTTGCTGTTGTTGATGTGGTTCGTACATCATCATAGTCACGTTGAAGATAAGTCGCTGCTAACTTAAGTGATTGATTATCGGAGATGTCATAATTATAGAATAAAGATGCTGAATAACCATTTTTAAGATCAGTTAAATGATTACCATCTTGATCGAAGATATTACCCGTTGTTGAACGATTTTTATTACTATCACCAAAGATGTAATCTAAACCGAAGCTAAGACCATTCCACTCTACAGAACGGAATTTAACCACTTTGTAATCTCTTGTTGAAACTGGATATAACGCAGCAGAGTTCGCATACGCACCATCATCAAGCACATCATCAATATTTAATAATTGACGACCAAAGCTTAACGCACCAATATCTTGATGTTTGAAACCTGCATATAAATGTCTGGTATCTGGATTACCAAAAGTATTTTTAGTTTTCTCATCGCCACCATCAAAACGTAACTCATACCCAGCAAAACCAGATAGACCGTTACCTAAATCATGGCTTGCTTTGAAGATAACACGAGAATCGTCATCTCTTAAATCACCACGTTGATCGTCTGCAAAACGACCTAAGTACAAACGTAATGAACCACTTAATTCAATTTTTGTACCGTCTTGTTCATAAATGGTGGCAGCGTTTGCTGTGCTTACTGCTGTAGCGGCTGTGGCAGCCACTGCTAGTGCGACTAATGTTTTTTTCATAATGTTTTCCTTCTTTGTATCAGGATTATTGTTATATACAACCAAGATTTGAACTTTTTAAATTTAAAACTGTCAAATCTCACTTTTTTAAAAGCTAGACCATATTGCCAAAGAAAGAAATTCTCGTCAATCAGAAAAGACAATATTTTATATAAAAAGTGACAAAGATCACATTTTTCACAATAAAGAGATTAATTTATATACAAAGCAGCCTTTATCAGTACTCCATTGCCCCAAAAACAAGCTCAAATGAAGCCAAAAACGTGATTAATTTAATTGAAAAATAATACGCAAGCCAGCATTTTTGTGAGCCAAATCTTGCCTATTTTCAAATCGTACCTTGATATGATGTAATGCTGCAATGCGTTTGACAATGGATAATCCCAAGCCGCTACCTTTTTCATTTTGCCCTGCCGGACGATAAAAACGTTCACCGAGTTTATCTAAATCCGCTTGACTTACCCCACCGCCATTATCTTCAATGTAAATAGCGTTTTTTTCTAACCGCACTTTTACTTGGCTATGGTCCGGACAATATTTAATGGCATTATCAATAACATTACGTAACATTAAAGATAACAATAAGGTTTGTCCTTGGCGTTGTGCTGGCACTGCGCGGGTTTCAAAAAGCAATTCAATCTGTTTCTGTTGGGCAGAAAAATACAAATCACTTATCACCGAGCTAATTAAGTTTTGCCAATCAATCGTTTCCAATTCATCTAATTGTTGGAGATTATCTAGCCGAGATAAGGTGAGTAACTGTTCAATCACTTGGGTTGCGCGATCAATACCTTGGGTGAGATTGGTTAAGGCTTCCTCTCTTAATTTAGTATCATCCCCCACCATTTGTGCAATTTCTGCTTGAATCCGTAAGCCCGCTAATGGGCTGCGTAACTCATGAGCCGCATCTGACGTAAAGCGTCGTTCTCGTGTTAACATGTTGGAAGTGCGGTCAAAAAATCCATTTAATCCTTGTACTAAAGGCAGCACTTCATCGGGTAAATTTTGCGTATCAATAGGTTGATGCTCGTCCGGTGAACGTTGTCGCATTTGTCGCCCCACTTGATTAATCGCTTTTAATTCGCGTCCAATCAATAAAATCATCAAGCCAATTAACAATGGCAAGCCGGCAATCCATACCCACATTTGCTTAAACACCATATCATGAATCAAGCCACCACGATATTTAAGCTGCTGTCCCACCGCGACGATTAAACTACGATCTTCCGATGGCAACCAAAAAATGCGCCATTTATCGTCATCGTTCCCCGCCAAGGTGGTCACTGAAAATCCACGTACGGGGGCAAAAATAAAGTTTTCCCCCTTTGCATCATCACCCAACAGCAAGTCACCGTCACGGGTAAACACCGCAAAGGCTAAGGCATCATCATCATAACGGGGTTTCCGTCTATGAAAAGGTCGAAATCCGCCACGTCTTTGGCGTTCCATTAAAATTTGATGTAAATTCGATGTAGCTAACCGTTTTGCCAATAAAATCTGTTGCGCATCAAACAGTTCATCCACTTCTTTACGTGCTTCAAACCACGCAATACTGGTAGAAATGCCCCAGATAATTAAAGCGGTTAACGATAAAATCGAAATTAAACGTAGACGTAAACTATTCTTTGGTCGTAATTTCATCCTGTTTTCCTAAAGCATAACCCACACCATGCACGGTACGAATAAATTGTTTACCTAATTTCTTACGCAAATTATACATGTGGACTTCAAGGGCATTACTGCTCACATCATCATCCCAGCTATATAATTTTTCTTCAATAAAGGTACGACTTAGTACCCGTTTTTGATTGAGCATAAACAACTCGAGTAGCTTATATTCTCTGGTGGTCAACGAAATCTCTTGTTCATTTAAAAACACTTGGTGATGGGTCGGATCAAACTTCACCGCCCCATATTCCATAATCGGATTAGTCTGTCCATAACGACGGCGAATTAACGCTTGCAAACGCGCCACCACTTCAGCAAGTGCAAAGGGTTTACATAAATAATCATCCGCCCCACGTTGCAAGCCAGTAACCCGTTCATTTAAGGTATCCCGCGCGGTTAAAATTAAAATGGGGACATCTTGATTATCCGCTCGCCATTGCTGCAAAATAACCAAACCATCCATTTTCGGCAAGGTCAAATCTAATACGACCGCATCATAATCCGCTGCTTTAATCGCCTCAAAACCTGTTTTACCGTCAGTAAACCAATCCACTAAAAAGCCTGATTTGGTCAAACCTATATTTAACCCATTACCAATTAAGGGATCATCTTCAATGACTAAAATTCGCATAAATTACACCGCAGTTTGTTGTTGATTTCTGTTGTTAGCATAACAAAAAAGCGACCTGAATGTCGCTTTTTATAGAAAATTATTCCGCTTTATCGGCATCAGCTGGCTTACCTGACGGCTTGCCCTCTGGTCTAGCTCTGACTTTTTCCACCACAAAGGCTTCCACTTCGGTTTTACCCCAAGATTTGTCCACCTCTGCCACGATCTTGACTTTATCTTCTGGCGTAATTAAGCCACGCATGGCTTTACGATCAATCTCTAAAGTTAATTCGCCTGAACTATCTTTAAATACGAAGTCTTTTTTACCCACTTGTTTAATAATATGACCAATTAAGATGATCGGTTGATCATCTTGCCATTTTGCCGCATCCGCCACTTGTGTAGTTTTAGTTGGCATAAATCCACCGTACGGACGTTCATCATTAGGGCGATTTTCAGCCATTCTATTGCCATGATCTGCACCTTGTCCGCGATATGCTGGCGCTCTGGCTTTTGTTTGCACCACCACAGGATCTAAAGTGGTCTGTGATTCTGGTGCGGTTTCCGCTTGGACAAAATTTGCCCCGGCTAAAATAGATAAACCTAGTAAGATAGCGATACTGGTTTGTTGAATGACATTTTTTTTCATCTTCCTTTCCTTTTCAATATAACCTTAACCATACAAAGCACTACACGGTAGCATCACTTTGTTGAGAGAAATTAAAACAGATAAGTATTAAGAAAAAATGAAGAGAGGGGAAATAATTTAACTTTTCAGCCGAAACCAAAATAACAGCGGTAAAATAATCAAAAAAAGCACCGCACTTGAGCTAATTGCTAATTTAAATTGCCAATGTTGTGTTTTATGGCGAAAATGTTGCATACCTAAATGCACACCGATAAACCCACCAATAAAACAAAGGGTAAAGAAAACCAATTCTTCAATTCGCCATTGTTTATTTTTGGCACGTTTTTTATCTTCTCCCATTAAAAAATACGCGGTGATATTCACCACCGCGAGATAGATTAAAAAGAAATAAAGCATACTTAATTCAATACAAACTCAATCCGACCACCCAACGCATTGGCATAACGCGAAAGTGTATCCAAAGTTGGACGAACCAAGCCACGTTCTAAGCGGCTCACATTTTGTATTTTCATCCCCGTTTTTTCAGCAATATCTTTTTGTGTAAGATTTTGAGCTTCTCGTTGTGCTTTTAAGCTCGCCATAAGTTGTTCTTGTTCTTCTAGCCGTTTATATTCTGCAGCAAAGGCAGGGTTTTGCATTTTTTTAGCGAGAAGATCTGATAATGTAATAAATTCATAGTCTTCATTGTCAATCATAACGTCTATCCTTTTTTCTTGTAATCATTCATTCTAGTTAATGCCAAATCAATACTTTGTTGTGGTGTCTTTTGCGTTTTCTTTTGTAAAACATGAACAACGATTATTTTGTTATCTCTTTCAAAGAAGAAGAAACTACGAGAATTTCCTTCAGTAGCAGAAACTCTCAATTCTTTAAGACCATCTCGGATATGTCTAACGACTGGTTCGTGCAATTCGTAACCAAATTTTTGTAACTCCGCCATTGCGTTAAGTGTTTTAGCCTGTAAATTATCCGGTAATTTATCTAGCTCTTTTTCCGCTTGCCTCAAAACAATTAATTCAAACATAATCATCCTTATTCATCATACCTGATGAGTTTACTCTTTTCAAAAAATTATTCAAGCAAAAAAGCGGTGATTTACCATCACCGCTTTTTACTCGCAAATTTCACTATTTATTTTTCATAAACCGGCAAACGTTTACAAATTTCCAACACTTTCGCTTTAGTGGCTTGAATCACTGCTTCTTCGTTATCTTTGCCAATGGCATCTAACACATCACACATCCAACCAGCTAACTCAACCACATCTTTTTCAGTGAAACCACGACGTGTGACAGATGGCGTACCGACCCGAATGCCAGATGTCACAAATGGTTTTTGTGGATCATTTGGTACAGCGTTTTTATTGACCGTAATATTGGCACGACCTAATGCCGCATCCGCTGCTTTACCTGTTAAACCTTGTTTCACAAAACTGACAAGGAATAAATGGTTTTCCGTACCGTTAGAGACCACATCATAACCACGAGATTTAAACACTTCTACCATGGCTTTGGCGTTTTTCACCACGTTTTGTTGATACACTTTGTATTCTGGTTCAAGTGCTTCTTTAAAACAGACGGCTTTTGCCGCAATGATATGCACTAATGGACCGCCTTGACCGGCTGGAAATACCGCAGATTGGAATTTTTTGTACATTTCTTCATCACCAGAAGAAGACAAAATCAAGCCACCACGTGGACCGCCTAAGGTTTTGTGTGTGGTTGTGGTCACAACGTGGGCGTGTGGTAATGGATTTGGATAAACGCCAGCAGCGATTAAACCTGCTACGTGTGCCATATCGACAAATAAATAAGCGCCCACTTCATCTGCAATTTCGCGCATTTTCGCCCAGTCCACCACTTGGCTATAAGCAGAAAAACCTGCTACGATCATTTTTGGTTGGCACTCAAGGGCTTTTTGACGCACATCTTCATAATCAATTAAACCGTCTGCGGTAATACCGTATAACACGGAATTGTAGATCTTGCCCGAAAAGCTCACTTTCGCCCCATGGGTTAAGTGACCACCATGGGCTAAGTCCATGCCTAAAATCGTGTCACCCGGTTTAATTAACGCCATATATACCGCTGCATTGGCTTGTGAACCTGAGTGCGGTTGCACATTGACATAATCCGCCCCAAATAATTGTTTGGCACGATCAATGGCTAATTGCTCAACAATATCCGCATATTCACAACCACCGTAATAACGTTTACTCGGATAACCCTCCGCATATTTATTGGTAAATTGTGAGCCTTGCGCTGCCATCACTAATGGGCTAGCATAGTTTTCAGAGGCAATCAATTCAATATGTTCTTCTTGACGACGATTTTCATCTTGAATGGCTTGCCATAAAATAGGATCGTAATTTTCAATGGTGACAGATTTTTTAAACATAGATTTTCCTTTCTAAGTTGGAGATGAATGTTGATAGTTTACTCTTTTCTACCGCTTTTTTTAATTAAAATTTCATTGTTAATTTTTCAGATTTTAGATGAATTATTTTCATCTTCATTTCGTTTGCTCTCTCGCCACCGCACGATAGCCAATATCACGGCGATAAAAACGACCTGTCCAATTCACTTGTTCAGCTAATTGCAAGGCTTTCTGTTGGGCTTCAAACACGCTATGACCTAATGCTGTCACACAAAGTACACGTCCGCCGTTAGTCACCAGCTTGCCGTCTTTTTCCGCCACACCAGCCAAGAACACTTTTTCATCGGCTTTGTTTTCCGTTGGCAAACCGTGAATTTCATCATTTTTGCGATAATCCGCTGGGTAGCCTTCTGCTGCCAACACAATGCCTAAGGCTGGTTTCGGATCCCATTGTGATTTCACCTGATCTAACTCTCCTTGACAGGCTTTCAAACAAAGTTCCACTAAATCTGATTGCAAACGCATCATAATCGGTTGAGTTTCAGGATCACCAAAACGGCAGTTAAATTCGATCACTTTTGGCTGACCGTTTTTATCAATCATTAGACCCGCATATAAAAAGCCTTTATACACATTATTTTCCGCTGCCATGCCACGTACGGTTGGGTAAATAATTTGTTCCATAACACGCTGATGAATTTCGCTGGTTACCACAGGCGCAGGTGAATACGCGCCCATTCCGCCAGTATTCAAGCCTTGATCATTTTCACCGACACGTTTATGGTCTTGACTGGTCGCCATGGGTTCAACGTGTTCACCGTCTACCATGACAATAAAACTGGCTTCTTCACCGTCCAAAAATTCTTCCACCACCACTCGGCTACCCGCTTCACCAAAGGCATTACCCGCTAACATATCACATACTGCATCTTCGGCTTCTTTTAAGGTCATTGCCACAATCACACCTTTGCCAGCCGCTAAACCATCTGCTTTAATCACAATCGGCGCACCTTTTGCACGAATATAAGCAAGGGCAGGGTCAATTTCCGTGAAATTTTGATATTCCGCCGTTGGGATATTATGACGAGCTAAAAAATCTTTGGTAAAGGCTTTTGAGCCTTCCAGCTGTGCGGCAGATTGACGTGGTCCGAAAATGGTTAACCCTGCTTGTTCAAAAGCATCCACCACACCAACGACTAACGGAGCTTCAGGACCCACGATAGTTAAACCGATTTGGTTATCTTGAGCAAATTTGACTAATGCTGGAACATCAGTAGCAGAAATCGCCACATTTTGCACCGCAGTTTCTCTGGCGGTTCCCGCATTACCGGGGGCGACAAAGACTTTTGAGGCAAGGGGAGATTGGGCGACTTTCCAAGCGAGGGCGTGTTCGCGACCGCCATTTCCGATGATGAGTATGTTCATTTTGTTTCCTTTTTTTAATTACAATTTTTATAATCGGGTTTCGCCGATGGCGACTTACTTTTTCTTTGCTTTGCCAAAGAAAAAGTAAGCAAAAAGAAAGGCGACCCCGATTTTGCCTTGTTTCCTGAAAATACTTAAATTTGCTTAACGGAAAAGTTGTAAACTCGCTACGCTCAGACAGTACAACTTTTCCTACAAATTTAAGCATTTTCAGGCGGCAAAGACGGGGACCCCGTTACAAACGTAGGGGCGTATTGCATACGCCCAATAAATCGCTCAGACGGTGATTTTGTTAATAACGTAAAGGCAGACCAAATATCCACCCCAAAATCACGCTCCGTTTTTAACAGGGCGTATGCAATACGCCCCTACAATTTTATTTCTGTATTCTGTTTTCTGTCTTCTGTCATCTGATCAGAATCCCCGTCTGAACCGCCTGAAAATCACGCCCCGTTTTTAACAGGGCGTATGCAATACGCCCCTACAATTTTATTTCTGTATTCTGTTTTCTGTCTTCTGTCATCTGATCAGAATCCCCGTCTGAACCGCCTGAAAATCACGCCCCGTTTTTAACAGGGCGTATGCAATACGCCCCTACAATTTTATTTCTGTATTCTGTTTTCTGTCTTCTGTCATCTGATCAGAATCCCCGTCTGAACCGCCTGAAAATCACGCCCCGTTTTTAACAGGGCGTATGCAATACGCCCCTACAATTTTATTTCTGTATTCTGTTTTCTGTTTTCTGTTTTCTGTCTTCTGTCATCTGATCAGAATCCCCGTCTGAGCCGCCTGAGCGTTTTGGTATTTTTAGCTAAATTTTGCATGTCTGAGCGTAGCGAGTTCAAAATTTAGCGTGAAGAAAATACCAAATAAGCTCAGAAAAGCGGTGAAGTCGGGGTGTGCTTTTCTTTGCCTACTTTCTTTTGCACAAGCACAAAATTCGTAGAATTTTGAACGTTGGCTTTGCCAACGGCACGAAGTGCGAGCGTAGCGAGTAAAAGAAAGTATGGTCGCCCATCGGGCGAAACCGATTTCCAATTAATGACGGAAATGTCGCATCTTAGTCAACACCATCACCATCCCATGTTCATCCGCCGCATCAATCACCTCCTGATCCCGCATTGAACCACCGGGGTGAATCACACATTCAATCCCCACTTTTGCTGCTGCATCAATACCATCACGGAACGGGAAAAACGCATCAGATGCCATTACGCAACCCGCCACATTCAAGCCCTCATCTTGTGCCTTAATGCCTGCAATTTTGGCGGAATAAACTCGGCTCATTTGCCCTGCACCGATACCGATAGTTTGGTTATCTTTGGCATAAACAATGGCGTTGGATTTAACGAATTTCGCTACTTTCCAGCAGAATAATAAATCTTGTAATTCTTTTTCTGTCGGTTTACGTTTGCTGACAACTCTCAAATCATCCATACCGACCATACCTAAATCTGCATCTTGCACCAACAAACCACCGTTCACCCGTTTAAAATCTAAACGTTGCTGCGTTTGACTAAATTCACCACATGCCAATAAACGCACGTTTTTCTTCGTTTTCACCACATCAATGGCACCTTGCGATACTTTCGGTGCAATAATCACTTCCACAAATTGACGTTCTACAATGGCTTTCGCCGTTTGCTCGTCTAATTCACGGTTAAAGGCGATAATCCCCCCAAAGGCAGAAGTTGGATCTGTTTGATAAGCCCGATCGTAGGCTGTCAAAATAGTCTCGCCCAATGCCACGCCACAAGGATTGGCATGTTTAACAATCACACAAGCAGGTTCGGCAAAGGATTTCACGCATTCTAACGCTGCATCTGTATCCGCAATATTGTTATACGATAGGGCTTTGCCTTGTAATTGTTTGGCAGTGGAAACGCTGGCTTCTTTGACATCTTGTTCCACATAAAATGCGGCATTTTGGTGGCTGTTTTCGCCGTAACGCATAGTTTGCTTACGAATAAAATTCAAGTTTAAAGTACGGGGAAATTCACCGCAATTTTGATTAGGATCTTCTTCATCCGCCGTAAAATAAGGTTTCACCAATTTACCAAAATAATTAGCAATCATACTGTCATATTGGGCGGTATGTTCAAAGGCTTTAATCGCTAAATCAAAACGGGTTTCAAAGGTTAAACTATTGTGATTTTGATCCATTTCAGCAAGAATAGTATTAAAATCTTGGTTATTTACCACAATCGCCACATCTTTATGGTTTTTCGCCGCAGATCGCACCATGGTTGGTCCACCAATATCAATATTTTCTACTGCATCGGCTAAGGTGCAATCGGGTTTTGCGACAGTTTGAGCAAAAGGATAAAGATTTACCACCACCATATCAATAGGATCAATGCCATGCTGTTGCATGATACCATCATCTGTGCCACGGCGACCTAAAATGCCACCATGCACTTTTGGGTGTAAGGTTTTTACTCGCCCGTCCATCATTTCGGGAAAGCCAGTATAATCAGACACCTCGGTTACCGCTAAACCGCTATCTGCTAACAATTTCGCCGTGCCACCTGTCGATAATAATTTCACCCCACGTTGCACTAAACCCTGTGCAAACTCCACGATACCGTTTTTATCGGAAACGCTTAATAACGCCTGACGAATAGGACGATTTGATTGCATTGAAATATTCCTTTGAAAGTAAATAAAAAAATCAGCGTGCATTATAACGCAAACGGTTGCGTTTATGTACTGGATAAATAAAAAAAGCCTGTATTCTCTCCGAACACAGGCTTTCTATTTTACATAAAGTGCGGTTATTTTTGATTGCGTTTATTGTCTAACGCAAAAGCACCGCCCCCTTGGAAGAAAATATAGAAAAAGGCAAAGCAATATAATGCAGCGAGTTCTCCTTTATTGGTCAAGGGTAAAAATAAATTATCCGCTGGGATTGCATGCACATGAAAATAAGCGACAGCCATCATACCGGACAATAAAAATGCTACTTGGCGAGTAAATAGACCTAAAATCAATAAGATACCGCCAGAAATTTCTAAAATACCACCGATACCATACATTGAGAATAATGGCACCGCACCATTTCCGCCAGTCATGGACATGGGAAATTCAAAATATTTCGCGGTACCATGTAATAAAAACATGTAACCCGCCATAATACGTAACAACGCTAATGCATAAGGGGAATATTTATTTAATGAATCCATAATACTTTCCTTTTTAATAATAAAATCAACAAAATAAACCGAATAAAAATATACGGTATAAGTATTATACCTATTTCTCTTAGTTAATAAACAAAAGATTTGTTAAAAAACTTTTTCATTATTGTTAAAAATTAAATTTTAACAACCATTGATGAAATTTATCTGCGGGCATAAATCCTGTCACTCTTGATCCTGAAATTTCCTGCCCTTGTTGATTAAAAAATAAAATCGTCGGCAATCCCAACACCTTTAGCTTTTCCATGAGTTTCTGATTTTCAGGACTATTTTTGGTCATATCTATTTGTAATAATAAGATCTTCTCAAAATCCTGCATAACCGTTGCATCACTAAAGGTATATTTTTCAAATTCTTTACAAGCGACACACCAATCGGCATAAAGATCGAGCATTGCTACCGATTTAGGATTATTCTTCAATGTTTGTTCTAATTCACTCAGGGTTGAAATTTGCATAAACTGCGGTTTAAAATTTGCTCTTTTTTGCACCGCACTTTGTTCGTTGACGACATAATAACTCAACAAATTAAAATGCTGTATAACAAAAAACATCAATAACGCCACTATCACGCCAAGCCAATACCGCTTATGCGCAATCCAACAAGTAAATGTAATCAACCACACCGCCCATAATTCCAAGGCCCATTGAACAAAAACACGTTCTAATAAAATCACCGGTAATAACAACAAAATAAAACCAAATAGCTGTTTGATTGTATTTAACCAATCTCCCGATTTAGGCAAAATTTGATTACCAAACACCGTCACTAAAATCAACGGCACGCCCATACCTAAGGCTAATAAATACAAGGTAATGGCACCAATAAATAGATCACCAGTTTGTGCGACATATAACAATGCCCCCGAAAGCGGTGCAGTGGTGCAAGGGGAAGCCACTAGCCCAGCTAATGCGCCCATCACAAACACACCAAAATATGCCCCTGACTGCTGTTTTTGGCTGATTTGGCTAATTTTGGTTTGTAACCCACTCGGCAATTGTAAGGTAAACACGCCAAACATTGACAATGCCAATAACACAAATAATACGGATAAACCTACTAATACCGGTGGACTTTGCAACACTTGTTGGAACGGCAACCCAATAGCCGCTACGATCAGCCCTAGCAAAGTATAAGTTAATGCCATGCCTTGCACATAAATAAAGCTTAACCCCAAGGCTCGCCACATTGATGGGCGTTCATGCTGTCCAATCACGATAGCTGAAAGTAACGGCAACATCGGCAATACGCAAGGTGTAAAAGCAAGTCCTAAGCCTAATAGGAAGAACCCCAAGACGGCATATTGAGACTTAAACAAGCTATCTGCAAGTTGATTCTGTTCGCTGATATGTTGGGAAACTGCGGTGTTTTTAACCGCACTTTTTTCCAAATCAAAGTAAAAACTCGCCAAGTCAATGATTTTTTCTTCTGGCGGATAGCATAATCCTTTCGTGCATCCTTGATAAGTCACGGTTAATTGAGAGAGTTCATGGCTTTCTAGCACAGGCAAAATCACACTTAACTCATGGCGAAAAATCTCTGTTTCACCAAAAAATTCATCTTGATATACTTCCCCTTGTGGAAATTGCAACTCACCTAGTTTACCATTTTTTATACTAGCAGTAATTTCTTGCTTATATAAATAATAGCCGTCTGCAATTAGCCAATGTAAGATCAATTGATTATTTTGGTTTTGTGCAGAAAACTGAAAAGCTTGATCAGCAGGCAAGAACGAGGTTTTATTCGAAAATAAATTCCCTTGGCTTGAAATGCTGATCAATAACAGGATAAAAAAAGTTAAATATTTTTTCATAGATTTTGGTAATATCAAGAAATTTTCTTTATATTAACCTAGATAATCCCCCATTAAAACTAAATAATTTTACGCAATTTTGCCGGCAATCCTTGTCTTACTGCCGATCCACAAACCCAATCTACCCATGGTGACGCAATTTGTTTGGTCTCGTCTAATAAACCTAAATCATTGATATTTATCCCTTGTTTGATTTGTGCATGACCTTTTACTTCCTTGCCATCAATAAAATAACTTTTCGCACCTGATTGTGTGCGTCCATAGCCATGTTCAATGGCAATTGTCCCCTGCATAATGCCAGCGATAGTCATAATTTGTACATTTACACGACCTGTCGGGGTAGAAAGCTCCACCACATCCCCTTGTTTAATGCCTAAACTTTCTGCATCAAGATTATTCATGGTGACTAAGCCGACCGGTTTAATAGCATGTAAGCGTAAAATGGGTGCAGTAATACTGCTCATTAAATTAGATTTAAACGAGATCAGTTTAAATGGCCAGTCTTTAGCAGGATAATGGCTTTCCAGCAAGCTATTATCGGAAAATTGCGGCTCAAAATAGGTCGGACAACCGTGATAATGTTTGCCATTAGCAAAATGGCGTGCTTTTGCCACGGTTTCATTCCAAATTTGCAGACAATTTGACCATTTTGGTTGCATATTTTCACCGTCCCAAGCACTTTGATAAGGGGCAAAACGTCCGCCTTTGCAATATATGGTTGCCACTTTTAACACTTCTTCGGGTTTTAAGGTTTTTTCAAATTCACCCATTAAGCGTTGTACGCCCGTCAGTAATAAATCTTCTCGGCTGGCATCATTCACCGGTTGTTTACCATCAAAGGCAACATTCGCTGCGGCTCGTAGGAAAAAGTCTTCACTACGATTGAGCGGATAGGTGTTGCCTTCTTTATCCGCAATGGCATTGTCACCAAAACCCGCTAATTGCATTTGTTTGGCAATAGCAATAATAAAACTTTCCATACAAACGGTTTCACCTGATGCGGTTTTTTGGTTGCGGGATTGTACAATCGGCCAACGTGCTGTGCTGGCTTTAGTCGGTACACCCGCCCAAGGTGTGCTAAATCCCCAACTTTCAAAATTATGCGTGTCTGGCACAATATAATCCGCCAGTGCAGTGGTTTCGTTCATAAACGCATCGACGGCGATAAATAATGGCAATAATTTCGGATCTTTTAATTGTTCTTCAATTTGATATTTCAGCCCAGCCATACCATAAATTGGGTTGGTCATGTGGCTGATCCAAGCTTTAATTGTATAAGGATAGCCTTGCAATGCTGAACTGATCATTTCCGTCATTTGACCGCCGACAAAGGGATACCATGCCGCTTTGGCTGGATACGGATTTTCGCCACTGGCAACTTTGCGTTTAAATTCACTGGATTGTTCATAATGGCGTTTACTGCGTGCCAAATTCATGCCTTTTGGTTTCACCATATCAGGGAAATTAGCTAAGTCATAACGTGGTGCAGGGGCAAAATCACGGAATTTTCCGCCTGCCATACTCATGCCGCCTTTTTTATTCATATTGCCGACCATGGCGTTGAGCAATAACAATGCCCAAGTGGTGTAAAATCCATTGCTGTGCATAGTGCCACCGTGGCTAACCACTGAAGCTTTGTGTCCATAAGAAGTAAATTTTTTCGCCAAATCCTGCATAATTTGTACGCTTACGCCACATTGTTCAGCATATTCAGCTAACTCAAAGCGGAAACAGGAGTCTTTTAATAAATGGAAAGCAGATTTAACTTGTACTTGGGAGCCGTCTTTAAAGGTAACCAAATCGTCCACAAAAAGCACCGCAGTTTGGCAATCTCTGGCGGCGATAAATTCACCGCTTTGTTGATCTTTAACCAAAATATCGCCATCATTCGGTTTTTCTGGCGGTTCTCTTGCGATCACATCATCTAAGCGTACGGCTTGTCCATAGCGTTTATGGGTAGAGTCCGCAATGAACAAATGGGTGGCATTACAAAAGCTTACCCCATTAGCTTTTTGCATGCTTTCTAGGCTCGGAATTTGTAAATAATCGGCGTTGTAACGTTCATTTTCAATAATCCAACGTAACATTCCCAACGCAAGGGAAAGATCACCGCCTGATTTAATCGGCACCCAACGGTTATTCTGCGTAGCTTGTGTGCCAGTTAGCTCTAAACGTGGTGCCACATAGACATATTCAAAATTATCATTTTCCGCACGCATTTTGGCTAATTGACGTGCTTGGCGTTTAAATGGATTGCCTGATTGTGCTGGCGATGTTCCCATAAATAAAATAAATTCCGCATAATCCCAATCGGGTTTGGCATGGGAATTTTTATCAAAATCGTTCATAAAGGCAGCAGAACCAGCCCGATAAGATACGCCACAATAAGAACCGTGCGACGCAAAATTAATGGTGCCAAAACTGTTATTGGCAAAACGTTGCAGTAATGGTTGTCTGCCCTCAGGGCCTGCATGAGTGACAAATAATTGATTCACTTTGGCACCAAACTCAGGATTTTCCGCACTCACTGGAGTGGTTAAATCCCGAATAGCCAATAACCCATCTACATGACCTTCACCAAATAAATCACCGCCATACACCACTTCATTGACCAACTGTTCAAAACTAATACTCTGCCATTTTCCTGCACCACGTTTGCCTACCCGTTTTAAACACTGGGTGAGCCGATAAGGGCTTTGTACACCGTCTAAAAATGCTGCCCCTCTGGCACAGGCGGTAGAACGTCCTGCCAGTCCCTGTTCGCCAGCGACACTTAATTGTGCCTGATGAATGGACTGGTTGAAATCCAGAAATTCATCACCAGACAGCGGATGATAGGGATTGCCGTTAATTCGCAGTACTTTATTTTCAGCTAAATCCACTCTAGCACGCACCCCACAAAGCGTCCAACAACCTTGACATTGGGTATTGCACACCACTTGATTGGCGTTGCTTAATAATTGTTGATTATTTACCGCATATTCAGGCAATAAGGAATTACCATGCACCGCATCTTGCGTAGTCACGCCTGAGTTGCCACGGTTCATTAGTCCCTCAGTCACTTCTTTTATTTTCGGCGCATAACCCACACCAAAGGCAGCCGCTCCACCTAAAGCGATACCGGTTTTAAGTAAATTTCGTCTATTCATGATAATACTCCTGTCTGTGTATTATGCGGTGTACTATGTGGTTTATTCAGGGTAGCTATTTTTTGCTCGGTTGGTGTTTTGGTCATATTTAACAGTTGCCACATTAGCACAGAAACCAACGCCCATAAGCCCAACATGGAAAGCATGCCTAAACCACCGTCAGCATTCCATTCAAAATGATAGGGATTGGCTAAGGCATTATATTTGGCTAAGGTTTGTACCTGAATGAATAACACCCAACGCACCATGCCGGTGAAAATCAACGCGAAGATAACGGATAAACCCAAGGAAAAACGAAATGGCGGTAACAGTAACCAGCCAGCGATTACAAGGGCGAAAACCGCGGTGAAAATCGGCAAGGTTTTTTGCTGATATAATTGTGTTAATTGATCAGCAATGTCACCTGAAGCGGTGCATAAACCGATTAACGCCAAGATAAATAGGGTGAGGCTAAATAAAGCCCAATGACGTAAATAAGCCAAGTTTTGTTGGGTGCGTAATTTCACTGTCCATTGAATTAACAACATGGAAGTCGGTAAGGCACTGAAAATAATCAGTGGGGCAAACCAAGGATTATGCCAAAGCGGTCTGGCTTGCACTTGATACACTTCCATACAAGTGTAAAACAAAATGGCTGCCACTGAAATTAATACTAGACCACGCACCCAATGTAACCAGATAGCTAATCTTGCGGCTAATTTTGCCGTCATCGGTTGTTTAACCTGATAGAATAACAGCAAGAAATAAGCAGCAACGGTCATGGTAAAAAACGGTAAAATATAAGCGCCCCACCACATGAGTGACCAATAGGTCAGTACGGTATAAAAATGCCAAACACGAGTGGGTTGATGCAAATCGGCAGTTAATGCAATCGGTGCCACAATCGCACAGGTTAACGCCACTGCTACGGCAATCAATTCCTGTTGTGAGCTTGCCTGTTTGACATATCTCATCATCACCGCCCCAGCAACCGCTGTGGCTGCCAATCCAATAAAAAAGAAATAACTCGCCGCCCAAGGTAACCAAGCGACATGTTGCGGTTCAACTAAAATTTCGTTAATCATGCTGCATCCTCCAAGCCTTGCCATAACATTGGCTGACCTTTCACTTGGCTTACAAAAGCATCATCTAAACCTAAATAAAACACTTGCGGAATGGTACCATCTTCAGGTTTTAGCACTTTAAGTTCATCTTTATGTTGCGCGATAAGTTGGCTAATCGTGCTGTTGGGATCTTTTAAATCCCCAATAATTCTGGCACCTCCCACACAACTTTCCACACAGGCTGGCAATAAACCCGCTTCTAATCGATGAGCGCAAAATGTGCATTTATCGGCGGTTTTCGTTTCTTCATTAATAAAACGCGCATCATAAGGACAGGCTTGTACACAATAAGCACAGCCGATACAGGCTTCATTATTAATGACCACAATACCATCTTTGCGCTGATAAGTGGCTTGCACAGGACAAACGGGTACACAAGGTGGGTTATCACAATGATTACATAAACGAGGTAATAACACATTGTTAATCATATGGTTTTCGTTCACCACTTCATATTGACGGACAGTGGTACGAAATTCGCCCAGCGGGCTGTTATTTTCTACTGAACAACTCACCGTACAAGCCTGACAACCTATACAACGTCGCAAATCAATCAACATGCCATAACGATGTTCAGCACTCCCTTCTCTGCGCGCTGGCTGAAAATTCTGCTCAGCATAACTTAACGGCACAAATGCCGATCCCACTGTTAATGCAGAGAAATTTTTCAGTAGTTTTCGTTTAGTTAACTCCATAGTATTTCTCCCTGAAACTTAAAATAAAAGCACTTGAAATAAAAGAAACTTGAAATCAATAAGATTTGATCGTATTGTTAAGTATATGAATAAAAAGTGATATTGTGGTTTTCCACATAAATCATTGTTCTATGATCCAGATCAAGGAAATAGCCATGAAATTCCCAAAAATGCGGTCTTTTTTGCAATATTTTTTGCGATATGTAAGCGTTATTGGTTTGCTATGCCTATTTTTTCCTGTGATAGCCAAAGCAAATGATTGGCAAATCGGTATTCTCGCCCAGCGGGGAACCACTCACACCTATGCCAAATGGCAACCTTGGGTGGATTGGCTAAATCAGCAACTTAATCCTGAGCATCATTTTGTGCTAGTGATGTTGGATCTTGACGATCTCAAACAAGAAAAAGCCAAAGACTTGGATTTTATTATCACCAATCAATCGCAATTTTTTTATTTAAATGATACCCCCGTACGTTGGTTAGTCACACTCAATTCGCCACGCCAGCAGCACAATACGATTGGACGCATAGGCAGCGCGATTATTGTACGCGCAGATAGTCAGTATAGGACATTGCAGGATTTAAAAGGCAAAAAAATCGCTGCCGTAGGAAATGACGCTTTTGGTGGTTTTCTATTGGGGTATCATGAATTTGTACAACATAATCTGAGCGAAAAACACGATCTCCATTTTCAGTTTACCGGTTTTCCGGTAGATAATACACTTTTTTGGCTTAAAGAGAAGAAAGTCGACGCTGCCATCACGCCGGTTTGTTTACTGGAAGATTTGGTCATTGAAGGTGTATTAAAACAACAAGATTTTCGCTTACTGCTCGACAAACCCAATACTATTGGTTGCTGGGCGAGTACGGATTTACTGCCCAATTGGTCGTTGGCTGCCATGCCCAAAGTGCCACATAGTTTAGCCACAACATTAGTCACCCTATTATTAAACCACAGTCCCGCTGAACTGCCCCAATGGACACCACCTCTTTCTACCTTACAAGCAGATTATATTTTGCGTGAACTCTATCGCCATCCACAACAAAATCTTTGGGCGGATGTGAAGTATTGGCTGATACAATATCAAGGCTGGATTATTGCCATCATATCATTTATTTTGTTGAATTATCTTTGGGTAAGTTGGCAAATTCACCGCAAAAGTAAAGCGCTAGAACAGGTTTATCAAGATTTACATTTTTATCAGAAACAACTTGCTCAGGCCGATCGTTTAAGTATATTGGGCGAAATGACGGCGGGTATTGCACATGAAATTAATCAACCTCTATCCGCCATTAGCATGTACAGTGCGGGTTTAAAACATCAATTAAGCCAATCCGGTTACGCCAGTCAAGTGACGAATAAAATCCTAGACGTTTTAGATAAAATCATCCATCAGGTCGATCGCAGTGTCAAAATTGTACAAAACTTACGCCATTGGGCGAAAGCTAAAAATGCCAATGACAAAGAACGCATTTTGCTACATACTACCTTACAACGTACCATTTATTTTGTGCAACAACAAAATAAACAAGCGAAAATTCAATTAAACTGTGATATTCAGTTACAGATTTATGTCTGTACCACAATGTTAGAACAGGTAGTCTGCAATTGTTTACTGAATGCCTTGCAGGCTAATGCTGACCAAATTGCAATAAATGTACAACCTATTCACACAGATAAAATACAAATTGAAATTGTAGATAACGGCAGCGGTTTCACCCAACAACAACTGGATTTCCCGTTTGTTCCATTTCAAAGCACAAAACCCGATGGATTAGGCTTAGGCTTGGTGATTTGCCAGCGTTTAATCCAATCGCAAGGTGGAGATATTCAGCTCAGCAATCTGCCACAAGGTTCTGGAGCAAGAGTTAACTTATTATTACCAAAGGGGAATTATGCAAATTCATTTAGTGGATGACGACCCAAGTGTCTTAGATTCAACCCAGTTTTTGCTGGAACAATTGGGTTATCAAGTAACCACTTGGTCAGACAGCGTAAAATTCGTACAAAATGCACCGCACTTTGTGCCGGGTATCGTATTATTAGATATGAAAATGCCGTTAATGGATGGCAAACAGGTTCATCAATATCTCAGTAAAATACAAAGCACCCTTGCGGTGATTATTATGACTGCCTATGCGGATGTCCCAATGGCGGTATCTGAATTAAAGCAAGGTGCGGTGGATTTTTTACAAAAACCGGTCGATTTTGAACACTTGCGTGCCACTTTACAAATTGCCGAACAACGCACGCTATCAAACTATGAAAAACAGAAAATTAAGCAGGATTATCATACCCTTAGTCCAAAACAACATGAAATTCTAGCGTTAATCATACAAGGCAAAATCAACCGTGAAATCGCCCAACAATTGAATATTGCGATTCGTACGGTGGAAGTCCATCGGGCTCAAATTATGCAAAAAATGAATGCCAAAACCTTAGCCGAATTGATTTATAAGCGATCATTGCTAGATTAAACGTTCTCCCCTATTTTGGGGCTGAAATTTATGCTATTTTATTTCTCCATTTATTTATAACCTCAATAAGGAAAATTATGCAAACACTACTAAAAATAACCCATCTTGTCAGTAAAACCTTTGCTCTTTGGGTATTGATTTTTGCTTTTCTGGCTTTTAAATTCCCAACTTATTTCATAGAAATTCGTCATTATATTACTTACTTGCTCGGTATTGTCATGTTCGGTATGGGAATTACATTAACATTTAATGATTTTAGTGAAGTCGTTAAACATCCTAGGTCTGTAGTTATTGGCGTGATCGGACAGTTTGTAATTATGCCGGCTATTGCTTTTGCACTGGCTAAAATATTTGCTTTACCTGCTGATTTAGCTGTCGGTATAATTTTAGTCGGTTCTTGCCCCGGCGGGACATCATCTAATGTAATGACCTATTTGGCAAAAGGTAATACGGCACTTTCTGTTGCCTGTACAACTATTTCTACTTTATTAGCCCCGTTACTTACCCCGGTTATTTTCTATGTACTTGCAAGTCAATGGTTAGAAATTGATGCTTCTGCTATGTTTATCTCCGTGTTAAAAATGGTACTTCTGCCTATTTTATTAGGTTTAATCGTACGTGCTTTATGTAAACAGAAAATCTATGAAATTAGCAAAACCATGCCATTACTTTCCGTTATTTCTATTGTACTGATCTTGTCTGCGGTGGTTGCGGTTAGTAAAGACAAAATTGTAGAATCAGGCTTATTGATTTTCGCTGTGGTTGTTCTGCATAATTGTTTAGGCTATCTCGTTGGCTTTTCTGCGGCAAAACTTTTACGTTTAGATAACTATGACAGTAAAGCGATTTCTATTGAAGTAGGCATGCAAAATTCAGGCTTAGGAGCAGCACTCGCAGCGGCTCATTTTAATCCTATTGCGGCAGTACCCAGCGCTATTTTCAGTTTCTGGCATAATGTATCAGGTCCAATTGTCGCTAATATTTTTTCTACTATTAAAAATCGCACCCAATAATTAACTTTATAATAGGTCGCTAGTTGAGCGACCTTTCTGTAATTTATATTTCATTTATGTTTCGCTAATAAATTTCTGACGCAATTGATGCAATTGATCTCTGACAGCAGCAGCTTTTTCAAATTCTAAATCTTGCGCAAATTTATACATTTGTTGCTCCAATTTTTTAATTTCTTTTTGTAAGGCTTTTGGATCATTCGCTAGATAACTGGCTTGAGGTTCTTCAATACGATTTGCTTTAGATTTGGTTTTACCTTTAGCTTTATTTATTGCCCCTTGTCCAATATCCAATAATTCGCCTACTTTTTTATTCAACGCTTGCGGGATAATACCTCGTTCTTGATTATATTTGATTTGTTTTTCACGGCGACGGTTAGTTTCCGTGATGGCTTTTTGCATGGAATTGGTGATACGATCTGCATATAAAATGGCTTTTCCTTTCAGATTTCGGGCAGCTCGTCCAATAGTTTGAATTAATGAGCGTTCAGAACGTAAAAAACCTTCTTTGTCGGCATCTAAAATTGCCACCAACGACACTTCGGGAATATCCAAGCCTTCACGCAATAAATTAATCCCAACCAATACATCAAATTCACCTAAACGCAGATCTCGAATAATTTCTACTCGTTCTACAGTGTCAATATCCGAATGTAAATAACGTACTCGCACACCGTGTTCTTCTAAATAATCGGTAAGATCTTCTGCCATACGTTTGGTTAAAGTGGTAACTAATATCCGCTCATTGCACTCTGCTCGTTGACGTGCTTCCGATAATAAATCGTCCACCTGAATGGAAACCGGACGGATTTCAATTTCGGGATCCAATAAGCCTGTCGGTCGTACCACCTGATCGATAATCTCCGTACCTGATTTTTCTAATTCATAGGGACCCGGTGTAGCAGAAACATAAATGGTTTGTGGGGCTAACCGTTCAAATTCTTCAAACCGCAAGGGGCGATTATCCAATGCTGATGGCAAGCGGAAACCATATTCTACCAGCGTTTCTTTGCGCGAACGGTCACCACGATACATACCGCCAATTTGTGGCACAGTAACGTGGCTTTCATCAATAATTAATAACGCATCGGACGGCATATAATCAAATAAGGTCGGTGGCGGTTCACCCTCATTCCGTCCGGATAAATAACGGGAGTAATTTTCAATGCCTGAACAATAGCCCAGTTCGTTCATCATTTCAATATCAAATTGGGTGCGTTGGCTAATCCGCTGTTCTTCTAATAATTTGTTTTCTTTAATAAACTGTTCACGGCGTTGTACTAATTCCGCTTTAATTTTTTCTATCGCATCTAAAATCCGTTCTCTCGGCGTAACATAGTGGGTTTTCGGATACACCGTAAAGCGCGGTATCGTACCAAAGCTGGTGCCGGTGAGAGGATCAAACAGGCTTAAACGTTCGATTTCCTCATCAAAGAGTTCAATGCGAACCGCTTGATCGTCCGATTCTGCGGGGAAAATATCAATCACTTCACCGCGTACTCTAAAGGTACCGCGTTGAAAAGCTTGATCATTACGCGTATATTGCAATTCTGCTAATTTCGCCAAGATTTGGCGTTGATCAATAATGGCGCCTGTTTGTAAGTGTAACATCATTTTTAAATAGCTATCAGGATCGCCCAAACCATAAATTGCCGAAACCGATGCCACCACAATAGTATCTCGTCGCTCTAAAAAAGATTTGGTAGCGGATAATCGCATTTGCTCAATTTGATCATTAATCGACGCATCTTTTTCAATAAAGGTATCACTAGACGGCACATAGGCTTCGGGTTGGTAATAATCATAATAAGACACGAAATATTCCACCGCATTTTCGGGGAAAAAAGCTTTCATTTCAGCATAAAGCTGTGCGGCTAAGGTTTTATTCGGCGCAAGTACCATGGCAGGGCGATTCAGTTGAGCAATCACATTCGCAATAGTAAATGTTTTTCCCGAACCGGTCACTCCCAGCAAAGTTTGATGGGCTAGACCATCATTTAAATTTTCTGTTAATTTTGCAATAGCAGTAGGTTGATCACCTGATGGTTGAAAGTCGGAATGCAAAATAAAAGGTTTACTATTAATTTTTGTTGCCATAATTGCTACTGATCATTTATAAAGTGCGGTATATTTTATCATATTTTTATGACCAAATCAGATTGAAAAAATCCAAGTTTTACACAGAGTTATATTTGTCAAGCTGAATAAGAAATATTTTCTTAAAAAATTTCTCTATTTTCCACTAGATTTTAATTAACTTATTGATTTTTATATTAATGTTATTTTGCGAACAATGATCAATGGAAAGGCTACCAAGCTAGATATTGCCTAGCGTTGACGCTTTTTTATAAAATTAACTCACAGAGTTATCCACAGATTTTGTGGATAGAAAAAAACAATAAATTTTCTTTCTTTTGGCACTTGACAATCTTGTCAGAGATCATTATCATTCGCCACCAATCTTGAGTGATTCAGAGTTATTCCTCCTTAGTTCAGTCGGTAGAACGGTGGACTGTTAATCCATATGTCGCAGGTTCGAGTCCCGCAGGAGGAGCCATTTCCTTTTGGTGAGCTTTTATTTATCTCCTTTGATAAAAGTTCATTTTACACCAGAAGTTTTAGCCCAAAAATTTTTGGGCTTTTATTTTTTCTTGCCTATATCCCTCTTTTATTTAATCCGCTATAATGCCGACTTTTATTTGCTATTGAAAATTTACATGCTTTTACCCAGTTTAGCCATTATTATCGGATTACTCTTATTAGTTTGGTCAGCAGATCGCTTTGTCGATGGTGCAGCCGCTACTGCACGCCATTTTGGTATGTCTCCACTTTTAATCGGTATTGTGATTATCGGATTTGGCACATCCGCCCCCGAAATGGTGGTTTCTGCAATATCCGCCCTTGACGGTAGCCCTGGTATTGCCTTAGGGAATGCCTATGGTTCCAACATTACCAATATCGCCCTTATTCTAGGTTTCACTGCCTTAGTTAAGCCTGTTTTAGTACATTCACAAGTACTTAAACAAGATCTTCCGATCTTGCTTTTGGTTACCGTAATTTCAGCCTATCTGCTCTATGATATGCAAATTTCTCGCCTTGATGCAGGTATTTTAATTGCCATGCTCGCCATCTATATGACATGGACAATTTGGCAAAGTTTGCGTCATAAAAACCATACGTTACCCGAAGAGTTACAACAACAAAAATATATGCCGTTAAGCAAAGCACTTTTATGGCTAGTTATCGGTTTAATGCTGCTGATGACAAGCTCGCAATTATTAGTCTGGGGAGCGGTTGAAGTGGCTCATTACTTTGGTGTCAGCGATTTAATTATCGGTTTGACCATTGTGGCAATTGGTACATCGTTACCCGAATTGGCCTCATCCATTGTCGCAGCTCGCAAAGGCGAAGTGGATTTAGCGGTAGGCAATATTATTGGTTCAAATTTATTTAATACTCTTGCGGTGGTGGGAATTGCCGGCGTGATTCACCCGATGCAAGTGGAAAGTGCGGTGCTTTCGCGTGATGTTTTAGTTATGTCAGTGCTGACTGTCGCTTTATTTGCTTTAGGTTATTCCTTTAAGCAAAAAAACGGATATATCGGACGGTTTAAAGGATTGTTATTATTGATGAGCTATATTGGCTATAATAGTTATTTATTTTATACCGCAATTTAGTGCTACTCCCCCTGTTAAACAGGGGATCTTTCATCCTAAGCGTGCTAATAAGCGCTGTGCTAACTGATTTCGTTCCATTTCATTCAACGCCTTATTTTGCGCATTCGTCAACATAAAAAAGTCTTCTGCTTTCGCCCCAACTGTAGTAATTTTAGCATTTATAATATTCAATTTTAACTCACTAAACACTTGGCTCACTTCTGCTAATAAACCCGCTTTATCCAATGCAAACAGTTCCATTTCAGTATATTCGGCTTTTTTCATCTCTAAAAAACGTACGTCGGTTTTGACTTGAAAATGCCTTAATCTCGGATTAATCGGAATGGATAATGTCGGCAACTTATCAGAATTTAATGCCATCATTAAACTTTTTTCCAAATCCCGACGACGATCAAATTTCAGTAAATCACCATTGAGTTCGCTCACAATAAAAGTATCCATCGCATAGTTATCAATACTGGTGCTAATTTTTGCATTATGAATACTGAGTTTTTTTGCCCCAATGGTTGCCACCACTTTATAAAATAAATTTGCCTGATCCTGACAATAAATAAACACCGGCGTACCGCCATCGGAAAAACGGTTACTAATTTTCACCAAGGGTTGTGATACGATATTTTCCAATAGCTCAATATGCCAAACCAGTTCTTTGGCTGTATGACGTAAGAAATAATCATCTGAACAACGTTGCCACAAGGTATTAATTTGCTCAAGATTTGGATTTTGCACCATTGCCAGAGCCTGTTCTCGATGCTCTTCAATGATTTTTTGATTATCTAACAGCTGATCCATTCCCCACTCAAATTGTTTTAAAGTGGATTGATACAAGCTAGTAAACAACGTCCTCTTCCAACTGTTCCACAAAGTCTGATTAGTCGCACAAATATCTGCTACCGTTAAACACAACAATAAATCCAAACGTACTTTATTTTGTACTTCTGCTGCGAATGCCATAACCACTTCAGGATCGTAAATATCTCGTCGTTGGGCGACCGTTGACATCAATAAGTGTTGTTTCACTAACCATGCCATCGTGGTAACTTCCCGACCATCAAAACCATGTTGTTGCGCAAATTGTCGCATATCCACTGCCCCTAAATCAGCATGCTCCCCACCACGACCTTTAGCAATATCATGAAATAACGCACTGATATACAATAAAGTGCGGTCAGCAACGGTGGAAAAAACCTGATGACAAATAGGATAATTATGTTCAGTTTCGCTCTGTAAGAAACTTTCTAATGTTAATAACACTCGAATAGTATGCTCATCCACGGTGTACACGTGAAATAAATCAAATTGCATTAATCCTTCAATGTCTTGCCACTGTGGAATATAAGCGGTTAACACGCCGTATTTATGCATCGGCACAATAGCACGAACAATAGCATTTGGTTGGGAAAATAAACGTAAGAATTTTTCTCGAGCAAGGGGAATTTTGCTTAAAGGTTGACCAAGCTGGCTTAACGCAATTTGTAATTGACGTAAGGTGGATGAATGAATTTCCGCTTGCTGTTGAGCGGTGAGATGATAAAACAAGTCTAAAATCGTTTCAGGCTGTTGGATAAAACAATTTTCATCGACTAAACAAATAGCATTATTTTGTATAATAAAATTGGTATCTAACCAAACACTGGCATTTTGCACCGCAGTTTGGGCTAATAGAAAGTGTTCGCGATAATGTTTTGCCAAAATATCACTTAAACTGGAAATACTTTGTAAGGCTTGGAAAAAGCGTTTCATCATTTGTTCCACACCAACATTGCCCTTGCCCTGATAACCTAACAATTCTGCCACTTTGATTTGTCGATCAAACAATAAACGATTGTCATAACGCTTCAAAACCAAATGCAAAGCAAATCGTACTTTAAATAAAAATTGTTGATTGAGTTTTAAGGCTTCATATTCTTCAGGATAAATAAAACCAGATTGCAGAATTTCTTGCAAGGTCATGGCATTGGAATGGCGTAACGCAATCCAGTAAATTAAATGCAGATCACGCAATCCCCCCGGACTGTATTTAATATCCGGCTCAAGATTGTAGCTGGTATTATTATACCGTTGATAACGTTGATTTTTTTCTGCTAATTTGGCATTAAAAAACGTTTCTCTTGGCCAAAAATCAGCTCGCTGTAATAGTGCGGTTAATTTTTCAAAAGTTTCTCGTTTTCCGCATAGATAACGGCTTTCCAATAAATTCGTCGCAATCGTAATATCCGAGCGCCCATTTTTATCACATTCTGCTAAAGTACGGACACTCACTCCTACATCAAAGCCGCAATCCCACAGAAACTGAATAAAATCCGTAATCTTTTGTTCTAGTTGTGGAGAATTTGGTTGCGCCGTTAAAATTAAGAAATCTAAATCCGACAACGGAAACATTTCTTGCCGACCATATCCCCCTACCGCAACCAAGGTTAATTCACTTTGATCGAGTTGGAAATGTTGCCAAAGTTGACAAAGTAGCTCATCACAAAATAAAGTGCGGTGAGAAATAAACAAGTTTATATCCGCTTGTGCAAAATTATCTAATTCTTGCTGTTTCAGCAATTCTCGCTGTTGTTTGATGTGGGTTGGGGTGAGTGTTTGCATGATTTTCTGGTTAAATTCAATTTTTAAGGGGTAGGGGCGTATTGCATACGCCCACAACAGATCGAGCAAAAGGGCGTATGCAATACGCCCCTACATTAATTTCTATTTATTTTCCATAAAGCGTGTAATTCGCCCTGCTTTTTCTTCTTCTTCACGAATGGTCATCACTTCACAACCATTTTCTGTCACCACAATTTGATGTTCATATTGTGCTGAATGACTGCGATCTTTGGTTTTTACGGTCCAGCCATCGCCCATTAAACGCACTTCTTTTTTGCCCGCGTTAATCATTGGCTCAATCGTGAATACCATGCCCTTTTGTAATACCACACCGCCATCATCGGCATAATAATGTAACACTTGTGGTTCACTATGGAATTGATCACCAATACCGTGACCACAATATTCACGCACCACGCTAAAAGTTTGTGACTCGGTATATTTTTGCACTGCACGTCCAATTTCTTTTAAACGAATGCCCGGTTTAACCACACGTAAACCGACATACAAGGCTTCTTGTGCCGCTTCCACTAATTTTTTACTGCGGATATTGGTTTCACCCACAATGTACATTTTGGAATTATCACCATAATAACCGTCTTTAATTACCGTCACATCAATATTTAAAATATCACCATTTTTCAAAATTTTATCATCACTTGGAATACCATGACAAACCACTTCATTAAGTGAAATACAGGTAGCTTTCGGAAAACCATGATAATTCAAACAAGCTGGAATCACTTTCTGTACATTTACCATATAATCGTGGCAAATACGATCTAATTCGCCCGTACTCACCCCCGCTTTAATATGTGGTTCAATCATCACTAAAATATCTGCCGCTAATTTGCAGGCTTCTCGTAATTTTACAATTTCTTGTTCTGTTCTTAATGGAATAGCCATATTCTCTCTCTTCATCTAAAAATACTAAAATATTGCCTATATAATAGCACTAAACCCGATTGAAATAAAAATATCCTTGAATGAATTAGTCGGTTATTAGATAATGATAGAAAATTTTTGTTGTGGGAAAAAGTGATGTCAGATATTTCAGTACCTATTAATTTTACCGATGCTGCGGCACATAAAGTCAAAGCATTGATTAGCGATGAAGAAAATTTAGCACTAAAATTACGTGTGTATATTACCGGTGGTGGCTGTAGTGGTTTCCAATACGGTTTTACCTTTGATGAGAAAGTTAACGACGGCGATCTCACCGTGGAAAATTCAGGTGTACAATTAGTGGTGGATCCGATGAGTTTACAATATTTAATCGGTGGCACGATTGATTATATTGAGGGCTTAGAAGGTTCTCGTTTCGTGGTGCAAAATCCTAATGCATCTAGTACCTGTGGCTGTGGCTCGTCATTTAGTATCTAGTATCTAATCGTCTTTTTTAATCCATGGACTTCCAATTTACCTATTATCAAGGCAATGTCATCGCAAAATGTTCAATGGAGCATTTTGCGGTTGCCAACTGGTTTAATACGGAAGTCCCTCATCATTCTCAATTAATTTCCACCGCGCTTTTACACGTCCAACAAGCCAAATCTTTTACACCTGAACAAGAAAGCCAAATTTTAGGCAAAGAATACAGTTTGTTTATCAATGCAGATGAAGTAATGATCCGTGCTAATAATTTATCTATGAGTAATGACGATGAAGAGCTAGAACAGGATTTTCATTATTATGATGAAGAAAGTGTAGCGTTTCTAGGGTTGGAAGATTTTGAGCAATTTTTAAGATCTTATTTAGCCTTTGTAACCTAGTACTTAAGGTACTAGGTTAGCTAGGTTAAGCATGTTGTCATTACTGTAGTAATATTATTTCACAAAGGGATTATTCAATTTCTCCTGCCCAATCGTAGTATGTGGTCCATGTCCGGGGAGAACAACCATATCATCTGGTAATTGATACATTTTTTGCTTAATCGAATTAATTAAATCCGTGTGATTCCCACCGAGCAAATCGGTCCGCCCAATACCTTGCTTAAACAACACATCACCGGTAAATGCAATACCTTCATTATGCTCAATAAAACCAATGTGTCCCGGAGCATGACCGGGTAAATGTAGGATCTCAAATTCAAATCCTGCAATATTTAAAATTTCACCCTCTTTATCTAACCAATGATCGGGTTCAAAAGCATCAATTTCAAACACACCAAATTGACGAGATTGTTGTGGTAAAGCGGCAAATAAAATCTTATCCAAAGAATTTGATCCCATCATTTCTACATTAAAATATTGTTTTAACTTGGTTGCAGCACCAACGTGATCTAAATGTCCGTGAGTCAGTAAAATCCCTTGCAGATCTAACCCTAAGGCATCAATACGTTTAATTAATTTAGGCGCATCTCCACCCGGATCGATAATAGCGGCTTTTTTCTCGTCATTCCAAATAATAGAACAGTTTTGTTGAAATGCCGTTACTGGAATAATCTCAATATTCATTTTCCCACCTTAAATAAGCATGAATAAAAACAACAAAACCGCCAAACTGCGGTTCTGTTTCTCGTTATTTTCCTTTGATTAACCACGCCAAGTACGCACTGGACCGGTATCAACATGAACAAAATTACTTCTCGGATAATAACCGACACCCCCATTATTTAACCGTTCTGCACTGGCTTTAATTTTAGCTAATGGCACACCGTCAATACGGAAATCTACTGCCTGACCTTTAATATGGTAGCTATTTGATGCAACACCACGAGAATGTTTACGTAAACTATTGTTGGTCGCTTGCGTACGATAACCTGAAATAATTTGAATTTCTGTATTACGCAAACCTAAGCCACCTTGGATATTATACAATTTAGTATATAACTTTGGATCCATGGCACGAGCACGGTTTAAATGCCAATCACGCATAAACCAATTTAATTTTTGTAATGTGGTATTTGAGAAACCTTTACCTTCCGCAAATTCAGAGCTAAATGTTTCTCCGGTATTAATATTTCTTAAACGCAAAATTCGTGGTTTTGGTGTGGAAACGACCGCTAATACGGAGTTAGGTGATAAAGTTGCTGCTCCCAGCACAATTCCTCCTAAAGATAACCATTTGCGGCGACTATGGTTAATTTCTGTCATTTTTCGTTCTCTATATTTGTGTAATGATGATAATTAGAGTAATACTACTCTGCTTAGTTCAAAAATTATAGGCTAAATTTTTAGCCTATAACGTTTTAAAGATATTTCTGCACCGTATTCCAGTTAATGTAATTCGGTGCACTTAGCTTATCATAGCCATAAATATCTGGCAAAGTCTGTACTTTACCATTTTCAATCCAAGTTGTCACATAGTATAAATATACAGGGTTATCAGATTGAATCGGCACAGATGTGGTTTTCTTACTGGCTAAAACCCTCTGTTTTTTATCCATTGACCAACCCGCTTCTTTTAATAATACACTCGCTAATTCATCAGACTTAGATACTCGTACACAGCCAGAACTTAACGCCCTTGATGTTTTATTAAATAAACTACGATTAGGCGTATCATGCAAGTAAATCGCATCAGAACTTGGCATATTAAATTTAAAACGCCCTAACGCACTGTCATCGCCCGCCTTTTGACGAATACGGAATGGTACGGATTTACTATTCACATATTGAGACCAGTTCACGCTGTAAGCACTAATTTTATTTCCTTTACTATCAAAAATTTCCAAACTTGCCCGCTCTGCATAACCGGGATCACGGGCTAACTTTGGCACAATATCTTTAGTTAAAATAGTATTCGGGACATGCCAAGGTGGATTCACTATCAGATTACTTAATTTGCTATACATCACAGGGGTTTTACGTGCTTCTTTACCCACAATAACACGAGAATTTAAGACTAATTTACCATCACGATAATAGTTTAATTGATAGCTTGGAATATTGACAAAAATACCATTTTCAAAGCTCGGAATAATCCGTAAACGTTGTGCATTTAAGGCTAATTTATACAATATAGTACTGGATTTTTCCTTATCAGTCATGGCTAAACTATTTGAGATATATTGTAATGTTTCCTGATATAAATGATTACTTGCCGATAATATATTCACAAAATCTAAATTTTGATTATTTTGCACCGCAGTTAACCAAAGTTCAATTAACTCATCCTCAGGTTTATCGGCTTTATAACTATTTTGCGAATATAACCAATTCTGTGCTAATGACGGCACTTTCTTGGTATAATACATATAGCTTAAAAAAGCATCGGTTAATAAAATATCATGTTGAATCTCTTCTACCGGCGTTACGCTAATAGCATCCAAGGAAATTGCGGCACGAATAGAGATCCCACTGGCAACCAAGCCAGCATATTCATGTAAAAATTTCTTTTTAGCACTTTCATCTTGCCAAATGGGTGAAAATTCTCTAGCCGCATAAATCTTCGCTAAAGTGGAATAAAACTGTATAGGTTGATTTCCCATTAATTCCACTATTTTTGCTTCCGCTTGTTGCTGTTTTTCTAATTCAAGACGAGCTTGTTCGGCAGCTTTCGCTTGTGCAATTTGCTGATTCGCTTGTTCCACATTAATGCTTTCTTTCTGCACATTCGTACCCGAATTAAAATAATCTGACACCGTACAGCTGGTACATAAACCAGAAATTAAAATCACTAATGGTGCAAACTTAAATCGCTGCGCTTTTGCTTTCATTAAAATCCTTAAACTTAATCAAAATACACCGCACTTTGCCCATTTATACCCCTAATTTAAGGTAAACTGCGGTAAAAAATTATTTACTTTTGTGTCTTATCTTCAACTGATTGAGAATCACCTTGAACAGTTCTAGCCGTTTCTGCATTAAATTTCACTAAATCTGCTGCCATTTTTTCCGTCTCTTTTAAAAAGAAATCAGGAGCCTCATAGTCTTTCGGTAAATCATCAATATGTTTTAATGCTTTCTTACCCTCTCTAGCAAATCTTGCATTCAGATCTTTTAACCGTCTTGCGTCATCTTTATCGTGCTCTGCTTTACGTGCTTCATAATTTAATGATAAGAATTTACGCTCACGGCGTTCATCACGAATTTTCAGCTCTTCATTTAACGCCATAAATTCAGGATCTTTAGCGATACGTTGCAAGTGTTTTTCATTTAGCGTTTCTACTGCTTGACGCGCATTCCCTACCTCGGAATAAGTCGCGGCGGGAATTTTATCCCATGGCAATGCATTATCTTCTTTTTCTTCGCCAGTTTCTTTCGTATCAATAATTTCAGGGAAGTTAATATCCGCAGCTACCCCTTTTAACTGGGTACTTCCCCCATCAATACGATAAAATTTTTGAATAGTGTATTGAATAAACCCTAATGGATCTTGATTTAAATCATACACAAAATTTAATGAACGACTTTGTTGAACGGTACCTTTACCAAAGGTATTTTGACCCACAATAATAGCACGGTTATAATCTTGCATTGCTGCCGAAAAAATCTCTGATGCCGAAGCACTGTAACGGTTAATCATCACTAATAAAGGACCAGAATAAACTTGCGCATTGTCAGGATCTTCATGTACCCGAATACGATTATAAGCATCACGAATTTGCACCACCGGACCATCAGAAATAAATAACCCACTTAATTCAACCGCTTCTGTTAATGCCCCCCCACCATTCTCACGTAAATCAATAATTAATGATGTGGCTTTTTTGGTTTTCATTTCATTTAACAATTTGCGGACATCTGCCGTTAAACCAATATAGAAAGTCGGAATTTTAATCACAGCAACATTTTCACCATTAACTTTTTCGACCGTTAATTTGGCAGCACTATCTTCAATACGCACCTTATCACGTACTAACGTAATAATTTTATTTTTCCCACCTTTTTCTGGCTCAATTTCTAAACGAACTTTACTGCCTTTTTTGCCTTTAACCTTTTCAACCACATCTTCTAAACGCCAACCGACCACATCTTCAATCTCACCTGTGGCTTGCCCAACACCGATAATCTTATCACCTGCTTTTAATTTTTTACTCAGCGCAGCAGGCGCCCCCGGAACAAGAGACTGAATAATCGTCATATCATCTTCTTGGCGTAAGGTTGCGCCAATCCCTTCCAATGATAAGTTCATGCTTTCATTAAAGTTTTTGGCAGCTCGTGGTGATAAATAGCTAGTATGCGGATCAATTTCCCGAGCAAAAGCATTCAAATACAGTTGAGTAACATCGTCCGACTTAGTTTGAGTTAAACGACGAATGGCTAAATTATAACGTTTGGTTAACGTTTTCTTAATTTCAGGCCATTTTTTATCTTTTAATTTAAGATCTATAATGTCATTTTTAACGCGTTGTTCCCACAATTTATTCGCGTCTTCTGTGGTTTTCGCAAAAGCCGCTTTTTTACGATCAATTTCAATCTGATCATTAGTGGTTAAATTGGGTTCTTTATCTAACAAAGATAAGGCATAAGCATAACGTTCATAACGGCGTAATGTCATCAATTCATACATTGCAAAGGCAATATCTAATTTACCTTCATTTAATTCATCATCTAATTGATTTGCATATTTTTCACGCAATTCATCAATATCCGACTGAATAAATAAATTATGGCTATAATCTAATAGATCTACATAACGATCAAAAATTTTTTGCGAAAAAGCATCATCTAATTGAAATTTACGATAATGGGATTGAGTTAAACGCGTGGTGACACGTTTGGTTGCTAATGAATTTTCTTCGGTTGCTTGGGGGATTTTAACTTCACTTAATTTGATACTTGGTGCAACCGCACTCACTGCTCCTGAAAAAAACGCAGTTACCAGTAAAACTGAAATATAATTAGCTCTGATAAATTTCATTTTTGACTTTCCTAATAAAAGAAAAACATCATCTAGGCATCCTATAGATGTATAAACGCCGTAATTCACATTTTAACTTAACGATCACTACGGCATTAAAATATTATTATGCAAATAAACGCTCAGCCGTCACGTTCATGACTAACCCATTATCTAATTGAACGCGCGCTGCACCTTTGACAATTTCTAAAATTACCGCATTTTTTGCCCTATCGCCCACTTTTACCTTAACTTGGCTGCCCTGTTGTAAAGAATCAAGAGAAACTGCCCTTAATGGTGCCTTGGCTTCATGTTGACGTAGAGTGACGGGCTTTTTATTTAATTTATTATTCGGTTTATTCTGCTGTGGCTTACGTACTGCACGTTTTTTCATTTTTTCTTTCGCTGCCACTTTTTCAGCTGCGCGTTTCTCCGCCAACTTCGCTTTCGCCTCAGCCAACTGTTGTTGTGCATGTTCTGCATGTTGTTGTTCTAACACGCCGGCTGGATTACCCTGTAAATCTACACGCTCCGCCCCTAAACGACATCCATGTAAATAACGCCAATTTGATGTATATTGACGTAATGCATGACGTAATTGTGTTTTGCTCACATTTTCATCATCCGCCAACGCCTCTGCTAGATCTTGGAACACACCAATTTTAAGAGGTTTTGCTTCCCCCTCTACACTAAAACAAAGGGGGAATTTTTCCGCCAAATACGCAATAATTTCTTTATTTGAACGTTTTGTGACATCTGCACTCACGTTATTATCTTGTTGTTTAACTTGTTCTGTATTTATTTCAACAAATTGTTGAACATCAGTTGTTTGTTCTGTTGTCATATATCAAATCTTAGAATAAAAAATATGCCGTATTTTACCGTACTTTAAGGAATATACGCAATCATTTATGGATAAATTTCAGGGGCAATTGAATTTTAAAGATTATTTTAAATAAAAATATTGACAATATTTGACTAAACCGATATTTCTATCACATTCATATTTTATTTATTTTGGAGAACATCTTATGTCACATTTATCTATTGCCAAATTCGGTGGAACGAGTGTAGCAAATTATCCTGCAATGGTGGCTTGTGCCAATATTGTTATTGCTGATCCTAATACTCGAGTAGTAGTTTTATCTGCTTCTGCTGGTGTTACCAACTTATTAGTCGCTCTGGCTAACGGAGTGGATAGCACTCAACGAGAAAAATTAGTCGGCGAAGTCCGTCAAATTCAAGAAAATATCTTAACTGAATTAAAAAATGATTCTCTCGTCCGACCTGAAATTGAACGTTTATTAAATAACATTGACTCATTATCAGAAGCCGCTAGCCTAGCGACTTCTGCGGCCTTAACCGATGAATTAATCAGCCACGGTGAAATGATGTCAACACGTATTTTCATAGAAATACTACGTGAATTAAAGGCTCAATCTACATGGGTCGATGTACGTTCAGTCGTAGCGACTAATAGTCACTTTGGCAAAGCTGCACCGGATGATGATTTAACCCGAAAAAATAGCGATAATGTGCTAAAACCATTAATTGATCGTGGTGAATTAGTGATTACTCAAGGTTTTATTGGACGTGATCCAGAAGGTAAAACCACTACCCTAGGTCGTGGTGGTTCAGACTATTCTGCTGCTTTAATTGCGGAAGTGTTAGATGCGAAAGATGTGTTAATTTGGACAGATGTAGCAGGTATTTACACCACCGATCCGCGTATTGTGCCAAATGCTCAACGCATTGATACCATGAGCTTTGCGGAAGCCGCAGAAATGGCAACATTCGGCGCGAAAGTATTACATCCAGCGACACTGCTTCCCGCTGTACGTAGTAATATTCCTGTGTATGTAGGTTCAAGTAAAGCGCCACAAGACGGTGGTACTTGGGTGACTCGTGATCCGCAACCACGCCCTACTTTCCGAGCCATTGCGTTACGCCGTGATCAAACCTTATTAACCCTTTCAAGCCTTAGCATGTTACATGCACAGGGATTCTTAGCAAATGTCTTCGGTATTTTAGCTAGACACAAAATTTCGGTAGATACCATCACAACATCCGAAGTAAGCGTTGCGCTCACTCTTGACAAAACAGGATCAGCATCATCTGGTGCAGATCTACTTTCTAATGAATTATTGACTGAATTAAGCGAAGTTTGTACCGTGAAAGTAGATACCGGTTTGTCTCTCGTCGCGCTTATCGGCAACGACTTACACGTTGCTTCCGGCATCGCCAAACGTGTCTTCACCGCTTTAGAGAAATATAATATACGTATGATTAGCTATGGTGCGAGTACCAATAATATTTGTACATTAGTGCCTAGCCACCAAGCTGATGATGTAGTGCGAGCATTACATAAAGAGTTATTTGAATTATCTGAATAGTTTTATTATTTAAATTAATATTAGGCGTTGACTTGAGCAACGCCTAATTAATCAAAATATCCCGAATGCCTGCGAGCATCAGCACCGAAAGCGGATAATAAATCATCGGTTTATCATACACGGGCAGAAGCTGCTTGGATACGCCACGAGTAATCGGGTACAGGCGAGTGCCTGAACCGCCTGCGAGAATAATGCCTTTCATCCTTATTCCCCCAATCCTAAACGTTGATTATAGCTGCCGTCTTGAATTGCTTGCCACCACTCTTGATTATCCAAATACCATTCCACCGTTTTACGCAAACCAGTTTCAAAAGTTTCTTGCGGTTTCCAGCCAAGTTTTTGCTGCATTTTAGTCGCATCAATGGCGTAGCGTTTATCGTGTCCTGGACGGTCTTGCACAAAGGTAATTAGCTCACGGAATGAACCAATATGAGCAAACTGCGGTGCAAATTTGGCGAGTTTTTCACTGCCTTTTAGACTATCCAAAATGTCGCAAATGGTTTCCACTACCGTCAAGTTAGTTTTCTCGTTGTGTCCACCAATATTATAGCTTTCGCCAATTTCGCCTTGGCTCAACACCAAATGCAACGCACGAGCGTGATCTTCCACAAATAGCCAATCACGAATTTGATCGCCCTTACCATAAATAGGCAATGGCTTACCGTGAATGGCGTTTAAAATCACGAGTGGAATGAGTTTTTCAGGGAAATGGAACGGGCCGTAGTTGTTAGAACAGTTCGTTAGCACCACAGGCAAGCCATAAGTGCGATGCCACGCACGCACCAAGTGATCGCTGGACGCTTTGGACGCAGAATAAGGACTGCTCGGGGCGTAAGGCGTGGTTTCGGTGAACAAATCGTCCGTGCCGTGTAAATCGCCAAACACTTCATCGGTGGAAATATGATGAAAACGAAACGCCGCTTTTTTCTCACCACTCAAGCCGTTGTAATAATGACGAGCTACTTCAAGCAGAGTGTAAGTGCCGATAATATTCGTTTCAATAAAGGCAGCAGGCCCGTCAATGGATCGATCAACGTGGCTTTCGGCAGCCAAGTGCATCACGGCAGCGGGTTGATATTTCGCAAACACTTGCTCAAGGGCAGTTTTATCGCAAATATCCACTTGCTCGAAAGCATAGCGTGGATCGTTTGCGACACTTTTGATTGAGTTAAGATTACCAGCGTAGGTGAGTTTATCCACGTTTATTACGCTGTCATTTGTGTGGTTAATTATATGGCGAACCACTGCTGAGCCGATAAAGCCTGCACCGCCTGTGAGTAGGATTTTCATAAAAATTAATTAATTCCCTTGATTTTTGAATTAAACATCCATATATAGAAGACAAGCTATGATTACCAGCTTTCATAGTGAAATATATAGTATCCATAAAGATTAAGGAGCCAAAAATGAAATACTATCCTGGAAAAATTGTTCCCCAATCAGGTATCTATGGTATGTATAATACTAATGGTCAAAAAATAAATGAGGTAACTTGTGTGAAAAATGAGAGATTTCCTCCAACTATCTCATCCGAACAATACTATAAACTTGTAAGAGCTACAAAATAAGTTTTCTAAAGGCAATTCTAGCATGATGAATTGCCTTGTTTAATAAGCCCCATCTCTTTTCAACACTACATTCACCGTTTTAAACAGAATCACAATATCATTCCATAAAGACCAATTTTTCATATACCAAACATCTATCTCAACACGGCTATCAAAATCAATTTCACTTCGTCCGCTAACTTGCCATAGTCCCGTTATACCCGGCTTTACACCAAGAACAAGTGGTGCTTTCTGTCCTATATCTGATTTTTCTTCCACCATGTAGGGACGAGGACCTATTAAACTCATGTTACCTATTAATACATTAATTAACTGTGGAATTTCATCAAGTGATGTTTTACGTAGAAATTCCCCAATCTTAGTAATTCGTGGATCATTAATATATTTATGATATTGTTCATAATATGCTTTTTCATCGGGATTATCTTTGAGCCATTGTTCCATAAAACTTTGATCGCTATACATAGAACGGAATTTATAACAAATAAATTCTTTACCATTTAAACCTAAACGTTTTTGTTTAAAGAAAATTTTTCCTTTTGGGTCTTCCTTTTTTATCAAAAATGCAATTACTATTAACAATAATAACCAAAATGGCATTGAAACGATAACCAATATATAATCAAAAATAGTTTTAACTATTCTATTCGTTTTACTCAATAACTTATTTTCCAATGTAAAAATATTAATGCGAGAGTTGAATAAATTGTAAATATACGATTGGGAAAAATCATATTCTCTTAGAACTGGGGTAAAAATAATCTCTCTATTATGATTAATATTTTTTTCAATAATTGTATTTAGTTTATCCTTATCTAGATTTAGACTATCAATAAATAATATTTTATGTTCAGAATGTTCTGCTTTAACATAGCCTAGATAAAAATTATCAAATAATTCCGAACTAAAAGTCTCATTATTTGTAATCACTTTTGCAGGTTTACGCCAAATTCCACATCTAAATAATATTTTTTTTACGATAAATTTAGAAATAGGTAAGATAATACAGATAAAAAAGAAAATTAAAATTAATGTGCTACGTGAATAATATTCTGCATTCTGACTCATAACCAAACCAGCTAAAAGCAAAGCGAATGACAAAATACTCGCTTTTACAATAAGTAGACTTTCATGCCAAAAATCAAAACGTTTTGTATATATTCCAAAGTAAGCTAAAATAAGTAACAAAGTAACATAAACCGCAAAAAATCTAACATACTCATACCCTATAATAGGAGCATCAATGAACCAATTTAATATTTGGCGAAAAGAAACTGCAACAAAAATGGAAAATAAAATAGCAATAATATCAAATAAAACCAATGCTAAAGTTGTAATAAATTTATTCATAACAATTTCTTTTCCTATTAAATTCTATTTGGATTTTAACTGTTCTACAATATTTTTCACTTTCTGTGATGATCCTTTCTTAGTTACTAACAAAGCATCATCTAAATTAGCAATAATAAGATCATCTACATCAATAAGTGCCGTAATTATTTTTTTACCTAAAACAGTATTGTTGTTACTGTTTAATGAAAATAACTTACCATCTGAATGGTTACCATTTTCGTCCCTTTTGTATTCATCAGCTAATGAATCAAAACTCCCCACATCAGACCAATTAAAATCTGAACATACAATTTTGATCTTTTTAGAATGTTCCATTACTGCGTAATCTATACTATTTGCAGGAATTTCTAGCATATCTTCTTTTAAAACTGAAATAACTCTATCTTCAATAGATGCTTTTTTATAAGCCGTTAAAGAATGACTGAAAATTTCGGGAGAAAATTTCGCAAGTTCTGATAAAAACGTTTCCACTTGGAAACAAAACATGCCACTATTCCAAAAATAATGCCCACTTTCTACATATTTTTTTGCTGTTATTAAATCAGGCTTCTCATGAAATTCAACTACATTTTCCTGATCAAAGGTTTCGATATAACCAAATCCTGTTTCTGGATATTTAGGTTGTAATCCGAATGTCACTAGATAGCCTTGTTTTGAGAAATTTTCCGCTTTTTCTACCGCACTTTTATATGCTGATTCATCTTTTATCAAATGATCTGAAGATGTAACAAGCACAATATCATCAGGCTCCAAACTCAAACAAGCCAATGCAATAGCTGGTGCTGTATTACGCCCAATCGGTTCAAGTAAATACTGAAAATTTTCGTGTTTAAGTTCTTGCGCTTGTCCTAATGCTAACATATATTGCTCAACATTAGAAACAATCAATGTTTTATCACAAATTTCGCTATTTCGTTCAATGTTCATTTGATACAAAGATTTTTCACCAAATAACTTTACAAATTGTTTTGGCATTGTATGGCGGCTTAACGGCCATAATCTTGTTCCTGAACCGCCACATAAAATTAAATTAATCATTTTTATCGCCCTTGAAATAGTTGGTATTTTTGTTCTACATAATAGCTTATTTCTGTTTCAAAGCGTTGCGTAGAAAAATTAGCAGCATGCTTCCTAATCTTATCAAAATCAAATGTATGATAATTTTGTTCTAACATATTGATTGCGTTTAATAAACTTTCAACATTTTGTTTATCAAAGTGAATACCTGTTATATTATTTATAACAGTCTCTTTTGTTCCACCTTTTGATAAACAAATCACTGGCGTTCCACAGGCTTGTGCTTCAACAGGAATAATGCCAAAATCTTCTTCCGCAGCGAAAACAAATGCTTTCGCCCTTTGCATTAAATCTAACAAAACGGAATCAGGTTGATAACCTAAAATTTCAATATTTTTATGATTACCTGCTTTTTCTTTAATTTTTTGCATATCAGGACCAGCCCCTACAACAACTAACCGTTTATTTGTTTGACAAAATGTTTCTATAATTAAATCTATTTTTTTATAAGGGACAAGCCGAGATGCGGTTAAATAAAAATCTTCTTTTTTATCTGAAAATTGGAATTTTTCAATATCCACTGGGGGATAAATAACATCTGCTTGTTTCCCATATACTTTTTGTATCCGATTAGCAATATATTTCGAATTTGCAATATAGTGATCAACTCGATTAATGGTTGACATATCCCACAGTCTTAATTTATGCAAGAAATATTTTGCTAGTATGGATTTAATCCCTTTTTCTAACTTGCTTTCTCTTAAATATTGGAAATAAAGATCCCAGGCATAACGTACAGGTGTATGCATATAACAAATATGAAGTTGATTTGCATGTGTTAATACACCTTTCGCAACGCAAGAAGATGAAGATAAAATCAAATCATAGTCACTAAGATCAAATTGCTCTATCGCAAAAGGGAATAAAGGTAAATAATTTCGATATTTATTCTTTGCTTTTGGCAGTTTTTGAATAAAACTGGTTTGAATAGTCTTCCCATTGACTATTGTTTGACGGTCTTCATCAGTTAGAAAATCAATTAAACTAAAATGGTCTAAATCATTCCAAATATGATTAAAACTCGCAATGCATTTTTCTGCACCGCCACAAACATTAAACCAATCGTGAACAAGAGCCTTCTTCATTTATTTTTTCTCAATTAAATATTCATAACCAAGTTGCGAAAATGCATATTTCACATTTCTCACAACATTATCCCAAGTATATAGCTTTGCTCTTTCAAGACCTTTTTTTGCTAAGATGTCTCTTACATTTGAATCACTGAATAATTTATCAATGCCTCTGGCTATTTCATCTATATCATGGGGATTAACAAGTAAAGCTGCATCACCGGCAATTTCAGGCATTGACGTAATATTAGATGTTATTACCGCTGTTCCGCAAGCAAATGATTCAACAATAGGTAAACCAAACCCCTCATAAAGCGATGGGAAAACAGAAAATAATGCACCACGATAATAATTGGCTAATTCATCATCAGATAATCGACCTGTAAAAATAACATTTTTTTCTATATTCAACGACCTTAATAAATTCGTTAAATAATCTGTTGTATTCCCAGAAAAAACTAATTTAATCTCTTCGCCAGCTTTCGTTTTCGCAAAAGCATGAATAAGTGATTCTTCATTTTTATGTCCTTTTCTATTACTAACACAAAATATATAAGGTTTATCTAATACAATCTTATTAGACCGAACCGTAAAATGATGGGAAACACCATTTCCTACAACAAAAACCTTATTTTCTTGCACAGAAAAGAATTCAATAATTCTTTTTTTGGAAAATTCAGATACCGTAAGAATAGCAGCCGCATTATGGCATAATCTATTCAAAATAGTTCTATAATATAGCCTTTTTAATATGGAGCTATTTTCGTTTCTATCAATATGATTCAAATCATGAACTGTCAATATATAAGGTTTCTTACAAAAAATCGGAGAATTATATCCCGGTGAAAAAAATAATTCACAGGTTTGCAACTTTTTATCAAGTGATAACCTAAAAGGATCAAATGGACTCACTGGATTGTAATCATTTTTATACTCCTGAGTACTATCCAATTGTAATCCATTATAAATTTCTTGTGCAAATCGCCCAATGCCATTTTCTCCGATCCAGCGAGAATCAAAAAGCAACATATATTCCTCTTAACTAAAAATTGATTTATATGGATATAGATTATTATCTGGTAATGCTAAGGTTTGATAAATATTTAATGATGCATACAAACAAACTATAGCGACCGCAATAATTTTAGAAGACCGCCCCTTAAATGCCATAGGAAATGCTGAAAAAAAGAATATTTCAGATAAGCGATAATATAATGATAATCTTGTTGCAATAAGCTCATATTGACTACATAGTAAATATATCACAACACTTAAAAGCATTCCCCATAAAATAATATTTTTACGTTGTTCATCTAGCCCCATTCTATCTATTAAAAAACAAACAAGTGCTAATATAATCAAGCGAGACACCGTTTTAAATGAGAAAAAAGCCTCATTGTTAAATTGTTGATTGTTTTGGTAAGACATTGCACGATCAATCACTCTAATACCCATATTTTCAAAATGAGATAAAAAACTAATAATGATTTCTGTAAATTTAATAGCTGCCAGAAATAATGATATAAACAATATTAAAACAAATAATTTTTTAGTACATTTAAATCTCACAATCAATAAAAATGGTATAAATATAATAGATGTTGAGTGAAACAACATTGCAAGACAAATAAAAATAAAAGAAAACAGGGTATCATTTTTAAACAAAAAATAATATGCCACACAAACCAACCCTAATGCAGCTCCTTGTCTAATCCCATTCATATCATAAACTAAAAACCACATTCCAGAATAAATGACAAGAGCCAGTAATGTTGAATATGATGACTTCGCAAAAGTATATAATTTAGTCGAGAACGCAATGATAAAGAAAAGAGCAAGAAAAACTCTAAATTCACCATCAAAATAATCAACCCATTCAGATAAATAGCGATAAGATATTTCGAGATCTTCTTCAGGATCATAAAATAATGATTGATAATTCAATGTGTCTGTACCGATAGAAATATCTCTAAATATAGCGATATAACTAAGAAATATAATTACAGGACATAGAGCCACAATATTCCATACTATTTTCAGTTCTCTCTTTGGTTGTATTAGATAATAAACTGATAGTAGCAAGAAAGAATATAACGGAACAAAATAATATAACATAATGAATCTACACTTTATATTTTATAAAACCAACGATTCGTCCAAATAGGCTACCAAGATACACTTTATACTTCATTGTTAAAATCAAACCACCCAAACTTCGTATAAGATACTTAAAATACATAGGAAAATATTGATAATTTTTCCTCAAGATAATTTCTTTCTTAAATAAGGCTCCAAAGCCTAAACCATATTTATATGCCTTAGAAAAAGTGAAAGAATTATATCCACCTTGCAAATGATACATATAGGCATTTTCAGTAAAAACAATCTTACTTTGCTCTTTTATTTGTTGCCATAAATAATCAGTCTCTTCACCTGAAGAAAAATATGTTCCCACTCCCATGTTTTCATCAAATAAAAATGATTGATTCAATGGTAAAAATATATTACATGATAAACTTGACTTCATTAAATTCATTTTTGTTACATTATCAGATTTAGAGATATACTTTACTCCAGTGGATGGGTCAACCGCTTCAATAAGAACTAAGCTTGGTGAACTCACACTAAATTGCTCTAATACACTTTCAAGAACATTACTACTATAATAACAGTCATCATCGGGAAAGGCGATAATATCGCCCGTACAAACTTTAATACCAAGATTACGATTATAAGATAACCCCTTAATACTACTACGAATATAATTAATATCTAATTTTTCCGAATATAAATCAACAAGTTCTTGCAATTTATAATGATCGTTTTGATCAACAATAATCAACTCGAAGTTTTTATACGTTTGATTAAACAATGAATCAAACAACGTTTTTAATTCATCTACTCGACCTAATGTAGCGGTTACTAAAGAAAATTTCATTTATATAATTCTTCCTTAAATTTATCTACTAAATTTTTGATATGATAATCACTAGAATAGAAAGAGTTAAAAATATTATCATTTATATTTATGAAAAATCCTTCAGTATTAATATCCATTCTTTCAAGATTTAATAAATTATTAACGTTTTGTTCATCATTTTGAGAGAGCTTCAATTGATAATCTAGCTCAGTAAGATTTTCTCGAAAGGCATAAACACAATCACTATAAATTGGAATGATTCCATTAGCTAAATAAGTATTCATTTTAGTCGGAGTTGCCACTCTATTCATCTCAATATCTTTTCTAATTAAGAAGCCATATTTAAACTTTCTAATTTCTTTAGAAAGTTGCTGATAAGGTAAATAATCAATAATCACGTTAGATAAATCATATTTCTTAATATACTCTTTGGCAATATCTTTTTCTGGTGTATATATCGTCAATTCTGCTTCAGGTAATACACTTTCCACTTTCTTAAAAAAACTCAACATCTCATCTATACATTGCCACTTTGACATCGTGCCTGCATAGACAAATGTTGCTTTTTTATATTTATCTGGCACAAAAAAAGCCTCTTTTATTAGCTCCTGATTAAAACAAGGCATTATATAAGACTTTTTATCGAGGGATACTTTATATTTTTTTGTATAATGCTCTTTCATCCTATCCGAAACAAACAAAGCAAAACTGACAGTTCTTAACGATAAGTACTCAAATATTGTCCATAAAATAATTTTGAACCACTTATCTTTCTTGGTATAATTTACCTTTAATTCTTCTGGCATAATGCCCTGATACCAACAAATCACCTTTTGATGGCGATTTTTTAATAAAACCTGTAAGTGGGCTTTAGCATTAACAACAACAACAATATCATCTGGATCTAATTTAGACAAATCATCAATATATACTACCTCTGAAGAAACTGTCCACAGCGCTTTCTCAACAATTTTCATATAATGAATTGTTGCGTCGTGTTGGTCACCCTTGGGGAAAAAAATCTTAGTTCTCATTTTTCATTTCATCCAATAAAAATTGCTTAAACTGTTGTAACATATTATCTGATAATAATCTCAGTTCACTCAAAGAATCCCTATAATCATTTCTAGTTAATTCAAATCCATTGATATAATTTTCTAATTGTTTTATATCAAAATTTGATTTCCATAAAGGGAGACCATCAATCTGCTCTGATAAAATAGATAATTTAGGTTCAATATCTATACAAACAGTTGGAATACCTAATAAAATAGATAAAATAGCACCGTGATATCGAGCTGAAATAATACAATCGAAATCATTCAACTTATTTAAAAAACTCTCAACGGTATCAATATTAGGCTGCCAAATTAAAACATTATCTTTATTAGCCAATCTCTTAACCCATTTTTTATCTTTATCTGGGGCAAAAAGAATAAACGTTGTTTTATATTGATTAGATCCAGAAAATAATTGTATTTTCTCTATATATTCACTATTATAATATTCCCAATCTCGTACAATAATCCCTATATTTTTTATAACAGATCTTTTTTTCCGCTCAATATTAGTAAGAAAGTCATCAAAATAAGATGAAAAAACAACATCAGCCCCAAGATAAGACTCTATCCCCCATTTTTCACAATATTGATAAGAAATTTTATCTCTTACTCCAACAAACTTCGCTAATCTTAATACTTCTTTTGCTCTATCAATTGCTTTATAATCATCCCCAAAAGGTCCTAAACCAAATCCTAAAAGAGTAATATTCTTAGTCGAAATATCATTCTTTTTATGAAAAAAACGATCCAATATAATATTGGGATTATAAATAACTTTTATACATTTTTTTATAAATGATTCACTCTTATTTCTAAATGAAAAAAACTGTGTACCCCCACCATAAACCAAAAGATCTGAACAATAATTTTCTGTATTATAAGTGGATTTTTTTAACAATTTCATAGGATAAGAAGATTCTTCCCCGACAAAATTTAAATTTAGATTTTGGAATTCAGTTAAAAAATAATTTTCAAAAACCAACATCAATAAATCATCACCGAAATTAGATTCTCCATAAGCTCCCTTAATAGATATATTTATTTTTCTATTCATAAAATGCCTTAATAATTTGGTTAACAATATTAATCTGAATAAATTTTATTTCTATATAATATTTATATTTAATAATATATATATTAGAATTAAATTTAGTAGAATAAAAAACAACAATGAAACACTCACTTTAATACCCACTTTTAATATATGTCTAACATCTAAATACCTCAATATAAATACTATAAAATAGCTAATAAAAAAGCTAAAAGAAACAGCTTGCAGATTATATCTATCTATAAATAAATAACAAATTAGTAATGCGACAAAACCTCCAAACAATGTTGTAACCGTAACTCGTATTGTTTGTTTATTATTCAAATAAACAAACCCAATAATCGAAGCAATAGCACTAAATCCCACACCTAAGTATATTAGTGGCATATATCTCCAAGCAATATAAAAATCTGAACTAATTAAATATCTTGCGTAGACAGGGGCTGTAACAGACAATAATAGGATTAAAGAAAATTCCAGAATTATAAATTTATTTATAATCTTACTAAAATACCCTGAATTCATTTCACCTTTCAGATACATATCTTGAATTGGCAATAAGAGTACCGAGTTAACCATTATCAAGATTACAGAAAACTTAGATGAAATCGCATAAATACCGTTATTTTCCAAACCTAAATTATTTTCTATAATAAATTTACTTGCAGATGAAATCACCCACCAACTCATTAAGTTTGGAATTAATGGTAAAGAATAGCTAACCATATTCAAGCATAGTTCTTTTTCAAACAAATTTAATTGTATCAAATTAAAATAGTTTAGCTTGCTAATTATGATAACACTACCTATTATATAAGCTATAATATTAGCTAATAATATTCCTTTCACTTCTAATTTTAAAAGAACAACTAAAATAATATTAAGAATTACCATTAAAAAACTAAGAATAATCCCACTGGCTGCATAGCCTTTAGAATTGCCCATTCCTCGTTGAATACTTTGCAAAAAAGGGAAGAAAGAACTAAAAAATAATGTTACTAAAAAATAAGAGCTATATTGAAACGAATAAAAATACAAATAAATAGCAAAAAAAATACCAAAAATTAAAAACATACCAATAATTATAAAAAATGTATTGGTAACTATTTTAGAAGATTTATATTGATCAGTATTTTCCTTTACTCCATCAATGAGCCATCTGTATGCCGCATCTGATATTTGTAGAGAAACTAAAGGAACAAAAAGCGTCACTGTAGTTAAAAACAAATCATAACTACCTAAATCTTCTTTTGTTAGAAAAAAAGAGTAAATAGGTACTAATAAAAAAGAAAGTATCTTTGAACCAAAACTACCAATGGAATAAATAAACGTTTCCTTTAATAATCTATTAGCTTTAACCATTAATTACCCTTGATGAAAGAAACAATTTTATCACACGCTTTACCATCCCCATAAGGATTATGCAATGCACTCATTTGTTGATATTGTTTACTATCATTTAATAGCTTCTGTGTTTCGGCAATAATTTTAGTTTTATCTGTTCCCACTAAAATAACAGTCCCAACATCAACCGCTTCAGGGCGCTCTGTTGTATCTCTCATTACCAATACAGGTTTACCCAAACTTGGGGCCTCCTCTTGTACACCGCCTGAATCAGTAATAATCAGATACGATTGATTCATTAGCCACACAAAAGCAGGGTAGGCTAATGGTTCAATCAACTGAATGTTTTCTATGTTAGATAAGATTTCATAAACAGGCTTTTGAACATTTGGATTTAAATGTACAGGATAAATAATCTGTACATCACTATTCGTTAAAGCAATTTCTTTTAAGGCTTCACAAATATTAATAAAACCTTGACCGTGATTTTCTCTACGATGCCCTGTAACCAAAATCAATTTTTTATCTTGATTAATAATTGATTTTAAGTGATTGATTTCATTATTGTTTAAATATTTAACACGCTGTGAGCTATCTAATAAAGCATCAATAACAGTATTACCTGTTACTAAAATATTTTTTTCGTCAATAGCTTCATCTAATAAATTTTGTTTAGATGTAACAGTCGGTGCAAAATGATATTCCGCAATACGCCCAGTTAATTGACGATTTATTTCTTCAGGAAATGGGGAGTACTTGTTGTGTGTTCTCAATCCTGCCTCTACATGGCACACTTTTGCTCCCGAATAGAAAGCTGCAATGGATGACGCCATTGTCGTAGTCGTATCACCGTGAACATAAACATAATCAGGTTTAAATTCTTCCAAAACGTGTCTCAAGCCTGTAATAATATCCGCCGTTAAAGTATAAAGATTTTGATTTGGCTTCATTAAATCAAGATCAAAGTCAGGTTGAATATCAAAAAAATACAACACTTGATCAAGCATTTCACGATGTTGTGCCGTAACACATACTTTTGTTTCAAACGCACTATCTTTTTGAAAGGCTTTCACTAATGGAGCCATTTTTATCGCTTCGGGACGAGTGCCGAATATGATTAAATTTTTAATTTTCATATTATTCCAATTATGTATTAACTGTTCATTTCTAAATAAAGTTTTTCTATATTTAACATATCATTATCTTTAGACAACATCTGCAAACCATTCAACTTCGCCGTTGCAAAATGAAAAATATCAAATTTTCGTTTTTCAAAATTTCTTGCTATATTATTTTTTGCACTTTGATAAACATCAAACCGATATAAATCTCTCGCAAGATCTGCCACATCTATTTTAATATCAAGCATTTCGAGACTATCTAATAACCCTTGAATTTTATACAAGGTTTCGTCATCTTTCCACCCAATACCACGCAACACTTCATAGCTAATTAATGGCGTAATCACTAAACGAGAATTATCATCTAACAAAATTTGTTTGATTTCTTGTAAAATTTCTCTTTTATTTGGATTATCATCGTTTTTAGATAAATGGATCAGATAATTTGTATCTAGCAAATAGTTCGCCATTACTTATCTCCCATTTTTTCTAATTCTTTTTCAACCAATGCTAATAAAGCTTTTTTGATTTCTGATTGATCAGATTTTTCTGTACGTTCAATTTTTAATTGATTTAAATCTACATCAAAAGCATCTTGCATTAAATCAATAAAAGTCACTTTACTTGGTCGATGAATTTTATTTGCATACACCACGCCATCTTGCTTATTACGTTCTAATCGATAGGCTTCGCCATCTTCTAATTGACTAATAACTAAGGATGAATGTGTGGTAATAAAAAACACCGTATTTGGAAACAGTTGTTTAAGCAACGGAATAATTTTAACCTGCCATTGATTGTGCAAATGACTTTCTATTTCATCAATTAATACAATCCCAGGTACGTTTACAATCTGCGTTTCATTGGTGAAATAACTATATCCCGAAATAATCGCTTGCAAAATCTTTAAAATAGACGTAAATCCACTTGAAAGCTCGGATAATTCTCTTTTCTGATTCTCAATTTTAAGAAATACTCGGTTATCACCTGAAATTTCTAAAAATTCGGGATCAATTCTTTCATCAATTTTATTGAGCAATGAAATCAAGGTGGTAATTTCAATTTCTCGGTTATCTTCTTTTGTTAAATATGGACTGGCTGATTTTGCACGTTGTACAATCCAATCATTTAAATCTATATCTGAGTTAAGGTTTTTAAAGCGATTTTCTGAAGAAAACGAATTAGCTAAATAATTTAAATAATCAGAAAAACGTTGTTCATAATTTCCCAGTTTATCATTATGATAATTCTCTTTTTTCACATCACTGCGATGTTGTGCTGAAATATAAACAAAAGGTTTATTACTTTCAATTTCTGTACTTAACTTCTGATGCTTAGGGTAATACCAATCAGTGTATTGTGAAAAATCAGTCTTTACATTATCAACTATTAACTTTTTAAAAGGAAAACCCTTTATATCAATAGAAATATTCTTCAAAAGCCTATCTGACGAAACAAATAAAAGCGTAAACAAACATTCCAAAAACTTAGTTTTCCCCACACCATTTTCCCCAATCAGCGTATAAACTCGCTGATCAGGCTCAAAGTGAGCTTCAATCGTACCCACACCTTTGACTTGTTCAAAACGTAGGGTTGAAAATGTTTGTTTCATCACTTATCTTTTCTCAAATTTTAACTTAATTTTTCATACTGGAATTGGCTATCTATTATATCGTAAACTGCCACATCTAATGCCTCGAATTTAGACGGATTAAAAATAGTTAGATTTATTCCATTTTTATGTAAAGAGCTTCTAAACTCAATGCCATCATATCCAATAGATTTAATCCATTCTGAAAGATATTGTGTTGGTAAATAATCTAATTCGCTATCGTATCTTCTTCTTGGTTTTGATAATTCCCGCTCTAATTTCTCAATAAATTTTAGATTTATCGTTAATTCTTCCAGTGTTTCATTTTCGGATAAAGCAAAAACATCGTACTCGCTCAAATTAATAACACTAATATTTTCTTGTAGTTCAAACCTAGCAACCGTTACATAATCAAATAAACTTGCTCTAACTTCATACAAACCAGTTAAATTTTCTTTAGCCAAGTACAAATAAGAAATGCCTTCAGGATTTGCTCTTCCAGCCTTTGCTAAAGAATTTGGCGGATTAGCCATTTTATCTTTTGGGAATCCATAAGAATCACTACTTATTCTCGCACGATAATACAAAGCCCCTTTCGCTATTTCTTTTTTAAAAATTAGAAATAAATCAGCTAAATTTTTCAAATCCAATGAATTTTTTAAGTGAAATCTATTCTCATTCTTTATTTCTTCTGAAAAACGATCCCAAGACACTGATAATTTTTGAGATTTTTCATTAGAAATTTTGAATTTTACTTTATTCTTTGATAAACCAATGTAGTAATCCATTTCATTTTTCACAATATCCTGAATCAAAAAATTAACTTTTCCTTTGCTAATCAGTTTTTCAGAAAAAACTTTGTTGTTAAATGTTGATAAAACAAGCTTGCCAATATCATCACCATCAGCATCTACAATAAATAAATCGAGAATACCCTTAAAAAAAGAAATCAATTTTGATGATTCGCAAATGAAAGTATCTTTAGTTTCGCAATAATCGCAATCCCCTTTATTATTATCCTGAGAAATAATATTTGCCAAATAAGCACTCTCAAAACATGCAATACAACATTTCATATTTAGTCTGCCATAACATTAAGAACTAATTCTATATGATTCATCATTGAGAGTTTTTTTATTGTACCCAGTCCAGGAAAATGCCCTCTATTATAGAGTTCTTTGAATTTTTCCACAGCTATTGAACTATAATCTTTTTCTTCACACCAAGTAATCAGTTTATTCAATGCTTCAGAAAATTTCCCTGCTATATCGTTCTGATCATCATTTGAATCGGAAACAAAATGTTTTATTTTTATTACATTACCTTGAGTGCTATATGATAAATGGATCGCAACTGCATAAGGTAAAAAACCACTTTCAGAATAGGCTGCACCAATACAAAGATAATCAGAAAATGCAACAAACCCATCTTCTTTATAATATAAATGCTCTTCTGAGAAACTACTCTCACCGATATCTAAATAATCTGAGTTTCTTAATTGGGTTCTAAAATAATCATCAAGTTCAACTCGTGTTTCCATTGGAAAATTTCTGTGATATCGTTTACTTGTTTCAGATAAATTTATTACATTATATTTTATTTCAGAAATACTTTTGTATCTATTTAAAGTAGCATTTACATCATCACTACCAATATTATGAATAATACTTAATGCAGGGATATGCTTTTTATAACATTCTAAAATACTAATTATGTTATCATGTTCAATATTGTTATGAAAAATAATACCAATTTGATAATTTTTACTTTCCTTAGCCGTATTTCCAAGCAATGTAAATATCTTATCAACCTCTGAAAAAGCCCCCACTTGTGGATTAATTATAATAGTGAAATTCACATCATTATTTATTAAACATTCAATGGTTGATTTTAATGTAGATGAATCTTTCACCGGCTCTATGATGGGGGATATTTTTTTATTTTTTGGTGTAATAATCCCTTTTTCCATTAGCTCTTTAATTCCAATCAATTCATACTGCTTGGCTCTTATATATGGTTGGTACATACAATCTCTCTTGATAAAAATGAGTGTAACCTATCGTATTCATTTATACTGAAATTTAATATATTACACATATATTTTAACTCTCTTGGTGTTCGACTTGATCTTAATAATTTTAAATTCCTACTGTGTAACTCTCTTTTTTTTAATATTTCTAACACTTGCTTTTGGAAATCTTCAATAGTTAATTTTGACAATAATTCATAACAAACTTTAAATGTTAGCATATTGGGTACATTTGGAATATATCCAAAATTATTAAGAACCAAGTCTAAATATTCTTTCTTTCTAAGCACTCGAAATAATGTATCAAAACTAAGAAAATTAGCATTATAATTAGCCTTATTGATTTCTTTCAATTTATGCTTCTGATCAAGAACAATAATGCCAACACCTCTATTTGTATACTGTTCTAGTTTATCTATGTTACTTTCATTCGTCACAATTGTTACTTCAGTTGCAACTTTTTGATAATCTTCAATCTGTTTTGATAATTTAGAAAGATCGTCTAATTCTGTTTTTATCTCAAATATCCGAATACTACCATTAAGCATTACCAAATCTGCTTTAGAACTAGCTATTTTGAACTCATTAAAAACAACTGTTTCTTTCAAGCGGTGATTACGGATTATATCTAAAAATAATTTGTTTTTATAAATATACTCACAACGATAATTGTCCGTTAAATCTTTATACAACCCCTGAATAAGCGACAAATTGTCACGAAAACAGTCAATAGGATAATATTTGATTATTTTCTTCAGAAAAAGCTCAGTATCATTACCCCTTACTATTTTAGCAAACATTGGTGCTGTAAAGATCTGCGACAACTGTCTCAAGCCCTGCACTGTTAACTCCCAAATTCAGTCAAAATTTTTTCCAAATATTGATATGTATGCAAGTTTACAACATATAAATCATCAATAAAATAAATTATCTAGCAAACACCTTTCTCACCAACACCACTAAACACCCTAGCCCCCCCCCAAGCAACGCACCAATCAATAAAATCAACGCTCTCTTCGGCGCATCTTTTTTCACTGGATAATCTGGTGAACTCACATAATGGAAAGTTTGTGCTTTTGTTGTTTTTAATTTCTCTACCAAGGGTTCTAGTTGGGTGAGTTGACGTTGGATTTCATAGTAACGTTCTGGATAAATAATCCCTTTTTCTTGCTCAGCATCGATCTGTGCTTTTAAATATTTTTCACCTAACATAAACTGATAAGAAATATTTGTATCACCCACAACAATATTTTGTGTGCTGCCCGTTGTAGCATAATTACCGAATCTGGAATACTCTCTAACACCTGCTTTGCTAGCAGTATCGTAGGCTTTATTTAAACGTTCAAGCTGAACACTTTCGTGTGTTTTTAAATCAAATTCAATTTTCTCTTTTTCAAAATTTAAAGCTGTAATTGTTTGATTAAACCAAATAGTAAAATCAGTTAATTCAATTTGTAATACTTTTTGGCTAATAGCAGACATCATTTGAGCAAGTGTTTTTTGTGCTAAAACAGGGTTTTCTGCCGATAAACTGATTTGGTTACCCATTAGATCGGGATTTTTCTTTACATCAGGTTTGCTAATGGCAATACTATCTCTCGCTAACATATACAATGTTCTGTTTTTTTGTTCTTCGCTTTGTTTTTCTGATAATTTTTGAAATAACGCCGAATCCTTTAAAAAATCAACCCTCTCATCAATAGAGTAAACACGCTGACTAAAATGCTCATATAAACCATTTCTCAAGGCATTAACATCAAAATCTGCCCCCAAAATACGAGCATATTCTTTTCTAAGAACAAAATACTCCCCTAAATCTGATACATTAGGCGGAATAATCTCCGCTTTAGATGTCCACTGCTCTTTTGCGGTAAATGCGTAAATACCCGCAATTAAAGTAAAAATAAGTGTAGATAAAATAATCCACAGTTTCTTATCCCATAAGGATCTAAAGAGCTCAACTAAGTCAATCTCATCATCCTTTCTATTTATGCTTAAATCATTACTCATTTATTTTTTCCTAAAACACAATTAATTTGTCTAATTGTATCAGTAACTATATAAGCAAGCAAGCAAGCAAGCAAGCAAGCAAGCAAGCAAGCAAGCAAGCAAGCAAGCAAGCAAGCAAGCAAGCAAGCAAGCAAGCAAGCAAGCAAAATGTACACTAAATAATTCTTTTGTAAACAATTATTTAGCATTTAATAAAATAAAAAATCTTTCCCTAAATCTAGAGAAAGATCCCATAAATTATTTCAAAAAAATTTTATCTCCACGCCTTAAACTGATTAATCAACCCATTGGTCGAGCTATCATGACTTGTAACTTTTTCGCTATCTTTTAACTCAGGTAAAATTCGGTTAGCTAATTGTTTACCTAACTCCACACCCCATTGGTCAAAACTAAAGATATTAAAAATTACACCTTGTACAAAAATTTTATGCTCGTACATGGCAATCAATGCCCCCAAACTAAATGGTGTGATTTTTTGCACTAAAATTGAGTTAGTTGGTTTGTTACCTGTAAATACTTTAAATGGCACGATGTCTTTCACATCGTCCAAATTCTTACCTGCCTTGACAAATTCTGCTTCTACTTCTTGTTTAGTTTTACCAAAAGCAAGTGCTTCTGTTTGCGCAAAGAAGTTAGAGAGTAATTTCTCGTGATGATCCGCTAATGGATTATGGGTTTGAGCTGGTGCAATAAAATCACAAGGAATTAAACTGGTGCCTTGATGAATTAATTGATAGAACGCATGTTGTCCGTTAGTACCCGGTTCCCCCCAGATAATAGGACCGGTTTGATAATCAGTAATGGCTTTGCCATCACGACCGACATATTTACCATTAGATTCCATATTACCTTGTTGGAAATAGGCTGCAAAACGGTGTAAATATTGGTCGTAAGGTAAAATTGCTTCCGTTTGTGCACCTAAGAAACTAGTGTTCCATAAGCCAACTAAGGCTAATGTGGCTGGGATATTTTGCTCAATCGGTGCAGTGCGGAAATGTTTATCCATTTCATGCGCACCTGATAATAAGGCTTCGAAATTATCAAAGCCAATAGATAAGGCAATAGATAAACCAATAGCGGACCATAAAGAATAGCGACCACCTACCCAATCCCAGAATCCGAACATATTGTCAGTATCAATACCAAATTTTGCCACTTCGGTAGCATTGGTAGAAAGTGCAGCAAAATGTTTCGCTACTTGGCTTTCATCTTTAGCCGAATTTAAGAACCAGTCCCGTGCTGAATTAGCGTTAGTCATGGTTTCTTGTGTGGTGAAAGTTTTTGATGCAATTAAAAATAACGTAGTTTCAGGATTGACTTTCTTCAAAGTTTCAGCAATATGCGTACCGTCCACATTAGATACAAAATGCATAGTTAAATGATTTTTATAAGGACGTAGCGCTTCAGTCACCATATAAGGCCCCAGATCGGACCCACCAATTCCGATATTCACCACATCCGTAATGGCTTTGCCAGTGTAACCTTTCCATTCGCCAGAAATCACACGTTGACAGAATCCTTTCATTTTAGCTAACACGTCGTTGACATCTGGCATGACATCTTTGCCGTCCACTAAAATAGGTTGGTTTGAACGGTTACGCAAAGCGGTGTGCAATACCGCGCGATCTTCGGTACGGTTAATTTTTTCGCCAGTAAACATCGCTTCAATCGCCGTTGCAAGCGAACATTCTTGCGCTAATTGACGTAATAATTTTAATGTCTCTTGATTAATATTATTTTTAGAATAATCCACCAAGATTTCGTTGTTAAACCTTAATGAATAATCTGCAAAGCGATTTGGTTGTTGAGAAAAAAGTTGTTGAATTGTGGTTTGCGCAAAGTTCGCTTTGTGTTGCTCTAAAGCTTGCCACGCAGATGTGGTAGTTGGGTTGATGTTTTTCATGGTATTTCCTTTTACTGATGAGCTTGCACTCTGTTAAATAATAAAACAGCTAATAATAAAACTGCGGTACAAAATAACGAAATTTTTTAGTTTTTACTATCTTATTTCACAAATCAATTTAATCCACATATTCTGTTAACACTCGTGGTGTCAATTTAGTCATTAATTCATAGCTTAATATACCGGTCATACCGGCAATTTCTTCAATCGGTAATTCACGTCCCCATAAAATGACTTCATCACCCACTTGATCTTGACAATCGGCGCCAAGATCCACGGTCACCATATCCATGGAAACTCGTCCTACAATCGGCACACGGCGACCATTAATAAATACCGGCGTTCCTACTGGAATATTACGCGGATAACCATCGCCATAGCCAATTGCCACGACACCGATTTTGGTATCTTTTTCACTCACCCAAATCCCGCCATAGCCTACTGGCTCACCCGCTTGATGGGTTCGTACCGCAATCAAGGAAGATGTTAACGTCATCACCGGTTTCAAACCGTAAATCTCTGCGGGGGTATTAGTTGGTGATACACCATACATAATAATGCCGGGGCGAATCCAATCTAAATGGGATTGTGGCCAAAATAAAATGCCTCCCGATGCGGCAATAGTACGTTCACCTTGTTTATTATCGGTCGCTTGTAAAAAACGTTGTAATTGTAATTCAGTATAATCGCTATCTAACTCGTCTGCTCGACTAAAATGGCTGACAAAACCGATTTGTGGTTGCACATTCGGACATTGTTGAAGTTGGTGATAAAAATCATCCACTTCATCTAAATGCACGCCTAAACGGTGCATCCCTGTATCAATCTTTAACCACACCTTAATCGGATTTGGTAAATTCGCTTGTTGCAAAGCATCCAATTGTGGTTGGTTATGTACCACCGTTTGAATATTATTCACCGCAATAATTGGCAAATCGGTCGCCGAAAAAAAGCCTTCTAATAATAAAATCGGTTTAATTATACCTTGCGATCGTAACGTTAACGCTTCTTCCAAGCGTGCCACACCAAAGCCGTCAACATTTTCTTCCACAGCTCTTGCCACAAACTCAACGCCATGTCCGTAAGCATTGGCTTTCACCACAGCAATCAATTTACTATGCGGTGCTTTCTGTTTAATTTTTTGAATATTATGTTTCAGTGCCACTGAACTAATTTTTACGGTTGCTGGTTTCATTTTTTCTTCTTATTTTTAATATTCATCATCAAGTTTATATGCCGCATTATCAAAACGAGAAAAATGCCCTTGAAACACCAGTGGAATACGTCCAATCGGACCATTACGATGTTTGCCAATAATAATTTCAGCTTGATTTCGGTTTTCATCCGTTGGATTATAAACTTCTTCACGATGAATAAACATAATTAAATCTGCATCTTGCTCAATAGAGCCTGATTCACGTAAATCTGAATTGATAGGACGTTTATTCGTTCTCGCTTCCAAGGTACGGTTAAGTTGTGCTAAAGCAATAACCGGAATTTCAAGTTCTTTAGCTAACGCTTTGAGAGAACGAGAAATTTCAGCAATCTCCAAAGTACGATTGTTATCAAATCCGGGAGCTCGCATTAACTGTAAATAATCCACCATAATCAAGCTCAACCCCCCCTTTTCACGATAAAGTCGGCGGGCTCTCGAACGTAACTCAGTGGGTGTTAATCCCGCGGAATCATCAATATATAGATTAGGTTTTTTGGTAAAAATTGACATTGTACTTGAAATTTTTGCCCAATCTGCATCATCCTCAACCCGCCCTGTTCGAATGGCCGTTAAGTTTACTCTGGATAAGGAGGCTAAAGTACGCATCATTAACTGTTCTGCCGGCATTTCTAAGCTAAACACTAATACGGGTTTATCACTAGACATCGCAGCATTTTCACACAAATTCATCGCAAATGTCGTTTTCCCCATTGCAGGGCGTGCAGCAATAATAATTAAATCGGATGGCTGCAATCCCGCAGTTTTGTGATCTAAGTCGATAAACCCCGTTGTCACACCGGTTAAACCATCATGATCAATATTTTTTAATTTTTCCATACGATCAATGGTACGCCCTAAAATTGAAATAATATTTTCAGGACCTTCTTTTTCCGATGTACGCTTTTCAGCAATTTGGAAAACTTCTCGCTCTGCTTGATCTAAAATATCTTTAACAGCTTTCCCTTTCGGCGCATACGCCAACTGAGCAATGTTATTTCCCACCCCAATTAATTCACGCAAAATTGCTTTTTCTCGTACAATGTCCGCATAAGCATTAATATTTGCCGCACTTGGGGTATTTTTCGATAATTCCGCTAAATAAGCAAAGCCCCCCACTTCATCAATAATCCCTTGGTCTTTTAAACGCTGATCTAAGGTGATTAAGTCAATCGGTAAGTGCAAACGAAACAGGTTTTCCATTTCACGAAAGATTAAACGATGCGCAGCCGTATAAAAATCATCCGCAATCACTCGTTCAATCACATTTTCCCAATGCTGATTATTCAACATCACCGCCCCTAACACAGCCTGTTCCGCTTCAATGGAATGTGGAGGGATATTCGCTTGGTCGAATGCTTGCTCTCGTGTTGGCGTGGGTTTCTTAGCCATAACTCTATCTCAGTATTACAAAATCTATTTTATATCATATACCAAATTAGCTTTCTTTTTAAGGAAAAAGTACGTTATAAATCATTGAATATTTTATCTTATTGGAAAGATAGAAAATTCCCTGAAATTTTGGCATAATCTTCCCATAATTGCAGATTATCGGAAGTTAGCCTATGTCCACGCCGTTTACCCCCGAAGAAAAACGCCAAATGTCCGAAGCGGATATTCGCACCAAATTTATCACACCAGCTATTGTTCAAGCAGGTTGGAATGAACGCCAAATGAGCGAAGAATACAGTTTTTCGGTGCGGAAACCATTCACTGACGGACGAATGTTGATAGATCCGAAAACTAAAAAAGCCTTTCGCAAAGAAGCCAAGCGAGTAGATTATTTGCTTTATCATTCCCCCAACCGGAAAATTGCCGTTGTGGAGGCTAAAGATAATACACACTCCTCCAGATTTGGCTTACAACAAGCCATAGATTACGCTCAACTACTTGATATTCCCTTTGCTTATAGTAGTAATGGTGATGAATTTGTGGAACATGATTTTTTAACAGGCGTACAACGCACCTTGCCGATGAACCAATTTCCAACGCCTGATGAATTAAGCGAGCGTTTTTTCAGCCAATATACGCCCGAACAGTTAAAAATGATTCAACAGCCTTATTACACTGACGCAAACACTTTTCGAGAACCCCGTTATTATCAAGAAATCGCCATTAACCGCACCATTGAAGCGGTCGCCCGTGGGCAACAACGGATTTTGATTGTAATGGCAACTGGCACAGGCAAAACTTACACTGCTTTTCAAATTATCCACCGTTTAAAAGCCAGTGGAGCAAAGAAAAAAATCTTGTTTTTAGCGGATCGCAATATTTTAGTGGATCAACCGATTCGAGAAGATTTTAAGCCATTCAAAAAAGTACTCACCAAAGTACAAGGAAAAATGGACAGTGCCTTTGAAATTTATATGGCGTTGTATCAGCAATTAGACGGCAGTCCTACGGCAGAAAATGAACTGTTTAAACAGTTCCAACCGTCCTTTTTTGACTTGATTATTATTGATGAATGTCATCGTGGCAGTGCCAAAGAAGATTCTAACTGGCGAGCGATTTTGGACTATTTCAATCAAGCCACCCATATCGGGATGACCGCCACGCCAAAGGAAACGGCGGATGCCAGCAATATCCATTATTTCGGCGATCCGATTTACACTTACAGCTTAAAACAAGGCATTGAAGACGGTTTTCTTGCCCCCTATCGAGTGATTGATGTGAATTTAGATTGTGATTTAAAAGGCTGGCGACCACCAAAAGGACTATTGGATAAAAATGGCAACCCTGTAGAAGATCGTTTTTACACCGTGAAAGATTTTGATTACAACATCGTACTAGACGACCGTACTCGCCTTGTGGCAGAACGCATTACCGAGCATTTAAAGCAAAATGGTCGTAATGACAAAACCATTGTTTTTTGTGCCAATATTGACCATGCTCAACGAATGGTCGCCGAGCTTTGTCGCTTAAATGCGGATATGGTGCAACAAAATCCAAAATATATCCGCCAAATCACCGGCAATCAACCTAGCAAAACAGGTGATTTAGAAGCCTTTTGTGATGTAAAAAACGAAGAAAAAGCCTATCCTGTGATTGCGGTGACATCAAAATTAATGACCACAGGGGTCAACAGCCAAACCTGCAAACTCGTGGTATTGGATGCGAATATTCAATCCATGACCGAATTCAAACAAATTATCGGACGTGGTACAAGATTACGTCCCAAAGCCGATAAAAATTTCTTCACTATTATGGATTTTCGTGGCGTGAGCAAATTATTTGCCGATCCTGATTTTGATGGGGATCCAGTAATCATTTTTGATCCTGATACCATAGGCGATAAACAACCCCCTACTCCGCCATTGCCACCAGAACCTCCTAAAGATCCCAAAGAATCGCCAGTTGTTCCTGTTATTCCTGGTATCTTAGGCTTACGCATTATTGATGAAAAAGTGCAATATCTCAATGAACAAGGCGAGTTGGTTTATGAAGATATCGATCAATTCTCCAAACGCCATATTCAGCAAGATTTTGCCGACTTTGAGCAATTTAAACAGCAATGGCAACAGGGTTCAGACCGCTTATCCGAAAAATTCTATGCCAATAATAGTTGGCTCGTCAGTTTACGCAAAAAAGCCCATTTAGATGAAAATATTGATGATTTTGATCTGCTAAGTAGCGTGGCATTCAATAAAACCCCTATCACCAAAACCGAACGAGCCGAGAAAGTCAAACAAAGTGGCTATGTAGAGCAATATCCCGAAGAAAATCAACAGGTTTTAGGCTTATTACTGGATGAATATGTGAAATCAGGCGTGAAAGATTTAGCCAAAACTGAACTACTCCAAACTCCGCAATTTAGCCCATTTGGCGGTTTAGTATCGATTATCAAAAAATTCGGTGGTAAAGAATTGTATCAAAAAGCGGTGAAAGGGTTGGAGAAGATGATTTATGCGGAGTGATAATATGGAAAATGAACAATTATTAACCTATTTAATTCAACAACCCAAAGAATGTGAATGGCTAGAATTCAAACTAAACTACCATTCTGATCAAGAAATTGGGGAACGTATTTCCGCATTATCCAATGCGGCTTGTATTTGTGAACAACCTTTTGCTTATTTAGTTTTTGGTGTCGAAGATATAACTCACGAAGTAATGGGTACAACATTCAAACCTAAATTAGCCAAGACAAAAAGTGAAAAAGGGAAAGAAAGCAAAGAAGAATTGGAACATTGGTTAATTCAAAGATTGAACCCGAAAATTGATTTTATTATTGAAGAATTTGATTATAAGGGAAAGCATATTGCTTTATTTAAAATTCCTGCTACTTACAATCAACCTGTTGAATTTCAGCATAATGCCTATATCCGTATTGGTTCAATCACTCGAAAATTAAATGACTTTCCCGAAAAAGCGAGAAAGATTTGGAAAAATAGTCAACAGAATATTTTTGAAGAAAGAGTGGCATTAGCAAACGTTGAAGCGGATAAAATCATTAGTTTACTTAATACTCAACGTTATTTTGAGTTAATGGAATTACCTTACCCTACTGATCGAAACGGCGTACTGGCTAAATTTTTATCAGAGAAGTTTATTATTGCTAATAATGATAACACCTATGACATTCTCAATTTAGGCGCATTACTTTTTGCCAAAGATCTTAATGAATTTGAACAATTAAAACGCAAAGCTATCCGAGTAATTGTCTATGATGGTAAAAATAAACTTCATACCATTAGAGAAGAATTATTTAATATGGGTTATGCCGTTGGTTTTGAGCATTTAATTCATTGGATTAATGGTCAATTACCTGCCAATGAAATTATTGGCACCGCTTTACGCCAAAATACCCGAATGTATCCTGAAATTGCTATTCGAGAACTCGTTGCCAATGCACTTATTCATCAGGATTTTGATGAAAAAGGCTTTCCTATTATTGAAATTTTTAGTGATCGTGTTGAAATTTCTAATTCGGGTTTACCCTTAATTACACCTGAAAGATTTATTGATGAATATCAATCCAGAAATGAAAAATTGGCTGATGTTTTACGCAGAGCAAGAATTTGCGAAGAAAAAGGGAGTGGCATAGATAAAGCCATTTATTGGATCGAATTATTTCAACTTCCTGCACCCAATTTTATTATCCAAGAAAAACACACAAAAATTATTTTGTATGCTCATCAAGAGCTTAACCGAATGGATAAAAAAGATAAGCTCAGGGCGACTTATCAACATTGCTGTTTATGCTATGTATCTAATGAAAAAATGACCAATCAATCGCTCCGTAAACGATTCAATATTGATGATCATAATGCAGCTATCGTTTCTCGAATCATTAGCGATACGTTATCAGAAAGCTTGATTAAAAATGATGATCCCGAAACGAAATCGAAAAAATTTGCCAAATATGTCCCCTATTGGGCGTAATGCTTATTTGACGGTTATTTGATGAAGTGACTAAAAAACACACAGTGTTTATTTTATAAAACAGAGAAAAGAAAAATACGAATAAACATAACCATTTGATTTTAAACTCCATTTTTATTTGACGGTTATTTGATGAGATGACCATAAAACACACAGTAAGTGATCGTTTTATTTGATAATAAACACCGAATACAACAACACAAGGAACCCTATGAGCCTAAATAATTTAGTCAAACGCCTGCAAGATGTAATGTGGAATGATGCAGGTTTAAACGGTGATGCACAGCGTATTGAACAGATCGTATGGATTTTATTTTTAAAAATTTACGATGCCAAAGAACAAGAATGGGAGTTGATTAACGATAATTACCGCTCCCTTATCCCCGATTTCCTACGTTGGGGAAATTGGGCGAAAGATCGCAAAGACGGCAAGGCAATGACAGGCGATGAACTGCTCAATTTTGTCAATAACGATCTCTTTCCTGCGTTAAAAAATTTGCCTGTATCGGCTCAAACTCCAATGAATCAACGGATTATTCGGGCAGCATTTGAAGATAATAATAACTATATGAAAAATGGCGTATTGTTACGACAAGTGATTAATATTATTGATGAAATTAATTTTGAGCAATACCAAGAACGCCACGCTTTTGGCGATATTTACGAGAATATTTTAAAAAGCCTACAAAATGCAGGAAAATCTGGTGAGTTTTATACACCACGAGCCGTGACAGATTTTATGGTACAAATGATTAAGCCAAAATTAGGTGATCGAATTGCTGATTTTGCTTGTGGTACAGGCGGATTTCTAATTTCGGCATTAAAAGTATTGGAATCACAAATACAATCCATTGCTGATCGAAATTTATTTAATAATTCAGTTTACGGCATTGAGAAAAAAGCCCTACCACATTTGCTTTGTGTGACTAATCTATTATTACACGACATTGATAATCCCGATGTACATCACGATAACGCCCTTGAAAAATCGGTGAAAGATTATACCGAAACGGATAAATTTGACATCATTTTGATGAATCCGCCTTATGGTGGAAATGAGCTTGAGCAAATTAAAACCAATTTCCCAGCCAATTTACGCAGCAGCGAAACCGCTGATTTGTTTATGTCGGTGATTATGTATCGGTTAAAGAAAAACGGACGAGCAGCGATTGTGTTGCCTGACGGCTTTTTATTTGGCACGGATAATGCCAAAGTGGCGATTAAACAAAAATTAATGAGCGAAATGAATTTGCATACCATTATTCGCCTGCCCCATAGCGTATTCGCCCCTTACACGTCCATTACCACCAATATTTTATTTTTTGACAACACCCAACCCACTGAAAAAACGTGGTTTTATCGTTTAGATATGCCACAAGGCTATAAAAATTTCTCCAAAACCAAACCGATGAAATTGGAACATTTTAATGATGTAGTGGAATGGTGGAACGACCGCAAAGACATTGAAATTGACGGTTTTTTTAAGGCAAAAAGTTTTGGCTATCAAGAGATTGCCGAACGTCAATTTAACCTTGATTTATGCGGTTTTCCCCACGAAGAAGAAGAAATTTTACCGCCTGATGAGTTGATTCAGCAATATCAACAAAAACGCACCGCACTCAATGCCGATATTGATCGCATTTTGGGCGAAATTACGGGGATTTTGGGGATTAAGTTGTAGATTAAAATTTTTGACACCTGCGGTCAAAAATCAATCAGTAATAAAATTAATCTTTACATAACAATATATTATTGATAATTCAGTTATTAAGTATTACTTGATAACTGAATTTTAAACAGAGTAAAACAAAAAATGAAAGCTCAACAATTAAAAAATGCGATTTTGCAACTTGCCATTCAAGGCAAACTGGTGCAACAA
>Ga0192258_1013_pt1 | contig 94995 bp, 85 predicted proteins | sample Koala_Koa23_C3_FD_131286 | JGI IMG/M metagenome (GOLD analysis project Ga0192258, IMG submission 131286) | Enriched cells from koala feces incubated with labeled cellulose particles, San Francisco Zoo, California, United States - Koala_Koa2-3_C3 ... | reverse complement strand
AATTTAAAGAATAAAAAAATGGAAAGAATTAAGTAAGATACAGGAAAAAAAGCACGGCACTGCCGTCTGAAACCTGTCATCTGAACCCTGATTTCTGATGGTCATAATGCAGTAGCCCCACCTGATTCCATGCCGAACTCAGAAGTGAAATGCTGTGATGCCGATGGTAGTGTTGGGTCTCCCAATGTGAGAGTAGGTCACCATCAGGTTTTAATTTAAAACAACCCCAGTTGCGAGAGTGACTGGGGTTTTTGCTTTTTTATATTTTCTTCAACATCTTCAAAAAAATAGGTTGCACGAACAAGATGAGTAGGGGCGTATTGCATACGCCCTAAAACGTGATATTTCCATGATTTGAGAAAAAATAGATCGAGTATGGGCGTATGGAATACGCCCATACGGCAAAGGCGTTTATGCTAATTAAATTATTTTACAATCCTTTGTTATTTATTATATTGATGCTTGGTGTGAATAGCTTTGCTGTAGCTGAGATGGTTGAAGTAACAGAAAATTGGATTCTGTCTGAGATAAAAGATATGATTGGCCTGTGTCATTTACAGGTTCGTGAAAAATGTATCTGTAGAGCAGGAAAGAGATAATATATTACTTTTTCGGTATGACGGATATTTGGCGGTAGTTAAGAGTAGAGATAGCGAAATTAATTGGCTACTAACAATAAACTATAAGTCAACGTTATCGGAATTTAATAAGTTCTATCATCAGGCTACACTAGATGATGACGGATGTGTATTGTTTAGTAGCTATATTCTTTGTTTGGGAGATAATTCGTTGTCAGTCTTTGATGTTTCAGTGTTGGAGGATGAGAGCATCTTACAGATGTTCTCATCCTAAACGTATCAGATTTACTCCAAATAAAACACCTGTGCCAATTCTTCAGAAATTGGGCTGTTATCAGGATTAGATGGCATAATATCTTTCATAAAAGCCCACCATTTTTGGCAAGCCGCCGTTTTGGAAACGGCGTTCCAACGATCTTCATCTTCAATTTCTACATACGCAAATAATAAATTGCGTTGTTTATCCAGAAAAATCGAATAATGGTGTGCACCGTGTGATTTTAATTCTTCCACTAATTCAGGAAAAATCTCATCGTGGCGTTTTTTATATTCAGCATGGCAGTCTGGATTGACTTGCATAACAAAACCTTTTCTGAGCATGACTTCCTCCTAATAAATAGCACGATATAAATTTTCGATTTCAGCTAATGTTGCTTTACGAGGATTACCACCCGTACACACATCATCCAAGGCAGCTTGTGCCAACGCTGGAATATCATCTTCTTTCACATTTAGCTCACGTAATGTTGCTGGAATATGCACATCTTTGCTCAATTGTCTGACGGCTTCAATGGCAGCCACTCTTGCTTGTTCAATTGTCATATTCTCTGTATTTTTTACCCCCATTGCTTTTGCAATATCACGATATTTATCGCCGGTAAATTCAGCATTGTATTGCATAATATGTGGTAATAATACTGCATTGGCTACGCCGTGAGGTGTGTTATAAAACGCACCTAATGGGTGAGCCATACCATGCACTAAACCCAGCCCAACATTAGAAAATCCCATACCAGCCACATATTGTCCTAATGCCATATCTTCAACCCCTTGCTGCTCACCGTTAACCGAAGCACGCAAAGAACGGGCAATAATTTCAATGGCTTTTAAATGGAACATATCCGAAAGCTCCCACGCTCCCAAAGTGATATAACCTTCAATAGCATGAGTTAACGCATCCACGCCAGTCGCTGCTTTTAGTGACGGTGGCATACTCGCCATCATATCGCTATCAATAATCGCTACTTGTGGAATCGAATGAGGATCGACACAAACGAATTTGCGTTTATTTTCTTCATCAGTAATCACATAGTTAATGGTGACTTCTGCAGCAGTACCTGCCGTGGTGGCTATTGCAATGGTTGGTACCGCTGGTTTTTTAGTCGGAGCAACACCTTCAAGGCTACGAATATCGGCAAATTCAGGATTGTTGATAATAATACCAATCGCCTTTGCCGTATCTTGTGGAGAACCGCCACCGATAGAAATCAAGTAATCTGCCCCGCTGGCTTTAAATTTTGCTACACCAAGTTCTACAACCGTCATGGTTGGATTGGGTAATACTTCATCAAAGATTTCATAAACTAAATTAGCTTGATCTAAAAGTGCGGTCACTTTTTCCACAACTTTGAATTGTACTAAAGGTTTATCTGTCACAATTAATGCTTTTTTAAAACCACGTTTTTGTACTTCTGTTACCACGTTAATAATAGAGCCAGCGCCGAAATAAGAGGTTTCGTTTAAAATAAATCTATGAGACATAATGAACTCCTTATTTTGAAAAAATAATGGTAATTTAATTCGCCATACCTAAACCCACGATATTCGCTGCAAGTACAATAATCAAGCAACCAATAACAAGCACTCGAGTTGGTTTTGTGCCTGTGTTGTTCCATTCTTTTAACACTAAGCCTACGATACCACCACATAATACATAGAAGCTCATGTGTAACATCCAGCTCATAAAGCCGTATTCCGCTGGCACGTTAGCATGTCCCCAAGCGTAGAAGAAGAATTGGAGATACCACATGATGCCCCCGATAGCGGAGAACAAAATGTTGCTGAACAGTAAACTTTTTACGACACTCATATCAGCTTTGAAAGACAATTCTGGACGAGTTTTTAAGCGAATAATACAGAAACTTAAGTTGATAATCGCACCACCACCCATAATCACTACATAACTGGGTAAAGCGACATATAGTGGATCAACGCCAAGGCTTGCGGCAGCTTCGTGCATTGGGGTGGCGGCACTCATAGCAAAAGACATACCTGCGGAGAAAATACCGCACATGATGGCAAGGGCTAAGCCTTTTTTCAAGTTAAATTCTTCCGTGGTCACACCCAACACTTTTTCTTTGAGCAAGCCTGCGTAAGACACGATAGCCACCCCAATCACGGCAACGACCACGCCGATTAAAGTCATTTGACCGCCACTACTGGCTAATAATTCACCAAAACGACCTTGTAAAATTGGGGTCATTAATGTGCCGATGATTAAGGTGATGCCAATGGCAACGCCGATCCCCATGGACATACCAAGATAACGCATGGTTAAACCATAACCCACATTACCGATCCCCCACATTGCCCCAAATAGGAACACAGGCAGTAAAATACTGCTGGAGAACTCCCCATAATATGCCCAGAAATCAGGTAATAACCAGTAAGAAATGCTCCATGGTAATAAGATCCAAGAGAAAATCCCTGCCACTGCCCACATGGTTTCCCATGACCAGTTGGTGACTTTTTTCATGGGTGCATAAAAGCACGCCGCAGATGTGGCACCGATAAAGTGCCAGAAGATACCTAATAAAATTGAGCTACCCATAATGAACTCCTTGATAATTGATTTTTGTTAAAAATTAGTCAGATAAGCACCGCAGTTTCACAACACCCCAGCAATCGGTGTGACCCCAAAGCGTTTCGCTAAGGCATGAAAGTTTTCCGTGGTGATGGTTTGTTTTTTGCCTCCCATGGATTTCACTTTTACCGAAATTTCGGCGGATTTCTCCACCACATCAATTAAACCAAAGGCTTCATCAAGGCTGGGGCCAGTGGCAAAGACACCGTGGAAAGGCCAAATCACCACAGTGTGTTTTGCCATTTTTTCTGCGGTGGCATAACCGATTTCGTCAATGCCTGGCACCATCCAAGGCAATACGCCCACGCCGTCGGGGAACACCACCAAGGATTCCGTACTCATTTCCCATAATTCACGGGTGAAGGTCACTTCATCGAGCGGTAACACATAGGTTAAGGCGATTAAATTGGTGGGGTGGCAGTGCATAATGACTCTGTCTTGTCCGTTGGATTTTTTGATCCGCACGATATGGGATTGCAAATGGGACGCCAGCTCTGACGTGGCTACGCCGCCATTTTTTAATCCCCAAAGAATGTGGTAGCCTTTGCCTTGTTCATCAATTTTGATGAGTGCCAAGGTATCTTCAGGATCTAAAATCACATTGCGGAAAAATTTTCCTGATCCTGTGACGATAAAATATTGCCCTGCCACCGCTGACACATCTTGGGTCAGTTTTTCGTGACGTGGATTGGGGTTAAATTGGCTTTTAAACGGCTCAATATCTGAGTCCAACAAGCGGAAACTCACATTGCCGCCGTTGCGTTCGTCCCAGCCTTTTAACCACAGGTCGTGGGTGGCTTTTACCATGCCTTTTACAAACCATGATTCTAAAATTGCGGTCATTTTTTTCTCCTTAACGTTGACTTAATACGGTTTTTTCATAGCCACGCACATCATCTAACCAACGGCGACCCACTGGCACGTTATGGCGTTCGCAATACATATCCCACACAGCTTGCCATGGGAGCGATTTTTGTTCTTCCAATAAGGCAAGGCGTGCGGTGAAATCACGGGCATTTTCAAGCTCTCGTAATTGTGCAGTGGGTTCAAGCAAGGCTTTGAGCAAGGCTTTTTGCATATTGCGAGTGCCGATTACCCAAGCGGCGATACGATTAATGGACGCATCAAAGAAATCCAAGCCGATATGCACTCGGTCGAATAATTGGTTGCGGATAATTTCATTGGCGATAGCTTGGGTTTCATCATCTAACAACACCACATGATCGCTGTCCCAACGCACAGGGCGGCTGACGTGGAGCAATAAATGTTGAATAAAGGGCATCACGGCGGAGATTTTGTCGGCAATGGATTCCGTTGGGTGGAAATGCCCTGCATCTAAGCAAAGTGCCGTGCCACGAGTGGCGGCGTAAGTAGCGTAAAATTCATTTGAACCCACGGTGTAAGATTCCACCCCGATACCGAATAATTTACTTTCGACCGCATCAATGTGGTATTGGGGATCGATTTTTTCGCTAATAATGGCATCTAAGGATTCCACTAAGCGTTGGCGTGGGGCGAATTTATCTACCACTAAATCTTTGCTACCGTCTGGGATCCAAATATTCATCACCGATGCCGTGCCTAATTCTTTACCAAAATATTTGGAAATCTTGCGACAGGCTTTGCCGTGTTCGATCCAGAAATCCCGAATTTCTTTATTGGCATGGGTGAGCGTGGCTTCTTCACTTAATGGGTGAGAAAAATAGGTGGGGTTAAAATCTAAACCAAGCTGATTTTGTTTCGCCCAGTCCACCCAATTGGCAAAATGTTCGGGTTTAATTTCATTGCGTTCAACTTTGTGTTCAGATTCCAAATAAGACGCATGCAAATTCAAGCGTTTTTTACCCGGAATTAAAGACATGGCTTTGTCTAAATCTGCCCGCAATTCCACCGCGGTTCTGGCTTTGCCAGGATAATTCCCTGTGGCTTGAATCCCGCCAGTCAAGCTTCCAGCCCCTTTTTCAAAACCGCCTACATCATCACCTTGCCAACAGTGCATAGAAATAGGCAATTTATCTAATAAATTAAGTGCAGTTTCAGTGTCAACACCAATATCGGCAAATTGTTGTTGAGCGAGTTGATAGGTTTGTTGTACGTTACTCATAGTAATACTCCTTAATTTAATGCACAAAATTCTTGCCATTTTTTCTCAATAAGAGAATCAGACAAAAAGTGCGGTTGTTTTTGGAAACGTTTTAATGGAAAGTTTTTCGCCACAAGCTGACGAAATTCTGCTTGGTTTTTAATTTGATCCAACGCCATTAACTGACAGCCCACATTGCCCAACACGGACGCTTCAATCGGCCCTGCGAAAACATCAAGCTGGCATAAATCAGCACAAAGTTGATTTAATAACGCATTTTGGCTACCGCCCCCGACAATATGCAAGCTACTGATCGGCGTGCCTTGTAATTCCGCCAGTTGTAATGCCACTTGGCGATATAACATGGCAAGACTGTCGAAAATACAGCGTGCTAATTGAGCTGTGGTTTCAGGCACAATTTGATTGTGGCTTGCACAATACTGTTGAATGGCTTGCACCATAGACGGTGGGTTTAAGAAACACTCTGCATTCGGGTTAATTAGGCTCGCAAATGCAGGAAGTTGTTCGGCATCATTCACAAGGGCAGCAATATCTTTTACGTCACGCTCAGCACAAAGGCGGTTAAACAACCACAAGCCCATGATGTTTTTGAGAATACGATAATGCCCGTCTACACCGCCTTCGTTGGTAATATTGTTATTCATTGCGGTATCATTGGTACAAGGGGTTAAGCGATCTAAGCCCATTAATGACCAAGTGCCAGAACAAAGATAGGCGGCATTTTCATCAGCAAGCGGCGATGCAATCACCGCACTAGCGGTGTCATGGCTTGCCACGGACATCACAGGAATATGGTTTTGCCAATATCCTACTTGATGCCCTGGATGACGAATTTGTCCAAACCAACTTGGTGGTAAACCAAGATAATCAATTAATTCCAGATCCCAACTGTCGGTATTGACATTGACTAATTGCGTGGTGGTGGCATTGGTATATTCACGATTCATTACGCCAGTCAAGCGGTAGTTTAAATAATCGGGAATCATCAAAAAATCGGTGACTTGATTAAGCCAATCAGGGTTTTCATCCACCGTGGCTTTGAGTTGATAAAGGGTATTGAACGGTAAAAATTGGATGCCTGTTTTATGGTAAATGGTTTCTTTGCCTAGTTCTTGTTGTACTTTTGGCATCACCAAATCAGTGCGGTGATCACGATAAGCATAGGTTGGAGCAATAACATTACCGTTTTTATCTAACAATACGTAGTCCACACCCCAAGTGTCGATACCGATACTATGTAATGCTTTCCCGCTGTTAAGAATTTTATCAAGTCCAGTTTGGATTTCTTTTTCAAGGTAATTTAGATCCCAACAATCGTGGCCATTTTGATGAATAAATTGATTTTTGAAACGATGAATTTCATTGAGTGTAATCTGTTGACTATTTGTGGTATAAGTTGCCAACATCACACGTCCGCTGGATGCGCCAAGATCCACGGCTGCAATATTTAAATTCGTCATAGAACCCCCTTTAGAACAGTAAGTGAAAGGGAGTGTAAGCCGTTTTGTTTGAAGATTCTTTAAGTTAAGCGACAGGAAAAGAAGAGATTTTGGCGGAAAATTAATAGTCGATGTGATCTGTGTCACAAATCGAAAAAATAGTGAGAAAAGAAATTATCACCAACTTGTTAAAGTTTTATACTAGCTTTAAAAAGAGGGCAAAAAATGTTCACTAGACTATCCTATAAAGATTTCTTCCTCTCAAGTCAGCAATTATTAGCCATTGAGCCACGCTTACCACAAGAAAATTACCCTGAACATACCCATGATTTTAATGAGCTTGTGTTGGTAACGAAGGGAAGTGGACGGCATATTCTCAACGGTTATCCCCATGAATTACATCAAGGCATGGTGCTGTATATTAATGCCGATGACCATCATTTATATGAAAATGTAGATAATCTTCATCTCACGAATATTTTACTCAAACCTAAAAATGATTTTAAATTTATTCATAATGTTGATGCAATTTTACAAGATCTTGCTCCCAATCAATCTCAATATAAAATGGTGAAACACCAAGTATTGAGCAACATCAATCAACAAATAGCATTGTTACAGCAAGATCCTTTAAACGCCTTACAGCAAGAAAGCAGTTTTTTACAAATTCTGAATTTAGTACAGCAAAATCAATACTGCGTCAATGTAAATCAAGATTCAAGAGGAGGGAGAGATGAAAATTTATATCAGCTCTTGCGTTATTTAAGTTTTAATTTTAAACAAGAGATTAATTGGCAACAGTTAAGCCAAGATTTTCAACTACCGTTAAGATCATTGCAACGTATGGTAAAGGAGAAATTAGGTATCACGCCACAACAATATGTGAATAAGCTGAGACTATCCTACGCCTATTACCAATTAAAATTCAGTGAGAAAGCGATTATTGATATTGCCTTAGAGAGTGGATATAGTGATAGTAGTTACTTTGCAAGTTGTTTTAAACATGAATTTGGTTTTTGCCCCAGAGAGTTGAGATAAATTTTGGCAGAACTGTTTGTTAACTTATTTCATCATTTTTTTCCATTGCGACTATTATGCTAGTATTCTCAACAAAATCGGCTTAAATGCCGATTTTTTTTGTACGTTTTTTGCATAATAACGCACTGCTACAAAGGAAATTGCGGTACAAAAAAAGATAAAAATCGCATTGATTAATTCGTGTTGGAACAATTTTTCACCAATAAAGGCGGTGACTAAAATCGTTAATAATGGTAAGAAGTAAAGCAATAATGCGGAAAATAGGAGTGATCTTTCTTCTAAGCCAATTTCAATGGTTTGCCCTATTTTTAGCGGTGTAATGGTTTCTAAGATAAAAATATGTTCACCGGGTTCGCCCGTTAATTCGGACAGTGCTGATGTACCACAAACAGATTTCGCAGTGCAACTGCCACATGCTGATTGTGATTGGCATTTCACTGTTGCCACACCTGGTTGATAATCAATTACTACAGCACTTTCTTTAATCATTGCTTAATCCTTTATTTAAATTGCAAATCTTGCACAATACGTTTTGCGGTAGCAGATGGAATTTGACCAATTAATGTCACTTCTTTATCTCCGATATTTTCACTATAGATGGTATTCATTCCCTGTTGCCAGAGATTATCTTGATTTCCATTGATAATCTTATCTGCTACATAAATGGTAAAGGAAAATAATCCGTCGCTATATAAGCGGCTTTCAATAATATTGTTACCATCAATATCTTCTGGATCAGCATTTTCACTCACTAAAGTAAAGCCTTTAGGCAACCATTTTGTCTGCCAACTGGTAATCGACGGTTTTTCATTTGATTCATCGGTGAGTAACGGCGGAAAATGAAGCGCATTTAATTGTTCCACTAATGACTTGATTTCATCACCAATATACAAATTCACCACATGGAAACTTTCCAGTAAATTATCATTGCGATCAATCAGATCACTACGTAATAATAAATGGGTTTCTTCATCAATGAACAGTACATATTGATAGCGGAAATCATCTTTTGGCATAATTCTAATCACTTGTACTAAACGATCTGCCACACGATTACGTCCCAAGGCAGAAAAATCATAGTTTTCTGCGAGTTTTTCGATGTTAGCCGATAAGATATTTGGTAAATAATCGATAATATGATTAGATTGAATAGTAAACGGGGTGAAATTGCTTTGGAAATAGCTGACCAAGTTGTCGCGACGAATAATATCTTGTTGACTACTTTCTAAAGTGGTTAATTGAGCGTAGCTTTTATTGTCTAAATTAACGTGTTTATAACGAAAAGCTTGCAAATCTGTTAGATTAGTTTGCACAAAAGAAATTTGATAGTTTAATTCGGTTTGAGCTTTAGTCATTGATGTCACTAATTGCTGTGGGGTAAGATTTTCTTGCGCCAATACGGCACTAGGCAAACTGAATAGTAGTGAAAGTGCGGTTAGATTTTTGATAATTTTTAACATTGAACAACTCCACCGTTTATTTTTATATTATCATTCATTTAAAACAAAATCACCACCGCAAACGGTGGTGATCAGAGAACAAATATAAATTATTTTTGATGTTGACCTAAATTTACACCGTCAGCATGTAAACGGCGTTGCAATTCGTAATTTTGTAACATTGCGCCCATCCGTTTATTTTTCTGTTCGATTTGTTCATTAGTAATGACATCTTTACTTGGTGCATTATAGCTCACTTGTTGCACGCCATTATTAAATGGTAAAGTTTGTAATACGGGGGTATCAGCAGATTTCTCCGTTTGGCTGGCGTTAAAGGTTTGAACACCTAATACGGCGACTAAACACACCCCAGCTGCCACGGCAACTTGTGTTAACGGCACAAACATGGCTTTTAATTTTTGCATAAACGGTGAGGTTTCTACTTCGTCTGGTGTTGGCTGTGACATTTGTAACGGTGCTTCTGCTGCAATTAAGGCATCCATTTTTGCCGTAAAATCAGCCCCTAAGAAGACCGCACTTTCTTCACGAATTACAGAACGGATAGTATGGAAGTTTGCCCAACTTTGTTGTAATTCGCCATCACGACACAATGTAGCAGTGAATTCGTTACTTACTTGTTCACCGTCCATATAGGCGGAAAGTAACTCTTTTTGCATAATAATACCCCAGTTAATTGTTTAGTTTGCCGTTGTTACGGATGTTATCGCTGTAACAGCGGATTAATTTTATTTTCAATAATTTCTCTTGCTCGGAAGATTCGAGAACGTACAGTACCCACTGGACAATCCATAATATCGGCAATTTCTTCGTAACTCAACCCTTCTAGCTCACGTAATGTAATGGCGGTTTTCAGTTCTTCTTGCATACTCTCGATCGTATCAAAAACAATCTTTTTTAATTCCGCTGAGAGCAACTCATTCTCTGGCGTATCCACATCACGTAAATTCGTGCCTGAATCGTAACTTTCAGCATCTTCTGCTAAAATATCTTCGTTCGGCGGACGGCGACCTTGTGCCGTCAAATAATTCTTTGCAGTATTCACTGCGATTCGGTAAAGCCAAGTATAAAAAGCACTGTCACCACGAAAAGAATCCATTGAGCGATATGCCTTGATAAAGGATTCTTGCACCACATCGGGAATATCATTGCGTGGTACATAACGTGTTAATAAGCCTGCTACCTTGTTTTGATAACGAGAAACCAACAAATTAAAGGCTTTCTTATCCCCTTGCTGTACTCTTTCTACTAAAGCCTGATCGGTAATCTGTTCAGTCATATTATCTCTTGTGGCTTGCGATAAAACAACAAGCACTGTATTTGGTTAGAGCAACCGTTTTCTAAAAAGTTCAAACATTTTAAAAAAGGTACGAAAAAAAGCTAATTGCTTAACTGCAATGTTTGATGAATATAGTCAACCATTGCTTGCAACTCCGTATCTATCGCTGGTGTGCGATTGAAAAACCAAGAAAAAAGCTGCAAATCTGTGCAAGCCAATAAACGAATAAAACTCTGTTTTTGGCACTCACTTAGTCCATCAAAATGTTGTTGATAAAAGGGCATAATCACCTTGTCTAATTCCAACATCCCACGGCGACAATCCCACTCAATACGAAGTTTATTGTATTTTGTCATAATTTGTTCCTATTTATTATCGAGGTATTATAACGAAAAATAAAAAATAAAGAAAAATAAACCGCACTTTAGTGATCATGAGAATGGTTAGATTGTAAGGAAAATGTCTTTTCCCTTGATTTTCCTTTAGTTAACCTTTATCTTTAGCTTTAATTAAACGTTATTTCGGGGTCAATCAATGAATTCAATTCAATATTTAGTGAACAGTATTTTAGGCGTGTATATGCTGGTCGTCATGTTTCGCATGTGGTTGCAATATTGTCAGGCAGATTTTTATAACCCAATTTCACAAGCTGTAGTGAAATTGACGGATCCGGTGTTAAATCCAATACGTAAGACTTTTAAACCACGTAAAAATATGGATATTGCAGCATTGATTTTTGTCTTCGTAGTAGGCTTGGTTAAATATCCTTTACTGGCTATTTTAGGAGGGAAATGGTCATTTGACGGCGTGGTGGAAAATCTCGGTTTATTTACCGTTGTTGGTATATTGACTGTCATAAAAATTTGGGGTGAGATGATTTTATATGTAATTTTTATCGGCGCAATTTTAAGTTGGTTTAGACGGGGCAATGATCCTTTGTCTTATTTATTGTATCAATTAGGCGAGCCGGTTTTACGTCCAATTCGCCGGCTATTACCGAAAACGGGCATGATTGATTTTTCCCCCATGATATTGGCGTTTGTGCTGTTTTGGTTAGATAAAGTGATGTATGACATTATTCCTTATGGTATTTGGAAAATTGTGTAAAGTAAAAGTGCGGTGCGATTGACTGAGATTTTTATGTCCGCAATAGAACAAACAGCAAATGGCTTGCGGTTACGGATTTTATTGCAACCTAAAGCCAGTCGTGATGCGATCATAGGATTACATGCTGATGAATTAAAAATCAGCATTACAGCACCACCTATTGATGGGGCGGCGAATGTGCATTTGTTGAAATATTTGAGTAAATTATTTAAAGTGCCAAAAAGTATGATTCAGTTAGAAAAAGGCGAATTGAATCGACATAAGCAGGTATTTATTCCTGATCCGAAGACTATTCCGTCTGAGATTATTTCGTTAATTTAAACTTAATTCAAACACTGCCTTTTGCGGATTGCGTTTAAAGCCTTCCATTTCTAAAATATATTGCGGGTGTTGCTCCTGTTCTACGGTGAGCATTTTGGCTTGAGTAAAACACACAAATTCTTTCGCTTTTTCAATAAGTGCGGTGTAAATTTCGGTTTTTTGAGGATTATTTTGCACAAAAATATCGGTTAATTGCCAGTAGCGTTGTAATTGTAGGGATGATAAACGGGGATAGAGTTGAATAAAGCCGACCGCTTTTTGTTGGTTATCAAGGGCTAAGAAGAAAATACTTTCACTAAAACGAATCCGGTTATTAAGAAATTGATGAGTTCTTTCCGGATTTTCTGCCATGCCGTGTGATAAACGGTATTCTTCAAATAGTGGAAGTAATACGGCGAGATTCCATTGTTCAGCTTTGAAAATACGCATAATGTTAGATGTTTATAGGTTAGGATTGATTAAAAAATAACAAATTTATACAGTAGATTGTACCTTGTAATTTGAGAATAATCACCTGTTAGATCAAAAAAAGATGAAAAAAAACAAAAATTGGGCTAAAAATTTGTTATATTAAGTTTATTCATTTTGATTAATTTATATGGAGAATTCAAATGGCAGTTCGTAAACCACTCGTTATGGGTAACTGGAAATTAAATGGTAGTAAAGCATTTACCAAAGAATTAATTGAAGGTTTGAAAAAAGAACTTCAAGGTGTAACAGGTTGTGGCGTGGCGATTGCACCACCAGTCATGTATTTAGCCGAAGCGGAAGCTGCATTGGCCGGTAGTGAAATTGCGTTAGGTTCACAAAATGTGGATATTAATGTGCAAGGGGCGTTTACCGGTGATATTTCTACTGCGATGTTAAAAGATTTTGGGGCGAAATATATTATTATTGGTCACTCGGAGCGTCGTACATATCACAAAGAAAGTGATGAATTTATTGCGAAAAAATTTGGTGTGTTGAAAGAAGCTGGATTAGTTCCAGTATTATGTATCGGTGAATCCGAAGCCGAAAATGAAGCCGGCAAAACCCAAGAAGTTTGCGCAAGACAAATTGATGCGGTTATTAATGCATTAGGTGTAGAAGCCTTTAATGGTGCGGTGATTGCATATGAACCAATTTGGGCAATTGGAACAGGTAAATCTGCAACCCCAGCTCAAGCTCAAGCAGTGCATAAATTTATTCGTGATCATATTGCAGCAAAATCTCAAGCTGTAGCCGATCAAGTGATTATTCAATACGGTGGTTCTGTAAATGATGCCAATGCCGCAGAGTTATTTACTCAACCAGATATTGATGGTGCATTAGTTGGTGGAGCATCATTAAAAGCACCTGCGTTTGCCGTCATTGTGAAAGCAGCAGCTGTGGCTAAGGCGTAATTGGTCATAAAATATAAATGATAAAAAGCGCTCAGATCGTTGCTCTGAGCGCTTTTTTACTTTCGGTTTATGTTTAAAATCGCTATAATGTCATATTCGTTATATTGAATATTAGGCATTCTTTATGCTAGGTTTTTTTTATACGTTTGTCATGTATTTGTTGCAACCATTTTTGTTGCTCTTTATGTTAGGACGTAGTATTAAATCCCCAGATTACCGTAGGCGTATTAGTGAACGTTACGGTTTGTTCTATGCGGAGTTAGAACGACCACAACCGAATGGGATTATTATTCATGCGGCATCTGTCGGTGAAGTTATTGCAGCCACGCCTTTAGTTCGTCAAATTCAAACGGAATACCCTAATTTACCGATTACGGTGACAACGGTGACGCCAACAGGATCAGCTCGTGTCAAAGCCGCTTTTGGCGATTCTGTTAGCCATTTTTATTTACCCTATGATTTACCTGATGCTGTCACTCGGTTTATTAATTTTATTCAGCCCAAAGCCTGTATTGTGATTGAAACGGAAATTTGGCCAACGCTTATCCATCAACTAAAATTGCGTAATATTCCGTTTATTGTGGCGAATGCTCGTTTATCCGCTCGTTCTGCCAAACGTTATGCATGGGCAAAGAATCATATTAAAACGGTGTTAAATGAGATTAGTTTAATTGCCCCGCAAGATAGTATTAGTGGGCAACGCTACACAGATTTGGGTTATCAAGGTCGGTTAGTGTTAACTGGAAATATTAAATATGATTTAGAAATTTCCGATGAATTATTAAATGATATAATAAGTTTAGAGCAACAATGGATTGGTAATAGACCCGTTTGGATTGCTGGAAGTACCCATGAAGGGGAAGAAGAAATTATACTACAAACGCACCGCACTTTATTGCAGCAATTTCCAAATTTATTGTTGATTTTGGCACCGCGTCATCCGGAGCGTTTTAATTCAGTGGCAAATTTAATTGAAAAAGAGAAATTTAGTTATTGTCGCCGAAGCGAGGATATTGCGCCTAGTGCACAAACTCAAATTTTGTTGGGTGATACTATGGGAGAACTCATGTTAATGTACGGTGTTTCTGATGTGGCTTTTGTGGGAGGAAGTTTAGTGAAACATGGCGGACATAATCCCCTTGAACCACTAGCATTTAAATTGCCTGTTATTAGTGGTAAGTATGTATTTAATTTCCCAGAAGTTTTTTTGAAATTAAGATATGTGCTCGGTGTTTTAACAGTAAAATCCGATGCCAATGCATTGGCGGAGGCAGTGAGCAGATTTTTACATTCAAAAGCATTACGTCAGCGTTTTGGACAGGCTGGTTATGAAGTATTAGTTGAAAATCGTGGAGCATTAAAACGATTAATTGGTTTATTGCGTCCCTATTTAGAAAACGAGCAAGTAGAGAAATAATTTATGACAACGGTGATTTATCCCGGCACATTTGATCCAATTACCAATGGACATTTAGATATTATTACACGAAGTGCGGTGCTTTTCCCCAACGTTATTGTAGCAGTCGCTTCTAGTCCAAGTAAGAAACCTTTATTTGAACTCGCACAACGTGTTGAGTTAATCGGGCAATCGGTTGCTCACTTGGCAAATGTGCGCGTGATTGGCTTTACGGATTTATTAGCAAACGTAATTCAACAGTTTGATGTTAAAGCGATTATTCGCGGGGTGCGCACTACCGCAGATTTTGAATATGAATTACAATTAGCTCATTTAAATAGAGTGTTAACAGGAGGAGTAGAGAGCCTATTTTTACCACCGACGGAACAATGGGCTTATGTTTCTTCAACCATTGTTCGTGAAGTTTATTTGCATGGTGGTGATGTCGCAAAATTTGTGCCACCACCGGTATTGGAAGCCTTATTAAAAAGAGCGAAAAAATAAGCAAGAAAGCCATTCAATAAAAGTGAAATTTGTGTAACAATAGCAGTAATTTATTTACATTAAACAATAATGAATTATTTATGAAAACAACAGCAGAAATTAGACAATCTTTTTTGAATTTTTTCCATAGTAAAGGTCATCAGATTGTGGAAAGTAGTTCTCTTGTGCCTGAAAACGATCCCACTTTACTTTTTACTAACGCAGGGATGAACCAATTTAAAGATGTTTTTCTTGGTTTAGATAAACGAGCTTATACTCGAGCTACCACCGCACAACGTTGTGTACGCGCAGGGGGAAAACATAACGATTTAGAAAATGTGGGCTATACCGCACGTCATCATACATTCTTTGAAATGATGGGGAATTTCAGTTTCGGTGATTATTTTAAACAAGATGCCATTGCTTTTGGTTGGGAATATTTAACTTCTCCACAATGGTTAGGTTTACCAAAAGAAAAACTGTATGTTACCGTGTATGAAACCGATGACGAAGCCTATAATATTTGGCATCAACAAATGGGTGTGCCAGCAGAACATATTATTCGCATTGGCGATAACAAAGGTGGTGCGTACAATTCCGATAACTTCTGGGCAATGGGTGATACAGGACCATGCGGACCTTGTACCGAGATTTTCTACGATCATGGTGAACAACATTGGGGTGGTTTACCGGGTTCAGCTGAAGAAGACGGCGACCGTTATATTGAAGTGTGGAATATTGTATTTATGCAATTTAACCGTTTGGCTGATGGGATATTAGAAAAATTGCCAAGACCGTCTGTGGATACAGGTATGGGCTTGGAACGCATGACAGCGGTAATGCAGCATGTGAATTCCAACTATGAAATTGATATTTTCCAAACCTTAATTGCCAAAGTGGCAGAAGTTGTCGGCACTCAAGATTTAACCAATAAATCTTTGCGTGTAATTGCCGATCATATTCGTTCTTGTGCTTATTTAATTGCTGACGGTGTGATTCCGTCTAACGAGGGGCGTGGTTATGTATTACGCCGTATTATTCGCCGTGCAGTTCGTCATGGACATTTGTTAGGTGCGAAAGAAACGTTCTTTTATAAATTGGTGCCTACTTTAATTGAGGTCATGGCGGATGCAGCGAAAATTGTGAAAGAAAAACAAGCCAACGTAGAAAAACTGTTACGTTTGGAGGAAGAACAATTTGCTCGTACGTTAGCGCGTGGTTTGACTTTATTAGATGATGCCTTGGCAGAGGTTAAAGACGGCGTATTGTCTGGTGAAGTGGCATTTAAATTATATGATACTTACGGTTTCCCATTGGATTTAACCGCTGATGTATGTCGTGAACGTAATATTCAAATTGATGAAGCAGGCTTTGATAAAGAAATGGAAGCTCAACGTTTAAGAGCGCAGTCTGCCAGCCAGTTTGGTATGGATTATAACAATGTTATTCGTGTCGATGGTACAACCCAATTTGAAGGTTATAACAAAGCAGAAAGTCAGGCAAAAGTTACCGCACTTTTCCATGACGGCAAATCAGTGGAGAGCATTACCGCAGGACAAAGTGCGGTGGTTATTTTAGAAAATACGCCATTCTATGCAGAGATGGGGGGGCAGATTGGTGATAGCGGAGAGTTTGTCAATAATAATTGTCAATTTGATGTGAAAGATACGCAAAAATATGGTCAAGTGTTTGGACATATTGGTGAATTGACGGCAGGTTCATTGTCGGTAGGTGATAGCGTGGATGCGATTGTGGATAATGAACGTCGTCAGCATACTAGATTAAACCATAGTGCAACTCACTTATTACATTCCGCATTGCGTCAAGTGTTAGGCGAGCATGTCGCACAGAAAGGATCGTTAGTGTCTGATGTGGGTTTACGTTTTGACTTTGTGCAACCTGAAGCAATCGGTAAACAACAGCTTGCGGAAGTAGAACGTATCGTCAATTTTCATATTCGTGCGAATCACCCTGTATTAACCGAAGAAATGGGGATTGAACAAGCCAAAGCAAAAGGTGCGATGGCGTTATTCGGGGAGAAATATGGTGATGTGGTTCGTGTCGTTACCATGAGTCCATTCTCGATCGAGCTTTGTGGTGGATTACACGTACAACGCACGGGAGATATTGGTTTATTTAAATTAGTGTCAGAAAGTGCGATCGCTGCGGGCATTCGTCGAGTGGAAGCCGTTACAGGTGAGGGGGCGATGGCTTGGCTACATAATCAACAAGCTATTTTAGCGCAAGTCGCGGATGCGTTAAAATCTGATGTCACATCATTACCAGAGAAAATTGATCAGTTGCAAGAAAAAGCCAAGAAAACAGAAAAAGAATTACAACAATTAAAACAAAAAGCTGCCGTACAAGCAGGGGCGAATTTAGCGCAAAGTGCGGTAAAAATTAATGGAATTTCGGTAATCGTACAACAATTGGATGGTGTCGATACCAAAGTATTGCGTGTGATGGTAGATGATTTGAAAAATCAACTTGGTTCTGCTGTGATTGCTTTTGCTTCTGTTGTAGATGAAAAAGTCAATCTCATTGTGGGTATAACAGCAGACATCACAAGTAAAGTAAAAGCAGGTGAATTAGTCAATCTAATGGCTCAACAAGTGGGAGGCAAAGGAGGCGGTCGTCCAGATATGGCGATGGCAGGCGGATCTCAGCCTGAAAATGTAGTTGAAGCATTACATGTTGCTTCAGATTGGTTAAAAGTAAATTTGTAAGTGTTGCATTATGAATGTCTTGTTTTAATGTATAAGACTGGTTATCAATAAGGATGTTGATAGGTCTGTGAATGTTTTATTTTTTCTTTATTGCAAGGCGAAATGAAACATTCACAGACCAATAGCACAAGACAGATATAATCATATAAATAGGGAGAAGTATATGCTGGTTTTGACAAGAAAACTAGGTGAAAGCTTACTCATTGGCGATGATATTGAAATCACAGTGTTAAATGTCCGTGGTAATCAAGTAAAAATCGGTGTGAAAGCACCAAAAAACGTTTCCGTACATCGGGAAGAAATCTATCAACGTATCAAACAATCTCAAGATGACGAACATTTAGAGATTGAATAAGGAGAATCTATGAGTAAATTAACTTGCTTTAAAGCCTATGATATTCGTGGTCGTTTGGGGGATGAACTAAATGTTGATATTGCGTACCGCATTGGTCGTGCATTTGGTCAATACCTAAAACCAAAAAATATTGTGGTGGGTGGTGACGTGCGTTTAACCAGTAAAGAATTGAAAAGTGCCGTAACCAACGGGCTATTAGATTCTGGCGTTGATGTGATTGATCTCGGGGAGGTGGGTACAGAAGAAGTTTACTTTGCTACATCTTTCTTAAACGCTGATGGAGGTATTGAAGTCACTGCAAGCCATAACCCAATGGATTACAATGGCTTAAAACTTGTCCGTGAAGGCTCACGCCCAATTAGTTCTGAAACAGGTTTAGCGGATATTCAACGCTTAGCGGAGGAAAATAATTTCCCAGCGGTAACGCAGCGCGGTCAATATAAACAACAATCGGTAATTGGTGATTATGTTGAACGTTTACTTTCTTATGTAAACTTAGACAATATCAAACCATTAAAATTAGTGATTAACTCAGGTAATGGTGCGGCAGGTCATGTGGTTGATGCCATTGAGGCTCAATTTAAAGCGCGCCGAGTGCCAGTGGAATTTATTAAAGTGCATAATAATCCAGACGGTACATTCCCACACGGAATTCCTAATCCAATTTTACATGAAAACCGTCAAGACACCATTGATGCGGTATTAAAACACAAAGCGGATATGGGAATTGCCTTTGATGGCGACTTCGACCGTTGTTTCTTCTTTGATGAAAACGGTGGTTTCATTGAAGGTTACTATGTGGTTGGTCTGTTAGGTCAAGCCTTTACCCAAAAACAAAAAGGGGCGAAGATTATCTACGATCCACGTTTAATCTGGAATACTGAAAAATTAGTCGCTGAAAATGGTGGTGAAGCCGTGATGTCAAAATCCGGTCACTCATTTATTAAAGAAAAAATGCGTGAAGTGGATGCGGTTTATGGCGGTGAAATGTCGGCTCACCATTATTTCCGTGATTTCTACTATTGCGATAGCGGTATGGTGCCTTGGTTATTAGTGATGGAATTAGTGAGCACAACAGGTAAATCCTTAGGTCAATTAGTGACAGAAAGTATTAACACGTATCCATCACCGGGTGAAATCAATAGCAAATTAACCGATGCCAAAGCGTCCATTGCTCGTGTACGTGCTGCCTATGAAAAAGATGCGGTGAGCGTAAATGAAATTGACGGTATTAGCATTGAATATCCAAACTGGCGTTTCAATTTACGTAGTTCAAATACGGAACCAGTGGTGCGTTTGAACCTTGAAACCCGTGGCGATAAGCAGTTGATGCAAGAGAAGACTGATGAGATTTTGGCGTTATTGCGTCAATAAAAAATCTTGTTAATATTGACCGTACTTTAAAAAAGTGCGGTTATTTTATAATTAATATCGTGTTTCGCCGATGGCGACTTACTTTTTCTTTGCTCGTGCAAAGCAAAAGTAAGCAAAAAGAAACACGCCCCGATTTTGCCTTGTTTCCTGAAAATCATTCAATTTGCTTAACGGAAAAATTGTAAACTCGCTACGCTCAAACAGTACAATTTTTCCTACAAATTAAATGATTTTCAGGCGGCAAAGACGGGGACTACCTTTAGAAAAGGACAAAAAATGAAAGTCATTATTCCTGTGGCTGGCTTAGGTACGCGAATGTTACCTGCCACCAAAGCCATTCCAAAAGAAATGCTTACTTTAGTCGATAAACCGTTAATTCAATATGTGGTAAATGAATGTGTCAACGCTGGTGTGAAAGAAATCGTGTTAGTCACCCATTCATCCAAAAATGCCATTGAAAACCACTTTGATACCTCTTTTGAATTGGAAACCATGCTGGAAAAACGGGTGAAACGCCAGTTATTGGAAGAAGTGCGTGCTATTTGCCCGAAAGATGTCACTATTATGCACGTCCGTCAAGGTAACGCCAAAGGGTTGGGGCACGCCGTGTTATGTGGTCGTCCTGTGGTGGGGAATGAACCTTTTGCGGTGGTGTTGCCTGATGTACTATTAGCGGATTTTACCGCTAATCAAAAAACCGAAAATCTTGCTGCCATGATCAAACGCTTTAAAGAAACAGGCAATAGCCAAATTATGGTTGCCCCAGTGGATCCAAAAGACGTGAGTAGTTACGGTATCGCAGACTGTGACGGTGTGGAATTTGCGGGTGGTGAAAGTGCCAAAATTGCGCGTATGGTGGAAAAACCGAGTGTAGAAAAAGCACCGTCTAATCTTGCCGTTGTGGGGCGTTATGTATTTTCAGCGGGAATTTGGCGTTTATTAGAAAAAACACCAGTTGGTGTCGGTGATGAAATTCAATTAACCGATGCCATTGATATGCTGATCGAAAAAGAAACCGTAGAAGCTTTCCACATGACCGGAGAGTCTTTCGACTGCGGTGATAAAATTGGTTATATGCAAGCCTTTGTGGAATATGGGTTACAACATGAAAAATTAGGCAAACCATTTAAAGACTATTTAAAAAAATTAGCTAAAACCTTGTAACAAGCGAGATAAAGAACAGGATTAGGGTGCGTTCAAACGTACCCCACCTAGTTTTAAAAGCCCAATTTTCGCATTTCATTCACCACATCTTTCACTTCAATTTCTGCCATCAAATTTTTACCCGATAATTTGGTCGCCCATGGCAATTCTTGTGAGGGTTTATGAAATTCTTTTAACGCATTTTGCTCATAGACCGAAATCACATTATCTAAATTATGGTAAGGACCTGTTCGCCAAGGATTATGATAAGCATACAGACCAATAACAGGTGTTCCCACCATGGTAGCAATATGAGCGGGACCACTATCGGGTGCGATCACTAAATCCGCTTGTTGAATTAACGCAGTCAATTCAGCTAAACTCGTTTTTCCGCACGCATTGGTTATCTGATTATCACAAAGTGCGGTGATTTTTTGGCAGATTTCCATTTCTCGTAAAGCAGGAGAACCACATAAAATCACGTTAATGCCTTGTTGAGTAGCAACATTGGCGAGCTCCGCATAGCGTTCAATCAGCCAATCTTTTTCCGCTTTGCTGGAACAAGGGGAAATAATCAGATTGCGTTGGTTTGGCTGAATAAAGGTTTTTGCCTTTTGTTGTGCTGGCAAAGAAAGGTTTAATTGCCAATGAGGGGTAAATTTTGCTACGCCAATTTTTTCGGCAAATGCGATGAAACCGTCTAACACATGGGGATTGTCAGGATCATTCACCCGTTGATTAACAAAAAAACATTGTCCTTCTCTTGAGCGTTTTTTACCAAAACCGATTTTATATTTGGCTTTAATACCTAAAGATAAAATAGATGCACGGAAAGCGGTTTGCATATTTAATAAGGCATCAAATGGTTGATTTTTTAGCTGTTTCCATAAAGCAAAAACGCCTCGCCAACCTGTTTTTTTATCAAATATAACTAAATCAATAGGCGAATTTTCAGGCATCACCTGCGATAATAAAGCATACTCCACCTTTCCCACAATCCAAGTGATTTGACAAGCAGGATAAAACCGAGCAATTTCTTGTACCACCGCTAAAGCGTGAGTAATATCACCAATGGCGGAAAGGCGGAGAATACAAAGGGATTTGGGCGGATGCTTTGGGCTAAACAGGGACATAATGGATCCTTTAATTGCTAAATTCATTAACACAGGGGCGTATTGCATACGCCCTTATGCTCGATTGTAGGGTTTTAACAATTTTTGATTATTACATTTATTGGGCGTATGCAATACGCCCCTACAATTGCGAAATACCCCTATTTTAAAGTAGAATGATGCGAACGCCAACAAGGAATATAAAATGATTGAACGACAACATCAAAACCAGTTTTTTTTACTTTCTGATGAACGTTATAGTGAATTGGATTATACCCAATTTTTCCAACCTGACTATTGGCAAAAGCAAGGGCGAGTTTCAGGCACGGCCAAAGGACGTGGTACCACTTATTTTTTACAAACCGCTGATCTATTCGGTGTTAATGCCAGCTTACGTCATTATTATCGTGGCGGTTTGTGGGGTAAAATTATTCGAGATCGCTACCGTTTTACCGTACTTTCACAAACCCGCAGTTTTGCCGAATTACGTTTGTTGCAAAAATTATACTTAGCGGGTTTGCCTGTGCCGAAGCCAATTATGGCGGTCGTTGAAAAAGGTAAGTTAGGTATTTGTTATCGTGCCGATATTTTGATGGAAAAGATCGAAAATGCTCAGGATTTAACCGCACTTTTACAACATCAAACCTTGCCCTCAGAAATTTGGCAACAGATTGGCGGCTTAATTCGCCAATTGCACGATTTACAAATTTGCCATACGGATTTAAACGCCCATAATATTTTGCTCCAACAGACAGCAACAGGGCAAAAATGTTGGTTGTTAGATTTTGATAAGTGCGGTGAAAAATCAGGGGATTTTTGGAAACAAGGTAATCTTGAACGATTACAGCGTTCTTTTCATAAGGAAATTGAACGGATGAAAATTCAATTTAGCACGCAAAATTGGCAAGATTTATTAACCGGTTATCACAATCACCAGATTTAATGATAGAATACCGCAAATTTTTTTTGAATAGATAAAATAATTAGGAATACCAATGCGTACAAGTCAATATTTATTTTCAACGCTAAAAGAAACCCCGAATGATGCTCAAGTGGTGAGCCATCAGTTAATGCTTCGATCTGGTATGATTCGCCCGATGGCATCTGGCTTATATAACTGGTTGCCAACAGGTGTTAAAGTATTGAAAAAAGTTGAAAATATTATTCGTGAAGAAATGAACAAAGGCGGTGCCATTGAAGTGCTGATGCCTGTGGTACAACCTGCCGAACTTTGGCAAGAATCAGGGCGTTGGCAGGATTATGGTGCAGAGTTATTGCGTTTTACCGATCGTGGCAAACGCGATTTTGTGTTAGGACCGACGCACGAAGAAGTGATCACAGATCTTATTCGCCGTGAAATCAGTTCTTACAAACAGTTACCGCTGAATTTATATCAAATTCAAACTAAATTCCGTGACGAAGTTCGACCACGTTTTGGCGTAATGCGTTCCCGTGAATTTGTGATGAAAGACGCTTATTCTTTCCACACCACGAAAGAAAGTTTACAACAAACCTATGATGTGATGTATCAGGTTTATAGCAATATTTTCAATCGGTTAAACTTAGATTTCCGTGCAGTACAAGCGGATACAGGTTCAATCGGTGGCTCCGCATCACATGAGTTTCAAGTGCTGGCTCAAAGCGGTGAAGATGATGTGGTATTTTCTACCGAAAGTGATTTTGCCGCCAATATTGAATTAGCGGAAGCGGTGGCGGTAGGTGAACGTTCACAACCAACTAAAGCGATGGAATTAGTGGATACGCCAAATGCCAAAACCATTGCAGAGTTAGTAGAACAGTTTAATCTGCCAATTGAGAAAACCGCCAAAACCTTGATTGTAAAAGGGGCAACAGAAGAACAGCCGTTAATCGCCTTAATCTTACGTGGTGATCATGAATTAAATGAAGTGAAAGCTCAAAAACACCCGTTAGTCGCTGATCCATTAGAATTTGCTGATGAAGCCACAATTAAAGCCAAAATTGGGGCGGGTGTGGGATCATTAGGTGTGGTGAATTTACCGATTCCAGCGGTGATTGATCGCTCCGTGGCATTAATGTCTGATTTTACGGTGGGAGCCAATATTGACGGCAAACATTATTTCAATGTGAACTGGGAACGTGATGTGGCGTTGCCTGAAATTTTTGATTTGCGTAACGTCGTCGATGGTGATCCAAGTCCAGACGGAAAAGGCACATTGCAAATTAAACGGGGCATTGAAGTGGGGCATATTTTCCAGTTGGGGACGAAATATTCCGAAGCCATGAAAGCCACCGTGCAAGGCGAAGACGGTAAACCGTTGGTGATCACAATGGGTTGCTATGGTGTTGGTGTCACCCGTGTGGTGGCAGCGGCGATTGAGCAAAATCATGATGAGCGTGGGATTATTTGGTCAAGCGATGAAATTGCCCCATTTACCGTGGCGATTGTGCCAATGAATATGTACAAGTCCGAAAGCGTACAACAATTTGCTGAAGAGTTATACCACACTTTGCAATCGCAAGGTGTCGATGTGATTTTTGATGATCGCAAAGAACGCCCCGGTGTCATGTTTGCGGATATGGAATTGATCGGCGTACCACATATGGTGGTGATCGGTGAGAAAAATCTGGCTAACGGTGAAATTGAATACAAAAACCGCCGTACAGGGGAAAGGCAGATGATTGCAAAAGATGAATTGTTAGCGTTTTTAAAAGAGAATGTGAAAGCTTAAGAACCTAAAAATTGAAATGACCGTCAAAGTGCGGTCATTTTTTTGCCTGTTTATCCTTTCCATCTCTCAAACAAAGATGAACTTACCACATTATCCACCTTATCAAAAGCAATCATTTTGCCATCTTCCATTAAGATCACTTGCTCTGCCAATGTGGTGAGTTCATCTACACTATGGGTGACATATAAAATCGGAATAGCGATTTGTTGGGCGAGGTTTTCTAAATAGCTTAATAACTCTTGTTTACGGGGTAAATCAAGGGCGGATAAAGGTTCGTCCATCAGCAACATTTCAGGTTGACTTAATAACGCTCTTCCAATGGCGACACGTTGTTTTTCCCCGCCAGACAGGCTGATGGGGTAACGATTTAGCAAGTGTTCGATGCCGAGTAGTTGCACAATTCGGTCAAATTCCACCGCATTTTTTCTGCTTTTGGATTGCATGGCGTAACGCAAATTTCCTTTTACAGAATAATGTGGAAATAAACGTCCATCTTGAAAAACATAGCCCATATTACGTTTATTGGGCGGGAGGCAGATACCTTTTTTGGTATCCACTAAAATTTTGTCATTTAATTTAATATAACCTTGATCAGGATGAATTAACCCACTGATTAAATTAATCACGGTGGATTTGCCTGAACCTGACAAGCCAAAAAGTGCGGTGACATTTTGGCTCGGAATTTGAGCGTTAAGTTGTAATTCAAAATTGCCTAAGCGTTTACTTACATTAATGTCTAGCATCAGATTGCCCCAATTTTTGTTGTGTCCGTTTGGCGAGCCACTCGGAAATAATCAGTGAGAGTAACGCAATAATAATGGAAATTAAACAAAGGCGAGCTGCTGCTCCTTCAGCATTTGGAGTTTCGATAAAGGAATACATGGCGAGTGGTATGGTTTGCGTGACATTGGGAATGTTTGACACAAAGGTAATAGTTGCCCCAAATTCACCTAAAGAACGGGCAAAGCCCAAAATCATACCGGCCAAAATACCTGGGAACGCTAAAGGTAAGGTGATGGTATAAAAAGTTCGCCATGGTGAAGATCCGAGTGTTAGGGCAGCTTGTTCAAGACGCATATCAATGCTTTCAATGGCTAAACGGATAGAACGTACCACTAAGGGAAATGCGACCACGGCGGAAGCTAAAATAGCACCGTTAAGGCTGAATCCAAAGGTAAAACCAAACCATTGCGAAATATATTTACCGATGAATCCATTGCGTCCCATGGAAATAAGCAGTAAGTAACCGATCACTACCGGCGGTAGCACAAGCGGTAAATGAACAATACCATTAAGTAAGGCTTTGCCCCAGAATTGCTTGCGAGCTAATAACCACGCAATCGCAATCGCAAAGGGTAACGCCCAAATATTCGCCCACAGAGCGACTTTTAAACTTAAAATAATGGCATTTATTTCAGATGGTGAAAGTTTTATATATTCAATCATATAGCGAATTTTGTTATTAAAAGGGCGGACTCACAAATCCGCTCTACAAGTATTTATACAATTATTTACGCACAATCGGTGGCACAAAGCCTAAGCCTAAATCCCATGGCTGTTCAATCCAAGTATTTTGTGGAATATCTATCACATAATCATCCACTAATGGCGCCCCCGCTGGCTTGGCAAAAACGGTAACAAATTTTGCCTTTGGATACATTTTGCGAATTTCACGCGCGGTATTTCCTGTATCTACTAAATCGTCCACTACGATAAAGCCATCACCGTCAGTTTGAGCTGCATGTAAGACTTTTAATTCGCCTTGTTGATCATGATCGTAACTGGAGATACACACAGTTTCAACATGGCGTAGTCCCAATTCACGTGCTAATACGGCGGCAGGAAATAAACCACCACGGCTGACAGCAATAATGCCTTTCCATTGTGTGGCTGGTAATAAACGCTCAGCCAGTTTGCGAGCGTGCATTTGGAACATATCCCAAGTGACAATATACTTTTCACTCATCATTTTATCCTTAACTTATTTGAGAGAAATTTAAAAATTGTGTAAGCATACCATTTTATCGGCGGTGAATGCTAGAAATTTTGTTTTTTCTATCGTATTTTTTGTGGAAAATCAGCGAAATATCAGGAATATTTGTATAAAACCAGAAATTGATCCATAATGAGACGATCTTTTTATTAAAGGAGGAATTATTATGTCAGATATTCAAACATTACAACCAAAACGTTTATGGCAATGGTTTGATCGCCTTTGTACTATTCCACGTCCATCACATCACGAAGAAAAAGTCGCAAAATTTATTGTGGATTGGGCGAAAGAAAAAGGTTTTTTTGTAGAACGAGATCAAATTGGTAACGTATTAATTCGTAAACCAGCCACCAACGGTATGGAAAATCGCCAAAAAGTCGCATTGCAAGCCCATATGGATATGGTACCGCAAGCAAATGAGGGATCTACACATGATTTTTTAACGGATCCAATTTTACCTTATGTGGATGGAGAATGGGTAAAAGCGAAAGGGACAACTTTGGGTTCAGATAATGGTATTGGTTTGGCATCAGCCTTAGCGGTGTTAGATGCAGATGATTTAGCCCATCCAGAATTGGAAGTGTTATGTACCATGACGGAAGAAGCTGGTATGGATGGGGCGCACCATTTAAAAACAAATTGGTTACAATCTGATGTGATGATTAATACCGATACGGAAGAAAATGGCGAAATTTATATTGGTTGTGCTGGTGGTGAAGATGCTAAAGTGAGTTTGCCGATTCAACGTGAAAAAAATACTTTTGCACATACGTATCAACTTTCTTTAAAAGGTTTGCGCGGTGGTCACTCTGGCAGTGAAATTAATACAAATCGAGTTAATGCGATTAAATTATTTGCTCGTTTCTTAGCAAATATTGAACAAACTCAAGCCTTTTCATTTGCTTTAGCAGAAATTCGAGGCGGTTCGGTGCGTAATGCCATTCCGCGTGAGGCACATGCGATAGTTTGTGTGAATGATGAAAACGCCTTAAAAACTGCGGTGCAAAATTTCCAACATTTATTACAAGATGAATTAGCCATGGCTGAACCGAATGCTACACTTACCGCTCAACTGATTGAAAAAGCAGAAATGATCTTTGACAAAGTATCTACACATAAAGCTATTCATTTAGTTAATGCATTACCAAATGGCGTAAATCGTTACAGTGATGTTGTTGATGGTGTGGTGGAAACATCAAGCAGTATTGGTGTGTTAAAAACCGAAGACGATGCAGTAACGGGGTTGATTTTAATTCGCTCTTTAGTAGAAAGTGGTAAACAATATGTGGCAAGTTTATTGTCGTCTTTGACATCTTTATGTGATGCAACAGTCACCCTTTCTGGTAATTACCCCGGCTGGCAACCTCACCCAGATACCGATATTTTGCGTTTAACCCAACGCATTTATGCGGAAATATTAGGTGCTGAACCAACCATTAAAGTCATTCATGCAGGGTTGGAATGTGGTTTAATTAAACAGGCTTATCCAGCGATGGAAATTGTGTCTTTTGGACCAACTATTGAAAATGCTCATTCCCCTGATGAAAAAGTGCATATTCCTGCTGTACAAATTTATTGGGCGCTATTGACCAAAGTATTGGCGAATATTCCAGAACAAAAATAAATAGAAAAATTGGGGGCAGCTAAAAATTTGATATGAAAATAGTAAAGAAAGTGATACAATCGCTCGTTCTAATTAGGGTCAATAGATCCTATGTCCCGAATTTTATATTTTATTGATAGGTTAATTTATGGCTCTTGTTACCGAGAAAAAGAAACATGCACCTGAGCAAACAGCAGGGCAAAAATCCGTTGGTTTAAACCGTTTATTATGGTTATTAGCTATCGTTGTCATCATTGTCGCTGCGGTAGGTAATATTTATTTTGCAGAACAATATTCAACCGCTATTCGTGTGGTCGGTATTGTGGTATTAATTGCCGTTGCTTTGGGCTTGGCAGCCATTACTAATCAGGGGGTAAAAGCTCTCGCTTTCTTTAGTGATGCTCGTGTTGAAATGCGTAGAGTGGTGTGGCCAACTCGCTCCGAAACTACACAAACCACATTAATTGTGGCTGGTGTAACAGTAGTTGTTTCATTAATTTTATGGGCGTTTGACAGCATTATTATTAGCGTCCTTGATTTCTTAACCAATTTGAGATTCTAATCCTATGACAGAAACAGTAGCAGCTAAAAAACGTTGGTATGTATTACAGGCTTTCTCTGGTTTTGAAGGTCGAGTAGCGACAACATTGCGTGAATATATTAAATTAAACCACATGGAAGATCAGTTTGGTGAAGTGCTTGTACCTACCGAAGAAGTGATTGAGAATGTGGCGGGTAAACGTCGTAAAAGTGAACGCAAATTTTTTCCGGGCTATGTGTTAGTTCAAATGGAAATGAATGATTATACATGGCAGTTGGTGCGTAGTGTGCCGAGAGTATTGGGTTTCATTGGTGGAACAGCAGATAAGCCGTTGCCAATTAGTCAGCGTGAAGCGGATTTAATTTTAAATCGTGTCGAACAAAATGCGGATAAACCACGTCCGAAGAATACGTTCTTGCCGGGGGAAGAAGTGCGAGTGACGGAGGGACCATTTGCTGACTTTAATGGTACCGTGGAAGAAGTAGATTATGAAAAAGGTCGAGTTAAAGTATCTGTTTCTATTTTTGGTCGTGCGACACCCGTTGAACTTGAGTTTAGTCAAGTAGAAAAAGCCCATTAATGGATGGTATTTTATAAAAAGTAGTAGGGGCGTATTGCATACGCCCTAAAATTTGATTAAAATACAGCCCTTTTAACGTCCTAGCCTTGTGTTAGGGTAAATAGAAATCTTGCATTCGCAAGGAAATAAACAGGGGAGCTGCTTGAGTAAAGCTTGGCGGCGTTATCACCCACATAGAAGGAAACTTAAACATGGCAAAAAAAGTCCAAGCATACGTTAAGTTGCAAGTTGCAGCGGGTATGGCTAATCCATCACCACCAGTTGGTCCAGCATTAGGTCAACAAGGTGTGAACATCATGGAATTTTGTAAAGCATTCAACGCTCGTACTGAGAGCTTAGAAAAAGGTTTACCAATTCCAGTAGTTATTACGGTATATGCAGACCGTTCATTCACGTTCATTACTAAAACTCCACCAGCGGCGGTATTATTGAAAAAAGCAGCGGGTATCAAATCTGGTTCAGGTAAACCGAACAAAGATAAAGTGGGTAAAGTAACCTTAGAGCAAGTTCGTCAAATCGCTGAAACGAAAGCAGCGGATATGACTGGTGCAACTATTGAAACTAAAATGAAATCAATCGCTGGTACAGCTCGTTCAATGGGCTTAGTGGTGGAGGAATAATACGATGGCTAAATTGACTAAAAAAATGAAAGCAATCAAGCAGACCGTAGATTCTACTAAAGCGTATGAAATTAACGAAGCTATTGCAGTGTTAAAACAATTCGCCACCGCTAAATTCAAAGAAAGCGTAGATGTGGCAGTAAATTTAGGTATTGATCCACGTAAATCAGACCAAAACGTACGTGGTGCCACTGTGTTACCACATGGTACAGGTCGTGAAGTGCGTGTGGCTGTGTTTACTCAAGGTGCCAATGCAGACGCAGCCAAAGCCGCTGGTGCAGACTTAGTGGGTATGGAAGATCTTGCCGAGCAAGTGAAAAAAGGCGAAATGAACTTTGACGTTGTAATTGCATCACCAGATGCAATGCGTGTTGTCGGTCAGTTAGGTCAAGTATTAGGTCCACGTGGTTTAATGCCAAACCCGAAAGTAGGTACCGTCACACCAAACGTGGCCGAAGCGGTTAAAAACGCAAAATCTGGTCAGGTTCGTTATCGTAATGATAAAAATGGTATTATCCATTCAACTATCGGTAAAGCTGACTTTGCTCCAGAACAATTAAAAGAAAACTTACAAGCCTTGTTGGCTGCTTTAGTGAAAGCAAAACCAACCAGTGCAAAAGGTATCTTTATCAAGAAAGTGAGCATCTCTACCACTATGGGTGCAGGTGTAGCTGTTGATCAGTCTTCACTTTAATTGATGACTCGGTTTGACAAAAGTGCGGTTTTTTACCGCACTTTTTTATAGAAATGACTTTACCAATAGGAAAAAGTCGTCTATAATTGCCGACCTAATTTTGCAAAATGTATTGCGAAATATATTGTAATATATAGCAAAATATAGCGAAGTATTGATGGTGCTTGCCAAATCAAGCCCCATCCAAGACCGTAGGTGGTGACATAAAATCAGTCGCCTTAATATCCAACGTAGATGGTGAACAGAAAAAGAATTTTCTGCTTCTGTACACCGAAGTCGTCCTAATAAATATTTTATTAGGTAGTTTAATTCCGAGAAATCGGAGTGTATTCAGGAGCTAAAAGCCAATGGCATTAAATCTTCAAGACAAACAAGCAATTGTTGCCGAAGTAAATGAAGCAGCCAAAGGTGCCCTATCAGCTGTTATCGCGGATAGCCGTGGTGTAACAGTTGATAAAATGACTGAGTTACGTAAAACAGCTCGTGAAGCTGGCGTTTCAATGCGTGTGGTTCGTAATACTTTATTACGCCGTGCCGTTGAGGGGACAGAATTCGAATGCTTAAAAGATACGTTTACTGGTCCAACTCTGATTGCATTTTCAAATGAGCATCCAGGTGCAGCAGCACGTTTATTTGCTGAATTTGCGAAAGCAAACAAAGAGTTTGAAGTTAAAGGTGCCGCCTTTGAAGGTAAAATCCAAGACGTTAATTTCTTGGCAACATTACCAACTTACGAAGAAGCGATTGCACGTTTAATGGGTACAATGAAAGAAGCTGCGGCAGGCAAACTTGTTCGCACTTTTGCAGCATTACGCGACAAATTACAAGAAGCGGCTTAATTTTAAAAGCACTTCTTAAATCGTTTATCAACTTATTTACTTTAGGAATTGATTGTTATGTCATTAACTAACGAACAACTAATCGAAGCGATTGCTTCAAAAACAGTATCAGAAATCGTTGAATTAATCGCAGCGATGGAAGAAAAATTCGGCGTTTCAGCAGCAGTAGCTGCAGCAGCTCCAGCAGCAGGTGCTGCGGCAGCAGTTGAAGAAAAAACTGAATTCGATGTAGTATTAGCAGAAGTGGGTGCAAACAAAGTTGCTGTGATCAAAGCAGTACGTGGTGCAACAGGTTTAGGCTTAAAAGAAGCGAAAGACTTAGTTGAATCTGCACCAGCTAACTTAAAAGAAGGCATTGCTAAAGCAGAAGCAGAAGCATTGAAAAAAGAATTAGAAGAAGCGGGTGCAAAAGTAGAGATCAAATAATTTTGATTGACACTTTTTCCACTTCGGAAACCAGATTTTCTGGGAAAGTGGCTGACGGAATACCGTCAGCCATTTTGTGCTATCAAGGTAGCATAAATAAAACCACCGTTTTATTGTCGATAAATTAAGTTAAATCAATCTGTTAGCTTAATGACAATCCGCTCATCAGAAGTAAGGTTCAGAGTGCGGTATCTAACAAACGGATTCAAATCATTGTAACAGGTCGGCAAAAATTTTTATTTTTTCACCGCACTTTTAAACTGTTGCAATTCGGTCACACTAAAAAATTACAGAGGAACCCCAATGGTTTACTCCTATACCGAGAAAAAACGTATTCGTAAAGACTTCGGCAAACGTCCGCAAGTTTTAAATGTACCTTATTTATTAACAATCCAATTAGATTCTTTCGATAAATTTATCCAAAGAGATCCTGAAGGACAACAAGGCTTAGAAGCGGCATTTCGTTCAGTTTTCCCTATCGTGAGTAATAATGGTAGTACAGAATTACAATATGTCAGTTATCAATTAGGTCAGCCAGTATTTGATGTGCGAGAATGTCAAATTCGAGGTACCACTTTTGCCGCACCATTGCGTGTAAAATTACGTTTAGTCAGCTATGATAGAGATGCGGCACCGGGTACCATCAAAGACATTAAAGAACAAGATGTGTATATGGGTGAAATCCCGCTGATGACTGAAAATGGTACCTTTGTGATCAACGGTACAGAACGGGTTATCGTTTCACAATTACATCGCAGTCCGGGTGTATTCTTTGATTCTGACAAAGGCAAAACCCACTCATCTGGGAAAGTATTATATAACGCCAGAATTATCCCTTATCGTGGTTCTTGGTTAGATTTTGAATTTGATCCGAAAGATAACTTATTTGCACGTATTGACCGCCGCCGTAAATTACCGGCAACCATTATTTTACGCGCCTTAAACTACACCACTGAAGAAATTTTGGATTTATTCTTTGAGAAAGTACAATTTGAAATTCAAGATAATAAATTATTAATGACCTTGGTGCCAGAGCGTTTACGTGGTGAAACCGCCAGCTTTGACATTGAAGCCAATGGCAAAGTTTATGTCGAACGTGGTCGTCGTATCACTGCCCGTCATATTCGCGCTTTAGAAAAAGATAATATCGATAAAGTTGAAGTGCCAACCGAATATATTATCGGTGAAGTGGTCGCCAAAGATTATGTGGATTTAGAAAGTGGTGAGATTATTTGTCCAGCTAATATGGAACTATCGCTAGAGCTATTAGCCAAATTAGCGCAAGCAGGTTACACCACCATTGAAACCTTATTTACCAATGACTTAGACTTTGGTCCTTATATTTCTGAAACCTTGCGTGTTGACCCGTCTTATGATCGTTTAAGTGCGTTAGTGGAAATCTATCGCATGATGCGTCCAGGTGAACCGCCAACAAAAGAAGCCGCTGAAGGCTTGTTTGATAACCTGTTCTTCTCACAAGATCGTTATGATTTATCCGCTGTGGGTCGCATGAAATTCAACCGTTCTTTAGGCATTGAAGAAGAAGCGGGCAGCGGTGTATTAAGCAAAGAAGACATTGTCAATGTGATGAAAAAACTCATCGACATTCGTAATGGTCGTGGCGAAGTGGACGATATTGACCACTTGGGTAACCGCCGTATTCGTTCTGTAGGTGAAATGGCAGAAAACCAATTCCGTATTGGTTTAGTGCGTGTTGAGCGTGCCGTGCGTGAGCGTTTATCTTTAGGCGATTTAGATGCAGTCACACCACAAGATTTAATCAATGCCAAACCAATTTCTGCAGCAGTGAAAGAATTCTTTGGTTCATCACAATTATCGCAATTTATGGATCAAAACAACCCATTATCGGAAGTGACCCATAAACGCCGTATTTCAGCTCTTGGCCCAGGTGGTTTAACCCGTGAACGGGCAGGCTTTGAAGTGCGTGACGTACATACCACCCACTATGGTCGTGTGTGTCCAATCGAAACCCCTGAAGGCCCGAATATCGGTTTGATTAACTCCCTTTCCGTGTATGCACGCACCAACGATTACGGTTTCTTAGAAACCCCATATCGTAAAGTAGTCGATGGTCAAGTGACCGAAGAAATCGAATATTTATCTGCCATTGAAGAAGGTAAATATGTGATCGCACAGGCGAACTCCAATCTTGATGAAAACTTCCGCTTTACTGATGCCTTTGTTACGGCTCGTGGTGAACACGGTGAATCAGGCTTATATCGCCCAGAAGATATTCATTATATGGACGTTTCCACCCAACAAGTGGTGTCGGTGGCGGCAGCCTTGATTCCATTCTTGGAACACGACGATGCGAACCGCGCCTTGATGGGGGCGAACATGCAACGCCAAGCCGTCCCAACGTTACGCTCCGATAAACCATTAGTCGGTACAGGGATGGAAAAACCAATCGCCCTTGACTCAGGTGTGGCTGTGGTGGCAAAACGGGGTGGCACAATCCAATATGTGGACGCATCTCGTATCGTGGTGAAAGTCAACGAAGACGAAACCATTCCAGGTGAAGCAGGGATTGATATTTATAACTTGATTAAATACACCCGTTCAAACCAAAACACTTGTATCAACCAAATTCCTTGTGTGAATTTAGGTGAGCCAGTGGGGCGTGGTGAAATCTTAGCTGATGGTCCATCAACCGATCTTGGTGAATTGGCGTTAGGTCAAAATATCCGTGTGGCATTTATGCCTTGGAACGGTTATAACTTTGAAGACTCCATGTTAGTGTCTGAGCGTGTGGTGCAACAAGATCGTTTTACCACCATTCATATTCAAGAATTATCTTGTGTGGCACGTGATACCAAACTCGGTTCGGAAGAAATCACCGCAGATATTCCAAATGTGGGTGAAGCGGCGTTAAGCAAACTGGATGAATCGGGTATTGTGTATGTCGGTGCGGAAGTGAAAGGCGGCGATATTCTGGTGGGTAAAGTGACACCAAAAGGTGAAACTCAATTAACCCCAGAAGAAAAATTATTACGTGCGATTTTTGGTGAAAAAGCATCTGATGTAAAAGACAGCTCACTTCGTGTACCTAATGGCACATCAGGTACGATTATTGACGTGCAAGTCTTTACCCGTGATGGCGTAGAGAAAGACAAACGTGCCTTAGAAATCGAAGAAATGCAACTCAAACAAGCGAAAAAAGACCTTGTGGAAGAGTTGGAAATTTTAGAAGCAGGCTTGTTCTCTCGTGTGCGTAACCTATTAATTGACGGTGGTGTCAGCGAAAAAGAATTGGATAAAATGGATCGGGCGAAATGGTTAGAACAAACCTTGAGCGATGAATTTAAACAAAATCAATTAGAACAACTTGCTGAACAATATGAAGAATTACGCAAAGACTTTGAACACAAACTTGAAGTGAAACGTGGCAAAATCATTCAAGGTGATGATTTAGCTCCAGGCGTGTTAAAAGTAGTGAAAGTCTATCTTGCGGTGAAACGCCATATCCAACCAGGTGATAAAATGGCGGGTCGTCACGGTAACAAAGGGGTTATCTCAAAAATTAACCCTGTGGAAGACATGCCGTATGACGAAAACGGTCAACCTGTAGAAATCGTATTAAACCCATTGGGCGTACCATCTCGTATGAACATCGGTCAGATTTTGGAAACTCACTTAGGGTTAGCAGCCAAAGGGATTGGTGACCAAATCAATGCCATGTTGAAACAAAAACAAGACGTGGAAAAATTGCGTGGTTATATCCAAAAAGCCTACGACTTGGGTGGCGGTTCACAACAAGTGGATCTCAACACCTTCACCGATGAAGAAGTGTTACGTTTAGCGGAAAACTTACGTAAAGGTATGCCATTAGCCACACCAGTATTTGATGGGGCGGAAGAGCGTGAAATCAAAGAATTGTTACAATTAGGTGGCTTACCAACTTCAGGTCAAATCACCCTTTACGATGGTCGTACGGGTGAAAAATTTGAACGTCCGGTAACCGTAGGTTACATGTATATGCTCAAATTGAACCACTTAGTTGATGACAAAATGCATGCTCGTTCAACCGGTTCTTACAGCCTTGTGACGCAACAACCGTTGGGTGGTAAAGCGCAATTCGGTGGTCAGCGTTTCGGTGAAATGGAGGTCTGGGCATTAGAAGCCTATGGTGCAGCTTATACGCTTCAAGAAATGCTTACCGTGAAATCCGATGATGTGAACGGTCGTACGAAGATGTATAAAAACATCGTGGGTGGTACCCATTATATGGAACCAGGTACACCAGAGTCTTTCAACGTTATTATGAAAGAAATTCGTTCACTGGGTCTAAACATTGATTTAGACGAAGAGTAAGCCGACAGGCAACATTATCCGCGAAAGTGCGGTGAGAAAATGAAGATTTTTTACACCGCACTTTGAATACCTTTAACTCCGATAGGAGCAAATCTGTGAAAGATTTAGTTAAATTTTTAAAAGCACAATCCAAAACTGCTGAAGATTTTGATGTGATTAAAATTGGTTTGGCTTCCCCTGATATGATCCGTTCTTGGTCATTCGGTGAAGTGAAAAAACCTGAAACCATTAACTACCGTACATTCAAACCAGAACGTGATGGTCTTTTCTGCGCCCGTATTTTCGGCCCGGTGAAAGATTATGAATGTTTATGTGGTAAATATAAACGCTTAAAACACCGTGGCGTTATCTGTGAAAAATGTGGTGTCGAAGTGACTCAAACCAAAGTACGTCGTGAACGTATGGGACACATTGAGTTAGCTTCACCGGTTGCGCATATTTGGTTCTTAAAATCCCTGCCATCTCGTATCGGTTTATTATTAGATATGCCGTTGCGTGATATTGAACGTGTACTTTATTTTGAAAGCTACATTGTGATCGAACCGGGCATGACCGATCTTGAAAAAGGTCAATTATTAACGGAAGAACAATATTTAGAGGCCGAAGAGCGTTGGGCAGACGAATTTGATGCGAAAATGGGGGCGGAAGCCATTCAAGCCATTTTGCGTGATATGGACTTGCCACACGAATGTGAAACCTTGCGTGAAGAATTACAAGAAACCAATTCCGAAACCAAACGTAAAAAAATCACTAAACGCTTGAAATTAATCGAGGCCTTTATTCAATCTGGCAACAAACCAGAATGGATGGTGATGACCGTATTGCCTGTGTTACCACCGGATTTACGTCCATTAGTGCCGTTAGACGGTGGTCGTTTTGCGACCTCTGATTTGAACGATCTCTATCGCCGTGTGATCAACCGTAACAACCGTTTAAAACGTTTATTGGATTTAATTGCGCCCGATATTATCGTGCGTAACGAAAAACGGATGTTACAAGAATCCGTCGACGCCTTATTAGATAACGGTCGTCGTGGTCGTGCGATCACGGGTTCAAACCGTCGTCCATTAAAATCTTTGGCTGATATGATCAAAGGTAAACAAGGTCGTTTCCGTCAAAACTTATTGGGTAAACGTGTTGACTATTCCGGTCGTTCTGTAATCACCGTAGGGCCATACTTACACCTACATCAATGTGGTTTACCGAAAAAAATGGCGTTGGAATTATTCCGTCCATTTATTTATGCGAAATTAGAAAGCCGTGGTTATGCATCAACGATCAAAGCCGCTAAAAAAATGGTGGAGCGTGAAGATGCTATCGTATGGGATATTTTAGCGGACGTGATTCGTGAACACCCAATCTTATTAAACCGTGCGCCGACATTGCACCGTTTGGGTATTCAAGCCTTTGAACCGTTATTGATTGAAGGGAAAGCGATCCAATTACACCCACTCGTTTGTGCGGCGTTCAATGCGGACTTCGACGGTGACCAAATGGCGGTTCACGTACCATTAACGTTGGAAGCGCAATTAGAAGCACGTGCGTTAATGATGTCAACCAACAACATTTTATCCCCAGCCAGTGGTGATCCGATTATCGTGCCATCACAAGACGTGGTATTGGGTCTATACTACATGACCCGTGACAAAGTGAACGGCAAAGGCGAAGGTATGTTGTTGCAAGACCCGAGAGAAGCGGAAAAAGCCTACCGTACAGGACAGGCGGAATTACATTCTCGTGTTAAAGTGCGTATTACCGAATACACTAAAAATGCGGATGGTGAATTTGAACCACAAACCAACTTAGTGGATACCACCATTGGTCGTGCCATTTTATGGATGATCGCACCAAAAGGGATGCCATTTAGCTTGTTTAACCAAACCTTAGGCAAAAAAGCGATTTCAAAATTGATCAACGAAAGCTATCGCCGTTTGGGGATGAAACCAAGCGTGCTATTCGCTGACCATATTATGTACACCGGCTTTGCTTACGCGGCACGTTCAGGTTCATCTGTTGGTATTGACGATATGGTCATTCCACAGAAAAAATACGAAATTATTTCCGCTGCTGAAGAAGAAGTGGCAGAAATTCAAGAGCAATTCCAATCAGGTTTAGTGACTGCCGGCGAACGTTATAATAAAGTGATCGATATTTGGGCGGCGGCTAACGAACGTGTTGCCAAAGTGATGATGGAAAACTTGTCCACGGAAGAAGTGATCAACCGTGACGGCAATCCTGAAAAACAAGCGTCTTTCAACAGCATCTTTATGATGGCTGACTCTGGTGCGCGTGGTTCTGCCGCACAGATTCGTCAGTTAGCGGGTATGCGTGGTTTGATGGCACGTCCAGACGGTTCAATTATTGAAACCCCAATTACCGCAAATTTCCGTGAAGGCTTGAACGTATTACAATACTTTATTTCCACCCACGGGGCGCGTAAAGGTTTGGCAGATACCGCATTGAAAACTGCAAACTCTGGTTATTTAACTCGTCGTTTAGTGGATGTAGCACAAGACTTAGTGATCACCGAAGATGATTGTGGCACGCACGAAGGTATCGTGATGGCACCATTAATTGAAGGTGGCGATGAAAAAGTCCCATTGCGTGAATTAGTGTTAGGTCGTGTTGCTGCCGAAGATGTGTTAAAACCAGGTACAGACGAAGTGTTAATCGCTCGTAATACTTTATTAGACGAAAAACTCTGTAATGTATTAGATGAAAACTCCGTGGATACGGTAAAAGTACGTTCTGTGGTAACCTGTAACACTGATTTTGGTGTGTGTGCGAAATGTTATGGTCGTGATTTAGCACGTGGTCACTTGATTAACCAAGGGGAAGCTGTCGGTGTTATCGCAGCCCAATCTATCGGTGAACCAGGAACACAGTTAACCATGCGTACGTTCCATATCGGTGGTGCGGCATCTGCAGCAGCCAAAGAATCTAGCGTACAAGTGAAGAACAACGGTACCATTCGTTTAGCCAACGTGAAATTCGTTAACAACCACGAAGGTAAATTAGTGTTGACATCACGTAATACCGAATTAACCGTGATTGACGCATTCGGTCGTACCAAAGAGCATTATAAATTGCCTTACGGTACCATTTTAAACAAAGCAGACGGCAGCGATGTCGAAGCGGGCGAAACCATTGCCAACTGGGATCCGCATACCATGCCGGTTATCTCTGAAGTAGCGGGTTTCGTGAAATTCGTGGATATCGTGGACGGCTTGACCGTGACACGCCAAACCGATGAATTGACAGGTTTATCTTCTATCTTAGTGCAAGATGTGGGTGAACGTGCAACAGCCGGTAAAGACTTACGTCCAGCGATTAAATTAGTGGATGCGAAAGGTAACGATATTTTAATCCCAGGTACGGATGTGGCTGCACAATACTTCTTACCAGGTAAAGCGATTGTGAACCTTGAAGACGGTGCAGAAATCAATATTGGTGATCCGTTAGCGCGTATTCCACAAGAATCCGTCGGAACCAAAGATATTACTGGGGGTCTTCCACGGGTAGCAGATTTATTCGAAGCTCGCAAACCGAAAGAGCCTGCGATCTTAGCAGAAATTTCAGGTATCGTGTCATTCGGTAAAGAAACCAAAGGCAAACGCCGCTTATTGATTACCCCAACAGACGGCTCCGATGCCTACGAAGAAATGATTCCAAAATGGCGTCAACTCAACGTATTTGAGGGCGAAATGGTGGAACGTGGCGATTTAATTTCCGATGGTGCAGAAACCCCACACGACATCTTACGTCTACGTGGTGTTCATGCCGTGACGGAATACATCGTCAACGAAGTGCAAGAAGTTTACCGCTTACAAGGGGTAAAAATCAACGACAAGCACATCGAAGTTATCGTGCGTCAAATGTTGCGCAAAGCTATTATTACCAATGCTTATGACTCTGAATTCTTAGAGGGTGAGCAAGTGGAAGTGGCTCGCATTAAGATCGTTAACCGTAAACGTGAAGAAGAAGGCAAACCGTTAGTGGAATATCAACGTGAATTGCTAGGTATTACTAAAGCATCACTTGCGACAGAATCTTTCATCTCTGCGGCGTCGTTCCAAGAAACTACACGTGTGTTGACGGAAGCTGCCGTGGCCGGTAAACGTGATGAATTGCGTGGTTTAAAAGAAAATGTCATCGTTGGTCGCTTAATCCCAGCAGGTACCGGTTTTGCTTATCACCAAAATCGTGTGAAAAACCGTAATGCTGGATTTAAAGTTGAAGAACCTGTGGTTAAATTCTCTGCCGCCGATGAAGCGGAAATTGAAGCGGAATTTAACAATATGGTCGCTGATGATCCAACCGCTAGTTTGACAGAAATGTTGAATAGGGTGGATGATGAGTAAGCATTAATTATCAACAACGAAAAGCCTTGAATACAGTGGTGTTCGGGGCTTTTTTGTTTGCTTTATTATGCCCCAGATGATAAAGTAATAAATGCTACTTATTGAAAAAATGGGTGTTTTCTTGAAGTACGATATTGAATTTGCTAAAAAACAGGTTGCTGATCTTGAACATTTCCGCATTGTGCGAGCATTGTCGGGTGCATCAAGTGAATTTCAACATATCTTTAAACTCGTGACGTTATTATTACAGGTTAACCATCCACGTTTACCTGGTTTCGTTGCCGGTACGCCTGTGGGAATTAGTAATTTTACCTTATCCGATTATCAACAAGAATACTTAGCCAAAGTTGTCCCAGAATTTTCTTATTCACAAATTAATGCTTTTTCTCACCGCACTTTTGATGCTATTTATGGCGTTTATGTCATGGGGAGTATCGCTTCTATTTCACAAACAGCTGCCTCTGATCTGGATATTTGGGTTTGTCATCGTAAAGAACTGAAGAATGATGAACGAGAGTTACTCAAACAAAAAACCTTAGTTTTACAAAGCTGGGCAAAACAATATGAAATTGATGTGAATTTTTTTCTTATGGATCAAGAACGATTCCACTGTTTTCGTTACTCAGATGCCATGACATCAGAAAATTGTGGATCAGCACAATATATGTTATTGCTTGATGAGTTTTATCGTTCAGCTATTCGCTTAGCAGGTAAACCATTATTGTGGTTACATTTATTGGTGGAAGACGAACAACAATACGAAACTGAAGTGGAGCAATTAATTTTAAATAAACAAATTAACCTACAAGATTGGGTAGATTTTGGTGGTTTAGGAGCGTTTTCAGCGAATGAATATTTTGGTGCGAGTTTGTGGCATCTCTATAAAGGCATTGATTCCCCGTATAAATCAACCATCAAGATTTTATTGCTTGAAGCCTATTCTTGGGAATATCCGAATACCTATTTAATTTCATCCGATTTTAAATTTCGCTTATTAACCGATCGTACCGAAGATTATCATTTTGATCCTTATTTGGCAATGTTAGATCGAGTCACTAGTTATCTGATTAATCATGGTGATTTTAAACGCTTAAATTTTGTTCGACGTTGTTTTTATATTAAAGCAACCGAAGATTTATGGTATACCAAGGCCGAAGGTTGGCGTTTTAGCTTATTATCTGAGCTCACTAAACAATGGGGGTGGGATCAAGATACTATCCAAGAACTGAATCAACGACCATTTTGGAAAATAAAAATGGTGAAACGTTCCTATAATGATTTAGTTCAAATGCTCATGATGAGCTATCGTAATCTGATTAAATTTGCACGTAAAAATCATGTGGACGCGACGATTATGCCACAGGATATTAGTATATTATCTAGAAAATTATATAGTGCATTTGAGGAATTACCCGGTAAGGTATCTTTGGTTAATCTACTGATCTCAAATGATTTATCCGAAGAAAATCTTACTTTTATTGAAGTGACTAAAGCGAAAGCGAATATAAAACCGGGTTGGTATGTGGTTAATCATGCACCTAAAGCTTCTGAGTTGGCATCTTATAATCGGCATATTGAATATAATCCAAATTTACATAAATTAGTATCTTGGGCTTATTTTAATGGGTTACTCGCTAAGGGAACTCAGTTACATATTTTTAGTCAAACCGTATCGTTAGAAAAATTAACAGCTTTTGTAGCCGATTTAACACAATTCTTTCCAGTAAAAGTACCGCCAGCTACTAATGAAGAATTACATCATCCGTGCGAAATTCGCCATTTAGCGGTCTTTGTTAATTTAGTTTCCGATCCGACTAAAAATTTTGTTCAATCTTGGACGAATATTCAGCAAGGAGATTTATTTAGTTTCGGGCAAAACGAAGAAAGCTTAGTCGGCAGTATCGATCTAATTTATCGTAATTTGTGGAATGAAATCAGAACATTGCACTTTGAGGGTAGCAATGCGATTTTACTAGCTTTAAAAGTATTAGCGAATAAGATTCACCGCGGTTCTGATTCACCGAAAGCGGTTGATGTTTTTTGTTATAGTGAAAATTATCAACGAGCATTGCATGATTTAGTATTGACCTTAGTTAATAAGTGTATCGGTATTCAAATGGGAACGATTTCTTCCACGAATACGCCAAATATGTTACGGATAGCGGGTAAAAACTGGCAATTCTTCTTTGAAAATCGGGGAATGCGGTGGCAGGAAATCCCAGATGCACAACTAGCAAATATTGATGAATTAGCCCATATTGCAAAATCTGATGAAAAAGCACCGCACTTTTTTCCACATAAATTTTTATCTCCGCAACATAATCGTAAATACCCAGTGGAAATAGACGCTTTTGCTAGCGAAGGATTTTTACAATTCTTTTTTAAAGATAATACTGATGGTACGTTTAATGTATATATTCTAGATGAACAAAATCATCTTGAAATTTATCGCCATTGTGATGGTGAAAAAGAGCGTAAAATAAGAGAGATTAATTATATCTATCAACAGGCGGATCGCTCAGGTAATAATATGTACCATATTATTCAACGTGATTTTAATTATCCACAGTTTTATCAGTTAATTTCGGATAGTAATAATAGCAGAAAAATTATTCCGTTTACGGCAATTCATTGATCAGTTTTATGTAACACAATATATTTGTTTCTAATATCAAGAGTATTTTTATAGAGATATGACCATGCAAGAAAAAATTAGTATTTTGATTATAGACGATCATCCTTTAATGCGTCGTGGTATTAAACAACTTATAGCGTTAGAAGATAATTTTCTAGTTATTGGTGAAGCCAGTAATGGTAATGATGGTATTTCCTTGGCATTAAGAAATGAGCCGGATTTAATTATTTTGGATCTCAATATGAAAGGGCTTTCAGGTTTAGATACATTAAAAGCATTACGTAATGAAGGGGTTGATGCAAGAATTGTGATTTTAACTGTTTCTGATGCGAAAAATGATATTTTTTCTTTAATTGATGCCGGAGCAGATGGCTATTTATTGAAAGATACCGAGCCAGATATTTTATTAAAGCAAATAAAACAAATTGCTAAAGGTGAAATGATTTTAAGTGATAGCATCAAAGATCTCTTATTAGCACGCAGCCCCTCACAAGAACCTATTCATTCTTTAACCGAGCGTGAGTTGGATGTGTTGCAATTGATCGCGACAGGTTTATCGAATAAACAAATCGCGCATCAATTATTTATTTCAGAAGAAACAGTGAAAGTACATATTCGTAATTTATTACGTAAACTTAATGTACATTCACGTGTTGCAGCAACAGTGCTTTATTTAGAATATAAAGGAAATTAATGAGTGAATAAAAAAGAGCCAGCTGGCTCTTTTAATTATTGTTCGATACATTGTTCTGCCAGAATATTACCCACACTACTTCGCAAACTGTTGTTTTCGGTTGTTTCTAACCATTGCCAGTGAATACTGGTATAGAATTTACCTGTTTGGTAAAGTGTGGCATTCAGTTTTTCAGTGACCCCCTCAAAGGTGAGATTAATCTCATCGGTTTTCACTTTTTTAGTATTTTTACTACTTTCAGTGATACGAACAACTCTTATTATTTTATCATCTTTACATTTATAGAGACTGGCTGATCTCTTTTGTGTTGTTTTATCCAACATCACTTGGTTTTTAGGTTGAGACTGACTATGCGACAGTAATTCTGAATCTGTCGTACAAGCCACTATACCGATGAAAGTGAATAATAAAAGTCGTTTCAAGAAAATATCCTTATTTTGTGTATTTATAGGTACCGTCAGCTTGACGAGTAAACACAGAACCATCAGGTAAACGCATGGTATTGACATGTCCTTGGCTTACTGAAACTTGCACTTTATCATTGGCTTTGAAGCTACTTAATACATTCCCAGCTCCGTTTGCTTTAGTCATGGCATTGGCATCACGAATATCCAAATCGTTGTTACGGAAGACTTGGAATAATGAAGTATTTTGTGGAATAACTAAGGTTCTTGTACTGTTACTGCTTGCCGTGGTTTGTGTTGAGCTATTGCGATTGGATTGATGAGTTTGTACGCTAGTCCCTGCTGGTTTTGCATCAACCACTGGAGCCACCTTATTGGTTGGTTGTTTAGCTTGTTCCGCTTTGCGAGCTGGTTGGGTGGCAACTTTTGCTTGCTCAGCTTTGCGAGCTTGCTCCTGTTCAGCAGCGATTTTCGCTTGCTCAGCTTTACGGGCTTGCGCCTGCTCGGCGGCTATTTTGGCTTGCTCAGCCTGATAGGCTTGTTCAGTTGCTTGAGCATCAACAGGTTTTACTGGTGCCGGTGTCACAACTGGAGATGGTACGGTATTTTGTTGGGCTTGATCAGCTGTTGGTGTAGTGACTTCTGGTGTTGTTATATTATCAGTTTGAGCTGTCGCTGTTTCTGCTTCTACATTATTAATCACTGCGCTATTTTCAAGTGGTTTATTCGGGTCAAGTGATTGGAATTCAATCGGTGTTGATGAACTATTATTTGCTTGAATTTCTTCTATGGTATTATTGCTTGGTTTTAACCATAATAATGCGAGTAAAATTGCTATTACTCCCGCAATGGCAATAAATAGACGGCGATGTTTAGGAGGTAATTTTTGCATAATTGCCCAGTTTTCTGGATTTTTTTGGTTAGGTTTGCTTTGTGTGGGTGGCACAACTGTTTGTTCTTGTACCGTTTCTGACATCACTGGTCCAGCAGTATGTGCAACAGTATTTATTGTTTCTGCGGTATTTGCTACTTGCACAGTTTCTGTTTGAACGCTTGTAGGTTGTATCGGATCTGTGATAGTAGGTTGTTGTGGCGGTATGGTTTTTGGTGTATCTGATACCGGTTGTTTTGCATTCTGCGTTGTATTTACTGGATTAGTCGCTGTCGTATTCGGTTGCGTACCAAAAGTCGGTTCCTTGCGGACCGCAAATTGGTTGGGTTGTAATGTTTCTTTTTTATTAAATAAGCCTGTAACTTTGCTCAAAATTGAATCCGTTTGATTTATGCCTAAATCTAATTCACTTTGATTTGAATTATTTTTTGGTGTGTTTTCCACAATATTACCTCAATTACCTCAGTAAATACTAAAAAAGTGCACTTTATTATATGCCCCCAATAAAGTGCGGTCGAATTTTTGTCTATTTTAAAGGATCTTTAGTTATTTTCCTAGAATTAACTACGGAGCATATAAAGTTTTATTGGGTTCATGAGCAATCTCTCGGGCTAATTTAGGGACTAAATAGCCTGAACTGATTTTTTGTAAATCTTGGTAAATTTGCCCCGCACTTTCATCAGAAATGTAAAAATGGCTAGCTCCTTCCACTTTATCCAGCAAATGTAAATAATAAGGCAAAATACCCACTGAAAATAATTTTTCATTCAAAGATTTCAATGTGTTAGCATTATCATTAATTTGTTTTAATAACACGGATTGATTTAATAAGGTGACACCTATCGCTTTCAGTTTATTCATCGCATCAGCAAAAATCCCATCAATTTCATTGGCATGATTAATATGGGTGACTAACACAGTTTGAAATCTGCTTTGGGCTAAAATCTGACAAAGTTCATCGGTAATTCGCTGTGGAATGACCACGGGTAAACGCGTATGAATTCGCAAACGCTGTAAGTACGGTATTTTTTCTAGCTGTTTTATGAGCCAGTCTATTTCATGATCTTTTGCCATTAAGGGATCACCGCCAGACCAAATAATTTCTTCAATTTGTGGATTTTCCGCAATATAGTCTAATGCTTTCAACCAGTTGGCTTTATTGCCTTTGTTTTGGTTATAGGGAAAATGGCGGCGGAAACAATAACGGCAGTTAATGGCACAGCCACCTTTCACCATTAATAACAATCGGTTATGATATTTGTGCAAAATATTTGGCGCGGCGGCTTGTTGTTCATCTAAGGGATCTTTACTAAATCCTTTTTCTGCCAGAAATTCTTGTTGAGCCGTCATGACTTGCAAAAAAAGCGGATCTTGTGGATTGCCTTTTTCCATTTTTTGCACAAAGGGTAAAGGCACTCGCATAGGAAATAAACGGCGAGCTTGAATATCTTTTGCAAAGTCATTCACTGGTAAATTTAGCATTCTTAATAACATTTCGGGGTCAGAAACCGCATTCGCCAGAATTTCTAGCCAATTCTGTGTTTTTTGTTCTTCTCTAATTAAGGGTTTTTGGGGTAAAATATACACTTTAAAACAGCTCTACATCTAAATTAAGGATAAATATGGCATCATACACTACCACAGACTTTAAACCAGGTCTAAAATTTATGCAAGACGGTGAGCCTTGTGTAATCGTTGAAAATGAATTTGTTAAACCGGGTAAAGGTCAAGCCTTTACGCGTACTCGTATTCGTAAATTAATTTCAGGTAAAGTATTAGACGTGAACTTTAAATCAGGTACTTCCGTTGAAGCGGCTGATGTGATGGATCTTAACTTGACCTATTCTTACAAAGACGAAGATTTCTGGTATTTTATGCACCCAGAAACTTTTGAGCAATACTCTGCGGACGAAAAAGCAGTGGGTGATGCAGAAAAATGGTTACTCGACCAAGCGGATTGTATTATTACCTTATGGAATGGTACGCCGATTTCTGTTACCCCACCAAACTTTGTGGAATTAGAAATTGTGGATACTGACCCAGGTTTGAAAGGGGATACCGCAGGAACTGGTGGTAAACCAGCGACATTAAGCACGGGTGCGGTAGTGAAAGTCCCTTTATTTGTTCAAATCGGTGAAGTCATCAAAGTGGATACTCGCTCAGGCGAATATGTTTCTCGCGTCAAATAAATTATTTAGATAGCAAATTAGCACTGGTTTCCCAGTGCTATTTTTTATCTTATTTTACAATAACATTCAATTCTTCTGTTGATGGCCAAGCATTAATCACTGCTTTCACTAAGGTCGCCAACGGAATGGCAAAAAACACACCCCAAAATCCCCATAGTCCACCAAAAATTAAGACTGAAACAATAATGGTTAAAGGGTGTAAATTAACCACTTCCGAAAATAAAAATGGTACTAGTAAGTTTCCGTCCAATAATTGACTCACCACATAGGCAATCATAATGTACCAGAAAGTCGCGTGATCACCGAATTGGAAAAAGGCGACTAAAGCAACAGGAATGCTCACTAAAACTGCGCCTACATAAGGAACTAATACAGAAATGCCTACTGCTACAGAAAGTAATAATGGATAATTCAATCCAAAAAATAGAAAGAGAATGTAGCACACTAAAGCGACAATCGCAATTTCCAGTAATTTTCCCCGAATATAATTAGCAATTTGTAATTGCATTTCTTGCCAGACTTTATTGGCAAGACGACGATTTTGCGGTAAAAATTGAGTGAAAGAGCGAATTAAGGTGTCTTTATCTTTCAACATAAAGAACATCATTAACGGCACTAGAAAAGCATAAATACCAATAGTGACTAAATTTACAATAGAAGTGAGCGAAAATTTCACCGCGCTTTCACCAAAGCCAAGAATTTTGCTACGTGTAGCAGTGAATATCCCTTCAATCATTTGAGCATCCACAAATTCCGGATGAATTTCAGGTAAACGCATTGCCCAGCTATGCAGTTTGTTGAACATATTAGGCAAATCACTTAATAAATTAATGGTTTGATTAATTAAATTGGGTAATAAGCCGAAAGCGAGTAATAAGGCAAAGGTGATAAAACCGCCTAATATGAGCATGATCGCTAGAATGCGGGGGAGCAAGAAGCGGGTGACAAGAAAATGAATCGGAAATTCAAGCAAATAGGCTAACACGAGTGCAATTAATAAAGGAGCGATGAGATCACTAAAAAAATAAATGGCAATAAAGCAAAATAACAGGATAACTGCTAATCCTATTGCTTGTGGATCACTAAAGTGTCGCATATACCATTTTTTTAGCAATTCAATCATAAATTCATTCCCTAGCAATTTTTTCTTGATTATAAGTTAAAATTTTATTTAATTACATATATAATACACAAGTTTATTCATAAGGGAGAGAAAAATATGGCAAAGCAAAAACTAAACTTGCCAAGTGTTGCTGAAACACAAGGCACCACCACTTACCAACATAGTCGTGGTGTTATTCGAGATAATGCGATTCAAGCATTATTAAGTGATCGACTATTTCGCCAACGAATTGAGAAAAAACTCAAAGGCAAAGGTAGTTATCAACGTAAGGCGAAACATACTCTCAAATGGACTGAAAAGCCCGATAATAAGATTTCTTTTGAAAGAGATTTTATTATCGGGTTTTTGTTTAATAACAATAGATTACATTAGAAAGGAAATAAAAACATGACAGCATTAACAGAAGTTTTATTTACCAATACGTTGAATGTTCGGATTAGTGATCCGGGCGAAGAAGGGGCAACTAGCCACTTTTTTGAAACCATTTATATTACTCTGGTTGCTCATATTAACGGCGATGAAGTTAAGTATGAATTTACGCGTAAAGTGGAAAACGAAGTAAAAATTAACCGCACTTTTACCGCATTAAATGAGCTATTTAAATTCTTAGCAGATTATTTGGATCCTGTTGCTTTAGGCAATTTAGGGGTAAAGATCGGTCAGTTAGGATTAGCTAAGTAAAACAGAACTGCAGTGAACTTCACTGCAGCTATTCTATGCTATTTATTCTTCCCGTCTAAATACAACCACTCGGCTACCTGTTTGGCGAAATAGGTCAAAATCCCATCGGCTCCCGCACGTTTAAAGCAGAGTAAACTTTCCAGAATACATTCTTTTTCTTTTAACCAGCCATTCTCAATTGCCGCTAAGTGCATAGCATATTCGCCCGAAACTTGATAAGCAAAGGTAGGTACGCCAAATTGTTGTTTTACCCGATATACCATATCTAAATAAGGCATACCTGGTTTCACCATGACCATATCCGCCCCTTCTTGAATATCTAGTGCTACTTCTTGTAGCCCCTCATTACTGTTGGCAGGATCAACCTGATAGGTTTTCTTATCACCGCCTTTTAGGTTAGCCGATGACCCCACGGCATCACGGAAAGGGCCGTAATAATTTGATGCGTATTTTGCTGCATACGCCATAATTAAGGTATTAATCAGTCCTTTCTGTTCAAGTGCGGTGCGAATTTTGCCGATTCTGCCGTCCATCATATCGCTTGGGGCAACAATATCCGCTCCCGCTTCTGCATGGGAAAGGGCTTGTTTAACTAATACATCGCAGGTCAATTCATTCAGCACATAACCGGTTTCGTCAATAATACCGTCTTGACCGTGTATAGTATAAGGATCCAACGCCACATCGGTTAATACACCCAATTCAGGATAAGCGGATTTTAATGTTCTTACCGCTCGTTGTACTAACCCATTTGGGTTATAGCTTTCTTCCGCCATTAAGGATTTTTTATCTTGTTCCACCACAGGGAATAAGGCAATCACTGGCACGCCATATTTGACTAACAAGCCTGCTTCAATGAGTAATTGATCAATGGTTAAACGTTCTACTTTTGGCATTGATGGTACAGGTTCACGTCGATTTTCGCCCTCCATAATAAAGACTGGATAAATTAAATCATCCACAGTTAATTTATTTTCAGCCATTAAACGGCGACTAAAATCATGTTTACGCATACGGCGTAAACGGCGTTCAGGGTAACCTGTAAAAATTTGGATTGTCATGTTCTCTCTCTTAATAAAAAAGGCGAATATATTGATCCGCCTAATGTTCTCATTCTGTGGCGTTTTCATCATCTTTCGGGCGATAAAATCTGGCACAGATTACACCCACTTCAAATAACAAACACATCGGTATAGCTAGTAGAGTTTGGGAAAAAATATCAGGCGGGGTAAGCAACATGCCGACCACAAAAGCGGTTACGATAATATAAGGGCGTTTGGCTTTTAAATCTTCTGGCGTGGTTACGCCAGCCCAACATAGCAAAATAATGGCTACTGGCACTTCAAAGCAGACACCAAACGCCAAAAACAGCGTTAACACAAAATCTAAATAACTACTAATATCCGTTGCCATGGCAACACCGTCAGGCGTGGTTTTGGTTAAAAAGCTAAACACCAATGGAAACACCACATAATAGGCAAACGCCACGCCCACATAAAATAATAAGGTGCTAGAAAATAGCAAGGGATAAACTAAGCGTTTTTCATGGCTGTATAATGCAGGGGCAACAAACGCCCAAAGCTGATAAAGCAAAAAAGGTACCGAAATAAACACCGCCGTGAGTGCGGTTAATTTAATCGGGGTGAAAAAAGGTGCTGCTACATTGGTCGCAATCATGGTAGAACCCGCAGGCATTGCATCCAATAAGGGGGTCGCAATTAAATGATAAATATCATTGGAAAAATATACTAACGCTAGAAAAACTAGGGAGACAAAAATAAATGAGCGTAACAAACGGTTACGCAATTCAATTAAATGTGAGATTAAAGGTTGTGTTTCTTCGACATTACTCATCATTTTTTCTCCTGTTGGCTAACAGGTTGAGCATCTTCAGCAGGGTGATATTGATCGATATATTGTGCTAATTGCTCATCTAAAGAAAGCTCGTCTGTAATATTTTGTGTTAAATCATCAGGATCTTGATTGGTTTCATCAAGTGCGGTGGAATTTTCGGTTTTTTCTAGTTTATTCTCTTGAACGTTCTCATTTCGTACAGTATCTATTTGTTGTTGTAAAGCATGATTAGCATCACTGGCTTGTTTATCCAAATTGGCTTTCATTTTTTCAGCGGATTGTTTCAATTCTTCTACCGTTTGAGCCAGTTCAGGCGACAGGGTATTCAAATTTAAATGCTCGGCTTTTTTGATACTTTCTTGCAGCTCTTGTAATTTTAGCTCTTGTGTCAATTCATTTTGCACATTCGCCGCTAAACCACGAATAGTTCGCACCCATTTCATCACTGTCCGAATAGCCACAGGCATACGTTGTGGACCTAATACCACCAAGCCCACAATAAAAATCAACAGTAATTCAGAAAAACCAATATCAAACACGGATTATGCCTGTTCTTTTTGTTTCGCCGTATCTTCTGTTTTAACCGTATCGGTTTTATCTAAGGATTTAAATTCTGCATCCTTAGGTTCATCTGCCATGGCTTTTTTAAAGCCTTTCACCGATTCACCTAAATCAGAACCTAAGGTTCTTAGTTTTTTTGTACCGAATAGTAATACCACGATAGCCACAATAATCAGCAGTTGCCAAATACTAATACCACCCATAAAAATACCCCTTAATATTGAAATAATAATTGTGCCTGAATATACCCCTTTTCCTTTGTTTAGGCAATAGCCACAAAGTAGTAGAGATGTTATAATTTTGCTTATTTTACTGATATTTGATGAAAATGGCAAAATCCAATTACATTACCCGACAAGGCTGGAATACCCTTGATCAAGAATTAAAATTTTTATGGAAAGAAGAACGCCCGAAAGTTACTCAAGCGGTTTCCGATGCAGTAGCATTAGGCGATCGCAGTGAAAATGCAGAATATATTTACGGCAAACGCCGCTTGCGTGAAATTGACCGCCGTGTACGTTTTTTAATGAAACGGTTGGAAGTGTTGCAAATCGTGGATTATCACCCTCAACAAGAGGGCAAAGTGTTCTTTGGTGCTTGGGTAGAGTTGGAAACAGAAAGCGGTGAATTAAAACAATATCGCATCGTTGGCTGTGATGAATTTGAGCCAGCCAAAAATTGGATTTCCATTGATTCTCCGGTGGCTCGAGCTTTGATTGGTAAACAGCTTGATGATGAAGTCCGCGTCAACACGCCATCAGGCAAAATGCTATTTTTTGTGAACCGTATTTGGTATGAGCATAGTTCTTAAATATGATAACGATGTACCGTATCTGATCTAATCGCTACGGAGTAGCCATATTATGCTAACCCCGTATGCAAGTACAGGGGATCAAAAATACTTATCCAAAAATTTATAGTAAGGAATGCCAATTTTCAAGGCTAACTTTTTGATTAATTTACCACCATAAACAGACGAAATTTTTAATTTCTCAAATACTTGCAAACGGTGATCATCACCTAAAATACTTTCAGCTATAATCCGCCCCGCCAATCCTGTTAAGGCAATCCCGTGTCCTGAATAGCCGTGTGCAAAATAGATATTGGAGGCAATTCGCCCAAAATAGGGTTGCGAATTTAAGGTCATGTCAATCGGTCCCCCCCAGCCATAATCAATTTTTACCTGTTCCAGTTGCGGAAACACGTTGAGCATATTTTTTCGCATCACCTGTACCATATCTTTATTGGAACTACTGTCACTGCCAAATAACAAGCGGTTATCCGCACTTAACCGATAATAATCCAGTAATAAATTATTATCACACACCGACATACCATTGTTAATTAAGCTATCTGCGGTACTTTGATCTAAGGGTTCTGTGGCGATAATAAAACTTTCCACCGGTAAAATTTTGCTAGCGGTGCCGTGATGAATGGATTTCGGTAAATTGGCGATATAAGCATTGGTGGCTAACACCACATGTTGAGCAGATACTTGTGCTTTATCGGTAGTTAAAATTACTTGATTGTATTGCGTTTGCATATCCAGCACAGGCGATTGCTCAAAAATCTGTACGCCCAGCTCTAAGCAGGCTTTGGCTAGACCTAAGCAGTAATTTAATGGGTGCAAGTGTCCTGAATTGCTATCAAATAAACCACCCACATAAATATCCGAACCCAAATGTTGTTGTAACTGAGTTTTATCCCATAGCTGCATATAGGAGTAACCAAAGGTTTCTCGGCTGGCTTTTTCAATGGCAATTAAATCGTCCATGCGACGATGGTTCAATGCCAAGGTGGCGTAACCTTTTTTCCAGTCACACTGAATTTGGTATTTCTGTACTCTTTCATCAATAATATCAATGGCCTCAAGGGACATTTCCCATAGGCTTTTGGCTTGTTCAAAACCAAATTGCTCAATATATTCATCAATACCATCTTCAAAACCATTAATGGCTTGCCCGCCACTACGACCTGATGCGCCATAGCCAATTCTTGCCCCATCTAGCACAATCACTTGTTTGCCCTGTTCGGCGAGTTCTAAGGCAGTGGATAAACCACATAAACCCGCTCCAATTACACAGACTTCAGTGCTGAGATTTTCAGCTAAGTGCGGTTGTTTTAGGTTGAGATTTCGGCTGTGATAATAGTAGGTGTTGATATGTTCTTGATGTGCAAAATTCAGCATAAAATAGTCTTTTCTTATTATTCTCGCTGATTTTACAAGGATATTAGCAGATGTCAATGTAAAAACTATGTTATACTTGATCTGCTTACATTAAGCAACAGACCTCATTTTTAACCGTACTTTCTGGGAGACCTTAAACGTAAATGAAAAAATCCTTTTCTCGTTCAATCAAAACGTTACTATTTTCCGCTACTGCTTTTTTCGCCAGTCAAGTTTGGGCGGAACAACTGTATATTTATAACTGGACGGACTATATTCCGTCAGATTTAGTATCTAAGTTTACCAAAGAAACAGGTATTAACGTCCATTATTCTACTTTTGAAAGCAACGAAGAAATGTATTCAAAATTGAAGTTAATGGATAAGGCTGGTTATGATTTAATTTTTCCATCAAGCTATTACATTGGCAAAATGGTAAAAGAGGGTATGCTGGAAAAAATTGATCATAGCAAGTTAACCAATTTGTCGCAAATTCCACAAAATGTATTAAATAAAGAATTTGATCCCGATAATCAATATTCATTACCTTATGTTTATGGCTTAACGGGTATGGCAATCAATACCAGTAGTGTTGATCCAGACAAAGTCACCAGCTGGGGGGATTTATGGAATCCGGAATTTAAGGGTAAAGTATTATTAACGGCGGATGCACGAGAAGTGTTTCATATTGCTTTATTGTTAGATGGCAAATCACCCAATACTACCAATGAAGATGAGATTAAAACAGCTTATGAACGCTTGGTGAAATTATTGCCAAATGTTGCTGCATTTAACTCTGATACGCCAGAATTACCTTATATTCAAGGTGAAGTGGAATTAGGTATGATTTGGAATGGCTCAGCTTATATGGCGGGTAAGGAAAATTCAGATATTAAATTTGTCTATCCAAAAGAGGGGGCGATTTTCTGGATGGATAATTATGCTATTCCGAAAGGGGCAAAAAATATTGAAGCTGCGCATAAATTTATTGATTTTATGCTGCGTCCTGAACATGCGAAAACCATTATTGAGCGGATGGGATTTTCTATGCCAAATGTAGGCGCGAAAGCACTGTTAAAACCAGAAGACGCGACAAATCCATTATTATTCCCACCCACTGAAGAAGTCGAAAAGGGTATTTTCCAAGGTGATGTGGGCGATGCCGTAGATATTTATGAGAAATATTGGAATAAATTGAAAACCAATTAATTAAACGGTAGAGATAGTTAAAGGGCGAATTTAAATTCTAAATTCGCCCTTTGTTATGTTAGTTGCAATGCGTTAAATTGTCCACAACAATATTGCCAGTAACTGCGGTGAAATTATCCGTAAAAACATGGTTAATGGATAAACAGTGGCATAGGCTAACGGCGCTGCTCCGTGATCTTCTTTAATCGCATTGGCAAAGGCTAAGGCCGGAGGATCGGTCATGGAACCGGCTAACAAACCACAGATAGAAAGATAATTGAGTTTAGCATAAAGGCGAGCGATAATACCGACCAGCATTAATGGCACAAAGGTAATCAAAAAACCGTAACCCATCCATTCTAGACCATTACCTTCGGTTAAGGTGCTAACAAAATTACCACCCGATTTTAATCCCACCACCGATAAGAATAACACGATCCCGATTTCACGTAATGCCATATTGGCACTTGGCGGCATAAACCAGTAGAGTTTACCAATTGATCCAATTCGAGCTAAAATTAACGCTACCACTAACGGACCACCAGCCAAACCAAGTTTTAATGCAACAGGGAAACCCGGAATATGGAATGGAATGGAACCGAGTAATACCCCTAAACCGATCCCGAAAAAGACAGGTAACATTTGTACGCGTTGCAATTTAGACTGCATATTACCGAGTTCAGCAATCACATTATCAATCACATCCGCATTACCCACAATATGCACCACGTCACCGAATTGCAAAGTGGTATGTGCGGTTGGTACTAGTTCAATACCTGAACGGTTTAAACGAGAAATTACCACGCCATATTTTTGATGAAATGCCAACGCCCGAATGCTTTTCCCCAATACTTTTTCATTGGTAATCACCACCCGTTGAGAACGTAAATTTCCTTTGATATTAGACGGCTCAATATTGACTAACTCGCCCATAATTAACCGCACTTTATTGAGAGCTTGCGTATCACCAACTAAATGTAACACGTCATCTAAGTAAATTTCTGTATCCCCCTTGGGTACTTCAATATGCTCGTCACGTTTTAAACGAGTACATAGCACATCATGGCTTTCAAAGCCGGGAATTTCTTTTAGCATCAACCCATGTAGATTTGGATTGGTGACTTTCAGGTCAATTTTTTGTAAGACTTCTTTATCCTTACCCGTGGTTTTGTCAAATGAGGCGGCTTCTTCCTCTATTTTTACGCGGAAAAATAAACGAATTAACCACATACTCAACAAAATACCGCAAATCCCAAATGGATACGCCATGGCATAAGAAATACCCATGGTTTCGGTAATATTAGTCATACCCAGTTCAGCGAGAATTTGTTGACCGGCACCCAGTGCAGGTGTATTGGTTACCGCCCCTGAATAAATCCCCAAAACCACATCTAATGGCATATCGGTAAAATATTGAATGGCAATCACCATCAGTGAACCTAACAACACAATTAATGCTGCTAGACCATTTAATTTCATTCCCGATTCACGTAAGGACGCAAAGAAACCGGGTCCCACTTGAATACCGATAGTATAAACAAACAAAATTAAACCGAATTCTTGTACAAAATGTAAGGTGTGTGCATCAAGCATTAAACCACTTTGATGGGTAAAATGTGCAACAATAATCCCACCGAATAACACCCCACCGATACCTAATCCTACCCCTTTGATCTTCCAATGACCAAGCCATAAGCCTATTACCGCTACCAACGATAATAGGCTTATAGTAATCGCAATATCAGACATAAAGCCCCCCTAAATTAAATTAATTGCTGATGATTATAATCTAAGCTGTAATAGATAAAATAAAAAAAAGGAAAAAGTTTGATGTTTATCACATTTTTCCTTGCTTAATTTACTTATTTGCTGAAAAATAACGCATTATTTTAACATTTACACTTTAATTTTAATATGGATTATGTTCAAGAATTAATCACTTCTTTATTTTGGATTTTAAAAGCCATTGCTATCACTGCCATCGTATTCACTATTGTATTATGGTTTTTAGTCAAAACCACCCGTTGGGGACAACAATTTTGGTCACTGGCGCACGAGTATTTGTCGCCTAAACGGAGTGTAAAACCCTTAATTTATTTTGTGGTGATTGTCTTTTTTAACCTGTTTTCTGTACGCTTAGATATTTTGTTTTCGGAATGGTATAAGGCAATGTATGATGCGTTGCAAAATAGTAATGAAAATATTTTCTGGATCCAAATGGTGGTATTCTCCGTATTAGCCGCCATTAATATTAGTAATGTATTATTACTTTATTATTTAGGGCAACGTTTCACCATTCAATGGCGGACTGAATTAAACCGACAATTAGTGGATAAATGGCTCGACAAACAGGCTTATTACAAAACACAATATGTTTATAATCAATTAGATAACCCCGATCAACGGATTCAACAGGATATTCAATCCTATGTGTCGAATTCGTTAAGTTTTGCGACCGGCGTCATTTCTTCGGTAGTGTCTATTGTAGCGTTTACTCAAATTCTATGGAATCTATCTGGTGAAATGATGGTTGGTTCAATCACGGTGCCACACGCCATGGTCTTTTTGGTGTTTATTTATGTGTTAGTTACCAGTGTCTTTGCTTTCCGCATTGGGCGACCATTAATTCAACTCAATTTTGCTAATGAACGCTTAAATGCGAACTATCGTTACTCATTGATTCGGATTAAAGAATATGCGGAAAGTATTGCATTTTTCCGTGGTGAGAACATGGAACGCAATATCCTGTTTAAACAATTTGATAAAGTGATCGGCAATGTGTGGAAAATGGTCTATATGACCCTAAAACTTTCTGGCTTTAACTTAATGGTTTCTCAAGTGTCAGTGGTGTTTCCCTTTATTATTCAAGCCAGTCGATTTTTTAGTAAACAGATTCAATTGGGGGATTTAATTCAAACATCGCAATCTTTCGGACGCGTGCAATCGGCATTGTCTTACTTCCGTAATGCTTATGATGAATTTGCAGGTTATCGTGCAGTATTAAATCGTTTAACAGGCTTCCATTCTGCCATTGAACAAGCGACTCAACCAACTGAAGTAAAATTACATCCGCTAGAAAGTGCGGTGCGTTTTGAGCAAGTTTCGGTGAAAAAGCCAACGGGCGAAACCCTGATTACGGATTTAACTTTCGAGCTGCCACAGGGTTCATCGCTGTTAATTAAAGGTCCATCGGGAGCGGGTAAAACCACCTTATTACGTACTATTGCGGGCCTTTGGTCGCATGCCAACGGCAATATTTATTTACCCCAACAAAGTGCTTTGTTCTTACCACAAAAACCTTATTTACCGCAAGGGCGTTTAATTGATGCATTATTTTATCCAAATCTTGCCCCTGATAATGTGGATTTAGCCCAAGCGGCAGATACCATGCGAGCGGTGCAACTTGGACATTTAAGTGATAAATTGGAACAAGAAAATGACTGGACTCGTGTGCTTTCACTCGGTGAACAGCAGCGGTTAGCGTTCGCTCGGTTATTGATTACGCAACCGAAAATTGCTTTCTTAGATGAAGCCTCCGCCAGTATGGATGAGGGATTAGAAGATGCCATGTATCGTTTATTACATGAACGTTTGCCGAATACCACGATTATCAGTGTTGGACACCGTTCAACTCTCAATGTACATCATCAGCAACAATTAGAAATTGATCCGGTTAATCATCGTTGGCAGTTAATTCTAGGACATTAAATGAAAAAAACCTTGTTTATTGCCGATTTACATTTAAGCGAAAATCGCCCCGATTTAACCGCACTTTTTGTGGATTTTATGCAACATCAAGCCCCACAAGCCGAAGCGTTATATATTCTGGGTGACCTTTTCGATTTTTGGATCGGTGATGATGAACGTTCAGACTTAATTAGCTTAGTGCAAGACCAAATTCGTTCTATTACGCAACAAGGTATTGCATGCTATTTTATGTGCGGTAATCGGGACTTTTTGCTCGGACAGAAATTTGCTGAAACTTGCGGATTACAGCTTTTGCCTGATTATCAAGTGATTGATTTATATGGCACTAAAACCCTGATTTGTCACGGTGATACCCTTTGTATTGATGATGAAAGATACCAACAGTTCCGCCGTAAAGTGCATCAAAAATGGCGACAACGTTTGTTTTTATGTTTACCATTAAAACTGCGGTTGAAAATTGCTGAGAATATTCGCTCCAAAAGCAAAGCGGATAAGCAACAAAAAACCATTGAGATGATGGACGTGAATCCTGAATTTACGTTGCAAATCATGCAAAAATTTGCGGTGACAAGATTAATTCATGGACATACCCATAAACAAAATATTCATCAAATGACGCCACAATGTGAGCGAATTGTATTAGGTGACTGGGGAAAAACTGCGTCTATTTTAGTCGTGACTGAACAAAGCATAATTTTCAACAATTAAAGGAGATATATCATGACAAAAACAAAAAAAGCGGAAAAAAACACCGCGCTTATGGATCCAAATTTTCAACAAGAACAAGCAAAATATGAAAACCCTATCCCAAGTCGTGAATTTATCTTACAGATTATTCAAGAGCATAATGCTCCAATGAGCCGTGAAGAAATGGTGGCAACTTTTGGTTTACGCCATGAAGACGAAATCGAGGGTATTCGTCGCCGTTTACGTGCAATGGAAAATGATGGTCAGTTAGTGTTTACTAAGCGTAAATGTTATGCCTTGCCTGAAAAGTTAGATTTAATCAAAGGTACTGTGATTGGGCATCGTGACGGCTACGGCTTTTTAGAAATCGAAAGCCCTGCCAAAAATGCGGTAGCCAATAAAGATTTATTTATTCCAAATAACCAAATGCAACGGGTGATGCACGGCGATTTTGTGTTGGCTCAACCCACTGGATTTGACCGCAAAGGACGGCAAGAAGTGCGTATTGTTCGCGTATTAGAAAGCCGTAAAAAACAAATTGTTGGACGTTTTTTCCTTGAAGACGGCATTGGTTATGTGGTGCCTGATGATAGCCGTATTGGACGAGATATTTTAATTCCTAATGAATCTCGCATGGGGGCAAGAATGGGGCAAGTGGTGGTAGTTGAACTTAAACCACGTACCGCCAGTTTTAGCCAACCTGTCGGGATTATTCGTGAAATTTTAGGGGATAATATGGCAAAAGGTATGGAAGTTGAGATTGCCTTACGCAATCACGATATTCCGCATACTTTCCCTGACGCTGTCCAAAAAGCGCTGAAAAAACTCAGTGAAGACGTGCCAGAAGAAGCGAAAAAAGGACGTATCAATTTACGTGATTTGCCGTTAGTGACCATTGATGGCGAAGATGCTCGAGATTTTGACGATGCGGTACATTGTCGTAAAGAAAAAAACGGTTGGCGTTTATGGGTGGCGATTGCCGATGTCAGTTATTATGTGCGTTTGCGTACTGCTTTAGATGCCGAAGCTCACAATCGGGGAAATTCGGTCTATTTTCCCAATCGAGTGGTGCCGATGTTACCTGAAATTCTCTCCAACGGCTTATGTTCACTTAATCCACAAGTTGATCGTCTGTGTATGGTGTGTGAAATGGAAGTGTCCAATAAAGGGGAATTAAAAGGCTATCAATTCTATGAAGCCGTGATGAACTCGCACGCTCGCTTGACTTACACCAAAGTGGCTAGTATTTTACACGGTGATGTAGAATTAAGCCAGCGTTATCAAGCACTTGTTCCTCACTTAAAGGAACTGTACGCCATGTATCAAGCCTTGCTAGAAGCTCGTCATTTACGTGGTGCTATTGATTTTGAAACCATTGAAAGCAAGTTTATTTTCAATGAAATGGGGCGTATCGAACGGATTGAAAAAGAAGAACGCAATGACGCACACAAAATCATTGAAGAATGTATGATTTTAGCCAATATTTCTGCGGCGAATTTTATGGAACGTCATCAAGAGCCAGCGTTATATCGTATTCATGCGGGTCCGAGTGAAGAAAAATTAACTGCTTTCCGCACATTTTTGGCAGAATGTGGTTTATCTTTGCGAGGGGGCAATAAACCGAGTACGGCGGATTATGCCGAGTTGTTAAATCAAGTCAAACAACGTCCCGATCAAGAGCTTATTCAAACCATGTTGTTACGCAGTTTAAGCCAAGCAGTGTATCACCCTGATAATATTGGACATTTTGGTTTAGCCTTAACGGAATATGCTCACTTTACCTCACCTATTCGCCGCTATCCTGATTTAACCTTACATCGTGGCATAAAATATCTGTTAGCCAAACAAAAAGGGGCAAAACGTAAAACCACAGAGAGTGGCGGGTACCATTATAATTTAGATGAAATGGATTTATTAGGCGACCATTGTTCCATGACCGAACGCCGTGCCGATGATGCAACAAGGGAAGTGGCAGACTGGTTGAAATGCGAATTTATGCAAGACCACGTTGGTGATGAATTTGACGGTGTTATTTCGTCAGTCACAGGTTTTGGCTTATTTGTTCGCCTTGATGATTTGTTTATTGATGGCTTGGTGCATATTTCCACTCTCGATAATGACTACTATCAATACGACAGTGCAGGACAACGCTTAATCGGTGAAAACAGCGGCATGCTATATCGTTTAGGGGATAAAGTCAGAATCAAAGTAGAAGCCGTCAGCCTTGAACAACGCCAAGTGGATTTCTCTCTAGTATCAAGCGAACGCCAACCACGCCGTGTAGGCAAAACCGCTAAAACCAAAGCAAAAAGAGCTGAAAAAGTGGTGAAAAATAACCGCAGTTTGAAGATGGAGAAAGGGAAAAGGACAGGGGAAACTAAAAAAGAAAAAAGTAGTCAACGTTTAACCAAAAAAAGATAGCGAAGTAAAATATCAACTTCCTGAAAGTGCGGTGTATTTTCAGGAAGTTTGTAAGCAAGATTTAAAATATCTCTTTAGGAATAATCGCACCACGATATGAAATTACTTTGCTTGCCACTACATGCCCTTGTTGAGCAGACTGGATTTCATTTTTTTGCTGTAAACGAGCTGCTAAATAACCCGCACTAAAAGAATCTCCGGCAGCAGTGGTGTCAATGACATTTTCTACTTTTATAGCCGGAATTGAGAATTGTTGCTGAGTTTGTACAATACAATCTTCCGCTCCACGTTTAATCACAATTTCAGTCACACCGAATTGCTGGGTTCGCATAATACAATCAGCAAGTGTTTTATCTTGCCAAAGTTGTTGTTCATCGTCGAAAGTTAAAAATGCGATGTCAGTAAAAGAGAGAATTTGACGATATATTTGTTGGGTCGTTTCTTTGTTGTCCCACAAAATCGGTCGGTAATTATTATCAAAAATTATTTTCCCACCACCTTGTTTAAAGTGCGGTAAAAAATGAAATAATTTTTGGCAGCTTGCGTCATCTAAAATAGCCAAACTAATCCCACTTAAATAAATATAATCAAATTGCTTAAGTTTAGATAAAATTTGTTCGGCGTTAGGGGATTTTAACCAGTATTTTGCGGCAGAATCATTACGCCAGTAATAAAAAGAACGCTCGCCTTGTTCATTCGTAATAATGGAATATAAACCGGGTAATTTATCGGGTAAACATTGTACCAACTCGGTCTTGATTTGTTCTTGCTGCCATTGTGCAAGCATTTTCTGGCTATAAGGGTCAACACCTAATGCCGTTATATAATGTACAGAATATGAATTTGGTAGTAATCGGGCTAAATATATTGCAGTATTAAGTGTATCTCCGCCAAAACCTAATTTTACTTGTTGATCTTGTTGTGCCAGTTCGATCATACATTCGCCGATCACCGCAATTTTCATTATTGTATTCCTTCTATTGTGGATTGAGCTAATTGAGCAATAAGCGCAAAATTTTCTTGTTTAACGGCAGATAAAGGAACAAACCAACTTCCCCCCACACACATAACATTTTTTAGATTAAGATAATTCAAATAATTTTTTTCATTAATGCCTCCTGTCGGACAGAATGTTATCTCAGGAAATACAGAGGAAAAGGCTTGCAATGCTTTGATTCCACCGTTTATTTCTGCCGGGAAGAATTTTAGACAATGTAAATCGTATTGCTTGGCTAACATTATTTCACTTGCAGTGGCGACACCCGGAATAAAAGGAACATCAAATAATGTGCTTTTTTGTAATAAGCTTTCCGTTATTCCGGGGCTAATAATAAATTGTGCACCTGCCATCATGGCTTGTTCAAATTGCACTGGATTTAAGACTGTTCCGGCACCGACAACTGCATCGGGGATCTCTTGTTTAATTAATTTTATCGCGTCTAATCCACATTCAGTACGTAATGTAATTTCTAATACCTTTATACCTGATTCAACTAAGGTTTTTGCTAATGGAACAGCATTTTTTAAATTATCAATTACCATTACAGGAATAACGGGTGATTGTGTTAACACATCAAGTGCAGTTAATTTTTTCATTTTTTCTCCTTATAGAGTGACACCACTTTTAAAAATCGCCAATTCACGAAACTCATTAATTTCATTTTTAGTCGGTTTGCCATTGACCGTATCAACCACTAAGTTAATAAAATCATTTAATAATTCTTCCATGCTTTGGTTGTGAACTAAACGACCCGCATCAAAATCAATCCAGTGTTTTTTCTTTAATGCCAGTTCGCTATTGGTGGCTATTTTCATGGTGGGAACAAAACCGCCATAGGGGGTTCCCCGTCCAGTGGAAAATAACACGATATGACACCCAGCACCTGCTAAAGCACTGGTGGCGACTGCATCATTGCCGGGGGCACTTAATAAATTTAGCCCTGATATTTTTAAGCGTTCGCCGTATTTCAGCACATCAACCACCTGACTACTGCCTGCTTTTTGTGTGCAACCTAGGGATTTATCTTCCAATGTGGTAATGCCCCCTGCTTTGTTACCGGGGGACGGATTTTCATAAATAGGTTGTTGATGAGCAATAAAATACTGTTTGAAATCATTGATCATTTGTACGGTTTTGTGGAAAACCGTTTCATTACGACAATGGCTCATTAAAATGCGTTCAGCCCCGAACATTTCAGGCACTTCGGTAAGCACAGTGGTGCCACCATGGCTGACTAAATAATCGGAAAATTGTCCAAATAGCGGATTGGCAGTAATACCTGAAAAACCATCGGAACCACCACATTCTAAACCGAATTTAACTTCACTGAGCAAGCCTTTTTCACGCTTATCTTGTCGCATGGTTTGATAAAGCTGTTGTAATAATTCAACGCCGGCTTCCACTTCGTCATCATAATGTTGTGAAATCATAAATTTCACCCGAGTTTCATCTACTTCGCCCAAGGTTTGCCGAAAAATATCCACTTGGTTGTTTTCACAGCCTAAGCCAATCACCAATACCGCACCTGCATTAGGGTGTTTCACCATATTTTGCAACATAATTTTGGTATTTTCATGATCTGAACCTAATTGAGAACAACCGTAACTATGATTAAAGGTAAATACGCCATCAATATCAGCAAGGGCATTGCGTTGCATAAATAATTTTTTTATTTGATTCGCAATCCCCACTACACAACCCACGGTTGGCACAATCCAAAGCTCATTGCGAATCCCAATCTCGCCATTTTTACGGCGATAAATTTGCACGTCTCGATCAGGAGACTGGGCTGTTATCGGTGTGGCAACAGGGCGATAGTCATATTCATTCACATCACTTAGATTGGTTTTTACATTGTGAGTATGAATATGCTCACCCACGGCAATATCGGCTAACGCATGTCCAATGGGGTAACCGTATTTGATCACATTTTGATCTTTGGCAATTGGACAAAGGGCAAATTTATGCCCCCGAGCAATATCCGACAAAAGTGTGATGGGTTGTGCTTCCACACTTAAAACCGTGCCTTGTGTCAGATCCTGTAATGCCACCGCAACATTATCTTGAGCGTGAATTTTAATAAATTGCTTCATTATTCATCTCCACAATAATGGGCTAACGCCGTTCTCATCCCTTGTTGAATTATCATGGTTAACTGCGCTGTCAGCGTATCAGCTAATTGTGGAATAGAGCTGAGATCCTGTTGCCAATGTTTTTCCTGTGCTAAAACATAGCATACCAATTGAGATAAACTGAGATGACCCGTTTCATATTGTCCCCACCATTGTTTGTAGTTGTTCAACCAGATTTCATCATCTTGTAATGGAATCGTCTCACCATTTCGTTGGCCACGATAAAAGGCGATTAAGGCAGAGAAAGCGAAGGTTAACCGCGGTGGTAATTTTTGATATTTTTGTTGATAAGCCAGTAATTGTGGCAGATTTCTGGTGCGGTATTTGGTCATGCTGTTAAGGGAAATAGACAATAGCTGATGTTGAATAAACGGATTACGAAAACGTTTAATCACGGCATCCGCAAATTGTTGTAATTCGTCTTTGGCTAAAGAAAGGACAGGAATGATCTCATTTTCCACCGCGGTTTTGACAAATTGACAAAGGGCAGGATCGTCCATGGCTTCGCCTACGGTATTGACACCAGATAAATACGCCACTGGCACTAATGCGGTATGTGCCCCATTTAAAATCGCCACTTTACGTTCTTTATAAGGTTTAATATCATCAACAATCAGTACATTTAAATCCGCTTGATCTAAACGCAACCATTGAGCCAGTGACTTAGGACTCTGAATCACAAATAAATGGAAATATTCTGCGGTATCTAAAAAGCTATCTTGATAGCCTAATTCCGCTTCCAATTCGGTCGCTTCATTGCGTGGATAACCGGTGACGATACGATCAACCAAGGTTGAACAAAACGTATTGGCAGTTTCTAGCCAATTAATAAACACCGTTGAAAGTTGCCATTGTTGAGCATATTTCAACACCATATGTTTTAATTGCTCACCATTGTAGTCAATCAGTTCACAAGGTAAGAGAATAAAACCTTGCTGTTTATCGCCATTGGCGGCAATAAAACGCTCATATAACAAACGAGTTAGTTTAGCTGGATAACTGCTAGGCGGACGATCATCAAATTGATCATTTTCGTTATAGCTAATGCCCGCTTCGGTGGTATTCGAGAAAATAAATTTAATCTCAAGATTGTGAGCCAGTTGTAAATAATCGTCGTAATCTTGATAAATATTCATTTCCTGATTAACGGAACGAATAATCCGACATTGTTTTACCACATCGCCTTTTTCATCTAATCCACGAATAACCGTAGTGTATAATCCGTCTTGGGTATTAAGTGATGGTGGAAAATCCGTATTAATAGGGCGAATAATGGTCACCCCAGCATTGAGATCCGTTTGTTCATTAAGTAAATCAATTTGCCAATCCACAAAAGCCCGTAAGAAATTCCCTTCGCCAAATTGAATGATTTTGGTTGGGTGCTGACGACCGGGGAAGTTTTTTCTGTTTAAGGTCTGCATAACGCTTTCTCCAATGATTAATTGAGTTCTATTTCAAAGTAATTTCGGGCATTATTAAAACAAATATCTGAAACCATCTGACCTAATAATTTAATATCATGCGGTGCTTCACCATCACGTACCCAATGACCGAGCATTTGACACAAAATACGGCGGAAATATTCGTGGCGAGTATAAGATAGGAAACTACGGCTATCTGTTAACATACCCACAAAATGACTAAGAAGTCCCAGTTGACTAAGTTGTGTCATTTGACGAATCATTCCATCTTTTTGATCATTAAACCACCAACCAGAACCGAATTGCATTTTTGATTTGATCCCTGCCTGTTGGAAATTACCCAACATTGTGGCAATGACTTCGTTATCACGTGGATTCAGGCAATATAAGATAGTTTTTGGTAATTGGTTATTTTTACCTTGTGCATCAAGTAAATGTGCTAAGGCTTGGGCGATAGGTTCATCATTAATGGAATCAAATCCTGTATCAGGGCCTAAGTGATTAAACATAAAGGTATTACTATTACGTAATGCGCCAATATGATATTGTTGAACCCAATTACGTTTATGGTATTCTCCGGCAAGAAAGACTAGAACAGCGGTTTTGAATTTAGCAATTTGTAATTTGTCTAGTTGATGACCAGATCGCTTGCTATCTAGTATCTGATTCAATTCTTTCTCATCAGCGTCAGCATAAGGCACCGTATCAAGAGCGTGATCGGAAACTTTACAACCATGCATTGCAAAATAATCAATACGTTTTGTCAAAGCATCACATAAAGTAGTAAATGACGTAATTTCAACATCAGCGACGTTGCCTAATTTTTCAATATAACTGTTAAAATTCTCTTGCTCAATATTAAACGCTTTATCTGGTCTAAAGCTTGGGGTAACTTTAGTTGTAAACTGTTTATCGGTAGCAATCATTTTATGATATTGCAGATTATCTACGGGATCATCTGTCGTACCAATGAATTTTACGTTCATTTGCGTAATAATACCTTTGGCAGAGAAGTTTTCTTGTTCTAATAAGGCATTACACTTATGCCAAATTTCTTGTGCAGTTTGTGGTGATAATAATGTATCGGTGATGCCGAAAGGTCTGCGTAATTCCAAATGTGTCCAGTGATATAAAGGGTTGCCTATGGTATAAGGAACTGTCTCACACCAAGCTAGGAATTTGTCATAATCAGTCGCATCTCCAGTACAAAAACGTTCTTCTACACCATGTGTACGCATTGCTCGCCATTTATAATGATCTCCTTTTAACCAGATGTCATATAAATTTTTGAATTGATAATCTTCTGCTATTTGTTGTGGTGGTAAATGACAATGATAATCAAAAATAGGTTGATTCTCTGCATAATCAAAAAATAATTCTTTAGAAATTTCATTATCCAACAGAAAATCTTTTGTTAAAAAATGTTTCATCTTCGGTCTCCATGAGTATAAAAATTAGAACACATTAAATATATTATACCAATTTAAAGAAAAATAAACTTATTTTTTGTGACATAGATCACATTTCTGAAAATTTGTATGATAACTATAAATTTTATGTGTTACTATACGGGCGTGGGAAATAGGTTATAAGGATGGAATTGGGTGATTATCTCCTTAATAACATTGCTAATATCCTGTTTTCAATGGGAATAATTCTATAACTTAATGATTGGAGACGATTATGAAACTAAAAAAATTTATTTTGTCTAGTCTATGTGTGGCAATGCCTGTTCTATTATCCACCAATGCAATGGCTAAAGTGACCTTAAAACTTGCTCATAATCTTGAGCAATCGCATGTCGTGCATCAAGCATTAGCACAAATGGCGAAAGAAGTTCAAGAAAAATCAAATGGTGATTTAAATATTCGTATTTACCCAAGTGGTCAAATGGGCGGACCTAGAGAAACGATTGAACTCATTCAGAATGATGCTTTAGATATGACGAAAGCGAGCGCAAGTGAAATGGAATCCTTCGTTAAGGAATTCGCCGTATTTAGTTGTCCATATCTTTTTGATGATGAAGAACACTTTAAGAAAGTATTGTTCGGACCTGTTGGAAAAGAGATTACAGATAAAACTCAAAATAGTGGCTTTAATGTTATCGCATCTTATGTTGCTGGTACACGAAGTTTTTATGCGAAAAAACCTATTCATTCTCCAGCGGATATGAAAGGCATGAAAATTCGCGTAGTTTCCACGCCAACTACTAATAAATTAATTGAATTATTAAATGGTTCTCCTGCTCCAATTCCATTCGGTGAAGTTTATACCGCGTTGCAACAAGGTGTGATTGATGGTGCTGAAAATAATATTCCTTCATATAATCAAACAAGACATTCAGAAGTCGCAAAATATTATATTGAAGATCAACATACCAGTGTTCCTGATTATTTAATTGTTTCTAGTAAAACGTGGAATAAATTAGATGATAATCAGCGTAAAATTTTGCAAGAAGCAGCGAAACATTCTGAGGAGTATCAACAAAAATTATGGGATGAAGAAGTGGCAAGATCCCGTGCTGAAGCAGAAAAAACCGGAACAACCTTTATACAGGTTGATAAAAAACCATTCCGAGATGCTTTGCAACCACTTTATGAGGATTTTGCCAAAGATCCTAATTTAGCTAAAATTATTGAATCCATCAAATCTCAAGGAAATAAATAAGGAATAGTCCGATCTATTTATAGATCGGACTTTATTTCATAATTATAGTTGGAGGCATTCCAATGTTATTGGAAAAAATAAAAAAACCGATCGATAAATTTATCTCAACTTTTTCAATTATTGTGATGATTTTATTGGTTATTTGTGTTACTTGGCAGGTCTTTAGTCGTTATGTATTGAAAATGCCAAGTACTGTAACAGATGAAGTGGCAAGATTTAGTATGATTTGGGTCGGATTACTCGGCGCGTCTTATACCGTTGGATTGCAAAAGCATCTGTCCATTGATTTATTTACTCATAATCTATCAGTTAAAAAGAAAGCAATGAGTAATATATTTATTAATATTTGTATCTGTATTTTTTCTTTGTCTGTTCTGGTATTTGGTGGTGCAACTTTAGTTGCTAATGTTTATGCCACAGGACAAATATCCCCATCAATGCAAATTCCAATGGCTTATGTTTATATTGCATTACCTTTAAGTGGTATTCTAATGGTTTTTTATAGTGTTTTATTTCTCATCCAAAATATTTTTCTGCTTAAGGAGAACAAATAATGGAATGGTTACTATCATGGGAATGGTTTGTTCCGCTTGTAATGTTTACTTCTTTCTTTTTATTAGTCTTTTTAGGGGTGCCTATCTCTTTTTCTATCGGTATTTCAACATTAATTTCAGGGGGATTTATGCTCCCATTAAATACCACGATGATTGTTTCAGGGCAGAAAATAGCCACTGGATTAGATAGCTTTTCATTACTTGCGATTCCTTTTTTTATTCTTGCTGGATCATTAATGAATAGTGGTGGAATTGCCACAAGATTGATTAATTTCTCTCAAGTACTCGTTGGGCGTATTCCCGGTTCCTTAGGGCATGTTAATGTATTGGCTAATATGATGTTTGGCTCAATTTCAGGGTCTGCTGTTGCCGCAGCGGCTGCGGTAGGTGGAACGATGTCACCGTTACAAAAGAAAGCGGGCTATGATCCTAGTTATTCTGCCGCAATTAATGTCACATCCTGTATAACCGGATTGTTAATTCCTCCATCAAATGTCATGATTGTGTATGCCTTAACGGCCGGCGGTATTTCAGTAGCCACGCTTTTTATGGCAGGTTATGTACCAGGTACGTTAATGGGACTTGGTATTATGGCTGTCAATTTCTTTATTGCTAAAAAACGAAAATACCCCATTTCAGAAAAACCAACACTATCATTAATTATTAAATATACTTTAGATGCTATCCCTAGTTTATTAATGGTAGTGGTTGTGATTGGAGGGATATTAGCGGGCGTTTTCACTGCCACAGAAGCCTCTGCTATTGCAGTTGTTTATACCTTTGTTTTATCTGTTCTTATTTATCGTGAAATTAAGTTTTCTCAGCTACCTAAAATCATCTTAGAATCAGTTATTACCACTTCAATTGTGTTATTCTTAATCGGGGTTTCCGTAGCAATGTCTTGGGCGATGACTAATGCGGATATTCCATATATGGTAAATGAATTATTAATGAGTGTATCAGATAACTTAATTGTTATCTTACTGATTATTAATGTACTTTTATTAGTTATTGGTATTTTTATGGATATGACGCCCGCTGTGTTGATTTTCACCCCTATTTTTCTTCCGATTGTGACAAATTTAGGGATGAGTCCAATTCATTTTGGTATTATGATGATTTTTAACTTGTGTATTGGGTTGTGTACACCACCAGTGGGAAGTGCATTATTTGTAGGATGCTCTGTATCTGGCGTTAAATTACAAGACTTAATTAAGCCTATGTTACCATTCTTTGTGGTGTTACTTGTTACATTGTTTTTAGTCACTTATATTCCGCAGTTATCATTATTCTTACCTAATTTATTGGGTTTATAATTTGAAATAGTTGTTACCACATTAGTCGTGGTAGCAACTATTTCTTTTCCTATCTCTCATCATAGCAAATTTGTGCTATAATCTAGCATATATGTTTCTAATAGAAGTAATACCAATATGAAATTAATGGATAATCAGCGTCTTTATCTACAACTAGCTCAAGATCTTAAACAGAAGATTATTAATGGGTTTTATAAAGTCGGAGAGAAATTACCTGCTGAAAGATTTATTTCGGAAGAAATGAATGTCAGTCGCACGGTGGTAAGAGAAGCGATAATTATGCTTGAAGTGGAAGGTTTTGTGGAAGTTAAGAAAGGTTCCGGTATTCATGTTATATCATCGACACCCAAAAATTTTACCCAATCTGATGAAAATCGTGGACTGGAATTTTCCGATTGCGGTCCTTTTGAACTATTACAAGCCCGTCAATTAATTGAAAGTATTGTTGCTGAATTTGCTGCATCTCAAGTAACCAAAGAAGATATTATTGATATTATGGAAATTCAAAAAAATGCTAGACAAGAAGATCATTTTCGTGATTCAGAATGGGATTTAAAATTTCATACTAAAGTAGCACAAATTACTCGAAACAGTGCTTTGATTACTATTGTTCAAGAAATGTGGCGGCAAAGGGTGCTTAATCCTTATTGGCTCAAATTACATGAGCATATTGATGCTCGCTCTATTGATAGTTGGTGTGATGACCACGACAAAATATTAAGAGCGCTAATGAATAAGGATCCTGATGCAGCCAAAATAGCAATGTGGCAACATCTGGAACATACCAAACAGATGTTATTCAATGGTGCCAATAATGATTTTGAAATAGGGATAGATAAATATCGCTTTTCAGATAATCCAGTGATTCATCTTTCTGGTACTATTGATTCTTTGAATAAGAAAGCATAAAACAAGATTATATAAGATAACATTCATTCAAAAGGTAAAACATGTCAGAACAAATCTACGGTATTCATGCCGTAAGTGCTTTTTTAGAGCGTACGCCCGAACGTATTATTGAAGTCTTGGTTTTAAAGGGGCGTGAGGATAAACGCTTGCAACCTTTACTTAACGAATTACATAAATTGGGTATTAGCGTCCAATTTTTAAATCGCCAAAGTTTAGATAACAAGGCTCAAGGCGAAGTGCATCAGGGGATTATTGCTCGAGTGCAAGTCGCAAAAGAATTAAATGAAAACGATCTTGATCAGATTTTGCAGAATAAGCAAAGTCCGTTTTTATTGGTGCTAGATGGGGTGACCGATCCGCATAATTTAGGGGCTTGTTTGCGTACAGCAGATGCAGCGGGGGTTGATGCGGTGATCGTACCGAAAGATAAATCGGCTCAATTAACCTCAGTGGCTCGTAAAGTGGCTTGTGGTGCGGCGGAAACGATGCCGTTAGTTCGGGTAACAAATTTAGCTCGTACCTTGCGTGAATTGCAACAACATCACAATATTTGGGTGGTAGGTACGGCGGGTGAAGTAACTGAAACGCTTTATCAAAGTAAATTAACGGGTGCCATTGCGTTGGTGATGGGCGCTGAAGGCGAAGGGATGCGACGCTTAACCCGTGAATGTTGCGATCAATTAATCAGTATTCCAATGGCTGGGTCGGTGTCATCATTGAATGTTTCCGTTGCCACGGGAGTATGTCTGTTTGAGATTGTAAGGCAGAGATTAGGTTAACTGATAATTATTAATAGATGGGTAAAAATGGATTAGAGAATAAATCTAATCCATTTTTTTATTTGCTCTATTTTTCAGCATATGAATAAAATCGATCAGCTAACAAGCCACCAATTAAGAATATTAGGGTTGTTATTGCCAATACCACAAAACTCACCAACCACGCCCCCGATAATTGATACAGTCCCCCAATAATCATAGGGCTTAAAGATGCAATCACATAACCAATGGATTGTACAACGGAAGATGTATAGCGGTTTTCTTCTAGTGAAGATGATTTAGAAATAATCAACGAGAAGATAACAACGTATGCACCGCCACAGCCTATGCCTCCCATAATATCCCATAATAACCACCAGTCTGGCAATAAATAGAAACCAACAGGTACTAGAAACCAAGCTAATCCATCAATAATAAATAGCCATTTTTGTGAAAGTTTGAACCATTTACCAAGCAACGGCATACCTAAGCAACCAATAAATCCTAGTAAGTGAAAAATGGATACCACTACACCCGCTTTATCACTACTCATCTGAGCAAATTCCACAAGGAAACTTGGTAGCCATGCCACAACGCCATAGAAAGCAAAACAGTGACAAGAAAATGAAACCGTGAGTGCAATAATCGCTGAAACATGCTCCCTAGAAAATTGATTTAAAGAAATCGTGGATTTTTTCACCGCACTTTCTTCAATACGAATCGCAAGCCGATCATTTTTGGCTTTTTCACGGCGATAGCGTGGAATCCATAAAAATAAACTTAATAATGCAAGCAAGCTCCAACTGGCTAACGCCCAACGCCAATCCAATAAATGGCTCATTGGGACAGTGAGTGAAGATGTGATCATTCCCCCTAAACTCATGCCTAACACCATCATTCCTGTCATAAAACTCGCATTAGATTTAAAATCACGGGCAATAATTAATAATCCTAGCAGGTTGCCAATAGTGAGTGATAAGCCAATAATAATGGTACCTGATAGCATAAAGCCAGTATCGCCAACGGCTCGTAAAATCGAACCCAAAGTAACACCAATAAGACTTAACATTACGGAATTTTCAATTCCCATTTTACCGATAATTTTTGATGCAAAGGGGGTAAACAAACCGAAACAAAGGACAGGAATTGTAGTTAAAACACCAGCAAATACAGGTGACATGGCAAGACTGGCTTTTACTTCACTGATAACAGGGGGAAGTGAAGTAATTGGAGCACGTAAATTTAAGGATAGGGTAAGAAAGGCGAAAAACATCACCCATTTCATACGACTACGGCGTGTTTTGACTGATTGCATAAAATAATCTCCGTAAAATATTAAATAACCGAGTTAATTGTGGCTAATTCATAATCTGAACTCACCAATTTAAAAGATGAAACTAAATTTGAAGTTACATAAACTTTTTGATCTTTGCTGATAAAAATAGCAGCAAAGTGCGGTATTTTTTCAATGAATTTCAATCCGTCTTCAAGCCCTTTGAAATAAACTTGAGTAGATAAAATTTCCCCTTCAACAGAACGATCAGAAATAATGGTGACACTGTCTAATTGACTTTCAAAAGGATAGCCTGTATTGGGATCGATAATATGATGATAAGATTTACCTTGAATTTCCGTATATTTTTCATAATTGCCCGATGTCACAATGGATTTATTTTTCACAGCAACAATGCCGACATATTGCCCACGTTTTGCAAAGGGTTGTTGAATCCCGACTTTCCATTGACCTTGAGTATTGTGTGAAGCTTCACCAAAAGCAATCACATTTCCCCCTAAATCAATAATGCCAGCATAAATTTGATATTGGGCTAACAATTGAACAAGGCGATCCGCAATATAGCCTTTCGCAATGGCACCAAGATCAAATTGCATGCCAGCTTTACTTAAAAATACGGTTTGTTTCTTTGCATCAAGAACAATATCGTGTGGATTAATCAATTTTAATGACTGAGCAACGTTTTGTTCTGTGGGTAAACAATGTTGTTGGAAACTCGTTTTCCATAACCGAGTAAGAGAACCTATAACCGCATTAAATCCCGAATTAGGTGCTAAACTGGCTAAGGTCGCCTGTTGAATAAGGTCAAAAACATCACTGCTTACTTGAACAGGCGACAATCCTGCCGCCTGATTAATTGACATCACTTCTGAATAAGGGCGATTGACAGTGAATTTATCTTCAAGGTTTTTAACCAATTGATAAACAGCTACTTTTATTTCATCAACAATTGGCGTAAATACCGTAATGGTATTTACTGTTCCCATTGCGATAAACGTCGTCACTGATTTTTCTACCATACAACCGCCTAATATTAATGGCTAAATTTGATTAGCACAGTTTTTACCTGCAACATAACCATAGAACATTGCCATAGAGTGGCTAACCCCTTTCATACAAATTGGGTATTCCACGGCAACACGGTTACCCTGTACGTTACCTGCCACATACAATCCTTTGATCACATTACGATCCACATCATAGGTATGTGAATCTTCATCACTTTCTAAGCCACCTAAACAGGTTAACATCGTCGTCGTGACAAAACGCACTGCATAGAATGGTCCTTGGTTAATAGCAAACAAACGTGATGGCGATTTAGCAAAATCTTCATCATAACCGGCTTGTGCTAATTGGTTGTAACGTTCAATGGATTTCAATGCGGTTTCTTGATCAATATCTAATTGAGCAAGCAATTCTGGCAAAGTATCTGCAACCAGCACATTACCTTCATCCACTTCATGTTGGAACTCTTTATCGCCAATATGACTGAGTGAACATTTCGGATGATTTTTCACTTCATCATTGTCGTAATAAGACACGGTGCCATGTGCTGCTGGCATATAGGCAAGTTGTTCACGCCATTGGTTATCAAAGAGTTGATAACAGATATTATCTGGCTGCATTTCAATTTGATTTTCCAATTGTTGACCCGGTACTTCTTCGTTCATAAAGCGTTTGCCATGTTTATTTAAGAACAAGAATGGGTTATTACCTAAGCCACCTGCCATACCAAATGGACCACCCATGTTGTGAGTCATTGGAGCATGATGTTGTTGGATTCTTGCTCCGATTTGAGCACCAAGTTTATGACCATCACCAGTATTGGTTAAATTACCTTCCACATCACGGTTAAGCCAAATATTTTTCACTCCACTTTCGCTGATTTCAGGACAATAATGATCCACCATTTTTTTATTGCTACCATAATCCCCAGTGGCTAATACCACGCCACGTTTGGCGATAATACGAACGTATTTGCCTGTTGCGGCATTACGAGCAATTACGCCTGTCACTTTGTCGCCGTCTTTCAATAATTTTTCCACAAAATGACCAAAGCGTGCATCAACATTACCTGTATCTAATGCTTTTTGGAAGTTAGCATTAATCATTGGTGCTTGGCTTGGCACAAAATGCACAGATGTTGGATAAGTTGGGTAGTCTTCGTTTTTATAGTTATAATGCGGTGGTAAAGGATGTTCCATTGGCTCTAAGAAGAAATCCGCATGCTCATCTGGTACTGGAGAGCGTTGGGTTTCACAAATCCACATATCCGGTTTCGCACTAATAAACCAATCAAATACATCGGCACAGTTTTTCGCCCAGCGAGAAACGATCGGACGTTTGATACGATAGCTACATTCACGCATAAAACGGTCGACCATTTCATCCACATTGAAATTATCTCGTCCCCAACGAGCTTGGACTTTACCATTGATAATGGCATATTCCCCACTACGACATTGTGGACTGTCAGCTTTCTCAATAACAACGACTTTCGCCCCTTCTTCCGCAGCGGCACGCACCGCACAAGTACCTGCTACACCACAACCGACAATCACCACATCGGTTTCAATGTTTTCTTCAATTTGAGATTCATCCACCGAAAGTTCATCTGGTAACCAAGGTAACTCAGGTAATTTATTTTTACTCATTTTTGTTCCAGTGGCTTTAGCAATAATCCGATCTACGGCTTCTAATACAGATTGACAGCTTTCCGTTGCACCACTCACTACATCAACATCATCGGTACCGTCTTTTTCTTTAATACGGCGAGCCATTTCAGTAAAGGCATCAATCGTCACCCCAGGCGCTAAACTCTTTCCTGTCACATCAATTTTTTGGATAGAAACTCTGTCTAAGGTTACTTCCACATGAACCATACCATGGAAATCAGCAAAACGTTCTACATAAGTACCGGGTACAAATTCTTTGCGTGGTGCTTGTTTATTTAGATAGGATTTTTCTTCTTTCTCCATTGAAGGGCCAATAATATCCCATACCGTTTCTGGCACATGGCGAGCTTTACAATCTTCAATGTGCATGAAATTTAAGACTTCTTCACCGTCTTGGACTTTTTGCAACCAACGTGGCTCAACAATTAATGCTTTACCCACGGATACTAAATCAAAACCATGAGCAAAGGCATTATCCAAATCTTTCGCTTGTTTAATACTACCCACGCCCATTACTGGAATTTTTGCCAAGGTTTCAGAACGGTTTTGAATTAATTTATCAATTAACGGTTGTTTGTCGTGTAAATCAATAATAGATGTTTGCACTGCCTGACCAGTGGAGAAATGTAAATAATCCAGCCCTTTGTGAGCTAATTTCTCTAGCAAGAATAAGGTGTCATCATAATTAATCCCCGGTTTTTCCAATTCTTCAGGTGAAAAACGATAGCCGACAACAAAGGGTTTATCACCCAAACATTTTTTAACTGTGGATTTTACCACATCCACAATCGCTAATGGAAATCTAGCTCGTTTTTCAATATCTCCACCCCATTGGTCATCACGACGATTAGAGTGCGGTGAAAAGAATTGTTGAATTAAATAGGTATTGGCCCCATGAATTTCTACCCCAGCAAAGCCTGCTTTAATCGCTCTTTCGGTGGCTAAACCAAAATCAACAATCAATTGTTCAATTTCATCTACAGTTAATGCTTTCGGTTCAACACAACCGTGACGACAGGCTGCAATTGCACTAGGCGCAATCGCTACACTACCATCAGGAAGTAGTTCAGGGCGAACCATACGTCCACCATGATAAATTTGCATAATTGGCACCGAACCTTGTTGTTTGATTGCTTCTGCAATTTTGGCTAATCCTGCAATATGATCATCGGTAGATAAGCCGACACCACCGGGAAATGCCATACCATTACGTTGCACATAACCACACTCCACCACAATCGCCCCCACATCTTTGGCACGTTCACGATAGTAAGTGACTAATTCATCATTCACAAAACCATTTTCATCGGCAGATTGCGTGGTCATTGGTGCCATAAATACCCGATTTTTCAGTGTTAGGCCAGATGCTAGCGTTAATTGTTCAAAAGCAGTTGTCATATATAAAATCCCCTTGATTTTTTATGTTATTTGGTTAAGCCTAAGGCATTATCTAATAAAAGCGTAATCGCTAAACTGGCAGAATAACCGTCTTTAGGGCGTTCTGTAATCACTTGCCCTGTATTCGCATTCATCCAGTTGTTAGCATGCCACACTCTGCCAACTGACCCCTGTACGATCAATGACGGCAACACTGGAATTGTTGCATCAACGCTAAGTTGGTATTGATTTTTACGAGCATACCAGTTTTCATTACCAACATAGCTAGCCGTCATTGCACGTTGTTGTCCATTGCTTACTTTGGCCCAGTTAAAATTTAAACCATAGCTATCCATTGGACGGCTTTTAAATGGACCATTTAAAATCACCCCAGCACTCACAAAGCTAGACAATCCACCATTGTTAATATCATCAAATGTTTTGGATAATGATGCGTAAGCACTTAATGTAGTGGCACTTGGCTGTTTTTCACTACCATCATCTAAACGCCAAAATAATTTTTTTATCCCCGCATGCATACCTGTTACGCCACTAAGCTGTTTTTTATCTACCACTAAAGGATCGGCATCAACAAAACGATGCGTATTGTGGAAAAAAGTTAATTCCCAAGTCAATGGGTATTTGCTTTGACTATTTCGCCACTCTTCTGTGCGAGAAAGACCTGCTAACCATAAATTTCCTGTTGGATGTTTGCTATTCCAACCGTTATCCCAACCATTCGTGAATGGATAATCTGAGAATGTTCGCCAGCCACTTGCACTAAACTCTAAACTTGGCGTAAGTTTATAAGCTACCCGACCACCCCATGCAGAATAAATCACTGGGCTAAATGCGGCGGTTTTGTGCAATAAAGGATTTACACAACTAAATTCAAAATTACACAAAGATTTGCCGTAATAAAACCCGGGATTACTTCTACCCACTTCAATAGACAAACGATCATCAAACAGTTTTTGTTCATAGGTCAATTTTGTTAAATGAGCAACTTTAGGGATATAAGGTGGGGGATTACCCACTAAAATATCGCCCGCTTGAGAGCCAAAATTGAAGTTTTTGTGATAAGGTGCCCAAGCATAGGAAAAATGGAAATTACCGCCTTTGATAGATGCTAATTTTTGTAAATCTGCATCAAATCCAGCCATCACAATAACAAGCTGTTCATTTTTCCCTTTCTGGATACCCATATCAAAGTTATCAAAATAGAGATAAGATGACATTAAGTGCGGTTTAATTCCGTGATTTTCTAGCCAATTACCGACATCACTTAACGGTTTTTGAGATTCCGTTTCGGCTTGAGCTGTGATTGCTCCCAACGTTATTACTGAACAGCATAATCCTTGCATTAATTTAGAATGATTGATTTTCATAACAACCCCTTAGTTATTTTTTACTTTTAATTTAAACCCAACAAGAGCACCGATAATAGACACAGCAATCATGGCAATAAATGAGGAACTATAAGTACCTAATGTGCTTAGCAACAAGGCACAGGCATAAGGTGATAAAATACCTGCGGCAAAATTAAACATCATGGTGAAACCAGATACTTTACCAATCACTTCTTTTGGATAGGTTCTTGCAATGAAAGAGAGTGTGATTGGTGAAATGAAACTTTGGAATAAACCTAGAATAAGTAAACAAATAATTAATCCGGCAGTTTCGGTGTATTGTGTAATAACAAAACTAAAAATTGCGGAAATTAAGAAACAGACTAAAATAACTAAGTTATCCTTTTGTCCTTTTAGCCAAATACCTGCAACAGCACCACCGAGTGGTGAACCGATGGCATAGGCAATAGAATAGTAGAACATTAAGTCTGCTCCGTGAATTTGCCCTAAACCTAATTCCGTACCAATAAAACCAGCTCCCACAGAGTTTACGGATTGTTGTAGCCAAGTACTACAAAATAGACTAACAACACCAATGAGAACTAATGGTTGTAAGAGTTTAAATTCAGTAGCTGTTTGTTGCATCGGAGATGGTACATCAAGCTCAACTGGTTCTAATTTCGGACAGAAAATCACAATTAAAGTAAGGACAATACCGGTTAAATTAATTAAAGAAAGATAATAGAAAACGGTTCCCCAATCTTCCACATAAGTCACTAAACGAGGAACTAACACAAAGCCAATCGCAATCCCGATAGAGACTGCCATACCTTGCAAACCTGTTACTATGCCATGTTCATTTTGTTTAAACCATTGTCTTGCCACAAGCGTAATGGACACCATAATCGGTCCTGTACCTAAACCTTGAAATGCACGGCTCAAGAAAATGCCCCACACTTCATTGCCTAGATTGGCCATCACCACGTTACCGCAGATAACCAGTGCCAAACAAAGCACATAAATTTTCGTTACGCCAAATTTATCTACCAAAATACCGCCAGCCATCACGGATAATACGATAAATAAATTAAACGTACTCATTGATGCGGTAATAATAGTCGGTGGAGCAAGATGAGAAGAAGATGAAATACTGTCAACAATGGTAACTGGTGCAATGAGAATTAATGACGTTGATGCGGTGACAATAAACATCACAAATAACACGAACCATCTAAATTTGGAATACATAAATAACTCCTTTGTTAGTGCTTATGGGAATGAGAAAAGTGTCGATATGAACTACTTGTTATTTTTCGTACGATATAACTATGCTGTAGAGCAAGAGAAAGTGGAAATGTGATTTCTGTAAATGGTTATTTATTTTTTGCATAACTAAAAACAGCTTAATTGAGATGTTTAATTGAGATGTTCAATAGGGTGTTTTTATCGCGGACGATTAAGTAAGTTGCCAGTTACATTTCTTCAATACTTTTCCGTATCAATACGGAAAATTTCGCTATGTACATTTTGGCTTAAATAATTATGATAATAACTAGACATTTCATTTTTAAGCGACAACAACGCAGGTAGAACTGAAACAGTTATCGGTTCTGATTGTTCATCAATTTATTGGGGAGAATATTATGTTAGCAAAAAATTTCCTATGGGGTGGGGCAGTAGCCGCCCATCAATTGGAAGGTGGCTGGAAAGAAGGGAACAAAGGATTAAGTGTTGCCGATGTGATGACCGCCGGAGCCCATGGTGTAGAACGTGAAATTACCGATGGTGTGTTACCTGGTAAATATTATCCAAACCATGAAGCCATCGATTTTTATCATCGCTATAAAGAAGATATTGCCCTGTTTGCGGAAATGGGGTTTAAATGTTTTCGTACGTCGATTGCTTGGACAAGAATATTTCCGAAAGGCGATGAACTTGAGCCCAATGAAGCGGGATTACAATTTTATGATGCGTTGTTTGATGAATGTTTAAAGAATGGCATAGAACCGGTGATTACGCTCTCTCATTTCGAAATTCCCTATCATTTAGTCACCCAATATGGTGGTTTTCGTAATCGTAAGTTAATTGACTTTTTTGAGCGTTTTGCACGGGTTTGTTTTGAGCGTTTTCATCAAAAAGTGAAATATTGGATGACTTTTAATGAAATTAATAATCAAGCCAATTTTAATCGTGACTTTACTACTTTCACCAATTCTGGCTTAGTGTTTAACGACGGAGATAATCGTGAAGCTATTATGTATCAAGCCGCACATTATGAATTGGTAGCCAGTGCTCGTGCGGTGAAAATTGCTCATGAAATTAATCCTGCACTAAAAGTGGGCTGTATGATTCAATTTAGCCCTATTTACCCTGCTACTTGCCGCCCGGAAGATGTGTTGATGTCACAAAAATCCATGCAAAAACGCTTTTATTTTGCTGATGTACATAGTTTTGGGCGTTATCCGAAACACATTACTGAATATTGGACAAGAAAAAATATTGTTATTGATTTTACTGAGCAAGATCAAGCGGATCTGTTGGCAGGTACCGTAGATTATATAGGCTTTAGTTATTATATGTCTTTCGTTACCCAATATAATCCTGATAACCCTTATTTTGATTACGGCGAAGAGACGGATTTCGTGCAAAATGATTTTGTGCCACGTTCCGATTGGGGCTGGCAGATTGATCCCGTAGGCTTGCGGTATTCGTTAAATTACCTCACTGATACCTATCGTTTGCCATTGTTTATTGTAGAAAATGGTTTCGGAGCGATTGATGAACCGAGTGATGATGGTATGGTACATGATGATTATCGTATTGATTATTTAAAAGCGCATATTGAGCAAATGAAAAAAGCGGTGGACGAAGACGGTGTCGTATTAATGGGATATACTCCTTGGGGTTGTATTGATTTAGTTTCTGCCGGCACGGGTGAGATGAAAAAACGCTATGGTTTTATTTATGTGGATAAAGACAATCAGGGTAACGGTAGTCTTGCTCGTTCTCGTAAAAAATCATTTTATTGGTATCAACAGGTTATTCAAACAAATGGTGAACAATTATAAGGAGAGTTGTATGAAAAAAGCATTAATTATTTGTGCCGCGGGCATGTCTTCTTCGTTAATGGCAAAAAAAACCACGGATTTTTTAAAATCCAAAGAACATGATATTAGCATTGATGCGGTATCTGCTACTGAAGGGCAAAAAGCCATTGAATCTGGGGCGTTTGATTTGTATTTAATCAGTCCGCAAACAAAAATGTATTTGGCGAAATTTACTGAACTCGGGCAAAAAGTAGGTAAACCTGTGGAAAGTATTCCACCACAGGCCTATGTACCCATTCCTATGGGCGTTGAGAAATTAGCCAATTTGGTGTTGGAAAAAATCTAGCCTAAGCAAAGGGGTAGGGTATGTTTAATAAAAAAGAAATTGCCATTTTGCAATATTTATTCGACAACCAAGATCGCTTTGTCACTAGTGAGCAATTGGGATTGCAGTTAAATTGCTCTGACCGTACCATACGTCATTATATTAAAAGCCTTAATTCGGAATTGCCCCAATACGGGGCAAGTTTGCTGGCAAAACAAGGAAATGGCTATCAATTACAGATTGAAAATCTCGATCAATTTAGACCGCAGTTACAGCTTAGCCGTCCGCGTAGAGCAATTGAAAACAAGCAGGATCGGCAAAAATATATTTTACAACAACTTTGTTTTAATCAACCGCATATTTTATTTGATCGGCTTGAACAAGAGCTGTTTGTCAGTCGTTCGACCTTGTCGGCGGATTTTAAAGAAATCAGTGATCTGATTAAACCCTATCAATTAATTTTACGAAGTAAAGCCAATCAAGGAGTAAGCATTCAGGGCAGTGAACAAAATTACCGCAGTTTTATCATGGATTATTTCTTTAAGGAAAATTTCGGTGATGCCATTAATCGTTATATTGGTAACGCTATTTTTGTCGATGAAATTCGTTTTGAACAGTTACTACAAATTATTTTAGAAGAATGTCGCAAAGGTAAATTGTATTTGGCAGATTTTATGTTACAAAATTTAGCTTTGCATATTTTATTGGCAATTAAGCGGATTAAAACAGGGCATAAACTGAATATTAACCTTGATCAACATGAATTAAACGAACATGTCAATGAAAGTCGAGTGGCAGAAAATATTATTGCTAGAATTAAAGCGGAAAATCATGTGAGCATGCCACAAAGTGAAATTGATTATATTACTTTGCAGTTACTCGCCAAAGGCAAACGCCATTCTTCTCAGCTTTCTGAGCAAGCTCAACAACAAGCAGAAATTAAACGACGGATTGAACAAATTGAGCAAGCCTTACAAGTTCAATTACAAGATGATGAAAGCTTATTGCAAGCTATTTCGCAGCATTTGCAGTTACTCATCACAAGACTAAAAAATCATATCACATTGGAGAATCCCCTTTGTCAAGAAATTAAGCAAAATTACCAAGGGATTTTTCAATTAGTGCGGTCAAATTTTGCCGAGTTTCCAGCATTTGACGGCATGGACGTCAGTGATGATGAATATTCCTATTTAACCTTGCATATTCTCGGTGCTATTGAGCGTTATCAAAATAAGAAAAAATTAAATGTACTGGTAGTTTGCGCTACGGGCTATAGCGCGGCACAATTTATTAAAAATCGCCTTGCCTACGAGTTTAATGACAGCCTGAATATTAAAGATGTGGTGAGTTATTATGAATTAAGCGATCAGGTATTGGCAGGTATTGATTTTATTGTATCTTCAGTGGATTTGTCTAATTTGGTATTTAAAGTACCGGTGATCCATTCTAGTATTTTTCTTAAAAATGAAGAATTTGAGAAAATTAGACAACTTATTAAACAGCTTAAAACCCATGATGTGCCGTTTGATCCTATTTTACCGACAGATTCGCTTAATCAGAATAAGCAAGACTTATTATTACGTTTTTTCCGCCCTGATTATTTTCTGCTCGGTGAACAAGGGATCAGTAAAAAGCAACTTATCGGACAACTTATTGATCGTTGTGCTGGGCAGGAAAATGAAAAATATGTGCGCCGTATGCGTGAGCAAATTCAGCAACGAGAAAATTTAAGTTCAGTGGCATTTAGCCCTTATCTTGCAGTGCCACATCCGATAAAACCCGTGGGCGAACAATGTAAAATTGCCGTGGGACTTGTGCCAAAAGGATTAGTTTGGGATGAAATGCATCCCCATATTCAGCTAGTATTTTTAATTTCACCATCACAATATGGCAATGCAGATCTAAAGGTTATTACCTCTGCCATGGTGAAATTAAGTGAGGATGAACGAGCCCAGCAAAAAATGGCACAATGCCAAGATTTCGATCAATTTATTCAACTTTTTTCATCATTTATCTAGGAGTATCCACATGGAACAACAAACTATGTCGCAAGAAGATCTACAGGTGGTCGCTTTTGAAATTATTGTCCACAGTGGCGATGCCCGCAGTCTTATTCATCAAGCCCTGAGTTTAATGAAACAAGGGGAATTTAGCCAAGCACAATGCCAGTTAGATGAAGCCAATAAAAATTTATTGGAAGCACATAAATCGCAAACAAGTCTGTTAAAAGACTATGCCTGCGGTACGGTGATCAACATGGAAATTATTATGGTGCATGCACAAGACCATTTAATGTCAACCATGTTATTACATGAAATCGCCCTTGAATTTTTAGCATTGCATCAAAAAATAGCGGAGCAGGTATAGTATGTCAACGCTTTCCCATCGCCAACAAATGACCTTGCGATCGTTATATTTCAATCGCTTTTTATGGGTACGTTATGTGGCAGCCTTGTTATTTTTTACCACGTTATTATGGACTTGTGCCATGTGGTTATCACAAGCCAGCCTATTGGTCATACCTGCGGTGTTGTTATTGTTACTTGGCACGGCCTATGTGGAACAAGTCAGACTTTATTATCGCCATAATGCTCAAGCCCCTTGGACGTACGCTATTTTTAAACTGCTTTTAATCAGTCATGTAGGGTTATTGGGTTTGTTGTTTACGCCCTATGCCAAGGCATTATTCCCTTTTGTTCGAGATCCACACAGCATTGTATTGGTGGGATATATGGGGATTGCTATTTTGTTGATAAGTGGGGTATTGCGAAAACTATACCGTATCCGCACTAACCAAGACAGCCATTATCATCATATTATAGCGTACCAAAAACAACTCAACTTAAAAGGAGATTCCCGATGAATGGTATCTTTCAATTGCTCGAAAAATATTTAATGGGTCCAATGGCAAAAATTGCAGCCTTTAAATCCGTGCGTGCCATTATGGCAGCAGGGATTGCCAGTATTACCTTTACCATTGTAGGATCGCTATTTTTGGTATTTAATGTATTACCCACCACGTTCACTTTTTTACAAGATTTTTTCAATGACACTTTTTTTAGAATCAGTGATCTTTATTTGCTCGTGTATAAAGCCAGTATGGGTATTTTAGCGATTTATTTTGTGATCGTTATTAGTTATGAATATACCAAAATTCATCAACAGGAAGATGAATTGAATGTCTCGCCGTTAAATGGGGCGTTATTAGCAGTGTTTGCCTTTTTCCTATGTGTACCAGAATTATTGTTCGTGGATGGTAAAATGCAACTATTGGCGGCCAGCAAGACGCTGAACGGTTGGACGATTGGTGGCAATGGACCCGACCGACTTGGTACCGTGGGGATTTTCACGGCCATTATTATGGCATTATTATCGGTAAAAATTTACTGTTTTTGTGTGAAACGCAATTTCGTGATTAAAATGCCCGAAGCCGTTCCTGAAGGTGTGGCACGTTCCTTTACGGCCTTAATTCCAGCTTTTGCGGTGGCATTGGTGGTATTAGTGATTAACGGTACTTTTGTGCTCCTTGGTACAGATATTTTCAAAGTAATTGCTATTCCTTTTGCTTTTGTCACTGACATTGCCAACAGTTGGCTTGGTTTAATGGTGATTTTGTTCTTAATCCACGCCTTATGGATTGTCGGTATTCACGGTGCTAGCCTAATTATGGCATTTGTAAAACCGATTTTACTGATTAATCTACAAGCTAACATTAACGGCGAAGTTGTTCCTTATGCGGGAGAGTTTAATAATAGTTTTGTGTTGTTAGGCGGCTCAGGCGCTACGCTCGGTTTAACTTTGTTTATTGCTTTTCTTGCTCGTTCTCAACAATTACGTATTTTGGGTAAAGCATCTGTTGCTCCCGGCATTTTTAATATTAACGAACCAATCATCTTTGGCTTGCCAATTGTTTATAATCCTTATTTAGCCATTCCATTCTTTTTTGCCCCAATGGTCAGCGCATCTCTTGCTTATTGGGCGATTAAATTAGAATGGATTAACCCAATTATTGCCTATATTCCTTGGCCATCTCCTGCGGGTATTGGTGCATTTATTGGTACGGCGGGCGATTGGCGAGCATCTATTTTAGCATTGCTTTGCGCTGTGGTCGCTTGGTTAATTTATCTACCGTTTATTAGAATGTATGACAATAAATTGTATAAAGAAGAACAAGTCGCGGTGCAGGCATAAAACGGTGGTAAAAAAGACCGCACTTTTAACAATGAATTATCAGTGAAAAGTAACAGGAGTAAAATATGGCATTTGCAGAAAATTTCTTATGGGGCGGTGCGATTGCAGCTAATCAAGCAGAAGGCGGTGTATTAGAAGGCGGTCGGGGACTGTCCAATGTGGACTTAATTCCCCACGGCGAAGACAGGTTAGCGGTGATCAAAGGGGAGCTGAAAATGTTTGACTTTGATGATCTGCATTTTTATCCGGGGGTCAACGCCATTGATATGTATCATCATTATCTTGATGACATTAGATTGTTTGCTGAAATGGGGTTTAAAACTTTTCGTTTATCCATTTCTTGGGCTCGTATTTTTCCTAAAGGGGATGAGCTTGAACCTAATGAAGAAGGTTTGCTTTTCTATGAAAAGCTATTTAAAGAAATGCGTAAATATAATATTGAACCTTTGGTTACCCTAGCCCATTTTGAGATCCCAATGCACTTAGTGAAAGAATATGGATCGTGGCGAAATCGTAAAGTTATTGATTTTTTCTGCCGTTATGCAGAAACGGTATTTAAGCGCTATAAAGGGCTGGTTAAATATTGGCTGACGGTCAATGAAATTAATATCTTATTGCATGGATCTTTTATGGGCGCAGGGCTTTATTTTGAGCCAAGTGAAAACAAAACCCATGTAAAATATCAAGCCGCGCATAATCAATTAGTGGCTAGTAGTCGTGCTACCAAAATTGCTCATGAAATTGATCCGGAAAATAAAATAGGTTGTATGTTAGCAGCCGGCGTGCATTATCCCTACAGTTGTCATCCACAAGATTATTGGGCAACTATTGAACGGGATCATCATGAATATTTCTTTACTGATGTGCAAGCCCGTGGTTATTATCCAAGTTATGCACTTAAATTTTTTGAGCGTGAACACATTGATCTGCATGCAGAGCCGAGTGATTTTGACGATCTTAAACATACGGTAGATTTTGTTTCCTTTTCCTATTATTGTTCTCGTACGATCAGTGGCGTAGAAGGTCATGGTGAACTGAATCCGGGCAATTTGTTACAATCGACCAAAAATGAATACCTCGCTAGTTCCCAATGGGGCTGGCAAATTGATCCATTAGGGTTACGTAGCACCTTAAATGTCATGTACGATCGTTATCAAAAACCGCTATTTATTGTGGAAAATGGTTTAGGGGCGATTGACGAACCTGATGCCAATGGTTACGTAGAAGATGATTATCGTATTGATTATTTACGTTCCCATATTGCAGCGATGAAAGATGCGGTGGAAATTGATGGGGTAGATTTGATTGGTTATACCACATGGGGATGTATTGATCTGGTGTCTGCTGGCACAGGACAAATGAGCAAGCGTTATGGCTTTATTTATGTGGATCTTGATGATGCTGGACAAGGGAGTCTAAAACGTACACCTAAAAAATCTTTCTATTGGTATAAAAAAGTTATTGCATCAAACGGCGAAGATCTCGCTTAAACGGCGATTTTTCGCCACTATCATTCGCCATTATCTCCGCATAATGGCGACATCATCAGTTAATTTAGGAGAAAATCCGCTATGAACGGCATCTTTCAATTGCTCGAAAAATATTTAATGGGTCCAATGGCAAAAATTGCAGCCTTTAAATCCGTGCGTGCCATTATGGCAGCAGGGATCGCCAGTATCACCTTTACCATTGTAGGATCATTTTTCTTAGTGTTTAATGTATTGCCCCAAACCTTTAGTTTCCTACAAGGCTTTTTTGATGATACCTTTTTCCGTATCAGTGATCTGTATATTTTGGTTTATAAAGCGACCATGGGCTTGTTGGCATTGTATTTTGTAATTGTGATTGGCTATGAATACACTAAAATTCATGAACAGGAAGATGACATCAAGGTTTCCCCTTTAAATGGTGCTTTACTCGCGGTGTTTGCTTTTTTCTTGTGTGTGCCGGAACTGTTTTATGCAGACGGAAGAATTCAGCTGTTTAGCGATGCCAACACGATTAATGGTTGGACAATTGGTGGCAGTGGTCCCGATCGTATGGGAACAGTAGGGATCTTCACGGCGATTATCATGTCTTTACTCACTGTTAAAATTTATTGCCTTTGCGTGAAACGCAATTGGGTAATCAAAATGCCTGAAGCTGTTCCAGAAGGGGTTGCTCGTTCCTTTACGGCATTAATCCCTGCCTTTGCGGTCGCATTGGTGGTATTAATCATTAGCGGTACTTTCGTTGCATTGGGTACAGATATTTTTAAAGTGATCGCGATTCCTTTTGCTTTCGTTACAGACATTGCGAATAGTTGGCTCGGTTTAATGGTGATCTTCTTTTTAATCCATGCCCTTTGGATCGTGGGTATTCATGGTGCAAATATTATCACTTCTTTCTTAGTCCCGATTGTGTTAAGTAATCTACAAGCTAATGCTAACGGCGCCAATATTCCTTTTGCTGGTGAATTTTACAACAGTTTTGTGTTTCTTGGTGGATCGGGTGGTACATTAGGTTTAACCTTGTTTATCGCTTTTCTCGCTCGCTCTCAACAATTGCGAATCTTAGGTAAAGCATCCATTGCACCGGGAATCTTCAATATTAACGAACCGATTATTTTCGGCTTACCTATTGTTTATAACCCTTATTTAGCCATTCCGTTCTTCCTTTCCCCTATGGTGACAGCGTCCATGGCATATTGGTCAATTAAACTCCATCTCGTCAGTCCAATTATCGCTGCCGTTCCTTGGCCATCCCCAGCCGGTATTGGTGCATTTATTGGTACCGCGGGTGACTGGCGTGCTGCGCTATTAGCCTTGTCCTGCGTATTTGTCTCTTGGCTGATTTATCTGCCATTTGTGAAAGTGTATGATAATAAGTTGTTTAGGGAAGAGAGTAGTACAGACTAAATCAGTAAAATGATCATTATGCTCAAAAACTGCGGTGGGAATCACCGCATTATTATCTGATAATGAAATAATGCTGTTATGGTGTAACGCATTACATAGTTTATCAGTTCAATAAATCGTTTAGGCTAACGGCTTTTTTACATAATTCTGAAAATTCGCTGTAATTAACGTCGATTTTTTGATACATTACGCATAATTTTTCTATATCTTATTTAACGAACATCTATTAGCGGAATTCTTATGTTATTCAAAAAAATTCGGGGTTTATTCTCCAATGATTTATCTATTGATTTAGGTACAGCAAATACTTTAATTTATGTAAAAGATCAAGGGATTGTACTTGATGAACCTTCTGTGGTGGCAATTCGTCAAGGGCGAGCAGGGCAACGTAGTATTGCAGCGGTGGGTAAAGACGCTAAAATGATGCTAGGTCGTACTTCCAACAATATTGAAGCTATTCGTCCGATGAAAGACGGTGTAATCGCCGATTTCTTTGTGACGGAAAAGATGTTGCAATACTTTATTAAACAAGTACATAGTGGTAATTTCCTGCGTCCAAGTCCACGCGTGTTAATTTGCGTGCCAGCAGGGGCAACGCAAGTTGAACGTCGTGCCATTAAAGAATCAGCAATTGGTGCTGGCGCCAGAGAAGTCTATTTAATTGAAGAACCGATGGCGGCGGCAATTGGTGCGGGATTGCCAGTATCTACCCCAACTGGGTCAATGGTGATTGATATCGGTGGCGGGACCACAGAAATTGCGGTGATTGCTCTAAATGGTTTAGCTTATTCTTCTTCCGTGCGTATTGGTGGAGATAAATTTGACGAAGCGATTATTTCTTATGTGCGTAAAACCTTTGGTTCGATCATTGGTGAAGCTACCGCAGAGCGCATTAAACATGAAATCGGTGTGGCTTATATTGAATCTGATGACGATGTACTTGAATTAGAAGTTCACGGCTTGAATTTATCCGAAGGTGTGCCACGTCCATTTACCCTGACTTCTCGTGATGTGTTAGAAGCCATTAGTCAGCCATTAAAAGGCATTATTGATGCAATTCGTTCTGCTTTAGAAGAATGTAAACCTGAGCATGCTGCCGATATTTATGAATACGGTATCGTATTAACCGGCGGCGGCGCCTTATTACGTAATATTGCACACTTAGTCAGTAAAGAAACTGGCGTACGTGTCGTGGTGGCAGATAATCCATTAACTTGTGTTGCATTAGGTGGTGGAGAAGCTTTGCATATGATTGATATGCATGGTGGCGATATTTTTAGTGATGATATTTAAATAAATACAGTGAAAAAAGTGCGGTGATAAATTTTCTATTTTTGCACCGCACTTTTTACTTTGTTTTGGATTGGCTATGAAACCTATTTTCGGAAAAGCCCCGCCATTGGGATTACGTTTATTTCTCGCCGTAACAGCCTCTATTGTGCTGATTCTTTCTGACGGGCAAAGTAATGCGATGATTAAAGCGCGTAGTGCGCTGGAAACCTTTGTCGGTGGTTTATATTATTTAGCTAATACTCCTCATACAGTGCTTGATAGTGTTTCTGACAATCTCATTGATACCAATAAACTGCAAATTGAAAATCGCGTATTGAAAGCACAATTACGAGAAAAAAATGCGGATTTATTATTGTTGGATCAATTAAAAGTAGAAAATCAACGCCTACGTTTATTACTCAATTCGCCATTACGCACTGATGAATATAAAAAAATTGCCGAAGTATTAACCGCAGAAAGTGATACTTATCGTCAACAAGTGGTGATTAATCAAGGCAGAGGAACGGGGGCCTATGTGGGGCAACCAGTGATTGATGAACGTGGCGTGGTTGGGCAAATTATCTCAGCCGGTGAAGATAGTTCTCGAGTCTTGTTATTGACAGATGTTACTCACTCTATTCCTGTGCAGGTATTGCGTAATGATGTACGAACCATTGCCAGTGGAACTGGTCGGGCAGATGAACTATCCCTTGATAATGTGCCACGTTCAGTGGATATTGTAAAAGGGGATTTACTGGTGACTTCTGGTTTAGGAGGGCGTTTCCCAGAAGGTTATCCCGTTGCGGTGGTTGAGACTGTTTCTCGAGATGGTTCTAACTATTTTGCTACTATTACCGCTAAACCCTTGGCTTCCTTAGAACGATTACGTTATGTTTTACTCCTTTGGTCCAGTGCGGAAGATATGCATAAGGTTCAGGCACTTTCACCGGAAGAAGTACGTAATGCTGTGCAACAACGATTAGGGAATACATCTAATATACGACCGAAAAAAGAAAAAGCAACGGATGAACAAGAACAACATATACTGCATCCAACGGATGATAATAGTACCGAAAGTTTACCGGTGGAAATGAATTTAAATGATACTCAGTTTGATCTTGAGTTAAAAGAACATCGGGAGGAAGATTAATGAACGGACGTTTTTTTATTCAAGTTATTAGCTTACTCTGTATTTTTGTAGTGGCACTAGTATTAGAAATTGCCCCTTGGCCAGCTGGTTTCCAAAGTTTCAAACCAGCTTGGTTAGTGTTAGTATTAACGTATTGGTCATTATCTATTCCGGAAAAAGTCAGTATTGGATCGGCGTTTGTGCTTGGTGTTATTTGGGATCTGGTGCTAGGCTCTGTGATGGGCGTGCATGCTCTAGTGCTTTCAGTGTTTATGTACGTAGTCGCAAAAAATCATTCTGTATTAAGCAATCTCTCCCTTTTACAACAGAGTTTACTCACTGTTTTATTGGTATTTTGTATTCGTATCGGCATTTTCTTGATTGAATGGACGATGCATAATGCTACTTTTCAATGGCAAGAAATCTTTGGCGCATTAATTAGCGGGCTACTTTGGCCTTGGGTATTTCTATTATTACGCAAGATCAGGTTGAAATTGCAGATCAATGAATAAATTTACCCGATTGGTTTTGCCGAAAATGATCACTATTTTTTTACCGTATTTGAATTGTGAATGATATATTTCTGAAAAATTATTATACTAATAGTTCTGATGTTTATAGTTAATAACATTATTTATTGATTATTATTTAAATTAAAACACTAATAAAATCTAAAATTACAAAATTTTGTCTAAATTTACCGTAGTTTAACCATATAAATTCTGTGGCAAAATAAGCAAAACTCGCTTAAAATCCAATCTGTATCTAAATTTTATTTATCAAGAGAACGTCACTATGTCTAAACCACTCAATTTTGTCATGATTTCCCCACACTTTCCAACCAACTTTGAAACTTTTGCAGTGCGAATGAAAGAAAAAGGCATAAATACCTTGGGGATCGCTGATACACCTTACGAACAGCTTAGCGAGAATTTACGCCATGCTTTAACGGAATATTATCGCGTAGATAATATGGAAGACTATGATCAGGTTTATCGTGCGGTGGGGTATTTTGCACATAAATATGGTCGTATTGATCGTATAGAATCGCACAATGAATATTGGCTTGAATTGGATGCAAAATTACGAACAGATTTCAATGTGTTTGGTTACAAAAATAAGGATATGCTTGCGATTAAAACCAAAGCACAGATGAAAGAAGTGTTCCGTCAAACTGGATTAAAAGTTGCTCAGGGGAAAGTATTTAAAACGGATGATGAAGCCCGTCAATTAGCCAATAAGTTCAATTTCCCCGTGATTATTAAACCAAACTCAGGTGTTGGAGCCAGTGATACCTATAAAATAAAAAGTGCGGATGAATTAGAAACCTTTTTTGCTTATAAAAATCCGCAAGTTGAATACATTATGGAAGAATTTATTGATGGTGATATTGTAACCTTTGATGGCTTAACTAATCACGATGGTCACATTGTATTCTATTCTAGCCTTGAATATTCGGAAGCCGTATTAGACACCGTAGAAAAAGATGGTGATATGTTCTACTATGTGCCACGTGATATTGCCCCTGAACTTATTGAATTAGGTAAACAATGTGTGGATGCTTTTGGTGTGCGTGAACGTTTCTTCCATTTCGAATTTTTCCGCGTGAAGAAAACAGGGGAATTTTTACCACTTGAAATTAACTGTCGCCCGCCGGGTGGTTTAACCATTGATATGTGGAATTATGCTAACGATTTTGACGTTTTCAAAGAATACGCTAACGTGGTGACAGAAAATAAATTTTATACAAATATTACGCATCCTTGGAATGTGGTATATATTTCTCGTAAAGCCAATCAAAACTATGCTAATACTATTGAACAGGTGTGTGAGAAATTTGCCGGCAATATTATTAGCGTACAAAGCGTGCCGGGAGTATTTGCTAAAATTATGGGGGAACACGGCATTTTAGCTCGTGCAGAGAGCATTGAGAAAATGCGCGAAATTGTACAATTTGCTCAGCAAAAACAGTAATACAGGAATAAAACTATGCATTTTGAAAGAAGAAGTCAGTGGAGCGGTGAATTAGGACGTGAAATGCACTTTAATGTGTATGGTCATGCTGGTAAGCCGGTTATCGTATTTCCATCATCAGGTGGAAATCAAAACGAGTATGGCAATTTTGGCATGATTGATGCTTGCCGTTCTTTTATTGAACGTGGCTTAATTAAATTCTATACACCAGATTCTTATGACAACGAGTCTTGGTTGGCGACATGGAAAAGTGCTCATGATATGGCATTAGCTCACAACGCCTATGATCGTTATATTGTCCATGAGCTCGTACCATTAATTCGTCATGAATCACAATGGAATGGATCCATGATTGCTACTGGTTGTAGCATGGGAGCATTCCATGCAATTAATTTTGCCTTACGTCATCCAGATTTATTTGATACGGCTATTGCCTTAAGTGGCGTATATGACGCTCGTTTCTTTACAGGCGATTTTGGTAGTGATCAAGCAGTGTATTTTAATTCACCGATTGATTATGTCGCAAATCAAAATGATGAGTGGTTTTTAGCACGTTATCGCCAAAATCATTATGTAGTGGCGGTCGGTCAAGGTGCTTGGGAAGAACAGCATATCGCTGATACATCACGTCTACAACAAGTTTTCAAT